>ERZ724512.54-NODE-54-length-41328-cov-8.257941_pt1 | contig 41328 bp, 38 predicted proteins | sample MGYA00376045_ERZ724512 | MGnify/ENA primary metagenome ERZ724512 (study PRJEB28724, sample SAMN07190883) | activated sludge metagenome | isolation source: activated sludge of sewage treatment plant in Hong Hong | place: Hong Kong | collected 2016-03-17 ... | reverse complement strand
CATGCCGCCTCGGTGGCGGTCCGCAACGCCCACCAGGTACACGGCGCGATCGGGACCACGATCGAGCACCGACTCCACGAATACACCAGGGCGGCGTTGGCGTGGCGGTCGGAGTCCGGTTCCGTCCGGTACTGGGATGAGCGGATCGCCGAGCTCGCCGCGGACAGCGGGGATGTCTGGAACCTGATCGCCCCGGCCGTCGAGTTCCACTGACCGGTCACCTCCGGTGTTGCCGCGGCCCGCTCCGCGGTTGACTTGCGGCCCATGAGCAACGACATCACGCTGGCCGAACTCCAGGAATTCCTCGCCGAGTTCTGGTTCCACTACGACGAGGCACACTTCGACGAACTGGCCGCCGCCCACGCCGCGGACGTGCACTACCTGACCCGCAGTGACTCCGGCGCCAGCCCGTTCGAGGAACTGATGTCGCCGCAGCTCGACGGCCGCGACGCGGTGATGGCGTGGCTGACCGCGCACCGCAAGGAAAGCCCCTACCCGCTGCGCCACCACGTGACCAACATCCATCGCACCGGCACGGACGGTGACGCCGTGCGCACCCGGTCCTACATCGTGGTCAACCAGATCGCCAACTACGTGCCGTTCATGGTGTCCAGCGGCATCGTCAACGCCGCCATCCGTCGCGGTGCGAACGGCCTGGAGTTCACCGACGTCGAGGTCGTCCTCGACACCACCAACTCGGTCAACCTGGCCGACGTGCACGCCGACGCCACCCCGTAGACCGGTGGGCGCCCGCGAGAGTTTCGGCGGCGGCGTCGCCGTCATCACCGGGGCCGGCGCGGGCATCGGCGCCGGACTGGCCCGGCACGCCCATGCACTCGGGATGACCGTGGTGCTGGCCGACGTCGACCGCGCCGCGGTCGAGGCCCTGCGCGACGAACTCGGCGGGGACGCCGTCGCCGTCGAGTGCGACGTCCGGGATCCCGACGCGCTGACCGACTTGGCCGAGCGGACCTACCGCGACGTCGGGCCGGTGCGCCTGCTGGTCAACAACGCCGGCATCGAGCAGTTCGGCTACCTGTGGGACACCCCCGTCGCGAATTGGCAACGCGTGCTGGACGTCAACGTCAGCGGCGTCTTCTACGGGGTGCGGGCCTTCCTGCCGAGGATGATGGCCACCGCGGAGCAGGCGTGGGTGTGGAACCTCTCGTCGATCGGCGGCGTCGCGGTGGTGCCGTTGCAGGCGCCCTACATCGTCAGCAAGCACGCCGTGCTCGCCCTGACGGAGTGCCTGCACCTGGAGGTCCAGCAGGCCGGGCACGACAACCACATTCACGTCCAGGCCGTACTGCCCGGCGCGGTGGTGTCCAACATCTTCGAATCCGCCGGCGGTGTGGATGCGGGTGACGACGGCGCCGCCGAGTCCACCCGGGCGGCCATGCTGGATATCAAGGCCGATGCGATGGACCCCGTGGCGGCCGCCGAGGTGGTCTTCGAGCAGGCGGCCGAAGGGCGGTTCTACCTGCTGACCCAACCCGACTATGTGGGCTCGGCAATGGCCGAACGCGCCAATGTGCTTGCCGGGCAACTCCCCCCGCTGCTGCGCACCAAACGCCGATTCGACCCGGCCCAGGGGTGAGTGTGATCCCCGAACTCGATCCCGACGCCGCGGCCCGGATCGCGTCCTTCGGGCCGATGCCCCCGCTGCGCCGGCGTGGGCTGGCCGACGTCCGGATGAGCCTCGAATCCGCCCCGTTGCCGGCGGACATGCCCGAGATGGCGTGTGTCGACGACTGCATCGCACCGGGGGCCGCGGGCCCGATCCCGTTGCGCGTCTACCGCCCGACCCTCGAGCAGGACGCACCGGTGGTCGTCTACTTCCACGGCGGCGGACTGGCGATGGGGTCCAATCACTCATACGAACCGCTGGCCCGTGCCCTCGCCGAAGCCAGCGGGTCTACCGTCGTCGCGGTGGAATACCGTCTGGCCCCGGAACATCCGGCGCCGGCCCAGTTCGACGACGCCTGGGCGGCGACATGCTGGGTGGCCGAGCACAGTGCCGAACTGGGCGTCGACGCGGACCGGCTCGCGGTGGCCGGCGACAGTGCCGGCGGAGGGCTGGCCGCCGCGGTGACCCTGGCGGCCCGCGACCACGGCGCCCCGGCCGTCTTCGCGCAACTGCTGATGTATCCAGGCGTGGACCGGGACATGGGCACCGCGTCGATCGGCGCCCTCGCCGACGCGCCCATGTTGACCCTCGACGACATCCATTATCTGCACGATCTGGCCGACGGCGGCGCCCCGGCGACCCATGACCCGTACCGCGTTCCGGCCTACGCCACCGATCTGTCCGGGTTGCCGCCGGCGATCGTGCTGACTGCCGAATGCGACCCGATCCGGGACTGGGGTGAGCGGTACGCGGCCCGACTGCGCGATGCCCGGGTGCAGACCACCGTGACCCGCTATCCCGGCATCTACCACGGGTTCCTGATGCGCTCGGAGGCCACGGCGCGCGGCCGGCTGGCGGTGGCGGAGACGGGCGCACTGTTGCGGGCCAAGTTCGCCCATCCCCTGGTGTTCTGACATCCCGATCACCGGACAACCGTGGTTTTGTACCGCAGAACCTGGCACACAATCGACGAAATCCGTATGCAGAAGGAGTACCAGATGCTCACCGAGGAACGCCGGATGCAGCTTTCCGACGTACTGCGGCCCGCGTCCCCGCCGCGCGAGATCGACAACGTCTACAGCGACGATCAGCGCCGCCGACTGCTCGACGTCGTTCACGACAACGGTCCGTGGAAGCTCATCATCGCCCAGCACTTCGCCTCGGCCGACGAGCTGATGGCGACCATGAGTGGCGCATTCCCGGACGGCTTCGAGCCGTCGATGGACCTGTTTCTGACGCCCACCTTCCGCGGCTATCTGGCCAACTACGGCGCGGTGCTGTATCCCGAGCTGCACGACTGCTTCTACAACGCGAAGTTCCTGGAGCAGGCCAAGAGCTACTGGGGTGCGCAGTACGCCAAGCCCGAGCTGATGCTGTTCAACATCAACGGGCCGTGCGCCAACCGCGATCCGGGACATCTGGATTCGCCCAGCTTTCGCGGTGTGCGGCACGAGAACGCTCCCACCTGGCTGACCAGCGTGATGGGGAAATCCGGCCTGTTCGCCGGTTACCTGATCAAGATGGCCCAGGTCATCACGTGGTTCTCGCTGGACACCGGCAGTGGTTTCACCTACTGGCCCGAAGGGCCGCTGCGGGCGCCGCAGCGGGTCCTGCCCCCGATCAACAACCGCGGCGTCGTCGTGCAGAACGAGATGATGGTGCACCGCGGTGAGGCGAACGGGCCGCTGGAGCAGCAGATGCCGGCCGGGCTGGCGTTCGACAGCGTATTCACCGGCGATCCCGCCGACCGCGACGGCTGGCTGCTGCACACGGGCGACGATGTGATCGCCCGGCACCGCACCGACGAGCTGCGGTTCCTGGTGCACTGGTCGGCCGAGGTGTTCTCCGACATGGACGAACTCCGCAAGAACATGGAGGGCTCCGACGATCTGACGATCGACAAGGCCATCGACATGATGGTCGACGACCTCGCGGGCAAGGGCATCAAGCTGGATATCCCGAGTGAACCGCTGCATGATCCGGCGTTCATCGGTGCGCTCAACGGGGCCTACGATCTCGGCGGGCCGGCGAGCTATCCGGACGAGGCGCCGATCAGCGCCTTCCAGATCTCCTGAAAGAGGTTGTGGCGTGGATCGTTTCGCTGATCGCCGGGTGATCGTCACCGGCGCCGGTTCGGGTATCGGGCGGGCTACCGTGTTGCGCCTGCTCGATGAGGGCGCCACCGTGGTGGCATACGACGTCTCCGAAACCGGCCTGGCCGACACCGCCGCCCTGGCCGACGACGCCGGTACCGGCAAGCGATTGAGCACGGCGGTGCTGGACATCTCGTCTGAGCCCGATGTGATCGCAGCGGTGGACGCCGCCGTCGCCGATCTCGGCGGACTCGAGGTGCTGGTGAATGGCGCTGGGGTGCAGACGTGTTCGCACACACACGAAACCACACTCGAGGACTGGAACCGCACCATCGCGGTCAACCTGACCGGCACCTTCTTGATGACCCGGCAGGCGCTGCCGGCACTGCTGGCCTCCGGACGGGGTGTGGTGGTCAACTTCACCTCCACCTCAGCGACTTTCGCGCATCCCTACATGTCGGCGTACGCGGCCAGCAAGGGCGGGGTGTTGTCGTTCACCCACTCGTTGGCGCTGGAATACGCCAAGCAGGGCTTGCGGGCGGTCAACATTCAACCCGGTGGTGTGTCGACGGCGTTGGCCAATTCCACGTTGGACAAGATGCCCGAGGGTTACGACCTGGGGTTGTGGATGAAGCAGACTCCGCTGCTGCACGGCCAGACCAGTGAAATCCTCGGTGACCCGAGCGCCGTCGCCGCGGTCATCGCGATGGTGGCCTCCGATGACGGGGCGTTCATCACCGGCACCGAGATCCGCGTCGACGGCGGCGCCCACGCCTGACCCTTTCCGTCAGACGTCAGCGCACGACGACGGTACTCGGTTCACGGGGCTCCCCCAGGTGCCGGTGCGATGGCGGCACGCGGCCACCCTCGTCGGTGATGCCGTACCGGGCGGCCAACTCCGCGCCGATGAAGGTGTGCCCACTCAGCTCGACCAGTGCCGGGTCGTGATACACGGCATCGACGAGATAGCCTGTGAATTCCGGGGTTTCGGCGTACTTTGCGAAGTCGGCCAACGCATCCGCATTGCCGGCGAAGGCTCCGCGCAGCTTGTCGGTCAGCAGAATGCCCATCCAGATCGAGACGGTCGCCACTGCGGTGCCACGGAAGTCCACCGCCATGTCGGCGGCCATCTTGTCGACGCCGGCCTTCTGCGCGCCATAGGCGGGCCCGTGCATGTAGCACACCGAACCCGGCGAGGAGGTGAATGCGATCAGCCCACGCTGGGCCGCAAGGAGTAGCGGAGCGGCATACCAGGATGCGATGTATGACGACCGCAGCCCGACATCCAACACGTCGGCCAACTCAATCGGCTTCTCCCAGAACGGTTTCGGATCCACCAACTGATCGGAGACCACCGCGGCGTTGTTCACCAACAGATCGAGCCGGCCGGCGTCCCGGCGCACCTGGTCGAACAGCGCCGCCACCGCCGCGTCGTCGCCGTGGTCCAGCCGGACGGCCACCCCGCCCGGCGGCGCGTCGGCAATCGTGCGGCCGGTGCCGTAGACGGTCCAGCCCCGTTGAGCCAAGGCGAACGCGATCCCCCGGCCCGCACCCCGGCTGGCGCCGGTCACCACCGCCACCGGCGCGGAATCACTCATGTGCCAGAGCCTACGGCGAGAACGTCGCGATGATCGCGTCCCGCGCCGAGCGCCAGGTCATGTCCAGTTCCCGCAGCGTCTCACTGTCGTCGGTGGGAATCGCGGCGGTGATCAACTGGGCGGCCTCGTAGCTGAACCCACTGCCGAGCGGCAGCACCGAGGCCATCGCGTCGGAGGCGCGGCCGATCAACCGGAACATGGCCGGGCTCATCGGTATTCGGCGAACGCGGCGGCCGGAACCCTGTTCCAGGGCGGAGATCATCTCGTCGAAACTCAGCATCTGCCCACCACAGAGGTAACGCCGCGGGCCGCGGCCCGGCCGCATCACCCGCTGATGAACCTCGGCGGTGTCCCGGACGTCGATCATCATCATCCCCGCGCCACGGACCTTGGGCGCCACCCCGAAGCGCACGATGGCGGCCCAACCCTGTTCGGTGATGCCGGGCGGGGTTTCCAATGCGGGTCCCACCACGCTGGACGGATAGGTGACCACCACCGGAGCGCCGTCGGCCTGTAGGTTCCGTGCCACTCGGTCGGCATAGGACTTGGTGAGGGCGTAGGCCGATTTGCCTTCGGCGGTGGGCGATACGGGCGTGATGACCCGTCCGGGCGGCGGGAACAGGGCACTGTAGCTGGACACCATCACGATCGGGTCGAGTCCGAGGGCGACGCCGCGCCGCATGATTCGCTCACTGGCATGGGCGTTGACATCCCACATCAGCTGCGCACGGCTCTCGTCGGTGCCGACCACACCGGCGGCGTGAAACACCGCCTCGCAGTCCCTCAACAGTTCTTCGGTCACATCGGGGTCGCGCAGGTCGCCGGACAGTGTGACGACCGAACCGGCCGCCTGAAACCGTCGCAGCAGGGCGGGGTTCGACCAGCCGGGCTCGACCAGCAGGGTGACGTGGTGGCCGGCCCGCAGGAGCGCCGAGACGGTGTGCGCACCCAGATAGCCGGTGCCCCCGGTCACCGCGACGCGCATATCGGGTCAGGCCTGCCGTTCGTCGACGAGGGTCAGGTCGCCCTCGCAAACCGCGCCCAGGATCGACTCAGCCAGTTCCGAGCAGCCCAGGAAGATGCCGCGGCCGCCGAGCGCCGAGAGCATCCGCGCGTCGTGGCGCTGTTCGCACCGGGCGGTTCCCGCCGCATCCCACTGGACGCTGGTCTGTTCCCAGCTGCTCTTGCGGGCCAGGACCCGGGCGCCGCAGCGTCGACAGGAGACCGGCACCATCGGGGCGTCGGCGAGGCGGCTGTCCGGCCGAACGGTCATTCCGGGGAACTCGCGGACGCCGATTTCACCACGGCGGGAATGATACCGGCGGCGATGTTGTCCTCCACCTCCTTGGTCCACGCCTCGCGCGGGCGGGTGGTGTCGATCTCGAACTCGAAGCGGTCCACCATGTCCGGTGCCACGTCGGCCACGTCGACGTAGAACTGTTCGTACCAGCGGCGCACCTGGTAGACGGGGCCGTCCTCCTCGACCAGCAGCGGGTTGTCGATGCGGGTCTTGTTGCGCCAGATCTCGACGTCCTGTTCGAACCCCATCTTCACGAAGTCCCCGAGCGCGACGGCCGTCTGCACCGCCGCCTCCTCGGGCAGGTCCGCGGACTTCTTGACGATGATCCCGTACTGCAGCACAAACGAGTTCGCATCGATCGGGTAGTGGCAGTTGATCAGCACGGTCTGGGAATCGCCGTGGACATAGTGGTAGGTGAGGTCGTCGATCATGAAGGACGGACCGTGATAGGCCGCCAGCGACGAGGTGCCCAACAGTTTGACACCCCCTTCGGCCGAGCCGAGGTCGGCGCGCGAACCGCTGGTCATGTACTGGGTCGCCGTGTGGCCCTCGAAAATGTTCTTGAAATGCGTCGGCATCGAGCCGTGGATGTAGAAGAAGTGCGCCATGTCCACGACGTTGTCGATGATCTCGCGGCAGTTGGTGTGGACCACGGTGGTGTACCAGTGCCAGTCGGTCCACTCGTCGCTGGAGGCGCCCTCGATCCGCGGAATCGTCACGTCATCCGGCGGAGGGTTTCGCTCTGGGTCGTTCCACACGAAGAGCATGCCGTCTTGCTCGAGTGTCGGCCAGGTCGCAGTGCGACCCAGTCGCGGGGCGCGGCGCGCGTAGGGCACCTTCTTGCAGCGGCCGTCGCCGCCCCAGCGCCAGTCGTGGAACGGGCACGCCACCTCGTTGCCCTTGACCGTGCCCTGGGACAGGTCGCCACCCATGTGGCGGCAGTAGGCGTCGAGGACGTTGATCCTGTCGTCCTCGCTGCGGAACACCACCAGCTTCTGGCCGAAGGCGTTGACGGAGTGCGGCTTTCCGTCGCCGAACTCCCTGATGAGGCCCAGGCAGTGCCATCCTCGGGCGAACCGGGTCGGTGCGGCCTGCGCTTCGATGAGCCGAATCTGGTCGGCGTCTGGCTGCATCGTCATGAGGTCATTGAACCGCCGCTGCCGCTTACCGGACCGAGGGTGTTCCACTCATCAGGAGGCGTGTTACCCCGGCCCGGATCAGCAACCTAGCGTCCTCGACGTGACTCCGCAGAGCATGACGATTCCCGCCGGGCTTCAAGTGACCGACAGCACCGTCGACCTGCTCGTGGTCGGGTCCGGCACCGGCATGGCGGCGGCCCTGGCGGCCCATGAACGGGGGCTTTCGGTGCTCATCGTGGAGAAGTCCAACTATGTGGGTGGATCGACCGCCCGCTCCGGTGGCGCACTGTGGTTACCCGCGAGTCCCGTGCTGCGCGACGGTGACGGCGGCGACACCCGCGAGCGCGCCGCGACGTACCTGGACTCGGTGGTCGACGGGACCGCGCCCGCCGAACGTTCGACGGCGTTCCTCGAAAATGTCTCGGCGACAGTCGAACTGCTGCGCCGGACCACCCCGATGAAACTGTTCTGGGCGCGGGACTACTCCGACTACCACCCCGAGAAACCGGGCGGCAGTGCCGCAGGGCGAACCTGCGAGTGCCGGCCGCTGGACACGGCCATCCTCGGCGACTACCGGCAGCGGCTGCGGCCCGGGGTCATGAAGGTCACCATCCCGATGCCCACGACGGGCGCCGACTACCGCTGGCTCAACCTGATGGCGCGGGTTCCGCGTAAGGGTCTACCCACCATCGGCAAACGCCTGGTCCAGGGCGTCGGCGGGCTGCTGCTGGGCCGCCGCTACGCGGCCGGGGGTCAGGCCCTGGCCGCGGGCATGTTCGCCGGCGTGTTGAAGGCCGGAATCCCGGTCTGGACGAACACCGAACTGCTTCGCCTCGACGGCGACGGTGACCGCGTGACGGGCGCGGTGCTCGACCACGGTGGCCGCGAGGTGACGGTGACCGCACGGCGCGGCGTGGTGCTGGCCACCGGCGGCTTCGACCACCAGATGGACATGCGCCGGAAGTTTCAGTCGGACAGGCTCGGCGAAGGTCTGAGCCTCGGCGCCGAGACCAACACCGGCGACGGCATCCGGATCGGCCAGGAAGTCGGCGCCGACATCGCCTCGATGGACCAGTCGTGGTGGTTCCCCGCCGTGGCACCGCTGCCCGGCAAGGCGCCCGCGGTCATGCTGGCCGAACGCTCGCTGCCCGGCAGCCTCATCGTCGACCAGAACGGCAGACGCTTCGCCAACGAGTCTGCCGACTACATGTCCTTCGGCCAGCGGGTGCTCGAACTCGAGCGGGCCGGGAACGCGGTCGAGAGCATGTGGATCGTGTTCGATCAGCAATATCGTAATAGCTATGTCTTTGCCGCCGAGCTCTTTCCGCGGATGCCGATTCCGAAGCCGTGGTACGACGCCGGCATCGCAGTGCGCGCCAACAGTCTGTCCGAACTGGCCGCCGAGATGGGTGTTCCGCTCGGCGAGTTCACCGCGAACATGGCCCGCTTCAACGAAAGTGCTTCTGCCGGTGAGGATTCTGACTTTGGCCGGGGCCGCAGCGCATATGACCGCTACTATGGCGATCCGACGGTGACGCCCAATCCGAATCTGCGTCCGCTGGTCGACGGACCGTTCTACGCGGTGAAGATGGTGTTGTCGGACCTGGGCACCTGCGGCGGGTTGCGCGCCGACGAACGCGCCAGGGTGCTGCGCGAGGACGGCACCGTCATCGACGGGCTGTATGCGATCGGCAACACCGCGGCCAACGCATTCGGTGCGACGTATCCCGGTGCGGGCGCGACTATTTCGCAGGGTCTGGTGTACGGCTATATCGCGGCCGACGAGGCGGCGAAAGTGGCGGCACGGGCCTGACACTCACTCGTCGCGCTTGGCTTCGACCTGCTTTTCGATCTCGCGCCAATACCCCGGCTTCGGGCGCGGTCTGCCCGACCCGCCCTTGGCCGCCTTCAAGATGATGGCCTCTGCCTCGTCGATGTCCTTCATCATCTCCAGCGCGAACTCGCGTTCGGCCGCGTAGTACTTGGCGGCCCAGCGCAGTGCCATCACCGAATACGCCCAGGCGGGTTCCACCTCGGCGCCCTCCGAGTCCTCGATCGCCTTGCGGTAGCGCGCGTCGACGAAGGCGATGTGCTGCTGCAGGATCTCCTTCATCTTGGCCGGATTGCTCAAATGGCCGAACGTCATCCGCAGCAGGACGCTGTGCTTGAGCACGGTGGGGTCCACCGGGGCGTCATTGACCCACTCGGTGATAGCGGCCATGCCGGCCGGGGTGATCTTGTACAGGCGCCGGCTGCGGGTGCCCTCGTCGCGTTCGACCCGCGAAGTCACCAGCCCGTGGCTCTCGAGCTTCTTGAGCTCGGTGTAGATCTGGCTGTAGGAAGGGCTCCAGTAGTAGAGGTCGACACTCCAGTCGATCCACTTCTTCAGGTCGTAACCGGACACTTCCTCCTCGTAGGACATCATCCCGAGGACTGTCCAACTGGTGGCCGCCAGCGCCCCCTTGGCCGTCTTCTCGCCGGATTCGTCCACTTCGACAGACTAACAACACAGGTCACAGGCTTGTGTTGCACTGGCCGCTGGCCGGGACATCGTGTTGCCCCGGCGGCAAGATGACGACAGGGTGCCGAGATGACCGATGCAACATACGGAGCCCTCGCGGAATCGGTTCGGCGGCTGATCGACGCCACCATCCGCACCGAGGTCGGCGCCGACACCGTCGCCGCGGTGACGGCGAAGCTCGACGCCGCAACCGCGCAACTGCGTGCCGCCCTGATGCCCGGCTCTTTCGGCCAGCGATGCGGCGACGACGGTCAGCCGGTGGCATCGGGAAACGTGGTCATCGGCGTCCGCAACCCGGTGGCGCCGCCACTGACGATGCACCATGAACCGGATGGATCGGTGTGGACCGAGTTCATTCTCGGGGCGGCCTATGAGGGCCCGGTCGGCCACGTGCACGGCGGGGTGTGCGCGATGATTCTCGATCACGTGCTGGGCGCCACCGCCCATCAGCCCGGCCGGCCCGCGGCCACCGGCACGCTGACCCTTCGTTACGAACGGGGCACGCCGCTGAACCGGCCGTTGCGCGCCGAGGCCCGAGTCGACCGGACCGACGGCCGAAAGGTGCTTGCGATAGGGCAACTCGGCGACGTCGGGGGTGCCACCGTGCGGGCCGAAGGCGTCTTCATCCTGCCGCGACCGCAGTGACCTACGGCCGGTGCAGGAACCCGTGCAGCGTCGCCTGCACGAGCTCGTCGACGATCGCCTCCCGCGACGGCGGCCTGGAGCCGAAGAACGTCGACCGCAACGCCACCATGCCGACGATCATCGCCACGGTGGAGTGCGCGGGCAGATCCGGCTGTCGGGAATGCATGCCCCGCAGCTGCATTCCCTCGGCGCTGATCTGACCGAGCACCTTGAACGCCTTTCTGATGTCGGCGATGCCGGCCTCGTCCAGTTCCTCCTCGCTGAGCGCATCGGAGGCGACCAGGGTGAGCAGCAGACCCCGATTGTCGAGCAGGACGTCGTAGAGCTGCCCGACGAACTGCCGCGACAGCTCCTCCTCGTCGGTGTTCTCCGGGACGACGGACTGCCAAGTGCGACCGAAACTTTCGACGAACGTGGTGAACGGCAGGACCAGTGCCTCCCGGAACAATCCGGCCTTCGACCCGAAGTGGCGGAACAGCAGATACTCGCTGACGCCGGCGGCCTCGGCGATCTCCCGGGTGGTGGTGCGCCGGTAGTCCTGGCGGCCGAACAGCTCGCGGGCCGCGTCGAGCAGCAGCCGGCGCGCCTCACCGCGGGGACGCCGCACAGCCGGTTGGGACACGGCTGTCCACGATAGCCTCATTGACCTGCGGGCGGTAATAGTGTCCACTATTACTTGTGGGTCAACTCATCATGCTCGGAACACTGTTCGGTCTGATCGTCCTCATCTACGGTCTGGTCCTGTACTTCGACCCGGAAGCCCGGAGCAGATGAACGCCGAGTTGACGCCGCTGCTGACCGCGGCCGTCATCTTCGGCTGGGGCGGCGGCATCGTGTTCACCGTCATCGCGGTCTGGCTGAGCGTCCGGCAGCGTCGGCTGCACCCACTGCTGCTGGTATGCATTGCGGCGATGTCGATCTCGTGGATCGAGGCGCCGTACGACTGGGCGATGTACGCCCAGTTCCCCTCGGCGCTCCCCCGGATGCCGTCGTGGTGGCCGTTGAACATGACCTGGGGCGGCGGGCTGCCGTCCTCGGTTCCGGTGGGCTACATCTCGTATTTCGTGCTGCCGGCGGTGATCGGCGCCGGACTCGGGCGATGGCTCAGCGCGCGCTTCGGCTGGCGTCGTCCGACCACGCTACTGACGGTAGGGCTGGTCGTCGGCTTCTGCTGGGCGCTATTCTTCAACGCGGTCATCGGGGCCCGGCTCGGCGTATTCCACTACGGCCTCGTGATACCGGGACTGGCGATCTTCGAGGGCAGCAAGCACCAGTATCCGATCTACGACGCGATCGCGATGGGCGTGCAGATGATGGTCTTCACCTATCTGCTCGGGCGCACCGACGCCCAGGGCCGCAACGTCGTCGAGATGTGGGCCGACAGGATGTCGAAGAGCAAGGCGCAGTCGGCGGTGCTGTCCGTCCTCGCCATGATTCTCATCGCCCATCTGATGTACGGGGCGGTCTTCGCGCCGCACCTGGTGACGAAACAGGCGGGCTATGTGACCTCGGGTCCCACGGAGCAACTGTTCCCCGGCGTGCCGAATCAACCCCAATGAAAGGCGCGGCCGTGGAGCTCTATTACGACCCGTTCGACCACGCGATCGACGACGACCCGTATCCCGTGTGGCAGCGGATGCGGGCCGAGGCGCCACTGTATTTCAACGACCGGTACAACTTCTACGCGTTGAGCCGGTACGACGACGTCGTCGCGGGACTGACGGACTGGCAGACGTACCGGTCCGGCCGTGGCACCACGGCCGACATCCTGTTCAGTGGCATCGAGGTGCCCCCGGGGATCCTGCTGTTCGAGGATCCACCGCTGCACGACCTGCACCGCCGCCTGCTGTCGCGGGTGTTCACGCCGCGCCGGATGCTCGCCGTCGAAGACATGGTGCGGGAATTCTGCTGCCGCGCATTGGATCCGCTGCGCGACGCGGACGGGTTCGACTTCGTCGCCGATTTCGGCGCCTTCATGCCGATGCGGACCATCGGGTACCTGCTGGGAATCCCCGAGGAGGGACAGCAGCAGATCCGTGACTTCAACGACAAGAACATCACCGTCGCCAACGAGGCCGAAGACATCAGCCCGACGATCTTCGCCGACACCATCGCCCAGTTCGCCGACTACATCGAATGGCGGGCCGATCATCCCTCCGACGACCTGATGACCGATCTGCTCAACGCGGAGGTGGACGAGCCCGACGGCACCCGGCGCCCCCTGGAACGCACCGAGGTGCTGGCCTACACCGCGATGGTCGCGGGCGCGGGCAACGAGACGACCGCGCGTCTCATCGGATCCATGGGCCAGTTGCTGGGCGAGCATCCCGAGCAGCGGCACGAACTGGCCGCCGACCCGGCCCTGATCCCCGGCGCCGTCGAGGAGACCCTTCGGTACGACCCGCCGTCCCCGGTGCAGGCCCGGTATGTCGCGCGCGACGTCGAACTCTACGGCCGCACCCTCTCCGAGGGCTCATACATGTTGCTGCTCAACGGTTCCGCGAACCGGGACGACAGCCACTTCCCGAATCCCGACCGTTACGACATCCATCGGACCGGCGGACACCTCAGCTTCGGGCAGGGCATCCACTTCTGCCTCGGCGCCGCGCTCGCCCGACTGGAGGCCCGGGTGGCATTCGAGGAGGTGCTCCGGCGCTGGACCGACTGGGACGTGGACTACGACAATGCCTTCCGTGCACACACCTCCAGCGTGCGCGGTTGGGCGAGACTGCCGGTGAAGACCCGCTAGCCTCGCGATAAAGCAATGTTCACCATGCGGTTCGACATGCGCACCCCAGCCGCGGGGGCGCCAACCACCGCGTTGTACGGCACGGCGCTGGACATGTGCGCGTGGGCCGAAACCCGCGGCGCCGCCCTCGCCGTGCTCTCCGAGCACCATGCCACCGAGGACGGGCATCTGCCGTCACCGCTGATCCTGGCATCGGCCATCGCGGCCCGGACCAGCACCCTCAACATCCTGGTGGCCGCGGCCGTGCTGCCCTTCTATCACCCGGTCCGCCTGGCCGAGGATATGGCCGTGCTCGACAACTTGAGCAACGGCCGGGTGCACTACGCGTTCGGAATCGGCCACCGCCCAGAGGAATACGCTCACTTCGGCGTCGACGTACACCGGCGCGGCCGGATCGCCGACGAGAACCTCGCATTGCTGTTGCGGTTGCTCACGGGCGAACCGGTCGACGTCGACGGCCGCCGGATCCACGTCACTCCCGCGCCCGCGACCAAGGGCGGCCCGCGCATCATGATCGCCGGCGGCAGCACCGCCGCGGCCCGGCGTGCCGGCCGGCACGGCCTCGGGTTCATCGCCTACACCGATGCACCCGGCCTGAAGGAAGCCTTCGAGGCCGAGTCGATCGCCCACGGTTATCGGCCCGGACCTGCGCAGTTTCCCGACGGGCGCAGTCCCACCGCGGTTTTCGTCACCGATGACGCCGACGCTGCGTGGAACGAGATCGGCTCCTACCTGCTGCACGACGCCCGGATGGCCGCGCGGTACCGCCAGGGCGACGAGTCGGTGGCGAGCATCACCCGCGCCGAAACGGTCGACGAGATGCGATCGGTACCCGGACCCTACGCGATCCTGACCGTCGACGAGGCGGTCGACCGCCTCCGCGGCGGAGCAAGCCTGCCGCTGCATCCGCTGTGCGGCGGCATGCCGCCGGAACTCGCCTGGCCCTATCTAGAACGCGCCGCGCTGGCCGTCAGCGCAGCACGTGGCGGGGCAGTGTGAGCGGCAGGTCCAGCGCCGTCAGCAATCCCGGTTCCGCCTGCACCACATAGGGAATCGCATTGACCACCCGCATGGCCGTTGACACCATCGCACCCGCGCCGGCCTCCATGGTCGAGCCAGACGCGCCCGGATCCCGCAGGCTCGCCGTCATGGTGCAGGCAATGTCCGGCTCCCCCTCGATCCGCACCTGATACACCGGCCGGTCCACCCGGTCGCCCCATTCCAGGCCGAGATCGGGTGCCAGCCGGTTGACGTGCTCGATGATGATCGCCTCGCGCCCGTCGATCACCGCGATGGCCTGGGTGCGCAGCGCTCCGCAGGTGCCCGCCTGCGCGGTACCGAACGCCACATGCAGATCCCGGTCCGTGGCGACCCGGTCGAACCGCTCGCGGATCTCGTCGATCTTGAGACCCAGACCGTGCGCGATCAGCCGCAGTCCGGGACCCCACTGGAACGCGATCGCACCCGGAAACGCGAGATACGGCGTGGCGTCCAGGGGCAGACCGAAACCCATAGCGTCCCGCATCGTCTCGGCCACCGGATAGTCGTCGTACATCGCGATCTCACTGGCGTGGATCTTCGTGATCGACTTCGACTGAGTGGTCAGCATCAGCACCAGATGATCTGCGGCGAAACCGGGCTCGATGCCGCTGGCATACAGCGACGCGCCACCGGCGGCGGCCGCCGCGGTCAGCTCATCGCGCCAGGCTTCGGGTTCGAACGCGTCCGGGTAGATCAGCCGGTTGGTGGTGGTGCTGACGACGTTGATGCCGGCCTCGAGCAGCCGGACGTAGTCGGGCATGGCGCCGGCGTCGCGCTCCGGTCCGCTGGCCGCATACACCACGCAGTCGGGGCGCAGTGCGATGAGCGCGTCGGCGTCGTTGGTCGCAGCCACGCCGATCGGGCCGATCCCGACGATCTCACCGGCGTCGCGGCCGGCCTTCTCCGGCGAGTGCACCCACACACCGACCAGTTCCATGCCGGGGTTCTCGGCCACCGCCCGTACCGCGATCGACCCGATGCCGCCGGTTGACCACACGACCACACGAAGTGCTTTGTCAGCCAACAGAACTCACCGCCCCTTTCATCTGTTCAGTATCCTCTGCCAGTTCCACTCGCTCTTTGTCGCAGAAATGGCTGAATAGATCGTGCCGTCAGGCATCGGCCGGCTCGAACTCGATGTTGATGGCCGTCAGCCCCCGCATGATGAACGTCGGCTCGAAGTCGTAGCGCCGTGCATCGGGCGCGCCGTGATGCTTCTCCGACACCCGGATGTCGGCCATCCGGTCCAGGATCCGGTTCATCGAGATCCGGCCCTCGGCGCGGGCCAGCGGTGCGCCCAGGCACGAGTGCGGTCCCCGGCCGAACGCCACGTGCTCGCGGACGTTCTTCCGGTCGAGTTGGAAGTCGTTGGGATCCGGGAACTTCCGCGGGTCGCGGTTGCTGGCGCCGGGCAGCAGCATTACGATGGTTCCGGCCGGTACGGCGACATCGCCGAGTCGGGTGTCGGCACGCGCGAGCCGGAAGTGGGTCTTCACCGGACTTTCCAGCCTCAGGGTCTCCTCCAGGAACCCGGGGATCAGATCGCGATCGGCCCGCAGCTTGTCCTGGATGTCGGGACGCTCACCGAGCACCCGCACGGCGGCGCTGAGCAGCTTAGTTGTGGTGTCCTGGCCCGCCGCGAACAGGAACGTCGCGAGTTTGACGACCTCGTCGACTGTCGGGGTCGAGCCGTCGGGGTACTTGGCCTGGGCGAGTTCGGTCAGTGCGTCGTCCCGCGGCTGGGCCCTCCGGCCGGAGATGTATCCGGCGAACTTCTCGTCCAGCCACGCCAGCGGGTTGTGTGCGACCGTCGCCTCCTCGCCGAGCCCGCCCAGCGGCTCGCCGGCGAGCACCGCGCGGAACTGCGGATGATCCTCGGCCGGGACGCCGAGCAGGTCCGCGACGACCAGTGTCGCGAAGGGCTTGGCGTACTGCTCCATGAATTCGCAGTGACCGCGCGAAATGAACGTGTCGAGTTGCTGGTCGGCCAGCCGCCACATGAACTCCTCGTTCTCGCTGAGGCGTTTCGGGGTGATCAGCTTGTTGAGCAGTCCGCGGGTGCGGGCATGCTGTTCATCGTCCATCGTCACGACGTGTTCGGCCATCGGGATCTGGGCGCGGTGCGCCTCGATCTGTGCGCTGATGTCGTGGCCCTGCGGGGTGAACGGCAGCGGCGGGAACGGCCCGGCCACCGCCACGCACGAGGACATCGCCGGATCCTTGTACGCCGCAACAGCTTCCGCGTAGCCGGTGACGGCCAGCACGTTCTGTGAGGTGACGGTCTGAACCGGCCCGGAGGCGCGCAGGTAGTCGAAGTAGGAATAGGGATCGGGCACCAGGGACTGGTCGCTGAAGTAGTCGACGGTCTCGAAATCGGTCACGTTATCGTCTCCTCGTCAGACATCGAACAGAACCGGCACCGACGTCGGCGACCGGAACACCTGACCACGGATGTGCGGATCGTCGCCGTCGGGATCGAGGCGCAGGTTGGGCAACCGGTCGAACAGCAGGTTCAATGCGGTGCGCATCTCCAGCCGGGCCAGGTGCATGCCGAGGCAGACGTGCACACCGTGCCCCCAGCCGAGATGCGACCGGGCCGGACGGAAGATGTCGAAGCGATCGGGATCGGGCCAGCGGTCCTCCTGCCGGTTGGCCGCGCCCAGCATCGGCATCACCGAGGAGCCGGCCGGGATCGAGACGCCGCCGAGTTCGGTGTCGCGGGTCGCCGTCCGGGTGATGGTCAGCAGCGGGGGCTCCCAGCGCACCCCCTCCTCGATGGCCTGCGGGATCAGGGACCGGTCGTCACGAACGGCGTTGAGCTGCAACGGATCCGACAGCAGAGCCAGCAGGATGTTCCCCAGCGACCGGTAGGTGGTCTCGACGCCGGCCGGCAACAGCAGCCGCAGGAACGAGTAGATCTCCTCGTCCTCCAGCTTCTGACCGTCGATCTCGGCCTCGGCCAGTGCGCTGATCAGATCCTCGCGGGGTTCGGCACGGCGGGCCGCCAGGATCGGCGCGAAGTAGTCGCACAGGGCGGCCGCCGCCGCCAACCCGCGTTCGGGGTTCATCAGCCAGCTCAGCAGCGAGATGGACCAGCGCTGGAACTGCGGGTAATCCTCCTCCGGCAGGCCCAGCAGTCCGGCGATGATCTGACTGGGGTAGTCGAAGGTGAACTCCTTGACCAGGTCGGCCTTTCCGTTCGCCGCGAACCGGTCGATCAGCCCGTTCGCCACCCGGCCGACCAGTTCGTCTTCCCAGCGGGCCAATGCCTTCTGCGAGAAGGCTTTCGACACCAGTGAACGCAGCCGGCCGTGCACCGGCTCGTCCATGCCGAGCATCACCCGCTCGCCGAGGACCGGGCCGAAGGCCGCGATCACGCCCGAGGACGAGAAGGTGTCGTTGTCCTTGAGGAGTTGCTGGGCCTCCTCGAAGCGGTAGACGATGAACACCGGTTTGGCTTCGTCGTGCGGCATTCCCGAGACGTCCAGGCGCTGGACCGGTTCCTCGCGGCGCAGCCGGGCCAGTTCGGTGTAGGGGTCGCGGACGTCGCCGGACACCGCGTCGTCGAACGCCCCGAAGTCATCGAGGTCGTCGAAAAGTTGCTCCATGGTTGAGATCCTTACTGGGCTGGATAGGCGACCGATTTGACCTCGGTGTACTGACGAAAACCTTCGACGCCGTTCTGGCGCCCGACGCCGCTGGCCTTGTAGCCGCCGAACGGGGTGTCGGCGCCGTAGCCGGCGGTGCCGTTGAGGCCGATGAACCCGGCGCGCAGCCGGCGCGCTACCGCCAGTGAGCGCTCCAGCGAACCCGACATCACATTGCCGGCCAGGCCGTAGACGCTGTCGTTGGCGATCCGGACCGCGTCGTCCTCGTCGTCGTACGGGGTCACGACGAGGACTGGGCCGAAGATCTCCTCCTGCGCGATCGTCATCGAGTTGTCGACGTCGGTGAAAAGCGTTGGGCTGACCCAGAATCCCCGGTCGAACTGCGCCGGCGACTCGGTGCTGCCGACCAGCAGGGTGGCGCCCTCGTCGACGCCCGTGCGGATGTAGCCCAGGATGCGGTCACGCTGTTTGGCCGAGATCACCGGGCCGCAGATGGTGCCCGGATCCTGGGGATCGGCCGCCGCCATGTTCTGGTAGATGGACTGCAGGATCGCCACGCCCTCGTCGTAACGGGACCGCGGCAGCAGCATCCGGGTGGGCGCGGCGCAGCCCTGCCCGGCGTGCATCAGCGGCCCGATGCCGATGAGGCAGGCGGTGTTGAAGTCGGCATCGTCGAGCACGATGGTCGCCGACTTGCCGCCCAACTCCAGGAACAGCCGCTTCATCGTCGCGGCGCCCTTCTCCATGATCCGCTGACCGACCGCGGTGGATCCGGTGAACGAGATCATGTCGACCTTCGGTGACAGCGTGAGTTCCTCGCCGACGAAGTGGTCCGAGGCCGAGACGACGTTGACCACGCCGGCCGGGATGTCGGTGCGCTCGGCGATCAGGCGGCCCAGCCGGGTGGCGTTGAACGGGGTGTTCGGGGCGGGCTTGAGCACTACGGTGTTCCCGGTCGCCAGCGCCTGCGCCAGCTTGTTGATGGTGACCTCGAACGGGAAGTTCCACGGCACGATGGCGCCGACGACGCCGACCGGCTCATGCCACACCTTGCGTCGGGTCAGCTGACCGGTCACCGACACGAACGCGTCGCCGAGGTCGTCCTCCCAGGGGAATTCGTCGATCAGCCGGGCCGGGTACTTCAGGCCGTCCTGCAGGGGTGCGTCGAGCTGCGGGCCGTGGGTCACCGCACGCGGGCAGCCCACCTCGCGGATGAGTTCCTCGCGCAGTTCCTCCAGCTCGCCCTCGATCGCCTCGTGCAACTGCAACAGGCAGGCCTTGCGCAGTTCGCGATCGGTCGACCAGTCCGTCTCGTCGAAGGCCCGGCGGGCGGCGTCAATCGCGCGGTGCATATCGGCCTTGGACGCGTCGCACACCTCGCCGAGAACGTCCTCGGTGGCCGGGTTGATGTTGGCGAAGGTGCCGGCCTGGCCCTCGACGAGCTTGCCGTCGATGAGCATCCGCCGCTCGAAGTCCGCCTCAGCCATTGTGGGCCTTTCTCTCTCGCGTCGGTCGCAGCGCTCCCGATCGGGGTATTCCCATCACCAGCCGGCTCACCTGGTGCATCCCGGCGGCCGGCAGAAATCGGTTGGCCGCCAACAACATCGACGCGTCGATTCCGACACCGCGCCGCCGGAAGGGCGCCCGATCGTCGAGCGCACGCAGTAATCCGTCGGTGAACTTCCGCGGCGGGCGGGCCAGCCGGCCCACGGCGAACCGGCCGCGTTTGTCGATGCTGCGGTGCAGCCGGGCGTACGGGCCGTCGAAGTCCCGCTCGTCGGTGGTGCCCGCGTCGGTGATGATCTCGGTGTCGTAGGTTCCGGCGATCAGGACCGTCACCCCCAGCCCGAACGGTGCGATCTCACCGGCCATCGACTCGGCCCAGCGCTCCAGCGCCCCCTTGGCCGCCGAGTACGCCGCGATGCCCGGCTGACCCCGGACCCCGCCGGCGCTGGAGACCACTACGATCCGGCCGGCGCCCGCTTCCCGCATCCCGGGCAGCAGCGCCTTGGTCAGGGCGACCGGACCCAGCACGGTGGTGCCGAACATGTTCTGCCACAACCCCGGATCGGCTTCCTCCACCATGCCGGCGGCGGAGATCCCGGCGTTGTGCACCAGGGCGTACGGTGCGGCTCCGGATCCTCGCAAGGCCTCTTGGATGGCCTTGGCGCACGATGAGATCGACCCCGGATCCAGCAGATCGAGCTGGACACCGATCAGCCGGTCGTCGTTCTCCCCGGCCCCGGTCGCGTCGCGCAGCACCGCCATGCCCCGGTCCGGTGTCCGCATCGCCGCGACCACCCGCCACCCCTCGTGATACAGGCGCACCGCCGAGGCGAACCCCAACCCGCGGGAGGCGCCGGTGATGACGACGCTGCGCGGTTCAGCCATTCACGTTCTCCGGTGCGCAGGCGCCCGCACCGGGCGGCGGGGGCTGCACGTCGGGCCGCCCGTGCGGCTGCCCGCTCATCCAGGTCGACCAGATGCCGACGGAGTACGGACCCTCGGCGCCCGCCTTCTCGTAATAGCCCTGCGGGTCATAGACTTTGGCCTCCGGATACGGCCACGGGCAGGCGACCGAGGTGGCCGCGTGGCTGGCCTTGATCGCGGCGAACCATGCCCCGTAGGCGAAGTACGCGACGTTGATGATGGCGAACATCACCAGGAAGGTGCCCAGCACCGGCCGGTTGGGGAACAGCCGCGCCTTGGCGGCCAGCTTCTCGGCCACCGACTTGCCGGTGTCGTCGCGGTACACCAGGATCGCCGCGGGCACCATGACGAACGTGACCGCGAACGACTCCCAGATCAGCGGGAACTGGTAGGTCGACCCGGTGAACACCGAACCCCACGGGATCACCTGCGAGTAGATGTACATCCCGGTGCGCACCAGGCTGATCTCCAGGATCGCGTCGAACACGAACCCGATCGCCAGGGTCAGCAGGCCCAGGCTGATCAGCGGATGGCGGGACGGAAAGCCCTGCGGCCCATACCTGGCCTGCAACTTGCGCAGGATCCACACCGCCGGGAAATACGGCCCGAAGTAGAACAGCACATAGCCGAACACGATGAACGGCTCCACCGTCGGTGACAGCGACACCAGCGGCCAGTGCTCCGGCCAGTGCAGCAGTTCCGGGTTGTAGACCGCGAACGGTGACCAGTTCATGATCGGGTCCTGCCACACGATCAGCGTGGTGCACAGGAACATCAGCAACGCCGGGCTGCCCGGGTTGCGCCGCCAACCGGTCACGAAGATGACCACCAGGGTGATCAGCAGCAGGACGGTCCCGACTTCCTCGATCATGATCCAGGTCGACGGGTCCAATCCGAACAGCACGCCGCCGACCGGGCGCGGCCGGCCCTCGACGTTCGGGTTGGCCACCCGCGGGTCGAGGTACCGGCGGCTGGACAGGATGAAGAACATCCCGAATGCGATCAGTGCGCCCGCGGCGACCCACGGGCCCCAGCGCCGCTTCTCCGGTCGGGTGGGAGCGGGCTGGTCGTGAAAGTCGGTGGTGGCCATCGAATCAGCCGTCCTCTCCGAATCGGTCGACGAGATGAGAGTTGACGCCGTCGGTGTCCAGCGTGCGGGCCACCAGGTAGCCGGCGCCCATCCAGGCGCGCCGGGTCCACTTGCCGAACGACACCCGGGTGCCGGGCGCACCGGACGCGGCGGGCAGCATCTTCACCCGCTCCAGGGCTTCCTTGACCCCGCGCGGGCTCAGCGGATGGGCGTCGGAGAAGGCGCGCACCAGCGTCTCGGCGACGTCGCGGTTGACCACCGAGACGCAGTACTCCGGCCGCGCACCGTACCTCTCGGCATAGCGGTCCAGGAACTCCTGGCCGATGAGGTTGCCCTCGTCGTACTGGTCCACGCCGATCCAGCCCAGGAACGCCTGCCACATGATCGGGTTGACCCAGGCGTTCTGGAAAGCCGTGGTGGTGAACCGCGGCGGGTCCCAGTCGAGGGCCTCCAGCGCCGGGTTGATGAACACGATGCCGAACCCGAAACCCAGGTGCACGATCGCCTCGGACTTCGCCTCGTGCAGCGCGCGCACCGCGTCGTTGATGTCCTGGGCGGTCTGGGCGACGACGGACTCGGCGGCGATCCGGATTCCCTTGCGGCGACACGCGGTTCGCAGATTCGCCAGGTAGCTCTGGCCGATCAGGCTCTGTTCCATCAGCACGCCGATCTGGCGCAGGTTCCGTTTGGCCAGCAGGTCGGCGATGAAGATCGGCTCGTCGGTCATGGATCCCTGCGGGAACGCGAAGGTCCACTCCCCCAGCCAGTCGTCGGTGCCGGTGACACTGATCGCCGGCACCTTGAACCGTTCCTCGATGGCCTCCCGGGTCGGCACGCAGTTGTCGGTGATGTTCGGGCCGAAGACCACCAGGCAGCCCTGCTCGACGAGATCGGCATACGCGTCGATCACGGCCTTGACCGAACCCTTGGGCAGACCTTCGACCTCGCGGTAGATCATCTGCACGGGCCGGTCCAGCAGACCCTGCTGCTGCGCCTCCTCGAAGACGAGGTCGAAGGTCTGGGTGAAGCTGGCCTGCAGCACCTCCGGGAAGCCCGGCGGCAGGGTGAAATCCATCAGGTAGCCGACCTTGATCGGCTCGGCGGTGCTCTCGTAGCTGTTCTGGGACATGCTATCCCTCCGACGGTGCCAGGTAGACGTCGATCATCTCGGCCAGGCCGCGGCTGACCGTGGAATCGTCGGTGAGTGGGCCGGCGATCGCGGCCCGGGCGGCGTCCGGCAGGGTGAGGCCCTCGGCGACCAGCCGTCCCGCCGCGATCAGGACCCGGGTCGATGCGACCTCACGCAGCCCGCCGGTCTCCAGCCGGCGGATGGCCTGGCCGAGGCGCACCAGCTGTGCCGCGGTCGTCTGGTCGACGCCGGCTTCGTGCCGGACGATCCCCTCCTCGACTTCCGCTGCGGGGAAGCCGAATTCGATGGCGACCATGCGCTGGCGGGTGGAGTCCTTGAGGTCCTTAAGCACGCTCTGGTATCCGGGGTTGTAGGACACCACCAGGCCGAATCCGGGCGCGGCGTCCAGCGTGACGCCCAGGCGTTCGATGGGCAGCTGTCGCCGGTAGTCGGCCAGGGGATGAAGCACCACCGTGGTGTCCTGACGCGCCTCCACCACCTCGTCGAGATAGCAGATGGCGCCCTCCCGCACCGCGCGGGTCAGCGGGCCGTCCACCCACACGGTCTGGTCACCCTGGAGCAGATACCGACCGACCAGGTCGGCGGTGGTCAGGTCGTCGTGGCAGGACACAGTGATCAACGGCCGGCCGAGATCGTGGGCCATCGCCTCCACAAAACGCGTCTTGCCGCAGCCGGTGGGACCCTTGAGGACGAGCGAAAGGCCCTGCCGGTAGGCGGCTTTGAACACGGTCTCCTCGTTGCCGACCGCCTGGTAGAACGGTCGCTGCTGTGTCACCGGTGCGGTAGCTCCGTTCTGGTGTGCGGGCTCGGCCTGGACCGAGGTCGTCATCGCAGTCCTTCCCTCGTGTACCGCTGCGCCGATTAGCACCCTAGCGCGGAACAGATATTTGGTTCAAGCATTCGGCGGTGATTCGTCAGGACACCCGGCGACGCACCTCGGCGGAGCGGATCGCCGACCGGAACATCGGCCCGATCACCGCCGGTAACTGGTCGGGCCGGCCGACGACGGCGTGCGCCGCGCTACCGAACACCGCACGCAGTTCGTCCACCCCGGAACTTGCGCCCACGGTCAGGCAGACACACCCGGTTCCCCGACGGCGCGCCTCGGTGAGCGCGCGGCGGGTATCGGCCGCGCCGTAGTCGCGCTCGTAACCGTGGTCGTAGGCCAGGCCGTCGGAGAGCACCACCAGCAGTCGGCGCGCCGTGCCGCCCTCGGCTTCCAGGACGGCCGCACCGTGCCGGACCGCGGCACCCAGTCGGGAGTACCCACCGGGTTCGAGGCTGTTGAGCCGGCGCAGCACGACGCTGCCCAGCGGTTCGCCGAATCGCTTGACGGGCATGATGTTAACCGCCTTGCGCCCCTGCGAGTTGTAGGCGAACAACGCCACCCGGTCCCCGAGGTCGTTCAGCGCCACCGTCAGCGCCGCGGCGGCCGTGCGCTGCTGCTCGTGCACCGTGCGGCCGAGGCTGCCGGGTTCGGCGGCCGAGCCCGAGACGTCCAGCAGCAGCAGCACCGACAGATCGCGGCGCCGGCGTAGGCTGTCCAGATACACCGCCTCGTCGGGAACGGAACCGGCCCGCACCTCGAGCCGTTCCTCGACGGCGGCGTCGATGTCGATGTCGTCGCCCTGAGCCTGCCGATGGCGGCGGTGCAGGCCGAGCCCGAGCCGGGCGAGCGGGCGGGCCACCCCGAGGGCGTCGTCGATGGTTCCCGACGCGGCGGGTCTGACCTCGGGCACGGTTTCCTGAACGGTGCACCAGTCGGGCCGGTATCGCCTGCGGGTGACGTCCCATTCGGGATAGGTGAACCTCCCGGGTTCGACGTCGGCCACATCCTCGGCGGATCCGGTCGGCGCGGCCGACAACACCGCCCGGGCCCCGCGGTTCGCGGAATTGGTGCGGTGTGTCGGGGTGTCCGCCCCGGGCGGGCCGCCGCCGCTGTCGTCCCGGGCGCGGGCCGAGGCGAGCAGCTTCTTCAGCCACTTGCCGATGAATCCCCCGCCACCGACCGGACTGCTGAACAGGTCGGCGCCCGGACTGTCGTCCATCTCGCCGTCGTCGAGCTCCTCGAGTTCCTCCGCCGCGGGCCGGCGCGGGACGTGACCGGTGTGCTGCCGATCGATCTCGGCGGCGGCGGTACGGCAGGCCGCGAGAATCTCCTTCGGCCGGATCATCCCGAAATCATCTGGCAGCCCGGGCAATTCAATGCTCGACGACGCCAGCGCCAGGGAGGATTCTACCGAATCGCTGCGCGGCTCACGATCGGCGTCGGCCAGCGCGGCGGCCGGGCCGGCCGGCAGGATGCCGGCGTTCTCGCGCAGCGCTCGACGCCCCTCGACGGCCAGATAACGCCGCGCCAGCCGGGGTTTGCGGACCAGTGCCGCCACGGCGTCGGGTGCCAGGCTGCCCGCCGCGATCAGCGCGGTCTGCACCGCGAGCTGGGTCATCCGCCGCGCCGGTGTTGCCGCCGGGTCGAGGTACACGGTGACGCCGTCGGTCCAGGGTGCCTCCCCGGGTCCGGTCGCCGCGACCGCGACGGCGCGCCCGGCGAGCGCCGACGCGAGCATCTCCGCGGACAGCGCCCGTTCGGTGACGGCGTCATTCGGCACGGCGCCTCCGGCCCGTTTCTGTTGACCAAATATCTGTTCCACCGTAGAGTTTCGCCGCACCGCCCGTCAATCACCGGAAGGCGAACCGGACCCGAGATGATCGACTTCACCGGACAGACGGCGATCGTCACCGGCGCCGGCCGGTAGGATCGGTTACCTGATGACTTCATCCCGCCTCGACCGCTCGGCGCGTCGGCCGAAGGCGCGTGCCGACGCCTCCACCGAGGCCAGCCGGCGCACCGAGATCCTCCAGACGGCCGACTCCATCATCGCCTCCTATGGCCTGCGCGCGTCGGTGCAGCAGATCGCCGATGCCGCAGGGATTTTGGCCGGCAGCCTCTACCATCATTTCGAATCCAAGGAAGCCATCCTCGTCGAGCTGATCCGGCGATACCACGACGACCTCGACCGGATCGGCGACGAGGCTCTCGAACGCCTCGACCAACCCGACCCGCCACCGGCCGAGGAGCTGATCTTCGAACTGGGACGCGACATCGCCCGGTGCGCGGTCGAGCACCGGGCCGCGCTGCAGATGTCGTTCTTCGAAGGTCCCAGCGCCGACCCCGAACTGGCGGCCCTGACCAGGCGCCGGCCGGAGAAGATCCAGGCCGCCATGCTGCAGGCGTTGCGGGCCGGCCGGTGGAGTGGCTTCATCCGGCCGGACTTCGATCTGCCGGTCCTGGCCGACCGGTTGTGCCAGAGCATGTTGCACGTCGGGCTGGATGTCATCCGGCACAAGGCTTCCAGCGATACGGTGGCCACCCTCAAGTGCCGGATGGCGCTGTACGGCCTGGCGGCCAAACGGCCGACCGACGCCACGCTGGACCGGTCGCGGGCGATGGCCGCCGCCAACGCCGTCATCGACTCCTGGACCGACGACCGCGACGACGGGACCGACAAGGCGGCACACGTCCGCGCGGTCGCGCGCGCGGAGTTCGGCCGGCGCGGCTATGAGATGACCACCATTCGCGACATCGCGTCGGCCGCCGGCCTCGGCACCGGGACGGTCTACCGGATCATCGGCTCCAAAGACGAACTGCTGATGTCGATCATGCTGAACTTCGGGCAGAAGGTCGGCGGGGCGTGGACCGACATCATGGCCTCGGATTCGACGTCGATCGAGAAGCTGGACGCGCTGAGTTGGCTCAACGTCAACGCGCTCGACCGGTTCACCGACGAGTTCCGGATCCAGCTGGCCTGGCTGCGGCAGTCGACCCCGGACACCCAGAGCCCGGCATTCTCCTTCGACACCCGGATCCGTGAGATGAAATCGATGCTCGCCGAAGGGATCCGATCCGGTGAGATCTCGATCCAGAGTCCGTCGGGTGATGTGCTGGCCCGCTGTGTGATCGGCGACGGCTGGATTCCGGAGAACATCCTGCGCGACATCGGACTGCGCAATTCGCAGTTGCTCAACCGCGACACCACCTTGCGCGGCATCGCGGTCCGCCGGCGCTGACCCGACTGTTGACCAAACATCTGTTCCGCAGTAGGGTCGCGCACCGGGGAATCACGCACGGGCCACGAAAGGGCGAGGCATGGGACGCGTAGCGGGCAAGGTCGCATTGGTCAGTGGCGCGGCGCGCGGGCAGGGCCGGTCGCACGCGCAGAAACTGGCCGCCGAGGGCGCCGACATCATCGCGGTCGACCTGTGCGAGGACATCGAGACCAACAGCTATCCCCTGGCCCGTCCCGAGGATCTCGACGAGACGGCACGACTGGTCGAGAAGGAGGGCCGGCGGGCGCACACCGCGATCGCCGACGTCCGTGACCGGGTCGGCCTGTCGGCCGCCATCGACGCCGGCGTCAGCGAACTCGGCGGCCTGGACATCGTGGTGGCCAACGCGGGCATCGCCCCGCTGACGGCCGGACTTCCCATCCAGGCCTGGGTGGACGCCGTCGACGTCGATCTGATCGGTGTGATGAACCTGGTGCACGCCAGCCTCAAGCACCTCGGTGCCGGCGCGTCCATCATCGCGACCGGTTCGCTGGCGGCCTACCTGGCGTCGATGCAGGGCCGCAGCGTCGGCGACATCGACGCGCCCGGCGGCGCGGGCTACTCCTTCGCCAAACAGGTTGTCGCGCACTACGTCAACGATCTCTCGCTGCAGCTGGCGCCGAAGTTCATCCGCGTCAACGCGGTGCACCCGACCAACGTCAACACCGACATGCTGCACAACGTCGACATGTACCGGCAGTTCCGCCCGGACCTGAAGGATCCCACCCGCGAAGATGCCGAACTGGTCTTCCCGGTCCTCAACGCCATGCCGATCCCTTTCGTCGAACCCGACGACATCAGCGAAGCCGTAGTGTTCTTCGCGTCCGACGCGGCGCGCTATATCACCGGCCAGCAGTTGAAGATCGACGCGGGCGGATACGTCAAGACAATGCCCTGGACATTGCGCTGACGGCGGGTCTCCCGCCCCGTGCCGGCCCCGCCGGGCCGCGGCCGATTGTTGACCGCGACACCGACCGCTGTTAGCTTTGGAGCAAATATTAGGTTGTGCCGACTTGCTCGTGGGGGGCATTGATGGCCCGGATCCCCGGACTCGATCGGACCGAGTCCCGGATGCTGCGTCCACTTGTCGGCCTTGCGGCGATCGCGCTGATCGCCGGCATCGTCTGGTTGGCGACGACACTGTTCCGGGGCGGGTTCGCCCGTACGGCCGAGGTCACCGTGCTATCGCCCCGGGCCGGCCTGGTGATGAACCCCGGTGCCCGGGTGCAGTACCGCGGCGTGCAGGTCGGCACCGTCCATGACATCGAGAGCCTGCCGGGTGAACAGGCCGCGATCCACCTGGCCATCGACGCCGACCGGCTGGCGGTCATTCCCGCTGACGTCAACGTAAATATCGCATCGCCAACGGTTTTCGGCGCGAAGACGGTTCAGCTCACCCCGCCCGAGAACCCGGCGGCCGCCGCTCTGCGGCCCGGCCAGGTTCTGGATACCCGGCACGTGATGGTGGAGATCAACACGGTGTTCTCTCAGTTGGTGACCACGCTGGCGAGCATTCAGCCCGAGAAGCTCAACGAGACGCTCGGCGCAATCGCCGCGGCGATGAACGGTCGTGGCCATCAGTTCGGTCAGGTGATGTCCGACCTCAATTCCGCGCTCGGCCAGATGAATCCACGGCTGGGTTCGCTCAACCACGATCTGGCCGTCGCCCCGGCCGTCTTCGGCGCATACGCCGACGCGGCGCCGAACCTGCTGACCGTGGTACAGAGCGCGACCAGAATCGGCGACAGCATCGTCGACACGCAACGCGATCTCGATGCGGCGCTCGTCAGCGTGACCGGGCTGGCCGAGGTGGGCGACGAGGTGCTCGCCGAGAACGGTGGCCCGCTCGGTGACGTGCTGCGCCTGCTGGTCCCGACGACCGACCTGACCAATCAGTACAACCAGGCACTGACCTGTGCGCTCGGCGGGATGAACATCATGGCGAACAACCCGCCGCTGAACGTGCCGGGTGTGGAGGTTCTCGCCGGGTTCCTCTGGGGCCAGGAAAGATACCGATTCCCGGACAACGTGCCGAAGGTCGCGGCCACCGGCGGCCCGTTCTGCACCAACCTGCCGAAAGTGCCTTATGAGTCGATCGCGCCGTTCGTCGTGACCGACGTCAACGCCAACCCCTGGAAGTACGACAACCCCGGGATCGTGTGGAACTCCGACGCGCTCAAGCAGTTCCTCTTCGGACCGGTGACCGGCCCGCCGCGCAACAGCGCCCAGATCGGCATGCCCGGATGAGAAATACCCGCGTAGCCGGTACCAAGTTCGCCGTCTTCGCCACCGCGATGCTTGTTCTCACCGGGGCACTGTTTCTCATCTTCGGCCAATACCGAACGGGCACAACGAATCACTACTCCGCCACGTTCACCGATGCGTCGCGGTTGAAGGCGGGGCAGACGGTGCGCTTCGCCGGGGTCCGGGTCGGCACGGTGAACAAGGTCGACCTGCGCCCGGACAAGACCGTCGAGGTGAGCTTCGACGTCGACCGCGCCCTGGCCCTCACCGGCGGCACCCACGCCAACATCCGGTATCTGAACCTGGTCGGTGACCGGTTCCTGGAACTGGTCGACGGGGCCGGCCCGGCCACCCTGTTGCCACCCGGATCGCACATCCCCGCCGGCAACACCGCCCCGGCGCTGGACCTCGACCTGCTGCTCGGCGGCCTGAAACCGGTGATCCAGGGGCTGAATCCGCAGGATGTGAACGCGCTGAGCGCCTCGCTGATCGAGATCCTGCAAGGGCAGGGCGACACCGTGGAATCACTGCTGCAGCGGACCTCGACGTTCTCGAATGCCCTGGCGGACAAGAGCGCAACCATCCAGGCACTGGTCGACAACCTGCGTACCACATTGGGGACGCTGGCCGGCGAGGGCGCGCAGTTCTCCGACGGCATCGACCGGCTGCAGCGGCTGGTGTCCGCACTGGCGGCCGACCGCGAGCCCATCGGCACCGCGATCGACTCCCTCGACACGGGCACCGCGTCCCTGACCGACCTGCTCGGCTCGGCACGACCGGCACTGGCCGGGACGATCGACCAACTCAACCGGTTGGCCCCCAACCTGGACGCCAAGAAGGACCGGATCGACACCGCGCTGCAGAAGGCCCCGGAGAACTTCCGCAAGTTGATCCGGATCGGCTCCTATGGCAGCTTCGTCAACTACTACATCTGCTCGATCTCCGTCCGGGTCTCCGACCTGCAGGACCGCACGGCCGAATTCCCGGCGTTCCGCCAGGAAGGCGGAAGGTGCGCTGAGAACTGATGCTGAAATACCGTGGCTCACGACTCGTTCGCGTCGGCATTCTGGGCGCCGTGCTGATCGCGCTGATCGTCGCGGTGGGACTGGCACCCGAACGGCTCGGGGGCTGGGCCGGTTCGGTCCGCTATCAGGCGTTGTTCATCGATGCGGGCGGCCTCGCCGTCGGCGACGACGTGACCGTGTCCGGGGTCAGGGCCGGCTCCGTCACCGGCATCCGGCTGCACGACACCGATGCCCTGGTGAGCTTCACCGTCGGCGGCCGGATCTCGCTCGGCGCGCAGACCACCGCCCACGTGCGGACCGGAAGCCTGCTGGGCCAACGGGTGCTCACCCTGGAGTCCGCCGGGTCGGAAACCATGAAACCGCTTGCGGTGATACCCGATACCCGTACTTTCGCGCCGTACTCGCTCACCGACGCCGTCGGTGAGCTCACCGAGAACACCGCGGGCACCGACACCGGTGGGTTGAGCCAGTCGTTGGACACCCTGTCGGACACCATCGACCGGATCGCCCCGCAACTCGGGCCGGCCTTCGACGGGCTCACCTCGGTGTCGCGGGCACTCAACGAGCGAAACGGCGCCCTGGCCGAGTTGCTCAAATCCGCCGACGACGTGACGTCGATCCTTTCCGAGCGTAGCCAGCAGCTCAACACCCTGATCCTGGATGCCAACGATCTGGTCGGTGTCCTATCCGAACGGCGTTGGGCGATCATGGAATTGCTGGCCCAGACCTCCGCAATGGCGACCGAGGTCTCCGGGCTGGTCCACGACAACGAACAGGAACTGGCTCCGACGCTGGACCGGTTGAATGCGGTCACCGCCGTCCTGGAGCGCAACCGGGACAACATCGCCAAGGCGCTGCCCGGTTTGGCCAAATACGAAGTCACCCTTGGAGAGACGGTGGCCAGCGGACCGTACTACAGCGCCTACATCCCCAATCTCGACCTGGCCCAGGCATTGCAGCCGTTCTTCGACTACGCGTTCGGCTTCCGGCGCGGAACCGACGCCGGGCAACCGCCCGACAACGCCGGACCCCGCGCCGAACTGCCCATCCCCTACAACGGGATCCCCCAGGGGCCGCACTGATGAATCGCGCGCGCACGACGATGCTGACGACACTGGCGCTGGTGGCCCTGGTCCTGGCCGCCGGCGCCTACCTGGCCCAGCAGCGGCTGCTACGGCCCACCACCGTCATCGCCATCTTCGACACCGCCACCTCGATCTACCCGGGCGATGAGGTGCGCATCGCCGGGGTGAAGGTCGGCTCCATCGATTCCATCCGGCCCGAGGGCACGCACGTCGCGATCACCATGAAGATCGACCACGCGGTGGCCCTGGCCGGCGACGCGAAGGCCGTCGTCGTCGCGCCGAATCTGGTTGCGGCCCGGTTCGTTCAGCTCACCCCCGCCTACCATTCGGGCCCCCGGCTGAACGACGGCGCGACGATCCCGCTGAACCGCACGGCCGTCCCGGTCGAGTGGGACGAAGTCAAGCGCCAATTAACCCGGCTGGCAACGGATCTCGGTCCCTCCGGCGGCGGCCAGACCAGTTCGATGGGCCGTCTGATCGACAGCGCCGCCACCGCGCTGGACGGTAACGGCGCCAAACTCCGCCAGACCGTCGCGCAACTGTCGCAACTGAGCCAGGTGTTCGGCGACGGCAGCGGAAACATCGCCGACACCGTCCGCAACCTGCAGACCTTCGTCGCCGTGCTGCACGACAGCAACGCGCAAATCGTCCAGTTCCAGGACCGGCTGAGCACGCTGACCTCGGCCGTCAACGGTGGCCGCTCGGACCTCGACGCCGCCCTCACCAACCTGTCGCAGGCGGTCGGCGAGGTCACCCGATTCGTCCACGGCAGCAGGGACAAGACGTCCGAACAGGTGCAGCGCCTTGCCGACGTCACCCAGAATCTGGTGGATCACCGGATGGACCTCGAGCAGGTGCTGCACGTCGCTCCCACCGCATTCGCCAACATGTACAACATGTTCGACCCCCGCACCGGCGGTGCCGGCGGTGTGTTCGTGTTGAACAACATGGCTAACCCGACGCTGTTCTTCTGCGGCATGATCGCCGCGATCGACAACGTGACCGCTGCCGAGACGGGCAAACTCTGTGCGCAGTACCTCGGTCCGGGATTGCGGCAGTTGAACTTCAACTACCTGCCGTTCCCGTTCAACCCCGCGCTCACCGCGGTCCCGTCGCCGGGGAAGATCGTCTACAGCGACGCGCGGTTGGCGCCGGACAGCGCCGGGGTGCCGGCGTCGGCCCCACCACAGCCCGCCGTCTCGGCCTGGACGGGCGGGCCCGGGGACCAGCTCCCGACGTTGCCGCAGCTGCTGCTGCCGGCCGAGGGAGCGCCCTCATGACCGTCATCCGCCGGCTGGCCGGCTGCGCGGCGGTGGGAATCTGCGTGTCGGGATGCAGCTTCGGCGGTGTCAACACGCTGCCGCTGCCGGGGACCGTCGGCGGGGGCCGCGACAGCCTGACATACCACGTCGAGCTCGCGAATGTCGGTACCCTGGAACCCAATTCACCGGTGATGAGCAACGACGTAGTGGTGGGCAGCATCCGCCGCATCGGGATCAAGAACCGCCACGCCGTCGTCGACGTCTCGGTCCGGCCGGATGTGGTGGTGCCGGCCAACGCGGTCGCCGCGGTGGGACAGACCAGTCTGCTGGGCTCCATGCACCTGCAGCTGAGCCCGCCGCCGGGCGAATCCGCCGCAGGCCGGCTACCCGGCGGCGCGACGATCCCCCTCGACCGGACGACCACCTACCCGTCGACCGAGCAGACCCTGGCGTCGCTGGCCGCGGTGGTCAACGGTGGTGGGCTCGGCCAGATCGGCGACGTGATCCACGGGCTGAACAACGCGTTCTCAGGACGGCAGGGCGATGTGCGCCAATTGCTGGGCCGGCTCGACGAACTCGTCGGGGTGCTCGACGACCAGCGCGACGGCGTGCTCGCCACCCTCACCGAACTGAACCGGCTGGCCACCACCCTGGCCGACCAGCGCGGCGTGCTAGCCGCAGCGCTGCAACGGATTCCGCCGGCCCTGGACGTTTTGGTCCGCGAGCAGCCGCGGCTGAGCACCGCGCTGGACCGGCTGCGCGTCTTCAGCGACACCGCGACCCGGGTGATCAACTCCACCCGTGACGACCTGGTGCACAACCTGGCGAACCTCGAGCCCACCGTCCGGGCGCTGGCCGACGTCGGACCGGACATCGACACCGCGCTGGCCTACGCGCCGATCTTCCCGCTGGGCCAGAACCTGATCGACCGCGGCATCCGTGGTGACTACATGAACCTGTTCGTCACCATCGACCTCACCAAGGCGCGGCTCAAACGCGGTCTGGCAGCCGGCACCCGGTGGGGCGACGAGAATGCCGAATTGGTCCCGGCCCCAGGTGATCCCGGCTACGACGAGTACTACAGCCGACACCCGCTGCAGGCCGGCCTGGCCCCGACGGCACAGCTGCCCGAGCCCCCGCCGCCGCCGATCGTGAGGGGTGGCTAGGTGCTCACCCGATTCGTGCGGACCCAGTTGGCGATCTTCACCGTCGCCTCGGTGATCGCCGTGGCGGTGATGGCGATGAACTACCTGCAGGTTCCGACTCTGCTCGGGACCGGCCGCATCACCGTGAAGCTGAACATGCCCCAATCCGGCGGACTGTACCGGTTCGCCAACGTCACCTACCGCGGGGTGCAGATCGGCAAGGTGACCGACATGGATGTCCGGCGGGACATGGTCACCGCGACGCTGTCGCTGGACCGTTCACCATCGGTCCCGGTCGACGTCGTCGCCGAGGTCCGCAGCGTGTCGGCCGTCGGCGAGCAGTACGTGGATCTGCTTCCCCGTACCCAGGCGGGTCCCTATCTGCATGACGGGTCGGTGATCTCGGCCTCGGACGTCGTGCTGCCCCAGCAGGTGGGCCCGATGATGGATCAGGTGAGCGCGCTGGTGGCGAGCATCCCGAAAGACAAGCTGCGCTCACTCCTGGACGAGGCGTTCGCCGGCTTCAACGGAGCCGGGCCGGATCTGCAGACCCTGCTCGACTCGTCATCGAAGATCACCCATGAATTCAACGGGGTCGCGGACCGCGCCGCCGCCCTGGTCGAGGACGCCGCGCCCGTGCTGGATTCCCAGGCCGCCAGCGCCGACATGCTGCGCGGTTGGTCGCGGGACCTCGCGGGAATCGGGCAGCAGTTGGTGGCCGACGACCCGCAGATCCGCACGCTGCTCGCGGACGGCCCGGGGGCCGCCCAGGAGGTCGCCAGGCTGCTGAACCAGGTCAAGCCCACCCTGCCGGTCCTGCTGGCCAACCTCGGCACGATCGGCCAGATCGCCGTCACCTACCGGCCCGGGTTGCAGCAGCTGCTCGTGCTGCTGCCACCCGCGGTGTCCTACTACCAGGGGGAAGCCGGCGGCAACAACCCCACCGGTAAGCCGGTGGGCGACTTCCGGATCTCCGTCGACGACCCACCGGCCTGCACCGTCGGCTTCCTGCCGCCTTCGGCGTGGCGCTCGCCCGCCGAGACCGACACCGTCGACACCCCCGACGGTCTGTACTGCAAACTGCCTCAGGATTCGCCGATCGCGGTTCGGGGGGCGCGGAACTACCCGTGTATGGGCGTGCCGGGTAAGTACGCGCCGACCGTGCAGGAGTGCCACGGCGACAAGCCTTTTGAGCCGCTGGCGATGCGCCAGCACGCAACCGGGCCGTACACCTTCGACCCGAATCTGCTTGCCCAGGGTGTCCCACCGGACAGCCGCGTGCTGCCCGACGAGAACACCTTCGCCACTGCTCCCCCACCGCCGGTGGCGTTCGCGCACTACGACCCGCAGACCGGGCGGTACGCGACACCAGACGGACAGGTGTACTCCCAGAACGACCTGAGTTCGGTTGCGGCGCCCAAGGATTGGCGGGATCTCGTGCTGGCCGGGAGCCCGCCGTGAATCGGTGGGGCCGCATCGTCACCGGCGCCGCCGCGGCGGTGACGCTGCTGCTGTGCGCGACGCCCGGGACGGCCGCCGCCGACGACGCCGTCGCGCTCAACGGCACCTACACCGTGGTGTCGGACGGGCAGTGGGCCAAGACCAACTACCGGTACCACGACGAGGCCACCGTCACCCAGACCTGGACCATCACGTCGTCCTGCGCCACGTTCCAGGACTGCACCGGGCGGGTGGTCAGCGACGCCGGCTGGAGTGCCGACGCGGTGTACGCCAGCGGCCGGTGGCGGGTGCGGCGGACGATCGAGAACTGGCAGCCCTGCGCGGACGGCACCACCGCCCCCGGGGATCAGTCCTTCGAATTCTGGCGTCCGCGACTTGAGTTGGATGACACCCGGCTGGTCGGCTGGGACCGCACCACCGGGCCGAGCGGCGCCTGCGGCATCAACAAATGGCTCAACATCACGATGCCTCTGACGTTGACCCGGACGCCGTAGACCCTCCTGTTTCCGTTCAGTGAGGAACCTCGCAGACGGTCACTCACACATCGTCTGCGTGATTCCTCACTCACTCGATTTGGCGCGCAGCGGCCATTCAGGCCAGGCCGAGAAACACCATCAAGCTTGGGAGGGCCGCGTCGACCCGCCTCACTCTCCATCCTCGTCTGTTCACCTCTAGAGCCCCGGCTGGTCCTCGATCAGGCCGAGCCAGATCGACGCGGCGTCCATCGCGACCTTCTCGCTGATGAAGGCGTGCTGAGTTCCGGTGTACATGTCCCGGAAGGCGCGCTCGAGCCGCGACCCCTCGCGTATCGAGCTAGTGCCGGCCACCAGATGGGCCCACTCCGCGGCCGCGCGGGCGACGTCGGTGGCGTACACGGCAGCCACCCGCATGTCCGCCCGCAACCGCGGGGTGAGCTCCTCCCCCGCGGCCACCGCGGATTCGGCCGTCGTGAAGGCGTCGAGAACCAGCAGACGGGCCGCTCGCCACGCCGCGACATGATGCGCGAGCCCCTTCTGGAAGGTGGGCCGGCTGGCCAGGGCGGCCATGTCACTCATCCGGTACTTCGTCGCGGCCAACTCCTCGACGTCGTCGAGCATGCTCTTGGCGACACCGAGCGCCCACGACGCATGCCCCGCGGCGGTGACGGGCATCATGCCCATCCGGCAGGCCGGCGAGGCGCCGCGCAGCGGTTCGGTGGTGAACAGCGGAAAGGTCCGGCCGGCCGGGACGAACACGTCCTGCACGTGGTAGTCGTACGACCCGGTGCCCTTCAGGCCCTGCACGTGCCAGCCGTCGTCGAACGTGACGTCGGCCCGCGGCAGGATGGCCACCCGCATGTCCGGCAGGCCCTCGGCGATCCAGCTGACCTCGCCGTCGTGCATGGGCAGGAAGCCGGCCGCGACGTACTCGGCGTGACCGGTTCCCGAGCCGAACTGCCATGCGCCGCCGAGTCGGTAGCCGCCGTCGACCGCGGCGCCCTGACCGTTGGGGAAGAACTGCCCGCCCATCGTGACGCGGTTGTCGTGCGCGGTGAACACCTCGGCGAAACCCACGTCGGACAGGTATGCGGCGGCGGCGAACGACGACGGCAGGTTCGCGATCCCGATCCAGCCGAACGAACCGTCCTGCCAAGCCATTTCGATCCAGGTTTCGATCATCTCGGCGAAACCGGGCTCCTGACCGCCGGCGGCCGCCGGATTGAAGGCCTGCATCAGGCCGCTGCTCCACATCGCGTCGACGATCGCCGGGGTCAGCGTGCGCTGCCGTTCCGATTCGGCGGCCTCGGCGCGCACCAAGTCGCGCATGCCGCAGGCCTTCGAAAAGGCCGACGCATGGGCTGAGAAATCCACCCGGCTGACGGTACCGGCCGCCCGGCAAATCCAACGCGAATTGGTCGGCGACAACACGCCGGCGGGTGTCGGAGTTCTCGTCACCGCTGCCCCGCGGTATCCCGACGGGCCGGCCCGAAATGGCAATCGCGGCCCGTGAGCTGGGTCGACAGCAAATAGGAGGCACGTTCACGTGCAATTCCGGACGCTATTGCGCATTCGGATTTGCAGACGATGTTATACATCCGTGATGTTCACGGTATTGTGCTGCCCGTGGGACGACACGAGATGCCGAGACCGCCACGGAAACGCCGGTCACTGCCGGTGATCGCGCTCATCGTTCCGGCGGCCGCGTTTCTCACCGCCGGCGCCGCCAGCTTCACCCACACCGAGCCCGCCGCCGCCACCGAGTGCTGCACCGAGCTCGTCGCCGCGCCGGTGCCGGCGGCCCCGTCCACCGGCATGCGGATCGTCGGAACCGGGCCCATCACGTCGACGGTCGTCGCGGCGCGGGCGGTCAACCGCGACATCAGGTACATGCTGCCGGCGGGCGTGGCCTCCGAAACAGGACTGCAGGTCGAGACGATTCTCGCCGCGCGCGCGATCAGCGCGATGTTCCCCGAGATCCACAACATCGGCGGGGTGCGGGCCGACGCGCTGCGCTGGCATCCCAACGGGCTCGCGCTGGACGTCATGATCCCGAACTACACGAGCCCCGAGGGCAAGGCGCTCGGCGACCGCATCGCCGAGTACGCCCTGGCCAACGCCGACCGATTCAAGATCAACCACGTGATCTGGCGTCAGGTGATCTACCAACCCGGCCGCGCACCCCGGACCATGCCCGACAACGGGTCCGACGACGCCAACCACTACACCCATGTGCACGTCGCCACCAACGGCGGCGGTTACCCGACCGGCCGGGAGACCTACTTCACCACCGCCGACGGGCCGGCGATGGGCAGCGGGTCGGTGGCCTACACCCTCGTCGCCGCGCACTGACGCAGCGCCCGAGCCGAATCGGCCTCACACCTTCGCGTTCGCCAGGGCTTCGATCCGCTTCAGCGCGTCCTGTGCGAGCGGCACCGTGTCCAGGCCGCCGGTCGCGCCGCAGGTGGTGATCTCGATCGCCGCGTTGTGCGCGGCCACCAACGCGTTGTCGCAGCTCCACTCCGGGCCCTGCAGCGACCACAGCACTGTGCCGGCGGGTGACGACGCCGCGCTCGGCGCGACCCGGAAGTCGTAGTCGCGCCCCTGCACGGTGGTGACGAGCAGGGCCGCGTCGCGGCACGATTCGATGCTCGACCGGGCGTCGGCCAGGGCCGTCTCGGGGGCGAAGTCGGACGGGTAGACCGCCACGATCTCCTCGACCACGACGGCGCCGTCCTCGGTCTGCCAGTGTCCGCCGTCGGTGGCCGCCGGGTGGTGCCCGGTCAGGAACGGCGCGGCGACCTCGCGGGCGACCGGCGCGCAGCGATCCGGTTCGACGGTGTCGAACTGGTTGCCCTCGACGGAGTCCACCTTCGGGCTCAGCAGGTTGCTCACCTGCGCGGCCGTGATCGGTCCGACGTCCGGTACCGGGATCGCGCGCGGGGCGTCAACCACTCGCGTGCACGCGGCGGTCAGCAGGACGAGGACGGCCGGAACCGTCCGCGCACGCTCAGGCTTGCGCTGCCGCCAGCGCGTCATTGAACGTCTTGCTCGGTCGCATCACCGCGGTGGTCTTGGCGGGGTCAGGCTCGTAGTAGCCGCCGATGTCGGCCGGATTCCCTTGTGCAGCAGCGAGTTCCTTGACGATGACGTCCTCGTTCTCGCTGAGCGCCTTGGCCAGCGGCGCGAAGTGCGCGGCCAGCTCCTTGTCGTCGGTCTGGGCGGCGAGCTCCTGCGCCCAGTACAGCGCCAGGTAGAACTGGCTGCCCCGGTTGTCGAGCTCACCGGTCTTCCGCGACGGGCTCTTGTTGCAGTCGAGCAGCTTGCCGGTGGCCGCGTCCAGGGCATTGGCCAGCACGTCGGCCTTCTTGTTGCCGGTCTTGCGGCCAAGATCCTCCAGGCTGGCCGCCAGCGCCAGGAACTCGCCGAGGGAGTCCCACCGCAGGTGGTTCTCCTCGACCAGCTGCTTGACGTGCTTGGGCGCCGAACCGCCCGCACCCGTCTCGTACATGCCGCCGCCGGCCATCAGCGGGACGATGGACAGCATCTTGGCGCTGGTTCCCAGTTCCAGGATGGGGAACAGGTCGGTGAGGTAGTCACGCAGGATGTTGCCGGTCGCCGAGATGGTGTCCAGCCCGCGGACCAGGCGTTCCATCGTGTACCGGATGGCCCACACCTGCGGCAGCACCCGGATGTCGAGATCCTCGGTGTCGTGGTCCTTCAGGTAGGTGGCGACCTTCTTGCGCAGCTCGTTCTCGTGGGGCCGCTCGTCGTCGAGCCAGAACACCACCGGCATGCCCGACGCCCGCGCCCGGGTGACGGCCAGCTTGACCCAGTCGCGAATGGGGGCGTCCTTGACGATGCACATCCGCCAGATGTCGCCGGCCTCCACCGTCTGCGACATGAGCACCTCGCCGGAGTCGACGTCGACGACATTGGCGGTGCCGTCCGCCGGGACCTCGAAGGTCTTGTCGTGGCTGCCGTACTCCTCGGCCTTCTGCGCCATCAGACCCACGTTAGGCACGGTGCCCATCGTCGTCGGGTCGAACTGGCCGTTGGTCTTACAGAAGTTGATCATCTCCTGGTAGATCCGGGAGAACGTCGACTCCGGGTTGACCGCCTTGGTGTCCTTGAGCTTGCCGTCGGCGCCGTACATCTTGCCGCCCGCCCGGATCATCGCCGGCATGGAGGCGTCGACGATGACGTCGGACGGCGAGTGGAAGTTGGAGATGCCTCGGGCCGAGTCCACCATCGCCAACTCGGGCCGGTGCTCATGGCAGCGGTGCAGATCCTCGATGATCTCGTCGCGCTTGGAGGCCGGCAGCGTCTCGATCTTGCTGTACAGATCCGACAGGCCGTTGTTGACGTTGACACCCAGTTCGTCGAACAGTTCGTGATGCTTGGCGAACGCGTCCTTGTAGAAGATCTTCACGGCGTGCCCGAACACGATGGGGTGGCTGACCTTCATCATGGTGGCCTTGACGTGCAGGGAGAACATGACGCCGGTCTGGTAGGCGTCATCCATCTGCTGCTCGTAGAAGTCGCGCAGATCCTTGCAGCTCATGAACATCGAGTCGACGACGTCACCGTCGTCCAGCTTGATCTCGGGCTTGAGCACTATCGTCTCGCCACCGGCCGTCTCCAGGACCATCTTGACCGTGCGGTCGCGATCCAGCGTCATCGACTTCTCCCCCGCGTAGAAGTCGCCGCCGCGCATATGGGCGACGTGGGTGCGCGACGCCATCGACCACTCACCCATGCTGTGCGGGTTCTTGCGCGCGTACTCCTTGACCGCCTTGGGCGCGCGTCGGTCCGAGTTGCCTTCGCGCAGAACAGGATTGACCGCACTGCCGAGACACTTGGCGTAGCGCTCCTTGATCTCCTTCTCCGCGGCGGTCTTCGGGTCCGAGGGATAGTCCGGAATCGCGTAACCCTTCTCCTGCAGTTCCTTGATCGCGGCGGTCAGCTGTGGCACCGAGGCGCTGATGTTCGGGAGCTTGATGATGTTGGTGTCGGGGTCCTGGGTGAGCCGCCCGAGTTCGGCCAGATTGTCGGGCACCTTCTGCTCGTCGGTGAGATGGTCCGGGAACTCGGCGAGGATGCGCGCTGCCACCGAGATGTCACTGGTCTTGACGTCGATACCGGCCGGGCCGGCGAACGTCCGGATGATCGGCAGGAACGCGTAGGTCGCAAGCAGCGGAGCCTCGTCGGTGAGCGTGTAGATGATGGTCGGCTGCTGCTCGGAGCTCATGTGCTTCTTTCTCCCACGTTCAATTCGGTCAGTCGGCCTTCAGTATCGCAGTATCGGCTCCGCGGCGGTGGGGTGGGCGCTCGGCCCGACGGGGTGCCGCACCGGCGCGGAGATCACCGAAATCCCGGTTCGCATGGGGGCATGGGTCTACCGTGCTGTTCGTGGGCGTGAAGCTGAGAAGACCGGGACGCTGGACGGCGCTTGCGGCGTCGGTGGCCCTCTCGGCCGGCATGCTCTACGTCCAGCAGGCCGAGCCGCCCGCCCGCCGCGAGAGGCCGGCA
>ERZ724512.51-NODE-51-length-42062-cov-18.205156_pt1 | contig 42062 bp, 40 predicted proteins | sample MGYA00376045_ERZ724512 | MGnify/ENA primary metagenome ERZ724512 (study PRJEB28724, sample SAMN07190883) | activated sludge metagenome | isolation source: activated sludge of sewage treatment plant in Hong Hong | place: Hong Kong | collected 2016-03-17 ... | reverse complement strand
TCCCGTTACCCGCCTCGCACCCGGCCGGACATGGCCTGCTGCGCCTGCGCGGGACGGTCACCGACGGTGTTGTCGACAACGCGGAAGTGGTCACCGGACTCATGCACCGCGGCGCGGAGAAACTGTTCGAGTCCCGGGACTATCGGCAGATCCTCTCACTGGCCAACCGCCACGACTGGCTGAGCAGTTTCGACGGGGAACTCAGCGCCGCCCGAGTCATGGAGGACGCGCTGGGAATCACGGTGCCACCACGGGCACGTGCGCTGCGCACCATGATCAGCGAGGTCTGCCGGATCAGCCATCACCTGTATTGGCTCGCTGAGACGCTGGCCGCCCTCGGCGTCGACACCTCGGAACTGCGCCGGGCACGGGCCGAGGTGACCACCGCTCTGGACCGCGCCACAGGCGCACGTATGCACTTGATGATCGTGCGGATCGGCGGGCTGGCACTCGACATCCCCGACGACTGGCGCACGACGCTGCCCCACGTCGATGTCGCAGGCTATGTGGATCAGGCCGCCGGACGGTTGGCTGGCGTGGCAACCCTGACCCGAGAGCAGGCCGTGGCGTACGCGACCAGTGGGGTCGTCGCGCGGGCCAGTGGCTGGGACCGGGATCTGCGCGACCACCTCCCGCACGTCGTGCGTACCGAGGGCGACGCCTTGGCCCGCATGCACTGTCTGGCCGACGAGATCGAGGTGTCTCAGCAGTACGTGGACGCGCTCGAGCTCCCCGCCGGCGAGATCGACACCAAACTCCCGCGCACGATCCGCCTGCCGGAGGGCGAGTACTACGCGGCCTCCGAGACCGGCAGCGGCGTGAACGGCTGGTGGCTCGTGTCCGACGGCGACGTCGTGCCTTGGCGCATGAAGATGCGCACTGCGAGCTTCAACAACGCGGCTGCCCTCGGTGCGTGTCTGCCAGGGACCCCGGTCGCGGACCTGCCAGCAGCCCTGATGAGCTTCTTGCTGGTCGCCGGCGACATGGACAAGTAGCGCTGGCACGCACCTGCTTGTTGCGAAGTGGCACGACACGCCAGGGTGTCAATGCACCTTCACAACAACGGCTCACCCGACGCGGGGGTGCAGAACACACGAAAGGCGCCGAGCCCACCGGACCCAGCGCCTTCCGCGTCGTCGATCTAGAGCAGACCCTTCTCCGTCAACCAGTTCGTGGCCACTGTCTCTGGCTTCTCACGGTCGATCTCCACCTGCTCGTTGAGCTGCTGGAGTTCGTCGGTGGTCAGCGCGGCCGAGACCGGGTCGAGTGCTGCGGTGATGGTGTCCGTCACGGCCTCAGTGTTGAGCGCCGGGAGGATGTTCTCCGCGGTCTGCAGGCCCTTGTCGTCCTCGAGGACCACAAGGTTGTTCGCGGCCACCGAGCCGGACGAGGAGAACACCAGGCCGACGTTGACCTTGCCCTGGTTCAGCGCCTGGATGGTCAGCGGACCGCCGGCGTCCAGGGGCACGAACGAACCGACCTTCACGTTGTAGGTCTCCTCCAGGCCAGGCTGGCAGAAGGGACGCTTGGGGCACTCGGGCGGTCCACCGAGGGTGATCGGCGAACCCTGCGAGTACTCGCCGAGTTGGGTCAGCGTCTGCAGGTTGTTCTGCGTCGCGAAGTCCTGCGTGACCGCGAAGGAGTTCTGGTCCTGCGCCGGCGACGGCGTGAGCAGCGTCAATCCCTGCTGGCCGGCGAGTTCCTGCGCCGCGGTGAAGGTGGCGTCAGTGTCACCACTGGCCACCTGCTCGGCATCGGGTCCGTTGACCTCCTTGTTGAGGAACTCGGTCAGGCTGCCCAGGTACTCCGGCGTCAGCTGCACCTCGCCCTTCTCCAGCGCGGGCACGATCACCTCACGGGTCGTCAACTCCTTGATCGAGGCGTCGATCCCTTTGGCCTCGAGCACCTGCTGGTACATCGAGGCCAGGATCTTGGTCTCGGAGAAGTTCGTGGTCGCGATCGTGACCGGCGCACCGCCCTCCGCGGCGCTCGGAGAGGCGCTGCTGTCGGTCTCACCGCCCCCGGACGAACACGCGGCCAGCACCACGGCACCGGCAGCGATTAGGGCGAAACGGGACATACGGCGAGGATTCATGCGCCCCATCCAACCACACCGGCACCCTTGAGGCCCAGAAGATCAATGCGTGGCGACGGGGATCTCCTGCACCTCGATCTCAGCTCGGCTCTGCTCGCGCAGACCCTTCGGAGTGACCCAGCGCTGCACCCCGGCCAGCAGCAGTTCGGCCACCACCGCGAGCGCCGCGGTCAAGATGGCACCGGCGATGATCAGTGTGTTGTCCTGCAGGGCGAAACCGTCGACCACGTAGCGGCCCAGTCCGCCACTTCCCACCAGCGCGGCCAGAGAGGCCGTGGCCACCACTTGCACCGTGGCGGTCCGGATCCCGGCAGCGATCAAGGGGACAGCCAACGGCACCTCGACCCGGGCCAGGATGCCCATGCCTCCCATGCCCATCCCCCGCGCGGCGTCGCGCACCTCGTCATCGACCCCGGCCAGACCGGTGTAGGTGTTGGTCAGCACCGGCGGGATCGCGAAAAGGGCCAGCGCCAGGATGGCGGCGAGGTTGCCGATGCCGATCTCCGGGATGGACGCCAGGATCGTCAAGACGCCCAGCGTCGGCACCGCGCGACCGACATTGCCGATGTTGGTCGCGAGGAACACCCCTTTGCGCAGGTGCCCGAGGGTCAATGCCACGGGCAGCGCGATCACCAGTGCGATGGCCATGGCCGCCAGGCTTATCTCGATCTGTTGCCAGGTACGCACGGGGATGCCGTTCTCACCGGTCCAGTTGGCCGGGTCCAGGAACCACTCGATGACACCCATCAGCCCGCCTGCTTCCGGGTCCACGGCACGGTCAGGCGTTCCACGAGCAGCAACAGGATCTCGAAGACGACCGCGAGCAGCACACAGCACAACGTCGCGGTGAAGATCTGCGCGTGCCAGAAGTTGTTCTGGAAGCCGGAGAGGATCAAGGTGCCGAAGCCGCCGTACCCCACCAGCGCCCCGATGGTCACCATGCCCACCGTGCTGACGGTCGCGATGCGGATCCCGGCAAGGATGGTGGGCATCGCCAGTGGGATGGAGACCCGGGTGGCGATCTGGCGGGTCGTCAGGCCCATGCCGTTGGCCGCATCGAGAACCTCCGAAGGCACCTCGTCGAGGCCGACCACGATGTTGCGCAGAACAACCAGCAGGCCGTAGACGGCCAGCGCGATGATGACGGTCCACGGACTGAGACCGAAGACCGGCCACAGCAGGGAGATCAGCGCCAGCGAGGGGATGGTGTACAGGATTCCGGACAGGCCCAGCACCGGACCGGACAGGCGCGGCACCTTCCGCACGAGCATGGCCAGCGGGATCGCCAGCGCGATCGCCAACACCACCGCACCGACCGTCAGGAAGATGTGCTCCTTGCCCGCCGCCACGAGTTCCTCCCAGTTGTTCTGGACGTAGGTCCAGGACAACCAGGGGTTCGCTGCATCGGCGAGCGTGACCAGCATGGGCCTGACGGTAGCGCGTACGGCACCACGCGTGCACCTGCCAGAGGCTCATCATTCGGGTACTGGTGCAGTTCTCACCGAGGGCTGGCCTGCGCTACGGTCGCACCCATGATCAGCCTGCAAGACGTGACCAAGCAGTACCCGGATGGAACGGTTGCGGTGCATGACCTCACCCTTGAGATCGATGAGGGGGTGATCTGCGCGCTGGTCGGCCCATCCGGTTGCGGCAAAACCACCACGATGCGGATGATCAACCGGCTGATCGAACCCACCAGTGGCACCATCCGCGTCAATGGCGACGACGTCACGGCCCTCGATGTGCAGGAATTGCGCCGGCGGATCGGGTACGTCATCCAGAACGCGGGGCTGTTCCCGCACTACACAGTCCGCAAGAACGTCGCGACGGTGTGCCGTCTGCTGGGTTGGGACAAAGCGCGGATCACCACACGTGTGGACGAGATGCTCGACCTCGTCGACCTCGACCCCGACACGTTCGGTGACCGCTACCCGCACCAGCTGTCCGGCGGACAGCGGCAGCGGGTCGGTGTGGCGCGGGCGCTGGCCGCCGACCCGCCGGTGCTGCTCATGGACGAGCCGTTCGGCGCGGTCGACCCGATCGCCCGCGAGCGCCTGCAGGACGAGTTCCTCGCGCTGCACGAACGGGTGCGAAAGACCGTGGTTCTGGTGACCCACGACATCGACGAAGCGGTGAAACTCGGCGACCGGATCGCGGTGATGCGGCAGGGCGGCTACCTCGAGCAGTACGACCGCCCGGCGGCCGTGCTCGGGTTCCCCACCAGCGACTTCGTGGCGGACTTCGTCGGCTCGGACCGCGCGATCAAGCGCTTGCGCGTCAGCCCGATCCCCGACGACGCACTCGGCGACGACACGGTGGCGGCCGGACCGGGGGTCATCGACGTGCCGGACACGGCCAGCCTCTACGACTTGCTCGCCGCGACCCTGCAGGCCGAATCCGGGATCGCGCGCGTCACCCCGAGCGGGAAGGCAGCGCGGGTGGGGGACATCGACCGGCTGATGCTCGCGTCGCGGCCCTGAGTGACGGCGGGCAGTCGCTACTCGCCGCCGTGCTCGCGGATGTAGGTGGCGTAACGCGCCACGAACAGCGGCTCGAGATCGCCGACCTTGTCGTGACCGAACGCCTCCTTGGCCGCCGAGATCAAGCCGACCAGCGAGCCTGAGATGTCGCCCAGGGAGCCGCCCTCATCCGAGACGTTCTCCAAGGCGGGCGTGTGGGTCAGCAAGTCGTAGAAGAAACCGATGTCGTGGCGTTTCTCCGCCAGTTCGAACGCCCGGTGGCGCAGTTCCTCGTACGGTAGGTCTTCCAGAGCCTCGGCCATGCCCCGACTCTAGCCGACCCGCGGGTGCACCCAATCGGCCGCTGAGTCCGCATCGTTCGTGCCGTCGTCGTCATCGTCGCCGTCGCCCTTGATCCGGCAGATCCGCTCGAGCCACAGGGCCGCCGCGACCACCATGAGACCCGCGATGACCGCCGCCATCGATGCGAAACCCCGCGCCCTGGCGGCCTCGATCCACCACTGACCAACGAACCACACGAGGAATCCGGCGTACACGCCCGTGGCGATTGCGCCGGTGCGCGAAGCGGCCATCGCGAGGGCCGCCGTGCGCGCGGCAACGAACGGGTCGACGCGCTTCTCCCGCAGGCGACGGCGCATGCCGACAGCCCAGAAGACCAGCGCGACCGCCAGGATCGCCAGCGTTGCGGGAGCGGTCCAGGGGACAGGAACGCTGCGCCCCGCCACACGATCGATGACGTCGGCCAACACCCATCCGGCCACCGCACTGACCACCCCCAGTGTCAGGAGCAGTCGGGTGCTGGTCGGGGTCACGGCTCCACTGTACGCAGCAACGGTCCCATTCGGCGAACGCCTGCGGACGGCACGACCACGTCACCGACCCGTCGACCGTCAGGCAGTTCGAACTCCGCATCGATCTGCGCCCAGGGGATCATCACGAACGCGCGCTGCGTGGCGCGCGGATGCGGCAGCGTCAACGCCGGATCCTCACTGACGAGTTGTCCGTAGGCCAAGACATCCACGTCCAGCGTGCGCGCACCCCATCGGATCTCCCTGGTCCTGCCCTTACCCTGCTCGGCCGCATGCGCGGTCGCCAGCACGTCCGCCGGCGACGCTTCGGTCTCCAGGACGACCACAGCGTTGAAGTAGTCGGGCTGCTCCGGCCCACCGACGGGGTCGGTCTCGTAGACATCAGACACGGCCACGACCTCCCCGAGTGCGGCCAACTCGTCCACGGCGAACTGCAGGGCCTCGACCCGATTGCCGAGATTCGCGCCGATCGACAGCGCGACCCTCATCGCGTGATCCGCACGATGACATCCTCGAAGACCTCGGTCACCGGGGCATACGGCTTGTGCACCGTGACGGTGACCTGGTCCACGCCGGGGAAGGCCTTCACCCGCTGCGCGATGCTCTCGGCAAGGGCCTCGATCAACTGGAACGGCGGCCCGGTGATGATCGCGGCGACCTCAGTGGCCACGGCCCCGTAGTCCACCGTGTGGGCGAGGTCGTCGGAACGCCCCGCCTGTGCGATGTCCACGGCCATCTCGACGTCCACGACGAACGTCTGCCCCATCTCCCGCTCAAAATCGAGCACGCCGTGCCTACCCCGGGCCCTGATACCCATCACTGCGATCGTGTCCGTCATCGGCCCTCCTGCCATGCCTGCGCGACGAGCACCGCGTCGCGACTACCGGGAACATCGTGTACCCGCACGCCCCACACACCCTGCGCTGCGGCGAGCGCACTGACCGCAGCTGTGGCGGCGTCGCGACCCGCGGGCTCCCTCGGCGCGCCGTCGGCGGCGAGCAACTCCCCCAGGAACCGCTTGCGCGAGGCACCCACCAGGACCCGCGGGCCGATCGCGAGGATGCGCGGCAGGCCGTGCAGCAACTGCCAGTTGTGGTGCGGCTCCTTGGCGAAGCCCAGACCCGGATCGAGCACCACCCGGTCACCGGCGATGCCGGCCGCCTCACACGCAGCGAGCCGCTCAGCGAGTGCCTGGGCCACCTCCTCGACCACATCGTCGTAGGCGGTGAACTGCTGCATGTGCTGGGAATGCGCCCGCCAATGCATCGCGACGAAATCGACCTCGAGTTCGGCCACAGCACTCAGCATCTGCTCGTCGGCAAGCCCACCGCTGACGTCGTTGACCATCCGCGCACCGGCCGCCACACACGCCCTGGCCACAGCTGCTCGGGTGGTGTCGATGCTGACGGCCACACCGGCCTGGGTCAGCGCCGAGACCACCGGGACCACCCGCTCGAGTTCGGTCTCCAGCGACACCCGCTGCGCCCCGGGACGCGTCGATTCACCGCCCACGTCCACCCACCGCGCTCCGTTCGCGGCCATGTCGACACCGGCCTCGACGGCCGCGGGGATGTCGGCGTACCGGCCCCCGTCACTGAAGGAGTCGGGCGTGACGTTGAGCACGCCCATGACGATGGTCACCGACCCAGTATCAACGCCATCGCCTCGGCGCGGGTGGCCGAATCCCGCAACTGGCCGCGCACGGCGCTGGTCGTGGTGGTGGAGCCCGGCTTACGTGTGCCACGCATGGCCATGCACAGGTGCTCCGCTTCGATCACGACGATGACCCCACGCGGCTTGAGGATGGCCTGCAACGCGTCGGCGATCTGCGTGGTCAGGCGCTCCTGCACCTGCGGGCGTTTCGCGTAGACGTCCACCAGACGCGCCAGTTTGCTCAAACCCGTGATGCGTCCGTCATCGGCGGGGATGTAGCCCACGTGTGCACGTCCGAAGAATGGTACGAGGTGGTGTTCGCAATGGCTCCACAGTTCGATGTCGCGGACCAGGACCAGTTCATCGTGGGCCAGATCGAAAGTGGTGGTGAGCACCTCCTCCGGGGACTGCCGCATCCCAGCGAACACCTCGGCGTACATGCGCGCGACGCGGGCCGGGGTGTCCCGCAGGCCGTCCCGCTCGGGGTCCTCGCCCACGGCGTACAGCAGTTCGCGGACGGCGGCCTCCGCGCGGAGTTGATCGAAAGGCGGTATCTCACGGTCAGGCAAGCTGATCGGATTGGTCATTGAACCAGTGTGGAGCAAACCCCATCGCGGCGCAGCGCGGTGATCCCCCTGCGTCGGCGCACTAGGCTCTGCGCATGGCAGGAGGCAGCCGTAGAGCGCGGGCGGCCAGGCGCCGCAAGCGCCGGATGGACAGCGTCGAGCACGACCTCGCCGATGCGCAGTGGGATGCGCTGGTGCAGGCGTGGGGCGGATGCGCGTATTGCGGGGCGGGCCCGGATCACCTGCAGCGAGATTGCGTGCTGCCGATCTCGCGCGGCGGTCGTTACACCCTGACCAACGTCGTGCCGGCATGCCGGTCGTGCAACGCCAGCAAGTGCAACCAGGAAGTCACGACCTGGCTGCGGCGAAAAGGGCTGGACGAGCGCGCGTTCCTCGCCAGCCACATCCGCGTACTGGCCTCCCTCGACACTTACAGGGGCGGCTCGGGCGCCGGGACACCGGCGGACCCATTGCCGTTGGATCCGGCCGGGTAGTCCACAGGTCCACGCTCGTGCGGGCGACGGCGCGCGGAACCCGTCCACGCCGGACGCGCGTCACGGCGCCGCAGGTCCTCGAAGATCTCGGCCACCTGATCCTTGTCGAGGGTCTCCTTCTCGAGCAGTTCCACGACAAGCCGGTCGAGGATGTCGCGGTTGTCGAAGAGGACCTCGTAGGCCTCCTGGTGCGCCTGCTCGATCAACGACCGCACTTCCTCATCGATCGCAGCGGCGATCTCCTCGGAGTAATCGCGCACGTGCCCCATGTCCCGGCCGAGGAACACCTCGTTGTTGTCCTGCCCGTACCGGATCGCTCCGAGACGCTCAGTCATGCCGTACTGGGTCACCATGGCGCGGGCCACAGCCGTCGCCTTCTCGATGTCGTTGGAGGCGCCGGTCGTCGGGTCGTGGAAGACCATCTCCTCCGCCGCTCGGCCTCCAAGCATGTAGGCGAGTTGGTCGAGCATCTCGTTGCGGGTCGTGGAGTACTTCTCCTCATCCGGAAGCACCATCGTGTACCCGAGCGCCCGCCCGCGCGGCAGGATCGTGATCTTGTGCACGGGGTCGCTGTTCGGCAACGCCGCCGCGACGAGCGCGTGGCCCCCTTCGTGGTAGGCGGTGATGCGCTTTTCGGCCTCGTTCATCAGGCGTGTCCGCTTCTGCGGCCCGGCGACAACCCGGTCGATCGCCTCGTCGACGGCCTCCGGGGTGATCAGGGTCTCGTTGCTGCGCGCGGTGAGCAGCGCGGCCTCGTTGAGCACGTTCGCGAGGTCGGCACCGGTGAAGCCCGGGGTGCGTCGTGCGATGTTCAGCAGGTCGATGCCGGGAGCGATCGGCTTGCCTTTGACGTGGACCTTGAGGATCTCCTCGCGGCCCTTCAGGTCGGGGCGCTCCACGGCGATCTGGCGGTCGAAGCGACCGGGGCGCAACAGCGCCGGGTCGAGGATGTCGGGACGGTTGGTGGCAGCGATCAGGATCACGCCGCCGGACACGTCGAAGCCGTCCATCTCGACGAGCAGCTGGTTGAGAGTCTGCTCGCGCTCGTCGTGACCACCGCCGAGTCCTGCGCCACGGTGGCGGCCGACCGCGTCGATCTCATCCACGAACACGATCGCCGGCGCATTGGCCTTCGCCTGTTCGAACAGGTCCCGCACACGCGAGGCACCCACACCGACGAACATCTCAACGAAGTCGGAACCCGAGATGGAGTAGAACGGGACGCCCGCCTCGCCGGCGACAGCGCGCGCCAGCAACGTCTTACCGGTGCCGGGCGGGCCGTACAGCAGCACACCCTTGGGGATCTTGGCGCCGACCGCCTGGAACTTGGCGGGCTGTGCCAGGAACTCCTTGATCTCCTCGAGTTCCTCGACGGCCTCGTCCGCGCCGGCCACGTCTGCGAACGTCGTCTGCGGCATGTCCTTGGTGATGACCTTGGCCTTGGACTTCCCGAAGTTCATGATCCGGGAGCCGCCACCCTGCATCTGGCTCATGAAGAAGAACAGCAGCAGGACGATCAGGACGACCGGCAACAGGGACACCAGCAGAGTCACGAAGATGTTGTCGCGCGGGACCTCGACCGTGTACCCGTCGGGGAGCTGTCCCGCGTCCTTCTTGGCCTGCAACTGGTTCTGGAGTTCGAGGCCCTGACCGGTGATGTACTCGGAGCGGACCTTGGTGTCGTCCTGCAGGGTGAGCTCTATGCGCTGCTCGCGGTCGATCAGCGTGGCCTGCTTGGCCTGGTTCTGCTCGATGTAGTCGACGGCCTGCCACGTGTCGACGTCTTTGACGCCTCCGACTCCGGACACGAGACTGCTGCCGAGCAGCACAAGAAGTACTGCCAGCAGGATCCACAACAGCGGCCCACGCGCCAAGCGCTTCATATTCATCACCTTGAGGATAGAACGGCCTATACCTGTCTGCTCATTCCCGTATCACAAGCGTGCGCTCAGGGCGTAACTGCGAGGTCGTGTCCACTGTGCACACAGGCCCTCAGCGGCGACGCCAGACGTCACTCGTACACAGACGCCGAGAGTTTCGCGACACAGTCCAGATTCCGGTATTTCTCCGCGTAGTCGAGCCCGTAGCCGACCACGAAATCGTTCGGGATGTCGAAGCCGAGGTACCGGACATCCACTTCAGTACGCATCGCGTCCGGTTTGCGCAGCAACGTGAGCACCTCGACGCTGGCAGCACCGCGCGACCGCAGGTTGCGCAGCAGCCAGGACAAGGTGAGCCCGGAGTCGAGGATGTCCTCGACGATCAGCACGTGCCTGCCCCCGAGGTCGGCGTCGAGGTCCTTGAGGATCCGCACGACACCGGAGCTCTTGGTGCTCGAACCGTAGGAACTGACGGCCATCCAGTCCATCTCGACAGGGATGGACAGCGCCCGGACGAAGTCCGCGACAACCATCACCGCGCCCTTGAGAACTCCGACGATGAGCAGATCCTTGTCGGCGTAGTCTACGTCGACCTGGTGGGCCATCTGCGCAAGGCGGGTGTGCAATTCATCCGCGGTGATGAGGACACCCTCGAGTTCACCGTCCACGTCCTCAACGCGCACTTTGCCTCCTGGCTGCTCGATGCAGGACTAGCCTGCCAGATTCCCGGGTCGCACGAACCCCACCTGGCAGATCCAGCGGACCCTGCCCACGCCATTGCGCGATCAACGAGTCCACGCCCACCAGATGCTCGCGGCTCAGCCCGGCACCGGGACTGCCGGCGAGCAGCGCCATCCGACGGATCACGCGCAGCCGCACGGCCCGGGGGACGCCACCGAGGTCCTCGATCGCCGCTGCGACACCGTCACCGTCCGTGACGGTGATCTGTTCGGCCCATCTGTCCAGCGCCGCGTTGTCCTCCCGCAGCGACGCAGCCGTCCGGGCAAGCCCCAGCACGACCCCGTCCCCGAGATCCTCGACCAGCGCCGGCAGCCCATGGTGACGGATCCTGGCTCGCGCGAAACGGTCGTCGCCGTTGTGGAGATCCTCGTGGGGAGTCAACCCGGCTTCGTCACAGGCCCGGCGCACGTCCGCCCGCCGCAACCCCAACAGCGGCCGCCGCAGATCGCCGTCCACCGCCGCCATCGCCGACAGACTCCGGGCGCCCGATCCACGTGCCAGCCGCAGCAGGACGGTCTCGGCCTGGTCGTCGAGGGTGTGGCCCAACAGGATCGCCGCCGCACCGGACTCCCCCGCCGCCGCGCGCAGTGCTTGGTACCGCGCGGTCCGGGCCGCGGCTTCCGGTCCGCCGGGACCATCGACCGCGACCGCACGCACGAACACCGGGGCCAGTCCAAGCGCCTCGCACGTCTGGGCGGTCCACGCTGCCACGTCGGCCGACCCCTTCTGAAGTCCGTGGTCGACCACGACCGCGCCAATCGGTCGCCCGGTCAACGCCGCACCGGCGGCCAGCGCCAAGGAGTCGGGGCCACCGGAACAGGCCACCAGCACCGACGCGTCCGGGGGGAGATCCGAGAGGTTGTCCAGCACGGCCTTGCGGATGGCCAGCAACCGAGGACGCCCTACAGTCGCTTCAACCACAGCGCCGGGTCCTCGATCTCGGCGCGGGTCGGCAAGTGGTCGGGCGACTCCCACACCGCGTTGAGTCGCGGCATCCCGCCGTCGGCCATCACCGCTCGGACGAACGTGGCGCCCTGCGCGTACTGCCGCGCTTTCAGATCCATCCCCAGCAGGCGGCGCAGGAGACCCTCCCAGCCACTGGTTCCCGCGGCGCGGCGCTGCTGGAACGCGGCCCGGATGAACCGCACGGTCGGGATCGCTTTCGGGCCCACCTCGTCCATGACGACGTCGGCGTGGCCTTCGAGCAGAGACATCACCGCGGTGAGCCGGTCGAAGACCACCTTCTGCTCGCCGGAGTGGAAGGCGCCGATGATGCCGTCCTGCTCGTCGCCGGACCGCACCGCCCGCACCGCGGCCGCGAGGCGGGAGAACAACTCCTGAGTGCTCATGTCGGACAGCCGCATGTACTCGTGGATGTTCTCCAGCAGGTATCCGGTGAGCCACGGCGCGGAGGCGAACTGGATGCGGTGGGTCTGCTCGTGCACACAGACCCACAGCCGGAAGTCACGTGGCACGACGTCGAGCTGGCGCTCGATGGAGACCATGTTGGGCGCCACCAGCAACAGCCGCGGGTCGTCCTCGGTGAAGATCTCGAACTGACCGAGCACCCGGGACCCGACGAAACCGAGCACAAGCCCGAGCTGGGCGCCGGTGGCCCGCGATCCGATCTCGCGGGCGAATGCACCGGAGTTCTCGAGGCGCTCCGTCAGCGGCTCACTGATCCGCTGGAAGCTGTCGAGGTTCGACCTGATCCACTCGCTGCGGTCGACGACCTTGACCTGACTGGCCAGGTAGGCGTCGAGTCCGGTGGTCTCCTGCACCAACGGGGTCGCCTCCCGCGCGAGGTAGTACAACTCGGCGACGACCTGGTTCGCCTCCTCGGGGGTCATCTTGGGTCCACCACCGACCACCCGCGACCCGAGCGCAGCGGCGAGGTTCCAGTCCACAGCGTCGGCCATACAACGACCCTAACCCGCCACTGACAGACGGCTACTTCTTGGCCTTGAACCGCCAAGTGGCTACAGGACCCCGGCCGGCATCACCAACCGCCTGCACCTGCAGGACGTACCGCTTGCCCTTCTTGAGCTTGGTCAGGCGCAGTCCGTTGTTGGCCAGCGAACTCCACGGCGTCCACTTCTTGCCGACCTTGAGGCGGGCACGGTACGAAGTGGCACCGGCCACCGGCTCCCAGGCGACCACCGCCTTGCCCTTGCCCCGCCACTTCACACTCTTCCCGGTCGGTGCCACCAAGCCTGCTGAGGTGCCGCCGCCGCCCGTGCCGGATCCCGGGGTCACAGTCAGCGGCGCGTCTCCGTAAAGCGGGTTCGGCAGGATGCTGGGGGTCTGCAGCATCGTCGTGGACACCCACGCCTTGTCCCCGTTCACCGCACGGTTGGCGATCACCGGAACGAACACGCTGGCCACCTCGCTGCCACCGGTGATGCCCGAGGCGAGGGTGTATGTGCCGAGTTGGATGCTCCCCCCGGATGCCCCACTGGGGAACACCGCACAGCCGCCGTCGCGGGTTGGCACGTAGCCGGTGTCCGTCTGCGTGATGAAGCAGCGGACGGGGGCAGTGCCGGCCGGCGCCACGGACACCCCATCGGGCAGGCCCAAACGGATGACGGCGATATCTGAGTCGGCGAAGGCCCACGCCAGACCGGCCCACGCATGGATGTAGAAGACCTCGCCCGCGCGCGGAGTCTGCTTCGGGACGTCCACACCGCTCATCGCATAGATCGCGGAGGTGAAGATCGGCGGGAACCCGAAGGTGTACGAGCGCTGGTTGAACCCCACGTCCCCCTTGGTCCACTCGTCGGAGCGGAAGATGGCCCCCGTGCCGTCGGGTACCGGCTCCCCGATCGCGGCGGCGGCCGGGGCGGCGCCGGCGAAGACCGCGGCAACCGCGGTCGTGCCGATGATCAAGGACCTCATGGGCGCAGGCTACTGGGCCGGGTTGATCTTGTCGATCGCCCAAACGATCACCCGGCTGGGAGGATCGACCCATGCAGTTCACCCCTGACACCTGGCAGGACCCCGCCGTCTTCGCGATCGACCGGCTACCGGGGCGCAGCGTCCCACTGGGTCGCAGCACGCTCCACGGCGAGCCCGAACGCATCGATCTGTCCGGACAGTGGGCGTTCTCCCACCACACCGGCGTGGCCGACCTCGACCCCCTGGAACTCGGGCGACGCGGGGCGCAGGGCGCGACGATCGACGTGCCCGGCGTCTGGCAGTTGCAGGGTTACGGAACCCCCTACTACCTGGCCAACACGTACCCTCCCGGGATCGGCAAGCGCGCCTCCCGGATCCCCGACATCGATCCGGCGTACAACGAGGTCGGCGTCTACACCCGTACGGTCGAGATCCCGGCGGACTGGGACGACCGCCGTCGCCTGATCATGTTCGAAGGCGTCAAAGCCGGCATGGCCTTGTTCGTCAACGGGACCTTCGCCGGCTACACGCAGGGGTCCTTCCTGCCCGCCGAGTTCGACCTCACCGCCCACCTGCGATCGGGGAGCAACACGATCACCTGCGTGGTCTATCGCTTCACCGACGGCAGCTACCTGGAGAACCAGGACATGTGGGTCTTCAGCGGCATCTTCCGGCCGGTCTGGTTGCACAGCGAGCCGCAGTCGGCGATCTGGGACCTCGCCGTGACTCCGGTGCTGCCGGCCCCGTACACCGACGGGGAACTTGTCGTGGAGGTCAGCACCGCGAGGGCGCAGGGGCCGCTCGAGATCCTGTTGCGCAGTCCGGGCAGCACCGACTGGGAGACCGTGGCGGAACTACCCGCCGCTCCCACCGTCGTCCACCGCATCCCGGTGCCTCACGCCTTGACCTGGACCGCCGAGACCCCACACCTCTACGAAGTGGCCGTGCGCATCCCCGGGCACGTCAAGAGCACACGGACGGGGATCCGCAGCATCGAGATCGTGGACGAGCAACTGCGGGTGAACGGCGTGCGGATCATGCTCAAAGGGGTGAACCGCCACGACTTCGATCCCGATCACGGCTGGGCCGTGCCCAGCCACCGCTACCGGGAGGATCTGCTCAAGGCCAAGCAACTCAACATCAACGCCATCCGCACCTCCCACTACCCGAACCCGCAGATCTTCTACGACACCTGCGACGAACTCGGGCTGTACGTGATGGACGAATGCGACCTGGAGACCCACGGAGTGCGCCGCAAGAACGTCCCCGGCGACAACCCGATGTGGACCGCCGCAGTCGTCGACCGCATGGAGCGGATGGTCCTTGCCGACCGCAACCATCCCTGCATCGTCATGTGGTCGTTGGGCAATGAAGCCGGAGAAGGTGGGCCCGACGGCGGGAACTTCGTGGCGATGAAGGCCGCCGCTCGCGCCATCGACGACACCCGGCCGTTCCACTACGAGGGCGACCACAACCCCGCGATCAGTGATGTGGTCTCGCGGATGTACGCCACAGCCGAGCAGATGGCAGCGCTCGGCCGCCACGAGGGACTGCGCCCCTCACCGGCCGCGTTGGTGACCGATCGGTTCCTCACCGACGACAAGCTGATCACCCCGCAGATGCAGGCCGGACGCCCAGTCCTGCTGTGCGAGTACGCGCACGCCATGGAGAACAGCCTCGGCAACTTCGCGGAGTACATCGAGGTCTTCTACACCTACCCGAACCAGGCCGGTGGGTTCATTTGGGACTACATCGACCAGAGCATCCGGCGCACGACGCCCGCCGGCGAGCAGTGGTTGTACGGCGGCGACTTCGGCGACCACCCCAGCCACAGGTACTTCTGCGCCAATGGCATCCTGGCCGCCGACAGGCAGGAGCACCCCAGCGCCCGGGAGGTCTTCTGGGGCTACCGCAACCTCGTGGTCGAAGCCGTCGATGTGCAGCGCGGCCGTTACCGGCTCACCAACCGCCACAGTTTCACCGACGCTGCCGCATTCACACCCACTGTGGAAGTGCTGGTGGACGGGCAGGTGGTCACCAGAACCGAGTTGGACGCAGTGACGGCGCCGCCGTGGTCCACTGTCGAATGGGACGTCCCGGAGGCCGTCCGGCCGGAGGATGGCGACGTCGTGGTGCGCTTCTGGTTCGCCGCACGAGAATCGAGCCCTGCGACACCCGCAGGCTCGGTGGTCGCCTTCGACGAGTTCGAGGTGGGCAGATCGAAGCCGGTGGCTCTGCCACGCGGCACCCAGCCGTCCGTTGTCGACACCGTGGTCACGGCTGGGCCGAGCCGACTGGAGTTCGACCCCGAGGACGGGGCCCTGCTCTCCTGGCAGGTCGATGGTCACGAGATCCTTACCGGCCCTCTGCGCCGCAACTACTGGCGCGCTCTCACCGACAACGACCGCGGCTTCGGCAACTTCGATCCCCGGTTGCAGAAGGTCCTGGTCGACACGTCGTGGCGGGACGTGCGTAGCAGCGTGCGTCGTTTCGCTTCCGGCGGCGTCGGCGATGGGGCCAGAGTGCTGTTCGCCCTGCGCGGTTCGATGTTCTCGAGGGCGCTGCTCTGGTACGACGTGCTTCCCGACGGCTCGTTCATCGCTCATCACGAACTGGTCCCCCGCAAGCCGATGGTGCGCCTGGGATTCACCCTCCGGCTGCCCGGCGTGCAACGCGTCCGGTGGCTGGGCAAGGGCCCCCACGAGAACTACATCGACCGCAACCACGGCGCATGGACGGCGATCCACGACCTGCCGCTGGCCGACCTGCACCACGACTACATGCGGCCCCAGGAGAACGGCAACCATACGCGGGTGCGGTGGCTGGAAGTCGTCGGCGACGCCGCAACGATAAGGGCGCAGGACGTCACCGGCGACCTGCTCGGCTTCACGGCATGGCCGTACACGCAGGAGGCGCTCGATGCAGCCGAGCACATCCACGACCTGACGCACTCCCCGGACACGACTGTGAACATCGACCGGCAACAGCGGGGGGTGGGTGGCGATACCCCCGGGGTGGCGGCCCTGCTGCCTGCCTACCGCATGCCTGCCGGGCGCCGTTACGACGTCACCGTGCGGATGTCCGCCCACCCAGGTGACTGAGAATCGCCAACTTGCAGGCCACCTCTCGCTCTTGCCCGTCCAGGAATGGCGAGGTACGACCGGGTCGCCTCGGCGTACGCTCGACGCATGGAGCACTACCTGGCTTTCGTGGTCGCGTCGGCGATCGTGCTGGCCATCCCAGGACCCACCATCCTGCTGGTCGTGACGCGGTCGTTGAACCATGGCGCTGCTGTACGGCGGGCCACCGTAGGTGGGGTGGTGCTCGGGGATCTGGTGGCGATGACCGCCGCGATGCTGGGGGCCGGGGCGGTCCTGTTGGCCTCGGCGCAGTTGTTCACCGCACTGCGCATCGCCGGTGGCCTGTACCTGGTGTGGTTGGGGGTGCGCACCTGGCGGTCCCGGGGCCAGCAGTGGGTCCTCGAGGAACCCGTCGAAGCGGATCCCAAGCGCGTGTTCGCGGAGAGTTTCGCCGTCACTGCCACGAACCCCAAGAGCATCGCATTCTTCGTGGCGTTCGTCCCGCAGTTCGTCGACCCGGCTGCCCCGTGGCTGCCCCAGACCGTCCTGCTCATCGTCACGTTCGTGCTGCTCGGCGGGCTGAACGCCCTGGCGTACGGGTGGCTGGCTGGCAGGGCGCGAGGGGTCATGATGCGCCCTGAGACGCGGCGCCGCGTGGCCCGGACCTCCGGAGGCGTGCTCGTGGCCGGCGGGGCGGCAGTGATCGCGACGGCGCACACATGACGTACTACGAGGTGCGGCTGGCACAGATCCACGCGCAGGACTACACGCAGTACGCGATCGCGGCGGCCGAAAGGTTGCTCGCCGAAATCGGACCCGGCGCCGGAGTGGTCCTGGACCTCGGGTGTGGTGCCGCGGACCTCGCCGATGTCGTGATGCCCGCCGGGTACGACTACGTAGGTGTCGACCTGAGCCCCAGCATGGTCGCGCTTGCCAAGGGTCGGCGACCCGGCATCCGTGTCATACAGGCAAGCGCCTTCGACCTCCCGGAGATCGCAGATACCCGAGCGATCGTCGCGGTGGGAGAGGTCGTCAACTACGCCACCGACCCTCGCGCCGGCCTCGCGGGGATCCACGCATGGTTGCGCGCCTGCCACAAGGCCCTGCCCGCCGGTGGCGTGCTGTTGCTCGATGTCGCCGGACCATTGCGTGCCGATCCGGAACCTGCCACCCGCGTGAACCAGGGCGAGGATTACCGCCTCGAGGTCACTACCGTCACCGACCCCTCCCGCCGGACTCTGACCCGCACGATCCGCATCTTCGACGACGCGGGCGAGCAGACCGAGACCCACGTACTCGAACTCATCGACCCCATGGAGATGCTCGCCGCGCTGCGCTCGGCCGGTTTCGACGCGATCGCCCTTCCCGCGTATCGCGACGACCTGCCGTTCCCCCGCGGCTGGTCGGGATTCCTCGCGCGGGTGCCGTGACGCGTCGAGGCCGCCCTCATCGACCCCTATTGCTGCGAAGTTGGGATGACACCCCGGCGTGTCTCCCAACAACGCGACAACAACTGGTGCGGACTCCGTGCTCTCGCCACTGGTCGACTTCCCCGCGACGGGTGATACTCGAACAGTGAGCATGACGACCGCCACCAAGGGTCGCTCCGGCCTGGCAGCGTTGATCGGGGTCTTCGTCTTGGTCGGCATCATGTGGCTGCTCGAAGCCTTCGATGCCGTCATCCCGGGCGATCTCGACGGGTACGGGATCGAGAGCCGTGAGTCCGACGGGCTCATCGGGATCGTGGCCGCGCCGTTCCTGCACGCGGACTTCGCACATCTGATGGCCAACACCGTGCCGTTCCTGGTGCTCGGCTCGATCGTGGCCCTGCGCTACCCGAGCAGATTCTGGGCGATCGCGTTGACGATCATCGGCATCGGCGGCCTCGGCGTCTGGCTGCTCGGACCGTCCAACACCGTCATGGTCGGTGCCAGTGGCGTGGTGTTCGGCTTCCTCACGTTCCTGCTCACTGCGGGTGTCCTGACCCGGCACTGGCTCGATGTCGCCATCGCCCTAGGCGTCCTCTTCCTCTACGGCGGCATCCTGATCGGGGCGTTGCCGTTCGGCGTCGAGGCCGGCGTCTCCTGGCTCGGACACCTCATGGGTGCCGCGGCCGGAATCCTCGCCGCCTTCCTGTTCGCCCGGAAGGCCGACCGTGTCGTCCATGTGCCGCAGTGACGGCAGGAACCACGACCAGATCCCCACGACCAGCACTCCACCGGCCATGATCAGGAACGCCTCCTGCAGGCCGAGGAACTCGACCATAGGCCCACTGATCAGGTAGCCGACGGGGCCTGCGAGGTACGCGGCCGAGGTCAGCAGACCCACCACCCGACCCCGCAGGTCGCCGGGGGTCCGCTGCTGGATCATGAGGTTCACCAGTGGTCCGACCGGTCCGTAGAAGAGCCCGGCCAGCACGGCGAACGCCACCAGGATCCCGTACGACGGAAGCAGCGCCATTCCCAGGACGGCCAGGCCGCTCGCGGTCATGGAGGACACGAATGCCACCCGACGACCCGTTCGATGGCCGATCGCCCCGTAGATCAGGGCTCCGAGAATGCCACCGAGGGACAGCGCCATCACTGTGACGCCCAGCCGACCCGGCTGCCCCAACCCCTCGAAATACACCGGGAGCACGACTCCCTCGACAGGCAGCCAGAACCCGACGATGACCATGCTCACCAGTGCCACCGCCCGCAGCACCCGGTCATGCCAGACGAACCGCACGCCTTCGACGGTCGAGGTCCACACCCCGGTGGCGCGCATGTGGTCACCTGGACGGCCTGCACCCGGTACCCGCACCAGGAACATGACCAGCGCACCCAGGGCGAACATGGCGCTGGAGATCCAGAACGTCCCAGCCGCGCCGAGGAACCCGATCGCGAGGCCACCGATCCCCGGACCGATCAGGTAGGCCGCCCCCCAGACAGCCTCGTGGATGCCATTGGCCCGCTCGAGGCGCAGACCGGCAGTGCGCGCCGCTTCTGGGAGCATCGCTTCGCGGGCACTGATACCCGCCGGATCGAATACCGCACCGAGGACCGCCAACCCGGCCAGCGCCCAGAACCCGAGGTCGAACCACACGCTCAGGATCGGGACCAGAGCCACCGACGTCATCGAGAGCAGATCCGAAACCACCGCCACCCGACGCCGGCCGATGCGATCCACGAACACCCCGGCGAACAGGAAGGACACGAGCAGCGGTGCCGCTGTGATCGCCCCCAGCGCACCGGCGGCGCTGGCCGACCCGGTCAACTCGATCACCAACCAGGGGAAGGCGATCATGGAGATGCCGTTGGCGGTGCCGCTGAACACCGTGGCCGTCTCGAGTCCCAGGAAGGGGATCCAACGACGGGCGGGGGTGGGCATATACGCATTCTGAGGGTTCGGGGGAGGATGGTGCTGTGAGTTCATGGCCCAAAGGTGCGTTGCACGACAGCGCGGATGTGGTCGTCGTGGGCGCCGGAGTCGCCGGGCTCGCCGCCGCCCACCACGTCGCGGAGGCCGGCTTCGACGTGCTGGTCGTGGAAGCCGATGATCGCGTCGGGGGGCGGATCCAGACCGACGAGGTCGACGGCTTCCGGCTCGACCGGGGTTTCCAGTTGTACAACCCCGCGTACCCCGAGGGGGCGCGGCTGCTGAACCTCGCCGCGCTGGAACTCCAGTCCTTCTTCCCCGGGGCGGTCCTGAGCACCCAGGACGGCCCACGCTGGCTGGTCGACCCTCGCCGAGCCACACGTTCGAGCCTGCGGAATGCCCGCACCCCACTCGGAGCGCTGGGCACGCTGCAGACCCTGCGGTACCTGACCGGCTGCGCGGTCACCGACCCCCGCGAAGTCGAGCAACGACCCGACATGACCACCCGGGAGGCGTTCGCAGAGGCGCATATCGGGAAGAAGCCGCTGCAGTTGCTCCTGCAACCGTTCCTGTCAGGGGTGCTCGCCGATCCTGACCTCGACACGAGCCGTCGCTACACCGACCTGGTCCTGCGGTCCATGGCGCGTGGGACGCCGGCGGTGCCGGCGATGGGCATGCAGGCGATCCCTGATCAGTTGGCCCACGGGTTGCGAAGCCGGATCTTCCGCGGCGTGCGTGCAGAGGCCGTCACCACCACCCGGATCGAGACCTCGGCGGGAGCGATCGACTGCGACGCGGTCATCGTCGCGACCGACCCGTCGACCGCAGCCCGACTGGTCCCCGGGGTCCCCGAGCCGACCATGCGCGGGCTGAGCACGTGGTACTTCAGCATCGAGGAAGACGATCTCTACGGCGGCAAGCCGGTCCTGGTGCTGGCCTCCGAGCGACGGGGTCCAGTGACGAACACCGTGGTGATGAGTTACGCCGCACCCACCTACGCACCGGCCGGGCGGCACCTTGTGCAGGCCACCGCGGTGGGTGTTCCCGACGTGGAGGTCAACGACGTGCGCCGCCACCTCGCGGACCTCTACGGGATCCCGACCGGACACTGGGAACCCATCGGCCACTATCCCATCCCTTACGCGCTACCCGCCGCGCGCGTGCCGTTCACCACCCGCGGCCAGCAGGACTTCGACGGGATCGTCGTCGCCGGCGACCACCGGGACACCCCGTCCATCCAGGGCGCACTGGTCAGCGGGCGCCGCGCGGCACGCACGGTGTGCCGACGACTGCGCTGAGAGGTCACGCCGGTCCGTGCCGAGTGTCGCGCGGTGACCGGTCCATGGCCGGCGAACCCGGCTCGACATGCGGTCTGCTCCCAGCCCCGTACCGTGGAACCATGGGTTGGAACATCACTGACATCCCCGATCTGACGGGCCGCACCTTCCTTGTCACCGGCGCGAACTCCGGTCTCGGATTCGAAACCGCCAAGGCACTCGCCGGGGCGGGCGGTCAGGTGGTGCTCGCCGGCCGATCGAGTGCGAAGCTCAGCGAGGCTCAAGCCCAGATCCCGCAGGACACCCTTGCCCTCGAACTCGACCTCGCGGACCTTGCCAGCGTGCACAAGGCTGCAGAGAACCTACCGGTCGAGACCCTGGATGTGCTCGTGAACAACGCCGGTGTCATGGCCCCGCCCCTGGGCAGGACCACCGACGGGTTCGAGACGCAGATCGGCACCAACCACCTGGGGCACTTCGCGCTCACCGGACTGCTCCTGCCCCGGATGCCCATCGGGGGCGGCGACGCGCGCGTGGTGACCGTCTCCAGCGGGGCACACAGGATGGGATCGATCGACCTCGACGACCTCAACTACGAGCACCGCCGCTACTCGGCGTGGCCGGCCTACGGTCAGAGCAAGTTGGCCAACCTGCTGTTCATGGCCGAACTCGATCGCCGGGCGCGTGCCGCCGGATGGACCCTGCGCAGCGTGGCGGCCCACCCGGGGTACGCCGCCACGAATCTGCAGTTCGCCGGCCCGAAGTACGCCCACAACCCGGTGGGCAAGCAGATCACGCGGGTGATGAACACGGTGATGGGTCAATCCGCGACCTCCGGTGCCCGACCGCAGTTGTACGCCGCGACGATGCCCGACGTGCTCGGAGGGGAGTACTTCGGGCCGGACGGCCTGATGGAATCCCGTGGCGCCCCGAAGCGCGTGGACCGTACCGCCGCGGCGAAGGATCAGGCCACGGCCACGCGCCTGTGGGATCTGTCCGAGGAACTGACCGGCGTGCACTACGAGACGGTGCGGCCGAACTCCTCCACGTCATAGGTCCACACCTGGGCCGGCCAGTACCCGGGGCGCAGGCCGGCCTTGCGCCACAGCCCGGCCACGAACAGTTCGCTGGTGGGCAGTTGATCCCAGACCGCGGGCAAGAACGTGCCGCGGTGGCCTGCTGCGGACACCACCGCCCCGGACCGCGGCAGTCGGGTCACCACGTCCTCGTAGGAGACGGCCGGGAACTCGGTGAGCGGACCGAGTACCGACACCTCCACGTGGACTCCTCGCAGATCACGTACCGGAGGGAAGCGGGGATCCTCGTTCGCCGCGGCGTAGGCGTGCGCTGCGATATCCCTGCCGAGTTCCTGGTAGGGCTCAAGGGCGCCGATACAACCCAGCAGTTCCCCTTCTCGACGAAGTGTCACGAACGAGCAGCCCCGTTCTTGGAGGTACTGCGGGAGGTCCACAGCGACGCCCGGCTGCCGGATCGCGGACACAGCGATGTCCAGCATCTGCTCGCGCTGCTCGTCGGAGAACATCACAGTCCCACCGCGAACGCGCCGTACCCGACCACCCGGTCGTGGGGTCCGGCGGTGTCCCCGGAGTTGCGCAGATCGAGCAGCCGCACCGGCATGTCCAGTCGATCGGCGGCCAGAAGCAGCCCTCGCAGCGGATACGCGCCGCACGCATCGTGATCATCGATGTGCCGCCAGTCCTTCGCCACGATCCGCTGTGCCGTCGCCTCATCACGTGCCCGGGCTTGGTCGTAGGTCAGATAGTGGGACAGATCCGTGGACAGCACCACGGTCGTGTTCGGGTCGGCCAGGAAGCCCTCCAGGACATCGGCCACCGTCGCCGGATCGGCGCGTCCCACCAAGAGCGGGAGCAACCGCCACCCGGGCTCGAGCTGCACCTGAAGGAACGGCAGTTGGACCTCGAGGCTGTGCTCGGGGGCGTGGGGGTGATCGTCGCGCACGAGCCCCGCAGACGTCACAGCATCCTGGTCTATCTCGACGTCGCCCAGCGGTGTGCGCCAGACGTCGGCCGACGTGGCAGCGATGCCGTCCACCGGCACGAAGTGCGCTGGACCGGCGAGGACCACTCGCGGGGTGCTGCGCAGTGTCGCGTAGGCATGGGCGGCAACAGGCCCCGAGAAGATGTGCCCGGCGTGCGGCACGATGATCCCGGGCGGTTGCGGTCCCCCGTGCGGGACCGCCGCGAGATAGCCGGCCACTTCCTCCGCGAGTTCGTAGGGGTCGCCCGTGTAGAAGCGGCCTGCCACGGCGGGCTGTCTGACTCTCATGGCTTCACCCCAGTCGCCAGGAGCAACCGCTCCACCTTGCCGGATGCGTTGTGCGGTAACTCGTCCATCCGCTCGATCTCTTTCGGCCGCTTGTAGGCCGCGAGGTTCTCCTTCGCCCAGTCGCCGACCGTCTGCGGCGTGGCGCTTCCGCTGTAGGCCACGCACACGCGCTGCCCCCACCGTTCGTCGTCGCGACCGAAGGCGGCCACCTCCAGCACGCCTGGGCACTCGGATATGACCGCCTCGACCTCAGCGGGATAGACGTTGACCCCGCCGCTGATGATCAGGTCCTCACGGCGGCCCTCGAGGTAGAGATATCCGTCCTCGAGCCGGCCGAGATCCCCCACGGAGAAGGCATCGCCGTCCCACGCATCCGCGGTCTTGACGGGGTCGTTCCAGTAGTCGAAACGCGCGAACTCCGGGGTGTGGCACCAGATGACCCCGTCGCGGATCTCCAGGGTCCGGCCGGGTCGTGCGCGACCCACTGTGCCGGGCCGTTCCTCCCAGTCGACCCCCGGACAGACGGTGAACTGGCCCTCGGTCGACCCGTAGAACTCCCACACATGGTCCACCCCCGCCCACTCATGCAGCCGGCGCTTGACCTGCGGTGGGATCGCCGCACCTGCATGGGTCACCAATCGGTAGGGACTGACAGGCAGGTCGAGGTCGAACAGTCGCTGCAGATGGCTGGGCACGAGGAAGGCGTGCGTCGGCTTGTGGTCGACAAGTGCGGCCGCGATCGCTTGGGCGTTGAAGACCCCGGGCAGCACCGCCGACCCCCCGGCATGCAGCACGAGCATGGCGTAACGCAGCGGCGCGGCGTGACACAACGGTCCGTGGACCAACGTGACGTCCGCCTGTGTGAACTCCCACTGGTCCAACTCGTCACGCCACAAGGCTTCGGTAAGGGCTTCGCCGATCCCTTGCGTGTAGACCCCTTTGGGCCTTCCGGTGGTTCCAGAGGTGTAGTGCATCGGGCGCCCCAGCGGCCAATCCGCCAACTCCGGGGACGGACCCGAGTGATCCACCAGTGCCCGCAACTCAGATGCGTCGCTGAGAATCCTCGCAGCGCCGCTGTCGCGCACGATGTGTTCACGCTCGGCCGCGGTGAGCAGGGGGTTGATGGGAACCGGCGTGATCCCCGTACGTAGCGCGGCGGCGACCACGGCGATCACACAGGCCTGCAGATACGCGGCCTCCGCAGCGTCGAAGCGGTGCTCCGGGGTGATGATCGCAACGCGGTCGCCAGGCACGAGGCCCAGGCGCTGCAGACCCCCGGCGGCGGCAGCGGTCATCCGCTGGTACTGCCCGGCGTCCAGCACGTACATGACTCAAGGCTAGCCGCGTGGGGTCTGCCGGCGGGGGCGTCGTACGCCTGTGCTCCGGTGAGAGATCCGCACCTGCGTGGAGGGAACGCAGCCGCGTGAGCGATCCGCGGCCGTGCAGGACTCACCGCGGTACCCAGGACTCACCGCTGCCCGTCCATCTGCACCGGCAACCGGCGCCTCCCCCACGTCCCTGGTATCGCCTCGAAGACGCCTGGCAGCGACGTTCCGCAGTACGAGCACGCACCGTTCGCATCGAGTTCGTAGGACAGCAGGTCGTACCAGTCCCGCTCGATCACCGGTTTGTGGCAGGCGGGGCAGAACGTGGTGTCGCCGGCGGCGTCGTGGACGTTGCCCGTGTAGGCGAAGCGCACCCCGCACTCCTGCGCGATCTGGCGCGCTCGGCGCAACGTCGCAGGCGGCGTGGGCGGCACGTCGAGCATCTTCCAATCCGGGTGGAACGCGCTGAAGTGCATGGGGACATCGGGCCCGACGTGATCGACGACCCAACCGCACATCCGGCGCAGCTCGTCATCGGAGTCGTTGTGTCCTGGCACGATCAATGTGGTCAGTTCGACCCAGAGATCTCCGGAGGTCACGGCCCACTCGATGGTCTCGAGCACCGCATCGAGATCGCCGCCACACACCTTCCGGTAGTACTCGTGCGTGAAGCCCTTGAGGTCGATGTTCACCGCATCCATCACCCCGAACAGTTCCTCGCGTGGACCAGGTTCGATGTAGCCGGCGGTCACCCCCACCGTCCGCACGCCCTGGGCGCGACAGGCGAGCGCGGTATCGACGGCGTACTCGAGGAACACAACAGGGTCGTTGTAGGTGAACGCCACGCTGCGGCACCCGAGCCGCACCGCGGCGTCCGCGATGGCCTGCGGCGTGGCGCTGTCGGCCAGCGTGTCGATGTCCCGGGACTTCGAGATGTCCCAGTTCTGACAGAACTTGCAGGTCAGGTTGCATCCGGCGGTGCCGAAGGAGAGCACCGGAGTCCCGGGCAGGAAGTGGTTCAGCGGCTTCTTCTCGATGGGGTCGATGCAGTATCCGCTGGAGCGACCGTAGGTCGTCGAGACGATCCGGTCGCCTTCGCGGGCCCTGACGAAACACAGCCCGCGCTGCCCTTCGTGCAGCCGACAGGCCCGGGGACAGACGTCGCACTGCACCCTGCCGTCGTCGAGCAGATGCCAGTACTTCGTCTCGGCGACCTCACCGAACGAAGGGCTGCTGAACACCTGCGCCCCCATACCTCTAGCGGACTCCCGTTGACCGCAGATGTCAAGGGCTAGTCGACCATCTCGAGGTGGTAGGCGTAGTGGCTGTCCAGGGCGAGCAGGAAGGCGCCCTGGACGGCTATCGCGGCACCGTCGCCGGTCCTGCCCTTCCGCCACGCGGCTGCGGCCAGCGCCAGATAGCCCACGTCCGCCACACAGTTGATGAGCAGGATCCTCCGCAGGCGGCGCGGGTCCGGTTCGGGGCGGGTGGCGCTGAACCCGGCGATGGCGGCGTCCACGGCTCCCCACGCCAAGGTCTGACGGCCGAAGGCCCGTACCTGCGGCGACCCACCGGCGGCCCACACCAGACCCCCTCCGACGATCGATCCCGCCGACCACAACGCCAGGGTCCGCGTCAGATCCTTAGCGGTCGCCATCACGCCCCCCTACGTACGGGCAGTGGCGGCACCCGGTGTTGCAGCACCGCCCACGCTTCAGATGGACCGCTGCCGTCATCACGAACAGGCCCGACACAGGATCGAGGTACCCCGGTTCACCGGCAGCCACGGCGTCATCATGGCGACGCATGATCTGCGCCCAATGCGGATGATCTGGGGACAGCCGGTCGGGATGCGGAGTGAAGGGGTCGGTACGCGGCACCCTTCCATTATTCGGGTGGCCCCACGATGTCCGCCAACGTGACGATGAGCGGTCGCATCTTCTCGAAGGCCCCGCGGACGTTGGTCTGTACCTTCTTGGTCCCCATCCAGGCGGTGGGTTCCCAGACCTTGGTCACGTGCATCGTGCGGTGACGTAGGAGGTCGATGTCCGGATGGTCCTCGTCGACCCCACGCGGACGGGTCTTCAACATGTCGCCACCGAGTTCGAAGCCCGCCTTGGGCAGGGGTTTCAGCGCGGCACGTAGTGCGTCACCACCGGCCTCCAGCAGATGCTCGCGGTAGCGCTTCACCTGGGTAGGCGTCGACTGGTACCAGCCCCCGGCCACCATGAGTCCCTTGGTCGAGATCTGCATGTACCACCCAAGCCCGTTATCGGCCTCGAACACGCACCCCTGGTGGTCCTTGTACGGCGTCTTGTCCTTGCTGAACCGCACGTCCCGGTAGGGCCGGTACAGATGGGCTGGCCCGAACTCCGGCGCGAGGATGTCGGCGAGGTCCTGCAGCGGCTGCCGGACGGACTGTTCGTACTCGGACTTGTGCTCGGCCCAGAACTCGCGGGTGTTGTCTGCAGCGAGGTGATCGTAGAAGTCGAACGCCTCGGCGGGGATGCCGTTGGTCATGATGATCAGCCTGCCACCGGAGAACATGCCGTGCCAGAGCCTGGCGAGATCTGTGGATCGTCGTCCGGCACCCCCTAGTGTTGCGGCCATGGCCGAGACCGGGATCCGGGCGAAGGTGGTAGCCGCCTCGGCCGGCCGCGATCGGGCGCTGGACGCGATCAAGGCTCTCGCCCTGCTTGTGGTGATCGTCGGGCACAGCCTTGCGTGGCACACCCCTGGCGACGGCACGGCGGTCAATGTGCTGGAGAAGGCCGCATGGCTGATCCCGCTGACCTGGGTCTTCCAGGTACTGCCGCTGTTCTTCGCCGCCGGTGCGGTGTCGAACGCCGCGTCCTTGCATCGGCACGGAAGTCATGACTACCTGACCGCCCGTGGCCGCCGTCTGTTGGCTCCCGTGATCGTGTACGCCACGTTGTGGACGGTGCTGCTCGTGCCGTTCGGCTCATCCGAGGCGGTCGTCGGGGCGGGACGGTTCCTCGCCCAGCTCCTGTGGTTCGCAGGCGTGTACCTCCTGGTCGCCGCCGCCGCGGTCGTCACCTCCCGGTGGGTGTCGCGACCCGGGCTCACGCTGACGCTGTGGCTGGCACTCATCGTCGCCGTCGATGCGGTGCGCACCACCCAGTTCTCCGCATGGGGGTGGATCAACATGCTCCTGGTCTGGGGGTGGCTGCATCAGGTGGGGTACCACCTGCCGCACCTGCGTGGCCGGCGATGGACGGTGCCCGCGGGGATCGTGCTGATCGCGGGTGCCGTGCTGCTCGCCTTCATCGGCCCCTACTCACATTCGTTGATCTCGGTGGCCGGGGTGCCCGGACTGTCGAACCTCGCTCCGCCGAGCACCGTCCTCGCGGTCTACGGCGCCGGGCAGATCCTGATCGTCGCCGGACTCTGGAACCGGCTGCGGGCACTACTGGCCGACGATCGCCGCTGGGTGCCGGTCGCGCTGATGGGGGCCCGCGGGATGGGCATGTACCTGTGGCACATCCCGCTGGTGGGCATCGCCGCCGGCCTCGCCCTCATCGTCGGATTCTCCGCCCCAGCACTGAGCCCGGCGTGGTGGGTCGTGCACGTCGCGGTGGTGTTGGTGGTGGTACCCGGGGCCTGGCTGATCGCTGGCGTCGCCGCCCACCCCGAGAAAGCGGTGGGGCGCATACGGTTCCCCATCTGGATCCCGGGACCGGCATCGGTGCTCGGCGGCCTGGTGATCCTCAACATCGCAGCGACCGGATTCGCGACACGGTGGGGATCGGGCGCGGTCGGTCTACCGTCGAGCGCGGTCCTGAACCTCGCGCTGCTGTGGGGCAGTCTGCTGATGGTCAGCGGGCGAAGATCACGCTCAGCGCCAGAAGGCACGCGCTCACCGTGAGCACCGTCGGCTCCCAGGTGGGTACCGGTGTGGCGTCGACCCTCAGGACGGTCAACCGGCGCATCGCGGCAACACAACCGACGGCGGTCACCAGACCGCTCAGCACTGCGAGTTCGAGCAGCCCGACCGTGGCGAGGTGCACGGCGCCGATACCGCCGACCACGAGCAGCGCAAGGATCGTGCGTCGCCACGCCAACCGCGTGCGTTCGGTCTGCGAGTTCACAGCAGTACCGCGACAGTGACGACCAGGGCGAGCACCACCATCCCGACCGTGAGGATCAGGGGCCCGCGCTGGGTCGGCAGATCCACACCTTCGCTCATCGCCTGTTGCACCTGCCGCCAGTGCCGGAAGGAGGTCACAGCAAGCACTCCCCCGAGCGCCGTGAAGCCGATCGCGGCCACCACCAACAGATCGGAGCCCCCGACATCGGACAGGAAGATACGGATGGCGATCCCGCCCGCGATGAGCGCCAAGGAGGTCCGCACCCACGCCAGATAGGTGCGTTCGTTGGCCAATGAGTACCGGTAGTCCGGCTCCTCGCTCATGACGCGATCCGCTGCCGGTAGACGCGCGCCTCCCACGGGGCCAAGCGTTGGCCCTGCGGCTGCCGGTAGTTCGCGATGACGATCTCGCCCCCGAGTGGGATCGGACACTCGACCGGTCCGCCGGAGAAGTTCGCGACTACCAACAGTCGGTCGGCGTCCAGCGTGCGCGTGAACGCGTAGATCGTCGGATCGGACGGCAGCAGCAATTCGAAAACCCCCTCGCACACCACTGGATCTTCGTGGCGCAGCGCGATCAGGCGGCGGTAGTAGTGGAAGACCGAGTCCGGATCCGCCACCTCGGCGGTGGCATTGATCTTCACATGGTTGGGGTTGACGGGTAGCCACGAAGGGCCGCTGCTGAACCCGGCACCGGGGGAGTCGTCCCATTGCACCGGTGTGCGCGCGTTGTCCCGGCTCACGATCTGCAACGCGGGCAGGACGGTCTCCGCCGGGATCCGCTGCTGGTACACGGCCTCGTGGAAGTGGTTCAGGGTCTCGACATCGCGGTAGTCGTCGATGTCGTCGAAGGGGTAGTTCGTCATCCCGAGTTCTTCCCCCTGGTACACGTACGGCGTCCCCTTGTGCAGGTGGAGCACCGTCGCCAACAACGTGGCCGACTCGTACCAGTAGGCCTCGTCATCGCCGTAACGGGAGACGATCCGTGGTTGATCGTGGTTGTTCCAGTACAGGCTGTTCCAGCCGACCTCCGCGAGGCCGTACTGCCATTTGGCGAGATTGGTCTTGAGTTCCACGAGGTTCAGCGGACGGTGGTCCCACTTGGTGAGCCCGTGGTCGAGTTCCATGTGCTCGAACTGGAAGACCATGTCCAGTTCGCGGTTGGCCTGATCGGTGAGCAGACGTGCTTGCTCCACCGAGACCCCCGGCGTCTCTCCGACGGTGAGCAGTTCGGCGTCGCGGCGTGCGAACACTTCGCGGTCCATCTCCTGCAGGAACTCGTGCAGCCGCGGTCCGTTGAGGTAGGAGGGACTGCCGTCGCCGTACAAGCCACCGAGCGGGATCCGGCCGTCGGGCAGTCCCGGGACCTTGGACAGCAGATTGATGACGTCCATGCGGAAGCCGTCGACACCGCGGTCGAGCCACCAGTTCATCATCGTGTAGACCGCCTGCCGGACCTGCGGGTTCTCCCAGTTGAGATCCGGCTGCTTTCGGCTGAACAGGTGCAGGTAGTACTCGCCGGTGACGTCGTCGAGTTGCCAGGCGCTGCCGGAGAAGATCGAACCCCAGTTGTTCGGGGGGCCACCGGCCTGCCCCTGCCGCCACCAGTACCAGTCGCGCTTGGGGTTGTCGGTGCTGGAGCGCGACTCGATGAACCAGGGGTGCTCGTCGGAGGTGTGGTTCACGACGAGGTCCATGATGAGTTTCATCCCGCGCTCGTGGACACCTGCCAGCAGACGGTCGAAGTCGGCCAACGTGCCGAACATCGGATCGATGTCCTGGTAGTCGCTGATGTCGTAGCCGTTGTCGTCCTGCGGGGACCGGTAGATCGGCGACAGCCAGATGACATCAACACCGAGTGCGGCGAGGTAGTCCAGTCGCGATTCGATCCCGGGCAGGTCACCGAAGCCGTCGCCGTTCGAATCAGCGAAGGAGCGCGGGTAGATCTGGTACACCACGGCGTTCTTCCACCACAGATCCATGCTCGTCACGGTAAAGCATCCGGCGTCAGTCTCGATCGGTTCGCGTACCGAACTGGTTGAGCCGCGGCCGCCCTCAACCACTTCGGTACCCGACACGCCGCATGTGTTGGCCGATCAGGCGTGTTACTGGTTGGCAACCGGGACTAGAGGGCACGCACCAACCAGTTCGGTACGGGTCCCCGGATCAGCCCACCCCGTTGAGTTCGTTGACCACCTGGAGCAATTCGCCCTGGTCGTACCAGTTCACCGCGACGAAGTTGGGGATCTGGCCACGCTCCTGCTGGCACTCGCGGACCCGCTCACCGAGGACCTCCGCGGCGTTGGCCTTCTGAGCGTTGGAGACCAGTGCTGTGAAGCTGCTCAGCCAGTGGTTCACCATGAACAGGTCCGAATCCGCCGTACCGCGGTTGAGCGTGCAGTCGAAGTCGTCGACGCTGGCATAGGTGTAGCCGGTGTCCTGCACAAGGTCGAAGCCCTGGTGGAGGTACGGGTACTGGGATCCCCCGCCCTCGTTCTCCATCAACACCAACAGGCGCTTCCCGCTGTCGATCATCTCCCGCAGGGTCGGCCACGGGGTACCCGGCTCGTGGACGTACGCCATGTCGGCCAGGCCGGCCTCTTCGAACACCGCCGCCGTGTCGACCGGGGTGGTCGCATCCTGGATGAACACGGTCACCACCTCCCGCGGATGCCGGTCCATCCAGTCCTTCAACCCCTCGAGCTGCGGCTCGAGGGCGGTACCCCCGAGCTCACACAGCGTGTGACACATGTAGACCTGCTCCGGCCCGAGCTTCTTCTCGCCGCGCAGCCGGTCGATCGACCGTTTCATCGCCGGTGTGAGGTCGGTGGCGCGCCCATCGGTGAAGTCCGACTGCGCCCGGGCAAGTGAGCGCTGCGCCGTGACGACCCCGGAGGCGGTGGCCTGCCCGTACCAGGTGTCGATGAGGAAGACCCGGATCCCGTCGTCGAGCGAGTTGACCATCGTGGTGGGCTGCTCGGCCAGATACCAGCCCTGCTGGTCGGCGGCGGACATCGAGTTGTGACTGGCCGGGAAGGCCACTTCGTCGAAGCGCCGGTCGCACAACTGCGGGAACCCGTTACAGGCGTCCGGGTCGTCGACCACAGCAGCCACGGGCACGTCCTGCGGCAACGCGGCTGGCACCAGGACCAAGGCCAGAAGGCCGACGGCCAAGACCGCCGCACCGACCGGGAAGACCCACGCCCAGCGCCACCCACCGGCGGATTCGGGCGCGACCTGTTGCTCGCGGGCGCGCTCGGCGACGAGGTCGAGCTCCGCGACGCCGAACAGGAACACCGCGAGGCCCACCAGCACCGCGACCACTGCCACCGCGACGCTCGGAACGACCACGAATGCGACCCCCACGGCGATCAGCGCCAGCCCACGCACCAGTGCCCATCCCTGGCTCTGGGGACGCTGCACGATCTGCCGACCGATGGCCGTCAGCCGCTCGTGGACCTTGACCTGCGGCAGCATCGCGCTGGCCGCGACGACGATCAAACCGCCGACCACCGCCGTGACCAGGACCCGCGACGCCAACGCCCGGCCGAAGACATCGGCCGCCGACTCGAGCACTGCCGTCGGCAGCGGCTCGAGTGCCACGAGCCGGCTCACCACCCAGGCGATCGCCAACGCCGCGCCGAGGGTCGCAGCCACGGCGATCAAGGCCCATCCGATGCGAAGGATGGCCAGCCGTCGATCGGGGGCGAACATCACCGCGAGCACCCACGCCGCGATTGCGAGGACAGGCAGCAGCAGGGCCAAGGCCGTGACCGCCTGGAACCACGGGATGATGCTGGCCGCGGGCCCGTCCTGACCGCCGATCTGCGCAAGCGTGACGTCGAGATCGGTGGGGACGTTCTGCGCCAGGTCCGGCGCGATCGCCTCGAGCAACGACACCGCAGAGGACCCCAGGTCGGCGATGGTGAGGACCGCGGACTCCGAGCCCTCCTCGGTCAGGGCGCTGTGGAACGACGCCACCGCACTGGTGAAGATGCCGTTGAACGCCGTGCTGGCCACCAGCGTCGCCGCCCCACCCTCGATGGCCGGCTGGATGGCCACAAGGTCCGGGTCTGCGTCGACCACGACGGCCGCCAGTTGGGTGCCGATAGCCGAGGCCAGGGCAGGGTCCTGCCGCATCGAGTTCACGTGTTCGGCGAACCGCTGACCGTTGACGATGTTGGCGTTGAGGAACCCGGCGACACTGGCGACGAAGAACAGGATGGCGCCGATCACGAGGGTCACCGTGGACCACCGCCGACTCCTGCGCATTCCGCCTCCCTGCGCCAAGGGTAGGGCGCGACAGGGGTCATCGCCCGTCACGACGATGATCACTGTCTGTGCTCGATTGACTTCAACGTGCAACTACCCATCGGACACGAAAGCATGGAGCCGTGGTCCGTGACCAGGATGGGCGCAGCACGCCGTCGGAGTGGAAGTACGCCATTCCGGTGGCACTGCTGGCCGCCCTGGGGATCGCTCTGACCATCGGCATGATGCAACTGCTGAGGCACTACGTCCACCAGAGTGCCGAGGACATCACCATCGAATCCGTGAGCATGTCTGCCGAGCGAGCAGGGCACTCGATGGGCACGCTGAACGGGACGCTGTCGGCCGTCACAGGATGGTTCGCTGTCGACGACAGCATCTCGGAGACCGAGTTCCAGGGATTCGTGCGCCGCGTGGTCAGCGGCCGCGAGGACCTGCAGGCCGTGCAGTACGCACCGTTGATCACACAGGCCGAGCGGCCCGCGGTGGAGCAGCAACTCGCGGCGGAGGGCCACGCAGGGATGATTACCCAGCCCGGGATCGACGGCGTCCAAGTGGCCGGCGAGCGCTCCCAGTACGCCCCGATCCTCTACTCGTACCCACAACGCGGGAACGAGACCGTCTACGGACTCGACGCCTTGGCACGCGAACAGGCGCAGGCAGCGATCGAACGCGCACGTGACACCGGCCGCGCACAGGTCGCACAGCTGGTGAGCATCGTGCAGGCCGGCCAACCGTCTCTGCTCATGTACTCACCCATCTACGCCGCGGAGAGCCGGCCCACCACGACCGAGGAAAGGCGCGCCCTGTGGCAGGGGCTGTCCATCGGGGTCCTGCGTGTGACCGACTGGATGTCCACATCGGCCCTCGAGACCGACCCCGACGACGTGACATTGGCGCTCGTGGACCGCTTCGAGGGCAACGAAGCGGTGGTCTGGACCAACGGTGAGCCGGTGGACCTCGAGACCGTCGCCGGGTGGCCGGCCCGAGCCCGCATCCCGATCGGACCGGGCCACACGATGGTGCTGTACGGCGCGCCCACCGAGACCCTGATCGCCGCGCAGGGCGCCTGGCGTCCGTGGGCGGCCCTGGTCCTGGGGCTTGCACTCACAGCCCTGCTGTGCACGGCGGTGTGGAAGTGGCTTGACGCACGACGCATCCGCCGCACCGCCGATGAGCTGCAACACGCCACCAACCGCCTGCGGTTCCTGGCCGAACGGGATCCGCTCACCGGACTGCCGCACCGCGACGGTCTGCGCAGTTGGGTCGAGGAGTGGGCGTCTCGCAACCCCGACCGATCCCTAGCCGTACTGTTCATCGATCTCGACGGTTTCAAGGAGATCAACACGACCTGGGGACACCCCACCGGAGACCTGGTCCTGCGCCAGATCGGCCAGCGGCTCACAGTGCTGGCCGGCGATGCGGACTCCACTGTGGGACGTCTTGGCGGCGACGAGTTCGTGGTGGCGCACGCCATGGACCGCGGATCGCTCGAGGGGCTGACCACCATGGTGCAGACCCTGATCAACGAGCCGATCCCGATCGGCGACCGCGACGTGCAGATGACCAGCTCGGTGGGCATCGCGGTGTTCCCCGAGGACGGCAACAACCTGGACACGCTGCTGACCAACGCCGACATCGCGGTACGCGCCGCGAAGGAGTTGGGATCGGATTCTGTGGTCCGCTTCGACCCCGTGATGGCCAGCCGCGGCGCTGCCCAGCGACAGCTCGCACGCGCCCTGCGGGTGGCTCTTCGGCGACCCGACGATCACTTCATCCTCGAGTTCCAGCCGCAGGTCGACATGCGCACCGGCTCTCTGGTTGCTGCAGAGGCGCTGGTGCGCTGGCGCGATGCAACCGGGCGGATCGTTCCGCCCACCCAGTTCATCGCCCTGGCCCGCGATCACGGCCTCATGAACCGGCTCGGCGCCTGGGTCCTGGATCGTTCGTGCGAGACGGTCGCACAGTGGCGCACGGAATGCGATGCCGTGGTCGCAGTGAACGTCGACACCGCACAACTCACCGACGACTTCCCGCAGGTCGTGGAGGAAACGCTGCAGCGCCGCCACCTGCCGCCGGAAGGCCTGGTCGTCGAGGTCACGGAGACAGCCGCGATGGACGAGGACGCCCAGCGCGAACTCGACCGCGTGCGCGCCGTGGGCGTGAACATCGCGATCGACGACTTCGGTACGGGCTTCTCATCGCTGTCACGCCTGGCCGACCTCCCCACCCATCAACTCAAGATCGACCGCGCGTTCGTCATGGGCCTCGGCGAGACCCCCGAATCGTTGGAGATCGTGCGCACGATCGTCGCGCTGGCCCGGGCGCTGAACCTCGAGGTCATCGCCGAGGGCGTGGAGACGCCGCGACAGGCGCGGATCCTGCTCGGCGAGGGGGTTCACATCGCACAGGGGTACCTGTTCTCCCGCCCGGTCTCGGCACAGATGTGCCTTCAGATGTGGCACACCGGAATCGCCATGCCGCAAGTGTTGACGCGCTGACCTACTCGATGGCGTCGATGCAGTAGTTGATCGCCTTGCCGGGCTTGAAGCCCTCCGAGTACTTCATGAACTGCGTCCAGGTCACCTTCTGCCAACTCTTGATGTGTCCCTTGACCCAGGGCCGGGTCCAGGTGCCGCCAGGGTTGTTGAACTCGTCCCAGGTCTGCACGGAGAAGACCCCGTTGGACACACTGCCGGCGAAACAGAAGTACTCACTGGCGAACGCCCCCCGTGCGCCCACCACCTCCGTACCGGTCTTGCGCAGGACCACGAACTCCCCTACGTAGAAGCCGTTCACCTTCTGCAGGTTCTTCACCATGTAGATGTCCTTGGTGGTCACCGCCTCGGCAGGGGCCGCGAACCCTGCGATGGCCATCGTTGCCGCCAGAACTCCCGCTACCCGTTTCATGTCGCCCTCCTCACCCTCCACGGTACGCCCGATCGGAGTCCGTCCGTACACCTGCGACAATTGAGTCAATCCCCCTATCCAAGGACCCCTTATGGCTCTGCGCAGTGACCTGCGGAACGTCGCGATCATCGCCCACGTCGACCACGGCAAGACCACCTTGGTCGACGCCATGCTGTGGCAGTCCGGTGCGTTCCGCGAGAACGCCGACATCGCCGATCGGGTCATGGACTCGATGGACCTCGAGCGTGAGAAGGGGATCACGATCCTCGCCAAGCAGACGGCGGTGACACACGGGGACGTCACGATCAACATCATCGACACCCCCGGCCACGCCGACTTCGGCGGCGAGGTGGAGCGCGGCCTGGAGATGGTTGACGGCGTCCTTCTTCTCGTCGACGCTTCCGAGGGACCGCTGCCGCAGACACGTTTCGTGCTGCGCAAGGCGCTGGCCAAGCACCTGCCCGTCGTGCTCGTCGTGAACAAGGTCGACCGGTCGGACGCTCGTATCGCCGAGGTGGTCGACGAGGTGTACGAACTCTTCTTCGACCTCGACGCCACCGAGGACCAGATCGACTTCCCCGTCATCTACGCCAGCGCCAAGGCCGGCCGGGCCAGTGTGAACCGGCCCGAGGACGCGCAGATGCCGGACTCCCCGGACCTGGAGCCGCTGTTCTCGGCGCTGGTCGAGACCGTACCCGCGCCGTCCTACGACGAGAACGCACCGCTGCAGGCGCATGTCACCAACCTCGACGCGTCGGCCTACCTCGGAAGGTTGGCCATCTGCCGGATCCACGGCGGCACCATCCGCAAGGGCCAGCAGGTGACCTGGTGCCGTGCCGACGGCAGCCAGAGCACGGTGAAGGTCAGCGAACTGCTGATGACCGATGCGCTGGAGCGGGTCTCGGTGGACTCGGCCGGGCCGGGCGACATCATCGCTGTGGCGGGCATCCCGGAGATCACGATCGGTGAGACGCTGACCGATGTCGACGACCCCCGGCCGCTGCCGGTGATCACCGTGGATGAGCCGAGCATCTCCGTGACGATCGGCACGAACACTTCTCCGTTGGCCGGCGCCGACGGGTCGAAGATGACCGCCCGCTTGATCAAGAACCGTCTCGATGCCGAACTCATCGGCAACGTGTCGCTGCGGGTCGCCGACACCGACCGACCTGACGCGTGGGAGGTGCAGGGCCGTGGGGAACTCCAACTCGCGGTGCTCGTGGAGATGATGCGCCGGGAGGGTTTCGAGTTGACCGTGGGCAAGCCCCTGGTCGTCACCCGCGAGATCGACGGCACGCTGCACGAGCCGATGGAGAACGTGACCATCGACATCCCTGAGGACTACGTGGGCGTGATCTCGCAGTTGATGGGCCTGCGCAAGGGACGCATGGACGACATGACCAACCACGGGACCGGCTGGGTGCGAATGGAGTACACCGTCCCGGCCCGTGCCCTGATCGGCTTCCGAACCGAATTCCTCACCGAGACCCGGGGCACCGGTCTCATGCACCACGTGTTCGGCGGTTACGAGCCGTGGCAAGGCGAACTGCGGACCCGGCCCACCGGCTCCCTGGTCGCCGACCGGCGCGGATCAGTGACCAGCTACGCCTGCTTCAACCTGCAGGAGCGGGGCACGCTGTTCGTCGAGCCCGGCGCGGAGGTGTACGAAGGCATGATCGTCGGTGAGAACGCCCGCGCCGACGACATGGACGTGAACCCCACCAAGGAGAAGAAGCTCACCAACGTCCGTTCGTCCACCGGGGAGGAACTGGAACGGCTGATCCCACCGCGGGCGCTCAGCCTGGAGCAGGCCCTGGAGTTCTGCCGTGAGGATGAGTGCGTCGAGGTCACCCCGCACACGGTGCGATTGCGCAAGGTGGAGTTGAACGCCGCCCTGCGGGCGCGCGCGACGGCCCGGCGCAAAGCCCGGGGCTGAGGCTAGAGCGGCGCGAACCGGGCTGCTACCGAGAAGGCGGCCGTGTGCTGAGCCACCGCGGCACGGCCCTTGGGCACGGCTCGGGTCTCCGCGCGCCAGACCCCGGACAGCACGGACGCGAAGTCGTCTCGGGGCCGTGCCTGATTGACCGCCCGCACGAAGTCACGATCCATCTCATCCAGGCGCTTTCCCAGAACATCGACGAGGGCGCCGGCGGCGACCAGATATGGCAGGGGATGCGCGTCCGGGTCGAGGTCAGCGGTGGCATGCCTGCTGACAGCATCCCCGAGCAATTCGGCCGTGGCATGGTCGGCACCGGCACTCTGCGCGATACGTACCGTCTCCTCGCCGCCACGCACCGCGAAACACCGGCCGGGCACCGTGCGTTCGATGCCGATGTCGTGCAGCAGACACGCGCACCACAGCAGTTCGAGATCGACAGAGAGCCCGTCCACCGCCGCCAACGCGTGGGCGTAGGCGACCGTGCGGTAGGAATGCCCGAGCATCTGCGGCGATTCCGCCCCCACCACGGCCGCTTCCACCCCGCGGCACAGATCGGTGTCGGGCATGTCCATGACGGTGAGATCGGCCTTCGCGCTGCGTGTGCCACGGCGCAAGGCGAGCAGTGCCATGGACCGGGCGTAGACGCGCGCGTCGCGCAGTACCGCCATCCGCAGGCGCTGCCGTTGCGCGCGGGTCAGCACTCCACCCGTGGCACGGCCCCAGGCCAGCGATCCCACATCATCCACGCCTCTCACCGTCCTTCGATCGGCATCAAGATCATTGGCGCAGGGTACCGCCAGTCCGCGGACACTTGCGGTTGAGTGACGCCGCTCGGGGAGGCTTCTCAACCGCACATGGTCGCTTCAGCGACCCTTTCGGCAGGTTCAGGCGACCGTTTCAGGTTGGCGGGCGCCTGGGCCAACCGCAAGTGTCCGCGACGGGCGCGCAGGACCAGCATCTAGCCTGGGATCATGACCAACGATGCGCCCCAGGCCGGCTGGTACCCGAACCCCGACGGCAGCGGGGGCTTGCGGTGGTGGAGCGGGGTGGGATGGACCGAGTACACGCGGCCGAACCCGGCCGGGCAGGAGACCACCGTCCTCGGGGACGAGCCCTCGGAACAGCCCACCACCCGGCTCGAGGAACCCACTCAAGTGCAGTCCGAGGTTCCCGCGACAGCGGCATGGCCGCAACCCGGTGGGACCTGGGGGGACCCTGCAACACCACCGCAGCCGCCGCAGTACCCCGGCTACGCGGCCTACACCCCGCCCCCACAGGCTCCGCTGACCGCCAGCGGCATGCGTCCGCTCGGCGGCATGTTCGGCGACATCGGCCGGATCACTCGCCGGGCATGGTTCCCCATCCTGGCCATCTCCGCCATCATCTGGGGGCTGGTCACCGCGGTCATGGCGGTCATCACGATCGCACTCATCGACGTCAGTGCGTTGCGGCGCGGCCTCGACGCGGTCGGCAGCGCGCTCGAATCCAACCCCGAGGGCGACTTCACGTCCGCCCAGGGCGATGAGATCGTGTCCGCGTTCTCAGATGCCTTCAACACGCTCTCACCGTTGGGGTGGGGGCTCGTCGGCCTGCTGGCCGGCGTCCTCCTCCTGCTCGCGAGCACCGTCCAGATCGGCGCCGTGAACCGACTCGCGATGGACGCGGCCGCCGGTGAACGGGTCTCCTGGGGCGCCGCGTGGCGTTCTGGGTTCGTCGCGGGGTTCCGACTCTTCGGCTACTACCTGCTGATCATGCTGTTCGTGACCATCGCCGTCATCGTGGTGACGCTGATCATCGGTCTGGCCGCGCAGATCGCCCCTGGGCTGGCGGTGGCACTCGGAATCCTGGCGTTCTTCGGCACGTTCGCGGTCGCCTTCTGGCTGACCGGACGGCTGATCCCGGCCCTGGCCCAGGCAGTCGTGGGACGCCGCGCGCTGAGTTGGTCGTGGCGGGCGACGAAGGGCAAGTTCTGGGCGGTGCTGGGCCGGTACCTGCTCTGGTCGCTGGCGGCCTCGGTGATCATCAACGTCATCAGCACGGTCGTGAGCATCCCCGTGGGCGCGATCTTCCTCGGGACGGCCGGCGCCGCCACCGACCCGACGGGCCAGCTCGGTCTGGCGCTGACGCTCAACCTCCTGCTCCTGCCCTTCACGATGGCGCTGGCCGCGATCACGGTGATCGGCATCGTCCCGATCTGGCGGGATCTGACCGACCACCCGACCTACCGCTCGATCGACGACAACGGTGTACCGATACCCCAGGGCTCCGGACAGTAGACCGGGGGCCGAGCGCGGGATTACGGTCGAAACATGCCAAGACCCGTGCACTTCGAAATCCATGCGAGCGACCCGCAGCGGTTGATCGACTTCTACTCCGAGGTGTTCGGGTGGAACTTCGAGCGGTGGGGCGAGATCCCCTACTGGGTCATCACCACCGGCGACGAGGACATGGGGATCAACGGCGGCCTCACCCAGCGCCAGGGACCGCCGCCCGCCGCTGACGCACCCATCAACGGCAACGTCTTCGTCGTCGGGGTCGCCGATTGCCAGGCGAGTTTCAACGCCGCGCTTCGGGCCGGAGGCGCTGAAGCACTTCCCGTCACCGACATGCCCGGCGTGGGGATCATGGCGTACGTCAAGGACCCCGACGGCAACGTCTTCGGGATGATCGCCCCGACGATGCCACCTCAGGGCTGAACGGGCTCAGGTCGGCGGGATCGACCCAGTGGTGATGGCCGACGTGGTCGAGTCCCGCATGACCTCCCGGCGGGCCAGCAGGTCGGCGACCTTCGCGACGTCGGCGCCCCGGCCCACGACCGCCGCCAGGATCGGGGCGAGATCCGCCCGGTAGTCGTGACCGATCGAACGGAACACCCCCGACTGCTGCTGGGCGGCGAAGACGAGATCGAAGATCACCTGCCACCAGGTGAGGACCGGCAGCCAATTCATGTCGTCGGGCACGTTGCGCCCGCGCGGGCGCCGTAGCCAGTCCGGATACCGCCACGCCAGTGCCCCATCCCACCGAGTCACCGGGTCGGCGTCGTGGTCCACGAACCACAGCTGCGCTTGCTCGTCACCAGTCATCTGTTGCCAGCGATCGAGGTGGACGACGTCCGGGCTGTGCAGCAGGTCGTTGCGCAGGGACGGGCCGCCCGGGGTTCCCACGCTGACCAGAGCGTCGATCCCGTCGACCTTGCCTGTGTCATCGACCCGCGACGGCGCGATCCGCAGCGCCTCCTGTGCGACCCGCGCCCCGAGGCTCTCCCCGTACATCAGCACCCGCGGGCGCCGGGTCTGGGTCGCGATGCGTTCATCGATCCGGTCGAGCAGCAGGCGAACGGTCTGAGCACCCAGTGCCACCCGCGTCAACGACAACATCGACGGCAACACCCCGTACTGCACCACGACGCTGGCGCAGTCGCCACGCGTGAAGCACTCGATCGCTTCCGCCGCGACATAGTCCGCGTACCCGGAACCCGCTGGACTCATGATGAGCAGGTTGGCGCGCTCGAAGGCGCCGAGACGGTCGAGCTCGCGCATGGCCAGGTCGACGCGCTGCTCGACGGTGTTGGCACTCTCGAGACCGACGTACACGCGCAGTGGTTCCATCGCACGGCCGTCCACACTGCGGATCTGATCGGCAGGGGTACGGAACGAGACGAACCTCCGACCGTCGCGCGCAAGAGTGCCGTAGGAGATCTCCGAACCCACACCAGCGGTGACGTATGGGCTGTCGGGTGGATCGACCAGGGCGGGGTCCGCCCGCAACCCCACCCCACGCAGGGCATCGAGTGCCACCTTCCCGCCGATCGCCCCGACGGCGGTCAACGCGACGGCAGAGCCCCCGGCAAGCACGCCGGTCCAGACGGCGCCCGAAC
>ERZ724512.46-NODE-46-length-43738-cov-6.854955_pt1 | contig 43738 bp, 43 predicted proteins | sample MGYA00376045_ERZ724512 | MGnify/ENA primary metagenome ERZ724512 (study PRJEB28724, sample SAMN07190883) | activated sludge metagenome | isolation source: activated sludge of sewage treatment plant in Hong Hong | place: Hong Kong | collected 2016-03-17 ... | reverse complement strand
GTGCAGGGTCCGGCCTCGGATCAGGTGCTGCCGGACCTACCGGATCTGGACTACATGGAGTTCGGGGCTGCGGAGGTGGCTGGCGTGCCCGTGACCGTCTGCCGCACCGGGTACACCGGGGAGCGTGGCGTCGAGTTGCTGGTGCCGGCCGAACAGGCCGCAGCCGTATGGGACGCCGTGATCGCCGCCGGTGCGGTGCCGTGTGGTCTCGGTGCCCGGGACACGTTGCGCACGGAAATGGGATACGCCCTGCACGGTCACGAGTTGCGTCCGGACGTGCCCGCCCGCTGGTCGTCGGTGTCCTGGGCGGTGGTTCCGGACAAGGGTGACTTCATCGGCCGGCAGGCTTACGTCGACACCGCACCGGAGCAGAAACTCGTCGGGCTGCGCGTGACTGGGCGCGGCATCCCGCGAGCCGACATGCCGGTAGTGCGAGGCGAGCAGGAGGTCGGCCTCGTCACCAGCGGCACGTTCTCACCGACGCTGCGAGTAGGCATCGCGCTGGCCCGGGTGGCCAGGGACGTGGTGGTGGGGGATGCCGTGGACATCCTCGTGCGGGGCCGGCCAGTGTCAGCCGAGGTTGTGAAGCTGCCGTTCGTGCCGGCCCGGGTGCGGAGCTGATTCAGTCAGCCGCGAGCAGCGCCAGCCGTAGGTGGGCCAGCCCGGCCAGCGCGCCGAGTCCTTCGCCGGGACCGATCCCCGTCAACCCCCATACCGGGACATCGGCGCGCTCGAGCAGGAAGCGTCCGGCCGGTTCGTCCCCAGTAACCGGAGCCTGCGCCAGCGGTTGCTCGGCCAGCGCGGCGGCCGCGGCACTGAAGACCCCGTCGAGAAGCACCGGGACCGCGCTGTCGGCGATCAACCGTGCAAGCGCTTCGAGCGCAGGGGGTGGTTCGGACAGTGGCGCATCACGGACTTGTTGCACCTTGTCCATCCAGCGCACGTCGGAGATCCCGCTGCCGTGCCCGACGACCAACTGTGGCTCGGCGCCGAACATGCCCACAGCGATGCGGGCAGCCAGGGTGGTCAACCCCCGCCCGACCTCGCCCACCAGCAGCACGTCGTGTTCCGGCAGCTCATCAGAGAACGTTTGGACGGGCACGTCCAGGTAGGCAGCCACCCGCCCCGTCGGGGTTGCTTCGGCGCGCCAGCCCGCCGCATAGTCCTGCGGTAGTTCCGAGATTGCGTCGGGGTCGTCGGTCCCGGCGATCACCAGGATCGGCCGCTCAGGCGGGCCGGAGCCGACCGTGCGCCACCACTCCACCAGCGGATTCACCTTGCGAACACGAGTGCCGGCATCGGGATGGCCGGCCGCAGCGTGATCGCCGACTGCATCGGGATGTGCTCGGGAACCTGCACGTCCACTTTCCAGGACCGAGCGAGCATGGCCAGGATGACGACTGCCTCGGTCCAGGCGAAGTGCTCGCCGATACAGCGCCGGGTGCTGAAGCCGAAGGGGAACCACACGCCCCGCGGCACGCCGGGCACCCGCTCGTCGAACGCGCCGGTCGGCCCGATCCAGCGCTGCGGGCGGAACTCCAAGGCACCCGGCCAGAAGCGCGGATCGCGGTGCATGGCGTACTGCGAGGCGAGGACGACGCTGCCACGGGGAAGGTCCCAGCCGCTGACCCGCATGTCCGCGTCCAGCCAGCGTCCGACGATCCAGGCCGGCGGGTACAACCGCAGGGACTCGGCGATCACGGCGTAGGTGCGCGGCACGTTGGCCAGGTCGGCGAAGCTGTGGGGCGGATTCGCGAGGCCGTCGAGTTCCTCGTGCAGCCACGCCAGTTGCTCGGGGTGGTGGGACAGCAGGTGCCAGGCCCAGGTCAAGGTGAGCGCAGTGGTCTCGTGACCGGCCAGAACCAGGGTCATGGCCTCGTCCCGGACCTCCTCGGCGGTGAACGCGGGCTGGCCTTCGTCGTCGACGGCGGTCATCAGCATGGTGAGCAGGTCGTGGCCGACTTCGCCGTCGGCGACAGCTGCCCGGCGCCGCGCGATCATGTCGTCGACGACCCGGTCCAGCGTTTCAATGGCCGCGATCTCCCGGTTGCGACGCGGTGTCGGGATCTTGCTCATGGGGGACGCGAGGGGGCCCAGACCCTTGCCGAAGCCCGCCAGCACTGTGCTCAGGGCGTCCGCGACATCGGGAGCCTCGGAGCGCAGGTCTACCCCGAAGATGGTCCGCCCGATGACATCGAGGGTGAGTTCGGACATCGCCTCGGCGACGTCGATCTGCTGGCCGTCCGACCAGCCGGCGGAGGTGAGCTCGCCCGCGGCCACCATGTCCTGCACGTACTCGGCCAGTCGGGCGGAATGGAACATCGGCTGGATCGCCCGGCGGTGCCGCAGATGCTCGGAACCTTCGGCGGTCAGCAGACCGTTACCCAGCAGCGGGCGGGTCAGTTGCAGGGCCAGACTCTTGCGCGTGTGCCGGCCGTTCTTGACGAAGACATCCCAGATGGCTTCGGGTGAGAACAGGACGTGGACGTGTTCGCCCTGCAACCGGGTGTGTACGACCGGCTGGTTCTGGTCAGCCATCCCAGCGAACACCTCGTAGGGAGCCTTGCGGCCTCGGGTGAGGTCCCACATCACGCGCAGGCCGCTGGGCCCTGCGGGGCGGGGCATCTTCGGCTGTTTGACCCGCATCGCGTCCATGGCGGCGCGGGCCTCGTCGATGCGGTCGGTGACGGTGCTTGCCATATATATAGTCTGCCTCGCGGGTGACCGGCGATGGAGAGGATGGCCGCGGATGGCCGAATGGCGTGATGTGCACCTGCCGGATCTGCACTGGGCTCCGCGTGGCCTGCCTGGCGCGCTGAAGGGTCTGCCCGGGTGGATCGCGAGGGCCGCCTCGGAAAGCCGGTTTGCCGGGGAGTTGCTGGACTTCGAACGCTCGGCGCCCTGCGCGTCGTATCCGCAGACGCCGGTGGCCCGTCAGGTTCTGGTCATCCCGGGGTTCGGCTTCGGCGACGCGGCGACGCTGCCGATGCAGTTGGCCCTGAGCCGGGCCGGCTTCCGGGTGGTCCGCTCGCACATCCTGGCAAACGTCCGCTGCTCGGACCGGGCCGTCGACAAGCTCGCCGAGGTGGCCCGCGACGCAGTCGAGCAAGACGGCCATAGGTTGCAGGTGGTCGGGCACAGCCGCGGCGGCATGCTCGCCCGTGGACTGGCAGCCCGCCACCCGGAACTCGTCAGCACTGCGGTGAGCCTGGGTGCGCCGCTGAACGACGAGTTCGCGTTCTACGAGATCCCGCAGCCGATGGTGCTGGCGCTAAAGGTCGTGCATCAGACCGACCCGGAGTTGCGCGAGCGGCAGTGCGTGACCCGGAACTGCACGTGTCCCTACATGCAGGCCACGCACCAACCGTTCCCCAGCGACGTCGAGTTGATCAGTTACTACACGACGTCCGACGGCATCGTGGACTGGCGGGCATGCGTGGTCGAGGGTGCGGAGAATATCGAGGTGCCCGGGTCGCACCTCGGGATGGGGCTGCGGCCGGACACCGTGGACCTGGTGGTGCGCAGGCTGGTGGCGTCGGCCGAGGTGTACTGACACGAGCTGGATGTCCGAGTTTGCAACGCGTCAGGATCGACACGCCGAGGGCAGGCCCAAGCGATCGGCGTGTCCGGGCGGGGCGCCAGCGACGCGTTGCAAACTCGGACACTGCCGCCTGATCACCGGGCCGGCTCGAACCGCACCGGCGCATCGAACGCCGCCCGCCGGGTCGCCCGCCGCAAGGTCCGTAGCAGCAGTGGTCCAGCCAAGACAGTGAGGACCGCCGTGAGAATGGCCCGCGGAATGTCCCAGCCCAACGACGTCGCGACCGTGAAGGCGAACCAGCGGCCAAGGTTCTCCGACAGCGGGGCACCGGGCACGAACGCGAGCGCATTGTCGGCGCTCAGCGCCCAGGGCCAGAAGGACAGGTTCATCAGCAACCCGTAGGCGAGGCCGGCCAGCGCTCCGTAGGCGGCCAGCATGACGATCTCGGCGCGGCCCCGCATCTGCGGTAGCAGCCCGGCACACATCGCGAACCAGCCGGCCGCGACCATCTGGAACGGCAACCAGGGGCCCACGCCGGCCGTCAGCAGGGCGGAGGTGAACAGCGACAAGCTGCCGAGCGCGAACCCGAACGCCGGGCCCAGGGCACGCCCGCCCAGCAACAGGATCACGAACATCGGTTCCAGGCCGGCCACGCCGGCTCCCAAGGGCCGCACAGCCGTCGCGACCGCGGCGAGGACCGCGAGCATTGCGATCCCTTTGGCATCCAGCCCGCCGCTGCTGATCTCGGCGAACAGCACGGCGACCACCAAGGGCAGCAGCAGGGCGAAGAACCAGGGCGCGTCGGCGGCATGGTCCGCAGCGGCGCTGGCAGGTGAGACCACGAACGGCCAGAAGAACGCGATCAGTCCCACCGCGCTCACAGCGCTCAGAGCAGCGATCGTTCGCCATCGCAGAGGTACGGCGTGTGTCTGTCTCACAGCGTGCACGCCTCCTCCACAGTGAGAACGGGCAGCGGAGCCAGCACCTTCTGCACCTGCGGGGCGAACGCCGGCGACGAGGTGAGTGCGGTGCGGACGTCCGCGTCGGTCACCACCTCCCCGTCGGCCAGCACGATCACCCGGTCGCCAGCGACTGCCACGAGTTCCACATCGTGGGTGGCCAGCAGGATGCTGCACCCGCGCTCGGCGAGCATGTCCAGCCAGCGGCCGAATGCGACTTTGCCCGGGTAGTCCAGACCGCGGGTCGGTTCGTCCAGCAGCACGACGTCGGGGGCGGTTCCCAGTTGGATGGCCAGTGCGAGGGCCAGCTGCTGGCCGGCGCTGAGATCCCGCGGGTGCGTTTGCGGGTCCACCGTCTCCACCAGGTCGAGCAAACGCCGGTAGGCACTGCCTGCCGGCTGCCCGAGGTCGCGGTCGGTCGCGGCGCACTCCTTGGCCACGGTCTCGCTGTAGAACAGGTCGGTCGGGTCCTGCGGCACATACGCGATCTGGCGCAGCAGTTCCGGACCCCGCAGTTCCGCCGGATCGTGCCCGGCCACTTCGACCCGGCCGCTCTCGGGCAGGCGTGACCCTGCCAGCACGTTCATCAGCGTGGACTTGCCCGCACCGTTGCGGCCCATCAACGCCGTCACCTGGCCCGCCCGCAGATGCAGGTCGACATCCCGCAGCGCTTCGACCCGGCCGAACCGGACCGTCGTCTGCGACAGTGCCGCCACACCGTCCCCTCCGGCCCGGCGGGTCGGGGGCTGGAAGGGTGCAGTCCGCAATTGCAACGCGTGGCGGCGGGCAGTGCGCACGCTCAAGGGGAGCGGCTCCCAGCCGAGCGCGTGCGCCAGCCGCACCACCGGCGGCTGCAGACCGTGCCCAGCCATCGCTGCTTGCGGATCCTGCAGTTGCACCGGTTCCGCGTCGATCCGGATGACGTGGTCGGCGAACTCCACGACCCGCTCGAGGCGGTGCTCGGCCATGACCACCGTGATCGCCAGGTCATGCACGAGTCGGGCGATCGCTGCCAGGACCTCCTCGGCGGCGGCCGGGTCGAGCGCGCTGGTGGGTTCGTCGAGGACCAGAACTCGCGGACCCGCGGTGAGGGCCGCGCCGATGGCCACTCGCTGCTGCTCGCCACCGGACAGGGTGTCCAAGGGCCGTTGCCGCAAGGAAACCAGTCCGAGCAGGTCGAGGGTCTCCTCGACCCTTCGCCGCATGACGTCCGGGGCGAAACCAAGGGACTCCATCGTGTAGGCGAGTTCGTCCTCGACGGTGTCGGTCGTGAAGCCGGCGCGCGGGTTCTGCCCGACGGTTCCGACGACGCCGGCCAGATCCCGCGGCGGATGCGTGCGCGTGTCCAGCCCGGCCACCTCCACCCGGCCGGACAGCGTGCCACCGGTGAAGTGCGGGGCCAGGCCGTTGATCAAGTTCAGCAGCGTCGACTTCCCCGATCCGGTCCGGCCGATCACGAGCACCAGGTCGCCCTCGGGAATCGTCAGGTCGACATCACGCAGCACGGGGGAGCTGGCACCGGCATGCGTGAAACTCACGTGCTCGAAACGGATCACGCGGCCTCCCATGGCACCGGCGGCGGGGGAGTCACGGCCGCCGGCGTCGCCGCGAGCAGGATCGCGCTCGTCGCGGCCAAAGGCAGCGTGGGCCACGTCAGCGGCAGGGTGATGCTGTCCGGGCCGGCCGCCAGCACAGTGACTGCCGCGAGGATGCCACTGCCGGCGGTCACAGTCTCCGGCCAGCCCCAGCGATCCGGCCGGTAGCGGGTGCGTGGCACCCAACGGCCCGAGATCAGGATCCCGCCGACCGACATCAAGATGCCGGCGACGAGCAAGGCCCAGCCCCAGCCGCTGGCACCGAGCGCCGCGAACAGGCCGAGGCCGATGCCGACGAGGCCGGTGAGAACCAGCACCGCCTGAGCAGCCCGTTGCTTCGGTGTAACGGCGGTCATCCGGCCGTACCCGCGGGTGTCCATCGCGGCGGCCAGGCTGATGGCGTCGTCCAGCGAGGACTCCAGCACCGGCACGGCAGCCTCGGCGGCGGCCTTCAACCCTTTCGTCGGGCGGCCGCGCAAGCGACGAGCAGCCATGACTCTGCGCACGTTGACCATGATCCGCGGAGCCAGCGACAAGGCGACGACGGCGGCCACTCCGACGTGGTACAGCCCGGCCGGCAGAGCTTTGAGCAGACGCACCGGACTGGCCAGGGAGTTCGCGGCGCCGACGCAGATCAACAGCACGGCGAGTTGTGCACCTTGCAGCGCGGCGATCACCAGCATCTCCGCAGTCACCGGCCCGCCGAGGGTCACCCCGGCCATCCAGTCCGGCAGGGACACACTGGGCAATTCGAACAGGACCGTAGTGCCGACCCGAGTCCCGAAAAGGATCCCGAAGGCCACCCGGATGACGATCACCAAGACGGCAAGCCGCACGAACACCGAGAACGCCCGGGCCCATTGCGCCTCGGGCCGCCGGGCCATGACGACCAGGGTGGCGACGGCCGCGATCAGGCCGAGCAACAGCGGATTGGCCGTGCGAGTGGCTGCCGCTGCCAGCCCCAGGGCCCAGATCCACCAGGCCGCTGGGTGCAGCCAGCGCGCGCTCATCCGCGCCCCCTGCGCGCCAGCACGGCCAGTCCCAGCAGCGCCGCGATCATGGCGGCACCGATCGCCGCGATCCACGCCGGCGGGGTGCTGTTGGTTGTCGGCTCAGGGTCGCCGTTCAGGGGCAGTGCTACGGGCGACGGTTGGGCGTAGGTGGGTTCAGGTGCTGACGGGGTGGGAGTGGGCGTGGCGGAGCTGGTCGCCTTGTTCGGAAGTGCACTCGCCGAGGGCGCGACCGATGCCAGCGGTGCGACGGGAGCGACGGTGGACCGCGACGCAGTGGGCGTGGCGGTGCGCACCGTCTGACCGGGGCACTCGGTGGCCGGGAAGCCTGCGATGCCGCAGATCAAACCGCTGGTGTGGAAACGGAGTTGCGCGACGCCTTGCAGCACCTGCAGGCCGGTCTGGTTCTGCGGCACGGTGACGCACTGCACGGAGGTGGCCGGGGTAATCTCGCCCACTGGCGCGATGCCGGCCGCACCGAAGTCGATGACAACCGCCACGCGCTTCTGGCCGGCCGGCGGTGCAGCCGACCCTGGGCACAGCGCGTCGTAACTGCTGGCGGTTACTGGGGCGACGGCCTGCGAGCCGTCCTTGGGCGAGACGACGAACCGCCAACCCTCGACCCCGGTGTCGGGCGGAACCCGGAAGCCCGGGCCACGCGCCGAGTAGGTCCACTGATCGCCACCCGTCCAGTAGGACCAGTAGCGGTACGCGTCGGCATGGGCAGGCATCGGCACCGACGCCATGGCCAGGAAGGCCACAGCGCCGATGCCCGATGCCAGCCGGTTCACTGCCGGGTCTTGTTCAGCAGCGAGTAGAGGTTCAGTCCGCCGAAGTCGCGCGGGTTCTCGCCGGTCGCCTTGGCGACCAGGATCAGCAGCGCGATGGAACCCGGGCTGTCATCGCCACTGGCAGCAATCCAGGTCCTCGCGTTCTTCTTCAGCGTGCTGACCGCCTGGCGCACAGCCTTGCGACCGGCGCCGGCTTCGGCCAGGGCCAGCGTCGCGGAGGCAGTCCCCGCGTAGTCGACGCCCGGGTAGCCGCCGCCGTACGGCAATGCGCCCTTGCTGTCGACTAGTTGCTGGGCGAGGTAGCCGGCGCTGGCGTCAACCAGCGAGGCCTTGTCCTTCTTCGCTCCCTTGCACTTCAGCGCCGGGACCGATGCGGCGATCTTCACGGGCCTCGGCAGCGTGAGGCCGCCACCCAGCATCCAGCCCACCTGCGCGGTGGCGTTGTTGTTGGGCTCCGCGCCGGTGCTGTCGAACAAGATCCCGCCCCGGATGGCCGAAGCTGCGTCGCAGCGTTTCTGCAACGATTCCAGGTAAGCTTCCGGCTTCTTGAGCGGCTTGCCGGTGAGGTCGATCGCGGCGCTGGCCAGAGCGGTGGAGTTCGCGTCACTGGTGGCACCGGGCGCCGGGTAGTAGGCCCAACCGCCGTCGGCAGCGATGTGCTTGCGCAGCCACTTGGCCGCCTTGCGCGCCTGTTGCTTGGCGCCGCTGTGCCACAGCACGGCGACAGCCATCGCCGTGGAGTTGCTGTCCTGTCCGGCGTAGTTCACGGGGTCGGGCGCCGGGCAGGCCCCCTTGGTCGTGGCGCGGTAGGCGGTGAACCCGCCGTCGCTGCACTGCTGGTCCTGCAACCAGTTCAGCGCGGCTTTGGGCACCGTGCGTCCGGTGTCCTGCAACGCCAGGATCGACAGCGACTGCCGGTACACCCCGTCATAGGTGGGGTCACCCTTGCCATATAGGCCACCATCGGCAGCCAGGGCCGGTGTGGCCGACAGCAGCACGCCGCCTGCGGCAGCCGCGGCGACCAGGGATTTCGTGAGCACGCGTTCTCCTTCCAGCGGTCCGCACGACCGTTGGGGGCACACGTGGGTGCGCACCGGCCGTCCGTAACCTCGACAGATATAGGGCCGCTTCCGGGTGCCAGGTGCTCCGACTACTCCGCTGTTGCGGATCACGGTTGCGGGACAGTGCCGGAATTGCACCGGCTTCCCCTGGTTTCACTCGGTAACGCTGGGGGTGCGGGTTGCGCCCCCAAGGCCTAGTTAAGCAGGTGGGTGGTTCGGCTACGTGCGAGGCGTGGTGAAACGGCGGATCTACCCCCGTCTTGAGTCAAACACCTCCGGTTGTAGGGGGAGATCCGCGCGCCCCTCGGGATCCCTACACCCGCTCACCCAGGCGGGCGCAGACTCATCGGCCCGTAGACCACGCGCTGCTCCTCGCATAACGTCACGTCCTCGACGCCCCCTGCCAGCAAGTCGCGCCAGGTCTCGCCCAGCCAGGTCTCGGCGTCGGCCTGGGAAGGGAACACGGCCGAGGACTCGCCAGTGCTGTAGCGCCAGTGATAACTCACGGCCGGTCCTGAGGCGAGCGGGTGAAGGCCGGGTCACGCACCACTACCTCGCCAAGCGCCTCGTCGATCTCGCGCATGGTGTCCTCGTCGAGGCTGACGCCGCTGGCCTTGACGTTGTCGGCGATCTGCTCCGGGCGAGTGGCGCCGATGATCGCCGCGCTCACGTTGGGGTTCTGCAGCACCCAGGCCAGCGCGAGTTGGGCCATCGTCATCCCGTTCTGGTCGGCGATCGGCTGCAGGTTCTGCACCGCAGTGAGGATGTCGTCGTCCAGCAGGCGTTTGATGAAGGTCGATCCCCGCTCATCGGTCGCCCGCGACCCCGCGGGCGGCGGCTGGCCCGGCTTGTACTTCCCGCTCAGCACACCTTGGGCCATCGGGGACCAGACGATCTGGCCGATGCCGTTGCTCTCGCAGGTGGGCATCACTTCGGCCTCGATCACCCGCCACAACATCGAGTACTGCGGCTGGTTGCTGATCAGGCGGTCGAAGCCCATGTCGTTGGCGATGTCCACTGCCGCCTGGATCTCCTCGGCCCGCCATTCCGAGACTCCGACATAGAGCACCTTGCCCTGTCGCACGAGGTCGTCGAAGGCCCGAAGGGTCTCCTCGAGCGGAGTGGCGTAGTCGTACCGGTGCGCCTGGTAGAGATCGAGGTAGTCGACCCCGAGCCGGCGCAGCGACCCGTGGCAGGACTCGATGATGTGCTTACGGGACAGGCCGCGGTCGTTCTGCCCCGGACCGGTCGGCCAGAACACCTTCGTGAAGATCTCCAGACCTTCCCGGCGCTGACCGTGCAAAGCCCGGCCCAGCACCTCCTCGGCCTTGGTGGCGGCGTACACATCGGCGGTATCGAAAGTCGTGATCCCGGCATCCAGCGCGGCGTGCACGCAGGCCACTGCCTGCTGCTCCTCGACCTGTCCGGCGTGGGTGATCCAGTTGCCGTAGGCCATTTCGCTGACCCGCAGGCCACTGTTTCCGAGGTGGCGGTGTTCCATGGGCGCCCCTTTCGTCGTCGATTCGCCCACAAAGCCTGTGGCCCCGATGAGCGAGACTATCCATCACGGCGCCACCCGCTGAGACTGTGTCGCCAGGGATCAGCCCTTCGGCTCCACTGGGCGTCCGCCGGGCCGGACCTTGGGCGGTGGCAGGCGTAGGCGCCGGATCTGCAAGCTGCGCATCGCGCCGTAGAACATGGTGCCCTTGCGGTCGGCGGGATCCGGGAACTTCTCCGCCAGTTGCTTGCGCATGCGCAGCAGCAGGATCGACATGTCCACTACAAGCAGCACGAGCATCGCGAACCAGATGACCGAGACCACCACCTGCACCGACGGGATGCGGAACAGTCCGACGATCAGCACCACGACCGCGATGATGATGAAGTACTCCGCGAGCGTGCGGCGGCCGTCGACGTAGTCGCGTACGAAACTCTTGGCGGGGCCGGCGTCGCGAGCCGGCAATGCGCGCTCGTCGCCGGACATCAGTGCCTCGCGAGCGGCCACCCGCTGCTGGCGGACCTGCTCGCGCTCGAGTTTGCGGCGGGCCTTGGGATCGGTCGGACCCTTCAACGCCTGCCGCCGGGCCTGTTCGGCTTCCTTGCGGGTGGGCGTGGGCCGGCCCTTGCCAGCCGGGGTGGTGGGCGGCTCGGCCGGTGTCACCGGTTCCTGGGCCCCGTCCTTCTTGCCGAGTCCGAACATGCAAGCACTTTACGACGGGTGCACGAGGCGGGCATTACCCCCTAGGCTGGCGGTCGGACGCTACTTCTGGCCGAAAGGGAACACACGCATGGGGATGTGGCAGCGGTTCACGATGATCTTCAAGTCGAAGGCCAACAAGGCACTGGACCGGGCTGAGGACCCGCGCGAGACCCTCGACTACTCCTACGAGAAGCAGCTGGAGCTGCTGCAGAAGGTGCGTCGCGGGGTCGCCGACGTGGCTACCTCCCGCAAGCGCCTGGAGCTGCAGATCGGTCAGCTGGACCAGCAGTCGGCGAAGTTGGAGGGCCAAGCCAAGGCCGCCCTCGGGCAGGGTCGCGAGGACCTGGCCCGCGAGGCTTTGACCCGCCGCAGTGGACTGACCACCCAGCTCGAGGACCTGCACGGCCAACTGGCGAATCTGCAGGACCAGGAGGAGAAGCTGACGCAAGCCTCCCAGCGGCTGCAGGCCAAAGTCGAGGCGTTCCGGACCAAGAAGGAGACCATCAAGGCCACCTACTCGGCTGCTGAGGCGCAGACCAAGATCAACGAGGCCTTCTCCGGGATCTCCGAGGAACTCGGCGACGTCGGCCTGGCGATTCAGCGCGCCGAGGACAAGACCCAAGCCATGCAGGCCCGCGCCGGCGCGATCGACGAGTTGATCGCCTCCGGTGCATTGGAAGACGCCACCGGCACCTCCAAGGACTCCATCACCGCGGAGCTGGAGCGGATGGCCAGCACCAACGAGGTCGAGGACACCCTGGCCCAGATGAAGGCCGAGATCTCCGGCGGCAGCACCGCTCCGGCCGTCGAGGCGCCTGCCGCGCCGGCTGTGGAAGCGCCGCCGGCCGAGAAGCCGGAACAGGCATAGGAGGCTGCGATGATCATCCGGATCATGGGCGAGGGCCAGTACACGGTCCCCGATGAGGTCGTGGAGCGGCTCAACGAACTCGATGACGCCTTGGACGCAGCGCTGGCCGACGACCAAGCGTTCCCGTCCGCGCTGGCCGCGTTGCTGGAAGCCGTGCGCGAAGAGGGCGAGCCGCTCGCCGATGAGGAACTGGTCTCTTCCGATGTCGTGCTGCCGGCCGCCGAAGCCACCGTCGCGGAGGTCCGGGCACTGCTCACCGACGAGGGTCTGATCCCGGACTGATCGCAGAGGGCGAACGCCGGGCGACTGCCGCTGAGCCAGTGGCGTGGGAGAATCGACCCATGAAGTCCCGCTATGCCTCCGACCCCGGCCTGACGGCCCGGATGACCGGCACGATGTTCCTGCTGGGACTGCTCTACGTCGTGTTCATCGGTGTGCTGCTCGCCATCGGCCTGAGTTCGGCGTTCGTGCTGATCCTGGCTGTCGGGCTGCTGTTCGCGCAGTGGTACTTCTCCGACACCGTCGCCCTGCATGCCATGGGGGCACGTGAGGTCACCGCCGAGCAGGCGCCGCAATTGCACGGCATCATCGACCGACTGTGTGCCATGGCCGACATGCCTAAGCCTCGGGTCGCCATCGCCGACGTCGACATGCCCAATGCGTTCGCCACCGGCCGCAGCCCCAACCGTTCGGTCGTGTGCGTGACCACCGGGATCCTGCGCAGGCTGGACGAGGAGGAACTCGAGGGCGTGCTCAGCCACGAACTGTCGCACGTGGCCCATCGCGATGTGCTGGTCATGACCATCGCGAGCGTGGCCGGCGTGGCGGCGGGCTTCCTGACCCGGATGGCCATGTGGGGCGGCATGGGCCGGCGGGATCAGAACACCGCGCTGGTGGGCCTGGCGGTGCTGGCGGTGTCCGTGCTCGTCTACGCAGTGAGTTTCGTGCTCACCCGGATGCTGTCGCGCTATCGGGAACTCAGCGCCGACCGGGCAGGGGCACTGCTCACCGGCAAGCCGAGTGCATTGGCTACCGCCCTGCAGAAGGTCAGTGGGGACATGGCCGCGATCCCGACCCGGGACCTGCGGTCGGCCGAGCCGTTCAACGCCTTCTTCTTCGCGCCCGCGCTGTCCGGCGGCAAGAGCCTGGCCTCCCTGTTCGCCACGCACCCGCCGCTCGAGAAGCGGCTGGAGCAGCTGGCCAAGATCTCCACCCAACTGGGTAGCTGACGTGGGTCTGTTCGACTCGATCATGGGTCGCAGCAAGCCCGTGCGCCCGAACCTCGACCAGCTCTTCGCGATCCCGTCGGCGGCCATCACGCTGCAGGCCAGCCTCGGGGTGATGCCGACCGGCACCGGATCGGTCGCGTTCCGGGCGCCCGAGGGGAAAGCGTTCAACGATGTGGTCACCGACGTCGAGCAGCTCCTGACGGCCACCTCCGACCCGCAGTTGCGCGCCACCCGTGACTCCTACGGCTACACCTGGCTGACGATTCAGGCCAACGAGGTCACCGACCTGGTGAACGGCCTGCACGCTGTGAACATCTCTATCCAGGACGCAGGATTCGGGCCGCAGTTGCTGTGTTCGTTGGTCAGTTTCCAGCGCGATCAGCAGCACTTCGCACTGGTCTACCTGTACAAACGCGGCACGTTCTATCCGTTCGCCCCGATTACCGAACCACGCCGGGACAACATTCTGGAACTGCAGTTGCGTGACCTGCTCGCCGACGACCTGCCGCTGGAGCAGGACATGACCCGCTGGTTCCCGGTCTGGGGTGCGCCGGGGTTGTAGAGCTCGCTCTGGTTTCCGTTAGCATTCCGGGCATCCGTGAGCACCACGGGCGGGTTTTGGGCGCCCAGAACGCTCACCGATGCCCGGCATGCTCACCGATTGCGACTCTGGCATCGCGACGCGACACACCATCAGTCAACCGGCACGGCCACTGCCCCCACACCCGGCAGGGCCAGCATCCGATCCAGCGCGACCCGCGCCCAGTGTGCGGTGTCCGCGTCCACCTCGATGCGGTTGACCACGCGGCCCGCGACCAGGCTCTCCAGCGCCCACACCAGATGCGGCAGGTCGATGCGGTTCATCGTCGAGCAGTAACAAATGGTGCGGTCCAGGAACGCGATCCGCTTGTCCGGGTGCTGGGCGGCCAGCCGGCGCACAAGGTTCAGCTCGGTCCCAATCGCCCACGACGAACCGGGCTCGGCGGCATCGAGTGCCTTGATGATGTACTCCGTCGAGCCCACGTAGTCGGCCTTCAGCACGACCTCGTGGCGGCATTCCGGGTGCACGAGGATGTTGACCTCAGGGTCCTTGGCCCGGATCTCGTCCACACTCTGCTCGGTGAAGCGGCCGTGAACGCTGCAGTGGCCGCGCCAGAGGATCATCTTCGCCCGCTGCAACTGCTCGGTCGTCAGACCGCCGTTGGGCCTGTGCGGGTCGAAGACGACGCAGTCATCCAGAGTCAAGCCCATGTCCAGCACCGCAGTGTTGCGTCCGAGGTGCTGGTCGGGCAGGAACAGCACCTTGTCGCCCTGCTCGAATGCCCAGGTGAGCGACTGCTTGGCATTGCTGGAGGTGCAGATGGTGCCGCCGTGCCGGCCCGTGAAGGCCTTGATCGCCGCGGTCGAGTTCATGTAGGTGACCGGGATGGTCACGTCGGCGACGCCGGCGGCTTCCAGCGTGCGCCACGCCGCCTCGACCTGATCGGCTGCCGCCATGTCAGCCATGGAGCAGCCGGCGGCCATGTCCGGCAGGATCACCTGCTGGTGTTGGGAAGTCAGGATGTCAGCGCTTTCGGCCATGAAGTGGACACCGCAGAAGACGATGAACTCGCTGTCTGGCCGGGCGGCGGCTTTCTGCGCGAGTTTGAACGAGTCGCCGGTCACGTCGGCGAACTGGATCACCTCGTCGCGCTGGTAGTGGTGGCCGAGGATGAACGCGCGGTCGCCCAGTGCGGCCTTGGCCGCCGTCGCGCGACGAACCAGGTCGGGGTCGCTGGGTGCGGGCAGGTCGCCGGGGCAGTCCACACCGCGCTCGCTGAAGGCATCGGCGCCTTCGCCCAGCAGCAAGAGCAGCCCGGAGGGTTCGGGCTCCAGGAACGTTTCGGTCACGTCCTCAATGGTGGCACGGCGCGTAGGGCCATGCCCATGGGCGTTTGCGACCGGCGAACACGGATCTCGGACGTCGCTTAGGGCTACCTCACCGAACCTGTGGCACCATGGGAATACCAGCCCGGGGACGCTTGGTTGTCCCAATCAGTTGTCCCAATCAGAATGTCAGCGAAAGGACGGGCGTCGATGACCACCGAGACCTCCAGCACCCAGACCGGCGTGATCCTCACGGACACCGCTTCGGCCAAAGTGGCGACTCTGCTCGCCCAGGAGGGCCGCGAGGATTTGGCACTGCGGATCGCCGTGCAGCCCGGCGGTTGCTCGGGCCTGCGCTACCAGCTCTTTTTCGACGAGCGCAGCCTCGACGGCGACCAGCGTCTGGACTTCGACGGCGTGACCGTGGTCGTGGACCGGATGAGCGCCCCGTATCTCGGCGGCGCCACCATCGACTTCGTCGACCAGATCGACAAGCAGGGTTTCACCATCGACAACCCGAACGCCACCGGGTCCTGCGCCTGCGGCGACTCCTTCCACTAGACCCAAGCGGGCGTGGTCAGCGAACGCAGGGAACTGGTCGGAGTCACCACCACTGTCGACGCGGACATGATGCTCGCGGGCTATCCGCGCGGGCTGTTCGCCATGTCGTACTCATCTGTGCTCTATCAATGGTGGTCACCCGATCCCCGTGGCGTGCTGCCGCTTGATCGGTTGCGGGTCACCCGCAGTCTGGCCAAGAGTTGCCGCCGGCACACGACCTCGATCGACAAGGACTTCGACGCCGTCCTGGCCAGATGCGCGGACACCCGGCGTCCGGGCGGCTGGATCGATGCCCGCCTCGCCCAGGCCTATCGGACCCTGCACGAACGCGGGCACGCGCACTCGGTCGAGGTCTGGGACGCCCAAGGGGAGTTGGTCGGCGGTCTGTTCGCGGTGACCGTGGGCGGTTTCGTCTCGGGGGAGTCGATGTTCCATCTGCAGCGCGACGCGTCGAAAGTGGCGCTGGTGGCCCTCGTGGAACGGCTGAGCGAGACCGGCCAACCGGTGGTCCTCGACACGCAGTGGTGCACACCGCACCTGGCCTCACTCGGAGTGGTCGAGGTGCGGCGCCGGGACTACCAGCGGATGGTGCGCAACGTCATCGACTCGCGCCCGGTGCTGTGATCACGATGAACTCCCAATAGCCCTCGTGCGGCGTCGTCTCTTCCAGCTGCGCACCGCGCATCCGGCACCACGCCGGCACGTCGGTCAGCGAGACCGGGTCGTCACTGAGCAACTCGAGCCGAGTTCGGGGCCCCGCTGCTGCCGCCGCCTGACCCAGCAGGACCACGGGGTAAGGGCATCGCCGGCCACGGGCGTCGATGATCGTCACAGGCCGTCGGTGCCCATCTCTGCGCGCAGCTCCCGGACGACGATCACGAACGCCTCGACGAAGCCGTCCACGGCCTCGTCCGGCAGGCCAGGGGGCAGGCCAAGCCGGATGTTGCCGCCGGTCAGGCCGCCGGTCGCGGACAGGACGTGGCTCGCCTGGCCGGTACGCGATGCGCAGGCCGAGCCGCTGCCGACGGCATAGCCCCGGGTGTCCAAGCGGGTCTGCAGAACTTCTGCGTCCATATAGAGGACAGACAAGCTCAGCACATGAGGGAGATCGCCGGGCTCACCCCCGTGCACCTGGACATCAGCCACCTCAGCCAGGATGCGTCGACGAATCCGTGCGGTCTGTTGCCGCACCCGCTCGCGAAGGTCGCCGGCCTGCTGAGCCCACTGCTGCGCTGTCAACCCGCAGGTCACCGCCGCCGCCACGTTGTCGGACAACCGGGGCCGGCCGGCCTGCCTGGAGATGATCGCGACCGCGCCCGGCACCGAACCCCAGGCCCGCGGGTCCAGCAGCAGCCGGTCCCACCACGGCGGTAAAGCGGTCCAGCCGAGGGCGCAGCTGGCGTCGAGCACCACGGCGCAGCCGCTGGCCGCAGCCCAGCTACCGAGATCGGCCTGGACACTGCCGATCTCCTGATTGGCTGCCGCGGTGGCCAGCAACGCCCGTTGGGGCAGATCCCCCGGCCGCAGCCTGCCGGCGCTGTCCACCGGCAGGATCTCGTGGCGAAGCCCGAGTTGAGCGGCTGCCGCAGCGGACTGCTCCTGCAGCGTGATGGGGTCGGCGGCACCGGTCACGATCACGTCGAAACCGCCACGGACTGCGACGTCGAGCAGAGCGTGGGCGGCGGCTGCGGCCACATCGGGCACGAACCATGCGGCGGCGCCACCGACCAGCGTGGCCATGGCGTTCTGGCTCTCCACGAGCAACGCGTGGCTGGTCCGGCCCTCGTGGTAGGTGGCCGTCACCGGGGCCCAGGCACGCTGCATCGCAGTGGTCGCCCAGCGTGCCGTCTGCTCGTCCGGAGCACGTGAAACCGCACAATCCAGCACGAACCGCGACATGTCGGCACGGTACCGCCCCTCGCGGCTTTACTGCCGTGGGTATTGCGCTAGGGTCGCTTTGAAACCTTGCACGTTTCTTACGTGCGCCGGGCTTTTGGGAAGGGTTCCATGAGGCGAATGACAGCGGGTGGGGGGCGTCGGAAAGCGGCGCTCGTGGCGCTGAGCGGCGTTTCGGCGCTGTTCCTCGCAGGGTGCTCCCAGAGCACGATCGACGACTGGAAGCGGGCGGGATATCCGGCTCCGTCGACCGAAGAGGGCCCCCGCATGCTCCACCTGTGGACCGGCTCCTGGATCGCGGCGCTGGCCGTCGGGTTCCTGGTCTGGGGCCTGATCATCTGGTCGATCATCGTGTACCGCCGTCGTTCGGATCACGATCACGCGCCCGATCAGGTCCGCTACAACCTCCCGATGGAGATCATGTACACGATCGTGCCCCTGATCATGATCGGTGGCATGTTCTTCTTCACCGCGCGCGATCAGAGCGTGCTCAGGACGGTCAACGAGAACCCCGACGTCAAGATCGGTGTCGTCGGCTTCCGCTGGTCATGGACGTTCAACTACGTGGACCAGAACACCTACGAGGTCGGTACGCCCGGGGGACAGGGCCCCGTGATGTACCTGCCCATCGACAAGAGCGTGACCTTCGAGCTCACCAGCCCCGACGTGATCCACTCCTTCTGGGTGCCCACGTTCCTGGAGAAGCTGGACGTTATCCCCGGTCGTACGAACAAGATGACGGTGACTCCAAACAAGTTGGGCACGTTCCGCGGCAAGTGCGCGGAGTTGTGCGGCGTGGACCACTCCCGCATGCTGTTCACCGTGAAGGTTGTCACCCAGCAGGAATTCGACGCCCACATGCAGGAACTGCGGGCGAAGGGCCAGTTCGGCCAGTTGACAAGTGGCAGGACGACCGAATCGGCACAAGGAGTCTGACGTGGCAATCCTCGACGAACCGATCCGCAGCGACGACACGGTGGACCGTGAGGCCGAGAAACTGGCTGCCAAGGCCAAGCGTCGGCAGGGCTTCGGGCAGACGGTCATCAAGTGGTTGACATCGACCGACCACAAGATCATTGGTCAGCTGTACCTGATCACCTCGTTCGTGTACTTCATGGTGGCCGGTTTGTTGGCCCTCGGCATGCGTGGCGAACTGGCCCAGCCGGGCCTGCAGTTGCTGTCCAACGCGCAGTACAACCAGTTCTTCACGATGCACGGCATCATCATGCTGTTCCTGTTCGCGACGCCGTTGTTCGTCGGCTTCGGCAACGTGATCATGCCGCTGCAGATCGGCTCACCGGACGTGGCCTTCCCGCGGTTGAACATGTTCTCGTACTGGCTGTTCTTCTTCGGTGGCCTGACTGCAGCGCTGTCGTTCTTCACGCCCAGTGGCGCTCCCGACTTCGGCTGGTTCTTCTACGCGCCGCTGCACAACGAGGTCTTCACGCCGACGTATGGCGCCGACATGGTGCTGCTGGGTCTGGCCATGGGTGGTCTGGGCACGATCCTGGGCGCGGTCAACTTCCTCACCACGATCTTCACCATGCGTGCTCCGGGCATGACGATGTTCCGGATGCCGGTTTTCACGTGGACGGTGCTGGTCACCTCCGTTCTGGTGCTCATGGTCTTCCCGGTGCTGGCCGCGACGCTGCTGGTCGTCGAGATCGATCGGAAGTTTGGCACGGTCGTGTTCGCCAGCGAGAACGGTGGCGCAATCCTCTTCCAGCATCTGTTCTGGTTCTTCGGCCATCCGGAGGTCTACATCCTGGCGTTGCCGTTCTTCGGTATCACCAGCGAGATCCTGCCGGTGTTCAGCCGCAAACCGATCTTCGGCTACAAGGGTCTGGTCTTCGCGACGCTGGCGATCGGTGCCCTGTCGATGGCGGTGTGGGCGCACCACATGTACGTCACTGGCGCGATCCTGCTGCCGTTCTTCGCCTTCATGACGATGCTGATCGCGGTGCCCACGGGGGTGAAGTTCTTCAACTGGGTGGGGACGATGTGGGGTGGGTCGATCACGTTCGAAACGCCCATGTTGTGGACTCTGGGCTTCCTTGTGACGTTCCTGTTTGGTGGTCTCACCGGCATCATGCTGGCCTCTCCGCCGCTGGACTTCCAGCTCTCCGACAGCTACTTCGTGGTGGCCCACTTCCACTACACAGTGTTCGGAACCGTCGTGTTCGTCATGTTCGCCGGGTTCTACTACTGGTGGCCGAAGATGACCGGGAAGATGCTGGACGAGCGCCTCGGCAAGATCCACTTCTGGCTGCTGTTCTGGGGTTTCCAGATCACCTTCCTGGTCCAGCACTGGCTGGGCACCCAGGGCATGCCGCGTCGTTATGCGGACTACCTGCCCGACGAAGGATTCACGCTGCTCAACCAGATCTCGTCCTTCGGGGCACTCATTCTGGGGATCTCGACGCTGTTCTTCCTCTACAACGTCTACCGGACCTGGCGGTTCGCTCCGAACGTCACCGTCGACGACCCGTGGGGCTGGGGTGCCTCCCTGGAATGGGCGACCAGTTGCCCGCCGCCGCGGCACAACTTCATCTCGCTGCCGCCCATCCGCTCTGAGCGGCCGGCGTTCGACCTGCACCATCCGGAGGTCGAGGGAATCCTGCCGATGAGCGTGGTGGAGAGCCTGGTCGGAGCCACCTCCGGTTCGGTCGAGAAGGGAGATCACTCGTGAAGGTCGCTGGCGTAGTTTTCAACGTCCTTGCCGCGTTCTTCTTCATCGTCGGTGTGGTCTACGGGTTCTGGGCGCAGGACTGGGCGGGCACGACGGTTCTGCTGTTCACCGGCTTCATGACGCTGCTCGTGGGCTTCTACGCGACCTACACCTCGCGGCGGCTCACTGATCACCCGTCCGACGACCAGCTGGCCGAACAGGACGAAGCTGACCCCGACTACGGATTCTTCAGCCCGCACTCCTGGTGGCCCCTGCCGCTGGGCTTCTCGGCGATGCTGATCGTGCTCGGCCTGATCTTCGCCACCTGGCTCATGCTCACCGGGATCATCTTCCTGATGATCAGCACGGTCGGGTTGGTGTTCGAGTACTACCGCCGCGACTTCGCGCACTAGGCAGACTTCGGGCGCCGAGCGGGGCCATTTGTCCGGTTTGCCCGGGATGTGTGCGGGTCAGCGTGGCGAGAATCACGCCGCGCCGCGTGATCGGGTGGTTTAGAGCAACCGCCGTGCGTGGCACACTGAATACACGGCGTGTTGTGCCTCGGCGCGCCGGGGATCGTGCGTCAGTATCGACGCAAGGAAAGGTTGCTTGCCAATGTTGAAGAAGCGGAACGTCGCCGTCATCGGCGCCGCTGCCACTGCCATGCTGGCCGCCGGCTGCGGTCCCACGCTGATCGCGCGCAGCCAAGCCCCTGAGCAGTCTGCGGTGTCCATGCAGGTGGTGCCCGCTGCGCAGCGCAAAGCCCCTGTGAACCAGCCCATCGTCATCGTGGCGCAGGACGGCTCGCTGGCCAACGTGGCGGTGAAGGGCCCTAAAGGCCTGCTGAAGGGCTCCTACAACCCCGAACGCAATACCTGGACCTCCAAGGCCCAGACGCTGGATTTCGGCGCCACGTACACCGTGCAGGCTACGGCGACCAACGCTGACGGCCAGCCGACCACGCTGGACCGCACGTTCAAGACCGTCAACCCGCAGACCCTGGTGCAGGTGAGCTCGGTGAGTGTGGCCGACGGTGCCCAGGTGGGCGTTGGTATGCCGGTCCGGGTGACGTTCAGCGCCCCGGTGAAGAACAAGCGTGCCGTCGAGGAGCAGTTGCAGGTGCGGACCTCGACGCCGGTGCAGGGTGCCTGGTCCTGGGAGTCCGACACCGTTGTGGTCTTCCGGCCGAAGAAGTACTGGCCCGAGAACACCAAGGTGCAGGTGGACATGCCGCTCAAGGGCATCAAGACCGGGCCTGGCGCGTACGGCGACGACAACTCCCAGGTGACTTACCGCACGGGCGACTCGATGATCTCGACGTACAACGCCGCCAACCACACGATGACCGTGAAGAAGAACGGCAAGGTGATCAAGACCTTCCCGGCCACCAGCGGCAAGCCCGGTTTCGAGACCCGCTCCGGCATCAAGGTCATCTCCGAGAAGTTGGACTTCGTGGTCATGGACGCGGCCAGCGGCGGTACCTCGAAGAGCGACCCTGAGTACTACCGGCTCGACGTGAACTGGGCGATGCGGATCACGAGCTCGGGTGAGTTCGTTCACGCCGCCCCGTGGTCGGTCGGTTCGCAGGGCTACGCCAACGTGAGCCACGGCTGCATCGGCCTGAGCACGGACAATGCTTACTGGCTGTTCCAGAACTCCGAGGTCGGCGACGTGGTGGTTGTGAAGAACACCGGCCGTGAGCAGGACCTCGGCAACGGCATCACCGAGTGGAACGTGTCCTGGAAGGACTGGCTGCAGCACTCCAAGACCGGTGCGGTGACCACCGAAGCGATCGAGTCGCCGAGCGCCTAGCCTGTTGTGCTGAGCCCCGCTGCCCATCCTGGTGGCGGGGCTCGGTCGTGTCCGGTGCCCTGAGATGGTGGCCGCGCTCGGTCGTGTCCCGTGACAAATGCGTCGATCGGAGGCAGATACGACCCGGATCCACTGGTTTGGTCGCGGGCCCGGACAAAATCTCTGGATCGGCATATGGCCCCTATCGAGCGTTTTGCGCCAGATCCCGCACGACCCTCGCCGGAGTGCCGACTGCCACAACCCCGCTGGGCAGATCCTTGGTCACCACACTGCCGGCGCCGACCACCGTGTCAGCCCCGATGGTCACCCCTGGCAGCACGATCGCCCCGGCACCGAGCCACACGTTGTCGTGCAGCGTGATCGGCGCCGCCGATTCCCAGCCTCGCGAGCGAGGTTGCGGTTCCAGGGGATGCGTCGACGTGATCAAGGTGACCCGCGGTGCGATCTGGCAGTGGGCGCCGATATGGATGTCTGCCGCATCCAGCAGGACGCAGTCGTAGTTGATGAAGGTGCCCTCGCCGACGTGAATGTGGAGGCCGTAGTCGCAGCGCAGGGGTGGGCAGATCGTGACGCCCGGCCCGCAGGTACCGAGGAGTTCCTGTAGGAGGGCCGTGCGCAGATGCGCCTGCCGGGCCGGCGTGGCATTGAAGCGCTCGAGTAGATCCTGGCCGGCCAGATGCAGCTTCTCCATCTGCGGGTCCTCGGCGATGTACAGCTCGCCCGCCCGCATCCGCTCGAACATCTCGCCCACGTGGTCAGGATGGCATCGGTTAGAGGTTCCAACATCCGTTAGACGGAAATGTCGGTTTTGTCCTCTAACGGATGTTCCAACATCTAACCGATGCGAAAGGCCCCGCCCCAACGCAGGGGAGCGGGGCCTTTCGCGTATGTCTCAGTCGTTGGCCGGGTCGTGCAGAACCGAACCATCGTGGGACGGAACGAGGCGGCGGTCCTCATCCATGACCGGGGCGGCCTCTTCGACCTCGTGGCGCAGGTGCGCCTCGGCTGCCTCGAGCTCAGCCCGGGTCGGCAGGGCGACGTTGTCGGCGTAGAAGAAGTTCGACAACTTGGCCTGCATGCGGGCCTTCCTGGCACCCTTGAGTGCGACCCCGTTCTCGTCGACCTCCTCGGGGGCCGGCAGCGGCGTCCGGTCCGGCTTGGACATGAGCACGGCCCTCTCCTCTTCGGAGATCGGCGCGTGGATCTCGATGAACTCACCGTGCGGCAGGCGCAGGATGTTGCCGGTCTCCATGCCGTGCAGCAACTTGTCCCGGTCACGACGCTGCAGGCCAAGGCAGATGCGCTTGGTCGCCACGAACACCAGTGGCGGCACCACGAAGATCGCGATCCGCAGGAACCAGGTGATGGAGTTGATCGACAGGTCGAAGAACTTCGCGATCAGGTCGTTACCACCACCGACCCAGAGCAGCACGTAGAACGACAGTGCCATGGCACCCAGCGCCGTGCGCACAGGGGCGTTGCGCGGCCGGTCCAGCAGATGGTGCTCGGACTTGTCGCCAGTGGCCCACTGCTCGATCCACGGGTACAGGCCCAAGGCCGTGAAGATGAGGCCAGGCACGATGACTGCCGGAACGAGGATGTTCCAGCTCAAGTTGTGGCCGAAGATCACCCATTCCACGTTGGGCATCATCCGCAACGAACCCTCGAGCCAGCCGATGTACCAGTCGGGCTGGGAACCGGCCGTGACCTGGTCAGGCGTATAGGGTCCGTACAGCCAGATCGGGTTGATCGTGACCAGCCCCGAGATGAGTGTGATGACTCCGAACACGACGAAGAAGAAGCCGCCGGCCTTGGCCATGTAGATCGGCATCAGGCGGTAGCCCACGACGTTCTCGTTGGTGCGCCCGGGGCCGGGGAACTGAGTGTGCTTCTGGTACCACACCATGATCAGGTGGGCGGTGAGCAGCGCCAGGATCAGACCGGGGACCAGCAGGATGTGGATCCCGTAGAGCCGGGGGATGATGTCCGACCCCGGGAACTCGCCGCCGAACAGGAAGAAGCTCACGTAGGAGCCGACCAGGGGGATCGCCAGGATGATGCCCTGGATGATCCGCAGGCCGGTGCCGGAGAGCAGGTCGTCGGGCAGCGAGTAGCCGGCGAAACCGGCCGCGAAGGCCATGACCAACAGGCCGGTGCCGATCACCCAGTTCATCTCACGGGGCTTGCGGAAGGCACCGGTGAAGAACACCCGGCACAGGTGCACGGAGATGGCGGCGATGAAGAACAGCGCCCCCCAGTGGTGCACCTGACGCATCAGCAGGCCGCCACGGACGTCGAAGGAGATGTCGAGGGTCGAGGCGTAGGCCTCGGACATCTTCACGCCCTTCAGTGGCACGTAGGAGCCGTTGTAGGCGATCTCGATCATCGACGGCTTGAAGAACAGCGTGAGATAGACCCCGGACAGCAGCACGACGATGAAGCTGTACAGGGCGATCTCACCGAGCATGAACGACCAGTGCTCAGGGAAGACCTTGCCCATACTGCGTTTCAGGAAGTTACTGGAGGCCAACCTGTCGTCGACCCAGCGGACCGTCTTGCCCGCCGTGTTCACCGTCGCGCTCATGAGTCGCCACGCTCCCAGAAGCTCGGACCAACGGGCTCTGCGAAGCCATCCACGGCCACCAGATACCCTTCCTGGTCAATCGTTATAGGTAGTTGTGGTAACCGGCGAGCCGCAGGCCCGAACACGACATTGCCGGAGTCCGCCAAGTCAAACGTCGACTGATGGCAGGGACACAACAAATGATGCGACCGCTGCTCGTAGAGCGCAATCGGACAGCCCACGTGGGTACAGATCTTGGAGAAGGCCAGGATGCCGCCGTAGTCCCAGTTGTCGCCCTGCTGCGAGACGATCTCCTGCGGCTCCATGCGCACCAGGATGATCGCGGCCTTGGCCCGCGCGTTGAGGTTGCCCTCCTCCTCCTGCACCTGCGGCAGATCCGCCGGAATGGCCGAAATCAGCCCGCCAATGGCCAGGTCGGTGGGGCGGATGGGGTTGCCGGTGGGGTCGACCACGATCCGGGTGCCCTTGGTCCACAAGGTCTCCCGCAGCGCGTTCCCGGGCAGGGGGCCGAGGTCGCGCAGCATGACCACCAACGGGATCGGGAACAGCGCCATAGCCGTGAGCAACGAGCGACGCACCACTGGCCGCTGGGCGAACCCGGAGTCCGCCGAGAAGTCGTCGAAGGCTTCGACGGCCGAATCGCGATCCTCGTCGGTAGAGGCAAGAGAGTGGCGCATCTGCACCACCTCTTTCTCGTTCATCAGCTTCTTGGACCAGTGGATGGCCCCGGCGCCGATGAGGAAGATGGCCAGACCGAAGGTTACGCCCAGCGCGATGTTGCTGGCGTTGACGGTGCCGAAGCCCCAGATGTAGACGTCCTGGTCGACCGGGATCGCCACGAAGGCCACCACGAACAGCACGGTCATCAGGGCCGAACCGAGGAAGAACAGGGATACCTGCCGCTCGGCGCGGCGCGCGGCCTTCGGGTCTACGTCGGTGCGCCGCGGCCGGTGCGCCGGCAAGGCAGCAGTAGCAGCGGCAATCGCGGCGGCTTCGTCCTCGCCGGTGTGGGCGGGCAGGTTGTCGGAAGTCGTCATCGCACCTTTGCTCCGATCCAGACGGCGACCGCAATCAGGGCCAGCAGGCCCGCGGTCCAGGCGAACAGGCCCTCAGTCACCGGTCCGAGCCGGCCGAGGTCCAGACCACCGGGGTTGGGCTCCACCTTCAGGGACTCGATGTAGGCGATCAGGTCCTTCTTGTCCGCCGGCGTCAGCGTCTCGTTGCTGAATACCGGCATCTGCTGCGGTCCGGTCACCATCGCCTGCCAGATCTGCTCCGGTGAGGCGTTCATCAGGCTCGGGGCGTACTGGCCGTTGGTCAGGGCGCCGCCGCTGCCTGCGAAGTTGTGGCACTGGGTGCAGTTGGTGCGAAAGATCTCGCCACCGGCGGCGATGTCCGCACCGTCGAGGTTGAGCTCCTCCTCGGTGGGATTCGCCGGGCCGGGGCCCAGCGTGGCCACGTAGGCGGCCAGTGCGGAGATCTCCTCCGTGGTGTAGATCGGGTCCTTGCGCGGGGCTTGTGCCTCGGGTGCGGCCAGCGGCATGCGTCCGGTGCCGACCTGGAAGCTGACAGCGGCCTCACCCACGCCGATGAGGCTCGGGCCGCCGTTGCCGCCGGTGGCGTTGTCCGAAGCGACGCCCTGCCCGTTCAGACCGTGGCAGGAGGAACAGCCCTCAAGGAACAACTGACGGCCGAGTTGCAGCTGCTCCACAGAGCCTGCCGCGACCGTCGAGGCAGGCGCCGGAGTGGTCTCCGCCGACACGACCGCGTATCCCGACCCCACGGCGAGCAGGGCACCCCCCATCAGGACCCCAGCGGCCAGTGACCGCCGGCGACTGCGCTTCTTCATGGAACCTCGCATCACTTGACCAGGTAGATCGTGGCGAACAGGGCGATCCAGACCACGTCGACGAAGTGCCAGTAGTACGACACGACGATCGCCGAGGTGGCCTGCTCGTGGGTGAAGCGTTTTGCGACATACGTACGGGCTAGGACGAACAGGAAGGCGATGAGCCCGCCGGTCACGTGCAGTCCGTGGAACCCGGTGGTCAGGTAGAACACCGAGCCATAGGGACTGGAGGACAGGGTCAGTCCCTCATGCACCAGCGCGGTGTACTCCGTGATCTGACCGCCGATGAAGATCGCGCCCATGATGAACGTGATGATGAACCACTTGCGCAGGTTCTTCACGTCCCCGCGTTCGGCCGCGAACACGCCCAACTGGCAGGTCACCGAGCTCAGCACCAGGATCGTCGTGTTGATCGTCGCGAACGGGATGTTGAGCAGTTGGGTGTCCACCGCCCAGATCTCAGGGTTCACCGAGCGCAGCGTGAAGTACATGGCGAAAAGGGCCGCGAAGAACATCAATTCGCTGGCCAGCCAGATCATTGTTCCAATGGCGACGTTGTTGGGCCGGTCGGAATGGCCCGCCGGCGCGAGCCGGGTCGTCACAGCAGATGCATTAGCCACGCGCCGATTCTGGCAGGTTTACGTGTCTCAAACCGAACGACCCCCCGATTCGGTGGCATTTTTCCCTAATTGCCCCGGAACAGGGGCTGCTGGGTGCGTCGATCCGGGTGTCTTTCACTAGCATCGAGGCATGGCGCGCGCGTTGAAGGTCCTCGTCTACAGCGACAATGCGGACTCCCGCCAGCAGATCCGCATGGCCCTCGGCCGGCGGCCCTCACGGGAGCTGCCGGAGGTCGAGTACGTCGAGGTGGCCACCGAACCCATGGTCATCCGGGCGGCCGATGCCGGTGGTCTGGATCTGCTCATCCTGGACGGGGAAGCCGCGCCAGCCGGTGGGATGGGTGTGTGCCGGCAGTTGAAGGACGAGATCTTCCACTGCCCGCCGGTCCTGGTCGTGGTGGGCCGGCCCCAGGACGCCTGGCTTGCCACCTGGTCGCGGGCCGACGCGGTGGTTTCGCACCCGATCGAGCCGATGACGATGGCGCAGGCCGTGACCGACCTGCTGCGCCCGCGGGTGGCACTGCAGCAGCCGTAAGTTGGTCAGGCGTTTTGCTGTGATGTTGGTGCGATTGTCGCGTTGTGGGGCTTTCTCAAGATCAAATGGGCCAACAGCACAACAGCAATCCCAACAACGCGACAAAACCAGCGGCGGCGGGAACCCTGCCCCGTGTGACTAGTAGTTTTCGGCTATGACCGAGTGGCCGCAGATTTTCACCGCCCTGCTCGCCCGCCGGCAGTTGCAGCCGGACCAGACCCAGTGGGCCATGCAGGAGATCCTCGAGGGCCGTGCCACGCCGGCCCAGATCGCATCCTTCGGCGTTCTCATGCGGGCCAAGGACGAGACACCCGAGGAGATGGAAGACCTGCTGGCCGTCATGCTCGAGCACGCCACCTCCGTGCGCGTGCCTGGCCCTGTATTGGACGTGGTGGGCACCGGGGGCGACCGGGCGCACACGGTGAACGTCTCCACGATGTCTGCGATCGTGGTGGCCGCCGCCGGCGCCCGGGTGGTCAAGCACGGCAACCGGGCCGCGTCCTCGAAGTCCGGATCAGCGGACGTGCTGGCGGCGCTGGGTGTGAAGGTGGACCTCCCGGCCGAGGCGGTGGCCCCGGTCCTGGAGCAGTTGGGTCTGGCGTTCTGCTTCGCACCTGTCTTCCACCCTGCCCTCAAGCACGCCGCGGACGCCCGTAAGGAACTGGGGGTGGCGACGTTCTTCAACATCCTGGGGCCCTTGGCCAACCCCGCCCGTCCGGCGGCGGCACTGATCGGCTGTGCGTTCGAGCCGATGGCGCCGGTCATGGCCGACGTCCTGCACAGGCAGGGGGTACGGGCGCTGGTGGTGCGCGGACTCGACGGCTTGGACGAGGTGAGCACCGAAGGGCCCACCACTGTGTGGGACGCCACCGGACCCCGGGTGACGACGACCGCACTGACCCCGGAGACGTTCGGTGTGCCGCGTTCACCGCTGTCGGCCCTGCGCGGCGGTGACGCTGCGCGCAACGCCGAACTGGCCCGGGGCGTGCTGGAAGGTGCCGCCGGGCCGATCCGCGACGTGGTCGTGGCGAACTCGGCTGCGGCCTGGGCTGCCTGGGCCGCGGTCACCGCGCCGGAACGTTCGCTGACCGACCGGATCGACGAAGGCCTGCGGAAGGTGACGACTGCACTGGACAGCGGCGCCGCGCTCGACCTTCTGAACCGGTGGATCGAGGTCACGTCGGCCATGGCCTGATCGGCTGGTCCCAGCGACCCGAGATGCCGATCAGCCGCGCCTGCTCCAACCAGCGCAACAGCATCCGGCTTTCCGAGACGAGCGCAGCGGTGGCAGGGGGAGCGGGCCGCTCGACCTGCTCGGCAGCCGTCACCGCGGTATCGACCACGCGATGGGCATCGGCGCCGACCGGGCAGAAGGTCGCCGCTGCAAGTCTGCCGAAGCGGACCACGTGGACATCCCACCCCCCGGGACGCGGGGCGGCAGCCACGATCTGGGGCACTTGACCGAAGGCGCGCAGAGCCGAGGCGGACACAACAGCTTGCTCGGCCGCTTCCAACCGGTCCCGCCAGGTGGCAGCGACCTCGAACCGCTCGTCGCGAGCCAGGTCCGCCATCCTGATGCGGATGCGCCGGTCCCAGTCCGCGCGTAGGCCGCGCAGCGCGGTCCGCGCCACATCGGCCACCGGCGCGTAGGCCTCCACCGCCACCTCCCCGGAGCACGGGGCACTGCACTTCCCGAGGTCGAGCAGCACGCACCCGGGCTTTGCCCTGCCTGGTCGTAGCGTCTGGGTGCACGCGCGTAGCCCGGTGGCTTCTGTAATTGCGGCGGCCGCCTCCTGGGCCTGCGCGCGGGAGGCGAACGGCCCGGCGTAGACCGCCCCGTTCTGCTCGTCGTCGGCGACTGACCGGACCACGGACAATCTGGGATAGGCCTCGGTCGTCAGCTTGAGCCACACCGCGCGTTCAGGGTGCCGGGCGCGGCGGTTGTACGGCGGCTTGTACTCGGCGATCATGCGCAACTCTCTTACCCGTGCCTCGAGGTCGGTCGCACACACCACTGCCGTGACCGAGGCGGCGATCCCGACCATCTCGGTCATCCGTGGCCGCTGCTCCGCACTGGTGAAGTACGAGCGGACCCGCCTTCGGATGTCTTGAGAGACGCCCACGTACAACGGTCGGCCCTCGGTGTCCCTGAAGGTGTACACGCCAGGGGCTTCCGGCAGGTGGTCGGCCAGGTGTCGCTTGCCGCGACGCTGGGCGGGGACCTTGCGCATCGACGCGGACAGTTCCTCCAGCGTCATAACCCCCAGTGCGCCAAGGCGCTCGAGCAGACCATGAAGAACGTCCACGGTCGCGCGGGCGTCGTCTAGGGCCCGGTGGGTCGGCGTGACCTGCGCCCTGAAGAAGTGCGCGAGCGTGCCGAGTTTGTGATTGGGCACCTCGTCGCGAGTGAGAATGCTGCGGGCCAACCGAGCGGTGTCGATCACCTGCGGATTCGGCCACGGCTGGTGCAGCCGGGCGCACGCCGCTTTGAGGAAACCCGTGTCGTACGGAGCGTTGTGCGCGACGAACACGCTGCCAGCCAGGAACTCCAGAAGCATGGGAACAGCGGCCTGTTCCTGCGGTGCTGCCTCGACCATCCCGTCGGTGATGCCGGTCAGCACGGTGATGAATGCGGGGATCGGCTGCTCGGGATTGACGAAAGTGCGGAACTCGCCGAGCAGCTCGCCGCCGCGCACCTTTACAGCTCCGATCTCCGTGATCCTGCCCTCCGTCGGACTGCCGCCTGTGGTCTCCAGGTCCACCACGCAGAATGTTGTGTCACGCAGCGCCAAGCCATCGAGATCGAGGTCGAGCTGCCCGGCGGTCGCAGCGGCGGGCGCAGCGCTCGGTGTGGCGGTGGGTACGGCGGTCATGTCATGGACGCTACGGACGACCTGCGACAAATCCGGGCAACGCCGCACTCCTAATGTGGATCCCGTGGCGATCACGGCTCCTGACGACTCGACCCGCTGGCGGTGTGCCCGGTGCGGGAACCTGACCCGGTTCGATGTGGTGCGCTCGACCAGGTCCCGGCAGTACTGGCATGTGGATCTGGCGGGCAATCCGGCGATCGAGGAGAGCCAGGCCCTGCGCGACGACATTGAGTCGGTGACCTGCCGGTGGTGTGGAGCGACCGACGCCATCGAGGTGGTGCCCCGCGCGACGGAGTAAAGGCGCGCGGTAGGAAAGCACTGATCGTGCCTAGTCCGAAGCGCGAAGGCTGCTTGGACCGGGTTGATAGACAACGACGCTAGACGCCCGTCCACCGTTCGCGGCTGCGTCGGAATCTCACCCGCCCCGGGTCCCCGACCGAACGGGCGGCGGCCCAGTCGCCAATTCCTTGTCGTAGCCCCTCCCTAACGTCGTGCCCGACCCGGCGAGACGAAGGAGGCGGGAGTGATCATCGACTGTGGAACGTGCTCGGCAAGACCGGCGGCCTGCGCCGATTGTGTGGTGACGGCGCTCTTGGAGGCACCACCGGACGGGCGGCTGACTCCCGACGAAGTAGCAGCCGTGGATGCCCTGGCCGCGGGTGGCCTGGTGTCCCCACTGCGTTTCGTGCGCGAGGCTCGGCGCGGGGCATAGGTGCCTATGTCGGGTGCACAATGGGAAGGTGGGAGCGTTTCGCCTGATCAGCGCCGTTACGGCCGGGCTGGCCTGCGCTGTGATCCCGATGACCGCGGCACACGCCGACATCGACCAGCAGATCCAGCAGGTGCAGGCCGAGTTGTCGCAGTTGCAGCAGCAGGCGGCGGCTGCCGCGGAACAGGCGAACGAAGCCACCCTGCAGTGGCAGGAAGCTCAGCAGGCGGTCACCGCCAAGCAGGCCGAGGTCGCCGCCACCCAGCAGACGCTGTCCACGACCCAACAGAACCTGAATCAGGTCGTGAGCCAGATCTACCGCAACGGCGGGGTCGATCCGACGTTGCTGGTGCTGGCCTCCGAACAGCCTTCGGACTGGCTGGCCACCCTTGATGCCGCCCGCATCATCGCGACCACTCAGAATCAGGTTCTGGAGCGCACTCAGATCACTGAGCAGCAACTGGTACGCGACCAGGCTGCGCTGGAGAAGGCCGAGAAGAAGGCCGACAAGGCTCGCAACGACCTGCTCGACGCGAAGGCCGCCATCGACGCCCGGGTGGCAGAGTCGACAGCTGAACTGTCCACCCTGCAGGCCGAACAGCAGCAACAGTTGGCTGCAGAACTGGCCCAGCAGCAACAACAGCAGCAACAGCAGGCTGACGAGGCCGCGACCCAGGTCGCCCAACTGCCGGAATCGACCACGAAGCCAGTCGTGGAATTCGCCATCCGGCAGGTCGGTAAGAAGTTCGAGCAGGGGGCCACCGGGCCCGATGCGTTCGATGCTTCCGGACTGGTCAAGGCGGCGTGGGCGGAAAGTGACGTGACGTTGCCGCATTCGGTGAAACGGCAGTTCAACGCCACCGAGCGGATCGACATCACGCAGCTGCAGCCGGGTGACATCGTGTTCCTGTACGGCACGGATCAGCACGCGGGCATCTACACCGGCGACGGCTACTTCGTGCATGCCAAGGGCCCTCGAGAGGGCGTGGTGTACGAGAAGCTGTTCACTAACGAGTACATGTCCCAATTCGCCGGTGCGGGCCGGCCGAAGGTCTGAACGGGTGGGCCGGACTCTCGTCGTCACCAACGACTTCCCTCCGCGGGCTGGTGGTATTCAGGCATTCGTGCACAACGTTCTGCTGCACCAGCCGCCGGAGTCGGTGGTCGTGTACGCCCCGAAGTGGAAGCGCGCACCCGAGTTCGACGCCGAGCAGCCCTTTCCGGTGGTGCGTCACCCCACGTCCTTGATGCTGCCTGAGCCGGTCGTGCTCGCCAAAGCCCGCGCCATCGCCCAGGAGTACGAGTGCACTCGCCTGATGTTCGGTGCGGCGGCACCGCTGGGTCTGCTGACTCCCCGGCTGCGCCGGCAGGGGCTCGCGCCGGTCATCGCACTGACGCATGGCCACGAGGCGGCCTGGGCCGTGACGCCGGGCGCCCGGCAGGTGCTGCGCACGATCGGCAACAGCGTTGACAACATCACCTACCTCGGCCAGTACACGAGGGCCCGGATCGCGTCGGCCTTGCGTCCGGACGCCGCAGCCAGGATGCGCCGGCTCGTGCCGGGGGTCGACGTGCAGACGTTCAATCCGGACGTCCGCGAAAAGGGGCGGGCGGTGCGCGCCGAGCTCGGCTTGGCCGACCGGCCGGTGGTCGTCGTCGTGTCGCGGCTGATGCCGCGCAAGGGACAGGACACGCTCATCCGTGCGCTGCCTGCGATCCAGCGGCAGGTGCCCGACGCCGCGCTGCTGATCGTCGGCGGCGGTCCGTACCGTTCGCGACTGGAGACCTTGGTCGAGGAGACCAGCGTTGCCGACAGCGTCGTACTGACCGGGGGAGTTGCGTGGGAGGATCTGCCCGCCCATTACGCCGCCGGCGACGTGTTCGCCATGCCCTGCCGTACCCGCAATCGCGGCTGGGACGTCGAAGGGCTGGGCATTGTCTACCTGGAGGCCGGGGCCGTGGGGCTGCCAGTGATCGCCGGTAACAGCGGCGGGGCACCCGATGCCGTGCTCGAGGGCGAGACAGGTTTTGTCGTCGATGGCAGGGACCTGGCCCAGGTGGCGGATCGGGTCAGTGAACTCTTACGCGACCCGGAGCTGGCGCAGCAGATGGGACGGCGGGGACGGGCGTGGGTTGAGCAGCAGTGGAGTTGGCCGATCGTGTCACGCCGGCTGACGGACCTCCTCGAGGGCGTCGACCCCGACCTCGCCCACCCCATCGCCGGGGTGCAGTAGCCGCCAGAACCCCCATCCGGTGGCGAGCACGAGCAGCACCACGCGCACGGTCTGGATCGCGACGCCGTTCCAGCCGTCGGAGAGCAGCCAGTTGTAGTGCATCGGGTAGAGCACCTGGCCCAAAGCGGCCACCGGCATCAAGGTGACGATGACCGGCCGCATCACGGTGGCGGCCGACAGCAGGCAGACCGCAGAGACGGCAGCCACCCAGATGAAGTACTGCGGCGAGAGCACGCGACTGGTGACCATCGACACCAAGACCGCAACCAGTGCGATGTCGGCGGGCAGACAACGGTCGAGCCGACCGACCAGGCGCAGCAGCGCCAGCGCACCTAGCGTCACGACCCCGAGCACGGTCACGGCCAGCGCCACGACTTCCGTGCCCTGCGCCATCACCTCCATCGCGCCGTACCGGTACTCGAAGTGGCGGGGCCAGCCGAGGTGGTGCCCGATCAGGAACAGCCAAGCGGGCACCGACTCCAGTTGCAGCCCGCGGGCCCGCTGTTCGGTCGCGAACGAGGCGGCTCCGGTCATGGTCACGGCGAGGACGGCCAGCAGGCATGCCACCGTGACGGCGAATCCGGCGATCGCCCGAATCCAGCTTCGGCGCGGGACAGCCAACAGCAGCAGCACTGGCCAGACCTTGAGCATGGCGCCGATGCCCAACCAAATCCCCGTCCGCACTGGGCGCGACAGGGCCAGCAGCCCTAGCACGGCGAACAACGACGGCAGGATGTCGAACCGGGTCAGCCACACCGGTCCGATGAGCATGCCGGCCACGACCCAGGCCCAGACGCCTTCCTCACGCGCACCGTGTCGGGTCTGCCGCAGCAGCACTGCGAAGACTGCGATGTCCGCGGCCAGCATCAGCAGTACGAGCCCCATGGTGGGGTTCGGCGGGATCAATGCTCCGAGGGCAATCACGGGGCCGACCAGCGGCGGGTACTGCCACATCTCGTCGCCGATCGGGAAGCGCCCGGACTGCAGGATGTCCGCCCACTGCGTGTACAGGGTCACATCGTTGATGACCAACTGGCCGCCGAGGTAAGGCACGACCCCGAACGGGATCGCCAGCAGCCACAACCGGGTCGCGACGAACGCCACCGAAGGCAGCAGCCAGCGACGGGAGGACACCCCGCCAGTATCCCTTGTGCTACCCGCGGGTCCCGCACCACTGGGCCAGTGCATCGGCCAAGCCGTCGGAGGTGCCCTGGCCCACCCAGCCCACGTGTCCGTCCGGGCGGATCAGCACCCCGGTCGGCGCAGGCACCTCGCCGAGCACCGGCAACACCCACGGTCCTTCGTATGTGACCGAGTGCGCCTGCGAGCCCAGCGAGGGCCCGCCGAATTCCAGGACAACCGGGCGCGCGTCGTGAAGGAGTTCGAAGACCCGCGTGTCTCCAATATCGAGGTCGGGCATCCGGCGACCCAGCAGAGGATGACCGGGACCGAAGTCGTAGGCCACGTCCAACCCGGCGACCAGTGCCGCCATGTGAACGTTGGCATCCTCCAACACCAGCACCTCGTCCAACAGGTCGCGCAAGGCGTACTGCCGCGGATCGGCCTTCTGGAACAGGGACTGGGCCATCGTGTATCTCAGCGCCCGGGCGCCCGCGGGGTGACGTTCCGCGTGGTAGGTGTCCAGCAGTCCTTCGCTGGAAACACCGGTCACGACCTGGCCCAGTTTCCAGCCCAAGTTGACGGCGTCCTGCAGTCCCAGGCCAATGCCTTGCCCGCCCGTGGGGGAGTGGACGTGAGCCGCGTCCCCGGCCAGGAGAACCCGGCCCTGGCGGTAGGACGCCGCCTGTCGGGTCGCGTCGGTGAATCGCGACAACCAGGTCGGGTTGTGGACGCCGAAGTCGGTGCCGAACACCCCGATCAGGCAGCGGCTCAGATCGGCCAGCGTGGGTTCGGCAGTCTCCAGGTGTTCTTCGGTGGCGACCACCCGCACCCGGCCGTCGCCCATCGCATGCAGCCCGTGCACGCCGCGCTCATCGATCGTGCCGCCTGCCGGTGGCAGGTCCTCGGTGACCTCGACCTCGGCGATCAGGGTGCTGCGAGTGGCAGCGGGACCTTCGAAGCCGATGTCCGCGCTGCGTCGCACGATGCTGCGCCCGCCATCGGCACCCACCACGTACCTGGCCCGCAGCAGGTCGCCGCCGGCGAGATGCACGTCTACACCGTCCGCATCCTGGGTCAGCCCGCTGACCTCGGCGCCACGCTGGATCCGCACCCCCAGTTCCTCGGCCCAGCCCAGCAGAAGTCGTTCTATGTGGTTCTGAAACAGCGCCAAGGTGTAGGGGTGGCGGGTGGGCAACCGGCTCAGGTCCAGTGCAGTACTGCCGAACGTGGCGGCGTTGATGGTCGTGCCCTCGGCGAGAAAGCGCTCGGCGATGCCACGCTGGTCGAGCAGTTCGATGGTCCGAGAGTGAAACCCGCCGCCCCGGGAACCCACCAACTCTTGCGACTCGCGGCGCTCCAAGACGACCGGGTCGACCCCCGCCAGTTTCAGTTCGGCCGCGAGCATGAGTCCGGTCGGGCCAGCGCCCGCAATCACGACATCGGTGAAAGGCACAGTCCAGTCTGCGACGTTGACTGCCGATTGCGTCAAACAGTCGGATCGGACTGCCGCAGCAGGCCGAGCTTGAGCGCCGTCATCAGTGCTTGCGCCCGGTTACCAGCGCCCAGCTTCTCGTACAGCTTGGAGATGTGGGTCTTCGTGGTCGACTCGCTGATGAACAGCCGCCGGGAGATCTGCGCGACTCCCAGGCCGTCGGCCAGCAACTGCAGGACCTCACGCTCGCGCGGGCTCAACTGCGGACCGGTCGGGCTGAGCTTGCGCTTCATCGCGTCGGCGAGGTCTTTGGCGGTGAAGGACTGTGGGGTGGTGGCGGCATGACGGGCGGCGGCCACCACGTCCTCCGACGGCGCGTTCTTCGGTACGAACGCGCTGGCGCCGGCTTCCAGTGCAGCGAACAACTGCTCGTCGCCCGCGTACATGGTGAGGATGACGATGCCCAGTTGCGGGTAACTTGCCCGGGCTTCCGCGGCGAGTTTCAAGCCTGAGCCGTCGGGCAGCCGCACGTCCAGCACGACGACGTCCGGATGCGTGATGCGCAGTAGCCGCTCGGCATCGGCCAGCGATCCCGCTTCCCCCACGACCTCGAAGTCGCCGTCGCGCTCGAACGAACGCCGCAGGCCCTGCCGGATCAGCTCGTGATCGTCGACGAGCAGAACAGTGATTGCCACCGGTCTACTCCTCCCTCTCGCCGGCCGGGGGTTGCAGCGCGACTTCCAGCACTGTCCCACCACCATCGCGGGGACGCCATGACAACTGCGCCCCGATGCGGTGGGCCCGCTCCTGCATGATGTCCAACCCGAAGCTGTCGTTGCGCGGCGAATCCATCCCTTGGCCATCATCGGTCACGCTCAGGAAGGCCCCGGGCGGATCGACTTTGTAGGTCACCCAGAGGTTGTCAGCGGCGGCGTGGCGGCGCACATTCGTCACTGCTTCCTGGGCGATGCGCAGAAGCTCGGTCTCCTGGGCGACGGGCAAGCGCTGCCGGCTTTCGTCGATCACCAGGTGCACGGTCAGCCCCGCGGCCGTCCCCGCCTGCTGCACGTAGCTGGTCAGCGCGGAGCCCAATCCCACGCCGGGCTGGATGTCCGCGCGCAAGTCGAAGATGCTCAGCCGCAGCTCACTGACGATCCGTCGCACCTCGGATCGGATCTCGTCGGCCAATGCCCGGTCTTGGCTGCCGTCGAGGTCGGATACCAGGGCATCCAGCGCATAACCGACACTGGCCAGTTCCTGTGCCACGCCGTCGTGGATCTCGCGGGCCAGCCGGCGGCGTTCCTCGACGGTGGCGGCCTGTCGCACGTCGGAGAACAGCCGCCCACTGTCGATGCGCAGGGCCGCATCGTGACCTCGCTCCACAGATTGTTTGAGCAGGGCGTAGTCAAACGGCTGGTCACTTTGCAGCGCCACGATCCCGACCAACCGCATGCCCAACGTCAGCGGCACCGTCGCCTCCTGCAACGCGGCCTCGCTGATCAGGTCGCGGCCTGCGAGCGGCCGGCCCTCCCGTGCCGCCTCGACCACCACGTCGGGCAGCGCGTCGAAGGGGGAGCGGTCACTTCCGGCCACCGCGTAGGGGACGAACCGGTCGTCCTGGTTCAGGAAAAGCACACTGCGGCGAGCACCCACGTCCTTCGCGATCTGTTCGAGCGTTTGCTGGGCCAGGGCGACCTCGTCAAGCCCGGCGGGCAGTTGCCGGGAGATCGACTGCAAGCGGGTGAGCAAGCGGTGTGCCGAGCGGTACTCCTCACCGCTGCGGCGGCGCTGCTGGACGAACAGCGTGGCTGCGACAGCCAGCACTGCGACCACGGTCAATCCGGCCAGCAGGAAACCCACGCGTGTGATTCCACCACGCCTGGCTCGCCCACGCCCAGCCCTTTGCGCAGTTCGTCAACGCTCTTCAACGGTTCAGGATCGCGTGCCGGTCGACCCGTCTCAGGCGTACAACGCCTCCACGTCCTCGCCGAACTCCGCCATCACGACGTTGCGCTTGAGTTTCATGCTCGGAGTGAGCTGTCCGCCCTCCTCGGTCCAGTCGACCGTGAGGATCTGGAACTTCTTGATGGCCTCCGCGTGGCTCACGGCCTTGTTGGCGTCATCGATCGCCGCCTGGATCTCGGCGACCAGCGCCGGGTTGGCTGCGAGGTCGGCGACGGGGGTGTCGGCCGGCAGGTCATGCTGCTCCAACCAGGTCGGCACGCCCTCGGGGTCGAGGGTCACCAGCGCCGCAATGAACGGCTTGTTGTCGCCGACCACCATGCACTGGCTCACCAGCCAGTGCGCGCGGATCCGGTCCTCGAGCACCGCGGGCGCGACGTTCTTGCCGCCGGCAGTGACGATGATCTCCTTCTTGCGCCCGGTGATCCGCAGGAACCCCTGGTCGTCGAGTTCGCCGATGTCGCCGGAGTGGAACCAGCCGTCCGGCTCGAGCACATCGTCCGTAGCCTTTTCGTTCTTCCAGTACCCCTCGAAGATCTGCCCACCCTTGAGCAGGACTTCACCGTCGTCGGCGATCTTCACGCTGGCCCCCGGAATCGGGCGGCCGACGCTGCCGATCCGGATCGCGTCGGGGCGGTTGAGCGTGCTGGCGGCGGACGTCTCCGTGAGCCCGTAGCCCTCCAGGATCGTCACTCCGATACCCCGGAAGAAGTGGCCGAGCCGAGCCCCCAGCGGGGCGCCACCGGAAACCGCGTACTTCACGTGGCCACCGAGTGCGGCCCGCAGTTTCCCGAAGACAAGCCGGTCGAACAGCATGTGCTTCGCGCGCAGGATCAGACTCGGGCCACCAGTGTCCAGCGACTTCGAGTAGTCGATGGCGGTGTTGGCAGCGGCGTCGAAGATCCTGCCCTTGCCGTCCGCCACGGCCTTCATCCGCGCCGAGTTGTAGACCTTTTCGAACACCCGGGGGACGGACAGCAGGAACGTCGGCTGGAACTCCCCGAGCAGCGGCACGATGTTCTTCACGTCGCTGGTGTGCCCGAGCACGGTCCCCGACTCGATGCAGCCGATCTCGATCACCCGTCCGAAGACGTGGGCAAGCGGGATGAATAGCAGCGTGGACGCGCTGGCGTCGAACAGGTCGGGCACCCCTTCCACCGTGTTGTCGACATCGAAGCGCAGGTTCGAGTGGGTGAGGATGCAGCCCTTGGGCCGCCCGGTCGTGCCAGAGGTGTAGATGATCGTGGCCACGTCCGCCGGCTCCACGGCCGCCCGGCGGGCCTCGACCTCGTCGTCAGCGACGTCCGCACCCGCGGCCGTTAGCTCGTCCACTGCGCCTTCGTCCAAGACCCAGACGTGCTTCGTGGGCACCCTGTCCGCAACCTCGGCGAACGTCTGCTTGTGCCGGTCGGCCTCCAGGAAGACGCCGATGCAGCCGGCGTCGGACAGGATCCACTCCACCTGCTCGGCCGAGGACGTTTCGTAGATAGGCACCACGGTCGCCCCGACGAACCAGCCGGCGTAGTCAGCCAGCGTCCACTCGTAGCGCGTCGCGGACATGATGGCGATCCGGTCGCCGTGGCCGATACCGGCGGCGATCAGGCCCTTGGCCAGGGCTACCACTTCGTCGTGGAACTGCTTGGCGCTCACGTCGGTCCAGGTGCCGTCGACGTGTCGGCGCAGCGCGGTCTGATCCGGGTGCTTGACCGCGTGCTCGACGACAGAATCGGTCAGGCTTCCAGCGGTGATGGGCGCTGCCAGCGGCGCCTCGTTGACCTCCTGCATGACACTCCTCCTCGGAATGAATGGGCATTGCCGTCAATCACAGCAGCGTCGCTTAGCGTGACCTAAGTGCGGCAGTTTGCGACACTCTAACCCGGATCTCGGATCACACGGCGCAGCCGCGGCGAGAAGGCACGGGTGATCCGGGCGAGCAGCCGCCGCAGTCCTGCCCAATGGCTTGCGGCATCATCGACACGTGGCCGGAGTGGACCTTGTCGACGAGACGTTCATCGTGGCCTCGCCGGAGGTGCTCGCCGGCATCATCACCGATTCCGCCTATCACCGGCGCTGGTGGCCGGACCTGGATCTGACGGTGTTCATGGACCGCGGTCTGCTCGGCCAGCGCTGGTCGATCACCGGTGGGCTGGTGGGGTCATTGGAGATCTGGCTGGAGCCGTTCGCCGACGGGTGCATCGTGCACCACTACCTGCGCGCCGAGCCCAGCAATGACGGCCGCACGCCGGGTCCGCTGCCGGACACCCCGGCCGGTTGGCGCAAAGCGGCCAAACTGCGGGCGGCGCGAGCGACGGCCTGGAAGACGTCTGTCTGGGAGTTGAAGGCGCAGCTGGAGCAGGGTCGGGCAGCCGGAAACCCACCGGCGTAACGTTGCTGGCGAAAGATGAGGTGGGTGTGGCAGAGCAGACCGAGTCGAGCATCGTGATCGATGCGCCCGCGCAGCGCGTGATGGATGTCATCGCCGACCTGGGGACCTACCCGGAGTGGGCCGGCGTCAAGGCGACCGAGGTGCTGCGGGCGTTCCCGGACGGCCGGCCTGCACAGGTGCGCATGGTCATCGACAACGGGCCGATCAAAGACACCTACACCATCGAGTACGAATGGCACGGTGACGAGAAGGTCACTTGGCAACTCACCGAGTCGGAGGTCCTGCGCGACCTCGACGGGACCTATACGGTGACCGATCGGGGGGACGGTTCCAGTGAGGTCTCCTACCGACTCGTCGTGGATCTCATGATCCCGATCATCGGCAGCATCAAGCGCAAGGCCGAGAAGGCGATCGTCGACGCTGCATTGCGGGGTCTGAAGAAGCGAGTCGAGCAATGACCGACGACCAGCCGCAGTCGGAACCTTGGTGGCACGCCGCTCCAGCGCAGCCGCCCGTGGATTCTGTCCTCGTCGAGGGGATGAAACTCGCCGCGGTTCTGAGGGACTGGGCTGTGGAATCCGGCGCTGTGGCGGCGGTAACCGACATGGCGGCGTCGGCGGCGGCCAGCGCATCGGCGTACGTCAGCCAAGTCACCGAGGCTGCCGAGGAGCCGCAGGTCGCCGAACCGGTCGTGCGTTGCGCGGACTGTCCGGTCTGCCGCGCGCTGGACGCGCTAGATCACAGCAACCCGCAGATGGCGGCGACGGCCCGATCGGCGCTGGCGCAGATCACCGCGTTGGTGTCGGGATTCCTGCCCGGGGAGCAATAAGTCTGCGGCTGTCAAAGCCTCGGGGCTGCGAAGGCGGTTTGTGACTGACAGACCAGAAGCCCGCGGGTGCCAAGGCGGTTTGTGACTGACAGACCAGAAGCCCGCGGGTGCCAAGGCGGTTTGTGACTGACAGACCAGAAACTGGTCGCTGGGTCACAAAGCCTCGCGGGGGACTAACCCCCGGCCCGCGGGCTAGCGTGGTGCCATGGGCCTGACTGTGGGGATCGACATCGGGGGCACGAAGATCGCGGCCGGCGTCGTGGACGACCATGGCCGCATTCTGGCCCGCAAACGCGTGGCCACTGCCCGCCGTGACGCCGAGACCGTCGAGCACACCGTGAGCGACCTCGTCCGGCAACTGCAGGCCCATCACGAGATCGAAGCGGTTGGCATCGGAGCCGCAGGTTTCGTCGACGAGAAGCGCTCCCGGGTCAATTTCGCACCCAACCTGGGCTGGCGCGACGAACCGCTGCGACTGGCAGTGGAGTCCGAGATCAACCTGCCGGTGGTCGTCGAGAACGACGCGAACGCGGCGGCGTGGGGTGAGTACCGGTTCGGCGCCGGTCGCGGCACCGAGTACCTGGTCACCATCACGGTGGGCACTGGCATCGGCGCAGGGATCATCATCGACGGCAATCTTTACCGCGGGCGCTGGGGGGCTGCCGCGGAGTTCGGTCATCTGTGCGTGGAACCAGGCGGGCGGCCGTGCGGCTGTGGCAACCGGGGCTGCTGGGAGCAGTACGCCAGCGGCAACGCCCTGGTCCGAGAGGCGCGCTATCTGGCGTCCGAGCGGCGCACCGAGGCCGAGACGTTGCTGGACCTCGGTGACGGGACGCCGGAGGGGGTGCAGGGGGTCCACATCACTAACGCCGCGCGTGAGGGCGACCCGGTGGCGTTGGCGGCCTTCGATTTCGTGTCGCGGTGGCTGGGGCAGGGGATGGCCGACATCGCCGCGATCCTGGACCCGGAGTGCTTCGTGATCGGGGGCGGCGTGAGTGAGGCCGGGGACATTCTTCTCAACAGCACGGTCCGGGCGTTCAGCGAGTCGGTCACGGGCAAGGAGCACCGCACGCTGCCAAAGTGCGTTGTGGCGAAGTTGGGCAACACGGCTGGGCTGGTGGGCGCCGCGGACCTCGCCCGGCTGCGCTGAATAACTGCGCTTCAGCCAGTGGTGCGCTCTTCCCTCCCGGGCATTTCGGTGCCTGACGTGCCATCTGAGGTCGGGTTAGGCACCGAAACGCCCAAACGTCAGCTCGTCAGCTCCAGCGCCAACTGCTCGAGGAACAGCCCGATGTCGGTGACCACGCCCTGCGCCTGTGCGCTGCCCCGGTCGGACAACTTGGTCACCGTCGACGGGTTGATGTCCACGCACACCAGCGGGATCGACGCCGGCAGGATGTTGCCGGTCGCGATCGCGTGCAGCATGGTGGCGACCATGATCGAGAAGCCGACGTCCTTGAGCTCGGCGCGCATAGCCCGCTGACCCTCAATGACGTCGGTGTAGACGTCCGGAAGGGGGCCGTCGTCACGCACCGAGCCCACAAGCACGAACGGCTTGTCGTTCTTCACCATCGTGTACATCAGCCCGCCCGTGATGGCGCCCGCTTCGACCGCGCCGGCGATGCTGCCGTGGCTGCGCACGCGGTTGATCGCCCGGATGTGGTTCTCGTGGCCGTGGTCGACGCCGGACCCTTTGCTCAGATCGACGCCCAGGCTTGTCCCGTACATGTTCGACTCGATGTCGTGCACTGCCAGCGCATTGCCGGCGAACAACACATCCACGTACCCAGCCTCGACCAGCTTCGACAACGCAGGCGCACCACCCGTGTGCACGATGGCCGGGCCGCCGACCCACAAGATTCGTTTGCCCGCTTCTTTGCACTCGCGCATCTGGTCGGCGATCTGCCTGACCTGCAATGCCTGTGGCTTCTCGCTGGAGACCACGGAGTTCATGAACTCGAAGATCGTCTCGGAGGAGGGCTTCGGCGGGGGCGGGACCACGACCTTGACGCCGAGGAAGCCGATGGCCACGGGCTCGCCCGCGGCCACATCCGACATGGGGACGGTGGTGATGCCGCCGTCGCGCAAGACCAGCCCGCAGTCCATCTCGGGGTTCTGCACTGGGATCCAGTCGCCGTCCACCCGCACGTAGGTCTCGAAGTTCGTGCTCGAGTGGAAGCCCTCAGGGAACACCCCGGCCATGGGCGCCGGCTGGAACTCCGCGTCGCTGGTCTCGACCGGGTTGACGCCGAAGTTTTGCAGCCGCACGAGCAGGTCGTTGAGCGCGACTGGGTCCTCGTGCGTGATCGTGATGCGTGCTCGCGATTCGTCGTTCTTGGTCTTGCCGAAGACCAGATCATCGATCTCGTAGTCCGCGCCGATCTCGAGGATGTTGTCCAGGACGCGGCTGAGCTGCCCGGAGTCGATCAAGTGGCCCTGCAGCTGCACGACTTCGCTCATCATGAGCGCATCCTGTCACGCACCCGCCCGGCATTACACGACTGAACCGTCGTCCCAGCCGTCCTCGGGTTCGTTGGGATGGCGCA
>ERZ724512.42-NODE-42-length-44068-cov-12.750528_pt1 | contig 44068 bp, 39 predicted proteins | sample MGYA00376045_ERZ724512 | MGnify/ENA primary metagenome ERZ724512 (study PRJEB28724, sample SAMN07190883) | activated sludge metagenome | isolation source: activated sludge of sewage treatment plant in Hong Hong | place: Hong Kong | collected 2016-03-17 ... | reverse complement strand
AGTCTGGCCCGGTGGCCAAATGGGAGCTGGCGGGGAGGGGGAAGTATTTCTCCATGGGAACGCGGAGACAGATCGTGGCGTTTGGTGGTGGCGGGTTCTCGATGGAATCCGGCAATCCCCTGCTTGATGACTTCGTGGTGCAGGCGACCGGCCTGAAGAAGCCCCGGGTCTGCTTCATGCCGACCGCTTCCGGCGACGCCGACCATTACCTGGTCCGCTTCTACAACGCCTTTCGGGGCCGCGGCGAGGCCTCGCACATCTCTCTCTTCCGGCGGGAGCGCGGGGCGGAATCGATCCGTGACCACCTGCTCTCCCAGGACCTGATCTACGTCGGCGGTGGCAGCGTGATCAGCATGCTCGGGGTCTGGCGCGCCCACGGCATAGACCGGATTCTGCGCGAGGCCTGGGAGCGCGGCATCGTCCTCTGCGGACTTTCGGCCGGCTCGCTCTGCTGGTTCGAGGAATGCGTGACCACCTACCAGAAGGAAACCAGGGTGACGATCGGCCTCGGTCTGCTGCCCTGGTCGAACCAGGTTCACTTCGAACTGGGCTCGACTGCCCACAAGGCGTTCGAGGAAAAGCTGAAGGAAGGCCTGCGTCCGGGGTACGCGGCGACCGACGGTGCCGCCTTTCACTTCATCGACACCGAACTCGCGCAGGTCGTGGCTTCCCGGCCCGAGGCCCGGGCCTACCGGATCGAACTCAAGGGCGATCACCCCAAGACAACCCAGCTCGCGACCAGGTACCTCGGCTCACCCGACCAGGTGCCGCTGGTCGAGGAGTCACCGATTCCCTGGGCGTCAACCCCGATCGAAGTGGCCTGATGCGAGGCAACCGCAACCGCAAGCGGGTCCTGCGATGAAGGGCCGGATCCTGGTCATGGGTGGTCACGAGTTCGACCGTCTCGATGGCAACGAGGCGATCGTCGAGTACGTCATCTCGCTGACCGGGATGAAAGCGCCGAAGATCTGCCTGCTGCCGACCGCATCGGGTGACCCGGAAGACCAGATCTCCCGCTTTCGCCGGTCCTTCGGCAGTCGCGGTTGCGAGGTCAGTGACATCTCGCTGTTCCGGCTCGGTGCGAATCCGATCGATGTTTCCGCGCACCTGATGAAACAGGACGCGATCTACGTCGGCGGGGGCAGCCTGGTCAACCTGGTCGCGGTCTGGAGGCCACATGGGATCGCCGGGCTGATCGAAGAATGCCTCGAGCGCGGCGTGATGGTGGTGGGCCAGAGTGCCGGCGCGATGTGCTGGTTCGAGGCCGGCATCACCTCGTCCTCGGGGCGGCCCGAGCCGGCGGAGGGTCTCGGTGTGCTGAAGGGCAGCCTCTGCGTTCATTACCACCGGGATCCGGAACGGCGGACCCGCTACCTGGCCGAGGTCGGCAAGTCGATGTCGGCCGGTTACGGTGCCGACGACCAGACCGGCCTGCTCTTCACTGACGGTGAACTGACCGAGGCCTTCACAGCCCGGGAGGGAGCCGGGGTGTGGAAGGTGACCCCGGCCGCGAAGGGCGGGGTCGAAGAGCCGGTCGAAGCGGTCGACATCCGGCCGAAGTCGAAGCCGGACACCCCCGGCGACCCGGTCGAAGACTTCCGCAATCTAAGTAAGTGGCGCCAGTCGGCAACCATCAGATGAACCCGTGAAGACGGCGCCACGTTCCGGGTGTCCGTCGGTCAGGCGCGCTTCTTTGACCGGCTGCGGGACCAGCGCATGAGCGGGCGCTCGAGCAGGTAGTAGGTGATCAGGGAGAGCGCGACGGTCAGGACGAAGGTCGCGATCGCCATGACCGGGAACTGCGCGGAGGTGGCCCAGCTGGTCGCGTCGAGATCGTTGAGTGCGACCAGCACCGGGTAATGCCAGAGGAAGATCCCGTAGGAGATCAACCCGAGGCGCACCGGGACGGGATGGGCGAGAACCCTGGTCGCCACGCCGCTGCCGATCTGGCCGAAGACGGCCGGCATCAAGGCGAGGAACGAGATCACGCCGAAGAAGAAGTACTGGAGGAGATACTCGTTCAGGTCCCCGACCGGGGCGGCCAGGGTCGGCCCGTGACTGAACAGGACATAGGTGCCGAAGAGGTAGAGGCCGATTGCGGCGAGCCAGCACCAGCCACCGTGTTCACGCCCCCAGCGCGAGAGCGCCACGTCCCGGCCGGTTTCCGCCGTCCGCACCGAGATCACGGCGAGGACCATGCCAAGGGCGAACCACCAGGCCCGGCCGATCGGGGAGAAGAAGAGCCACTGGTCGACCCCGCCGTTGAAGCTGGAGGACTGGATCACGAACGAGATTGCCGAGAAGAGGAGCAGCGCCGCGAACTCGATCTTCACCCAGCGGGAAAAGAACCCGTCCGAGGGAGTGCTGCGGAAGCGGTTCTGGATCATCGTCATGCCGGCCGCGAAGAAGGGCAGCAGGAAGTAGAACATGACTTCGATCCCGAGCGTCCAGGAAGGCGGGATGCCGCAGCGGAACGGGTTGGTCACGCATTCGCCGTCGGGGGAATACACGGGAAGGTTCTGCAGCAGCCCGAAGTAGACCCACCAGTTGCCGGTGAAGGCGCCGTACATCCCGGGCACGATCGCGGTCACGATCAGGATGAACCAGAAGAGGGGAAAGATCCGGAAGAAGCGGTTGCGGGCGTAGTCGCGGATTCGCTGGGCCGGAAGCCCGGAGACCCGGGCGGCCAGCATCGGGCGGTAGAGGAGGAAGCCCGAGAGCAGGAAGAAGAAGGGAACGCCGATTTCCAGGTGGGCGAGCACCCACTTGTACCAGGGGCCGAAACCTCCGCTGAAGATGGCGACATGCACCAGCATCACCGAGATCGCGGCGATCGCGCGCATCGGGTCGAGCAGCGGGAAACGGGGGTGGCCGGGCGGGGGCGGCAGAACCTGCCCGGCCTCGCGCTCCGACTCCTCAAGCCTTCTGTCGCCCGGCCGCGGGGTCGAATCTCGCATTCGGGCAGGGACTATAGACCGGGGAGAACCGGTTGACGCAGGTAGGATCGCCCGGTGCCCGAGCCGAGGGAAAAGTCCGCCAACAAGGCGTCAGCCGGGCTGCCCGCGACCCTGGTCCTGACCCTCTCGGTCACGGCCGGGATCTTCCTGCTTCTGCTTGCGCCGGTCTATCTCCTGCTGCCGACCACCCCGATGCCGGAGCCGCTGCCGCCGCAGCACCAGAATGCCGAGACCCTGCTGTTCGGCTTGCTGATCCTGGCCGGAGTGGCGACGGTGCTCCTGGTGCCCCGCAGGCTTGATCTGTGGGCTTCCGCCCACTCGTCGGCCGCGGCCGACCTGCTGGCCGCCTGCGCGGCCGGAGGTCTCGGTCTCCTGGTCGTGCTGGCCCGGCTGGCCCATCACCTGGCCGGCAGGAACCTGCTGGTGGTTCTCGGTCTCGCGATCATCTGGTGGCTGGTCATGGCGGCGATCTTTCTAAAGGGGGGCGAGGGCCTGCGGGCTCTGGCCGCCGGCCCGGGCCGCGGCCGGACACTGCTGCTTGCCGCGACCGCCGCGGTGGCCGTCGCGTTGCTGGCGCCGGTCACCTTCGCCCACCTGAACGGGCTGCCGCTTCTGGTCTGCCTGGGCCTGGCCGGGCTCGGCACCTGGCTGTGGGGGCGGGTCCGCCTGCCGGTCCTCCGGGGCTGGAAGGGAGTCGCCTGTGACCTGCTGCTGATCGCCCTCGTGCTCCTGGCGGTGCCGGACATCCCGATCTACCGGGTCGGGGACCTCGCCTCCCAGCCGGTCGATTCATATCTGGCCGAGGTGATGGTCTTCCACGGCAACCTCTACCTCGGGGCGGCCAACGCGATCCTCCACGGCAGCCACCTGCTGGTCGACGAGGTTTCCCAGTACGGGGTCGGTTCGATCTACCTGCTGGCCGCCCTCTTCGAGTTGATCCCGATCGACTACGGAACCCTGAGCCTGATCGACGCGGTGCTTTCGGCGGTCGTCTTCGCGGCCGGTTACCTGATCCTGCGGATGGCCGGGACCGGTCGCCTGCTCGGGCTCGGAGCGATGGCGGTGACCGTGATCGTGCTCGCCTGGGGTCTCACCTTCCCGATCGGCGGGATCGTCCAGAACGGGGCGATCCGGTTCGGCCTCCTTCCCGTGTCGCTGGTCTTCTTCCGGATCGCCTCGATCCGGCTGGCCGGCGGGGGGCGAGCCGGTCTGGCCCGGGTCTCGGGCTGGCTTGCCTGGGCGGTGGTCGGGCTTTCGGCGATCTGGGCCCTGGAGGCGCTGCTTTACACGACCGCCACCCTGACCGGGCTGGTTCTGGCCGAGGCGATGACCCGGCCGCCGGGGAGCCGTCGCCGCTGGATTCTGGGGAGAGTCGTCCGCGCCCTGATCGCCTGGGCCTCGTTTCACCTCGCCTTCGCGATCTACATCCTGATCGCGGCCGGCCAGTTGCCGGACTGGGGCATGTACATCTCGTATCTGCGGGACTTCCTGGTCGGCAAGGTCGGTGATTTGACCTATGACTTCGAACCCTGGTCACCGGGGTTGCTGGTCGGCTTCGGCTACCTGACCTCGGCGACCGCGACGGCGCTTGCGATCTGGCGCCGCCGCGACTGGTTTGACGCCAACCAGGTCGCCTTCATCGCGCTGGCCGGCCTCAGCCTCTACGGCCTGATCCAGTTCAGCTACTTCGACAATCGTTCGCTGGCGACGATCCTCCCCTTCCTCTGCTTTCCGCTGCTTCTCTCGGCGACGATCTGGCTGGATCTGATCCAGCGCGATCCCGGAGCCGGGCCGGCGCTTCGGCGGGGTGCGGTCGCGGTCGCCTTGACCCTCGCGGCGGTCACCGTGTCAACCGTCTGGCCGGACGCCAGGGAGCGGTCCACCGACACCGCTCTCGCCTATGCCCTGCCGGGAGGCCGCAGCCTCGCCGACGGCCTGGAGCGGCTCGGTGACATGCCGCCCCTGACCGGAGGCGCCGATGAAGGAGAAAGGCTGCTCCGGAAGTACATGCCCGGCGAGAGCGAGAGTGCGGTGGCGACCCGCTACGACCTGGACCTGAACATCCTGATCCGGGCCGATCGGGCAAACCGGCTGGGCATCGCCGACGCAAACGAGGCGAGCTGGGTGCCGGGACCGCATGTTCCGGTCATGGAGGAAGCGGTCGACTCGCTTGCGTCCGGAGACCGGATGCTGGTCGACCAGGGCGCACTCCGCCAGTTCAGCCTGCTTCAGCAGGACCCGGAAGCGTTGCCGGACGAGTTCACCACCGATGACGGCCAGACCGTGATCCAGCTGATGGCGCTGGCGCGGATCGGCCGGCGCTTCGACCTGAAGACGGTGGCCAGGGGCAGCGACGGACTCGAGGTGGTCGAGCTGGTGCCCCGGGGTTCAGGCGATGAACTTGCGGGAGGGAAGGATCCGCGCCCGGTGCAGGATCAGGCGGAATCCGGCCCATAGGGTCTTCAGCCCATAGACCACCCCGGTCCTGAAACCGACCGAGGACATCTCGTCGAAATAGCGGCAGCGGGCCGGAACCTCGCGGATGCGGAACCCGAAGTAGGAGGCCTGATAAAGCAGCTCGGAATCGAACACGAAGTCAAGCGAGTTGCGCAGGAACGGAACCGTGAGCAGCAGCTCGCGGGAGTAGGCGCGGTAACCGGTGTGGGCCTCGGAGAGGCGGGTGCCCATGATCCGGTTCTGGATCGTGGTGAGGAAGCGGTTGGCGATGAACTTCCAGCGCGGCATGCCGGCGGAAAGGGCCCAGCCCTCGACGAGCAGGCGCGAACCGAGCACGAGGTCGGCCTGGTCGGCGACGATCGGTTCGATCATGCTGGGGATGAGCCCCGGTTCGTACTGGCCGTCGGGGTGGAGCATCACGACCACGTCGGCGCCACGCTGCAGCGCCTCGAGGTAGCAGGTCTTCTGGTTGCCTCCGTAGCCGACCTGATGGGGATGCCAGACCACGTTGATCTCGAGCTGGCGGGCCAGGTCGACGGTCTCGTCGGTCGAGGAGTCATCGACCAGGATCACCTCGTCGACCGCGTCCCGGGGAATCTCGTCGAAGGTGGCCTTCAGGGTGGCGGCGGCCTGCCGGGCCGGCATGACCACGATGACCTTCGGACGGCTGGTTTCCTCGGTTGCTTCTTCAGACACGGCGACCCTCGACGTAGATGGTTCCCGATCGCCGGCAGGCGACCTCGACCGCGGCGCAGACTAGCGCCACCGGGGCCAGGAGCACGCCGGCGGTGATCGAAAGCAGGCGCTGGACCGGATTGAGGGGGATCCGCCTCGCCTGTTTGCGGCGCAGCGCCTGGTAGAGGTTGAGCCCGCCCGGCAGCATCGCGACGAAGCCGTCCAGCCAGCCGATCAGGTTCTGGCCGCCGCGGGTGCGGGAGGTGGCAGTTACCTCAAGTCCGTTCGCCTCCATCCCCGCGGTCAGCGAGGCCGTGGTCAGGTGGACCAGGTGCCTGGGCAGGTCGAGGTGGATCCAGCGGTCGCCGAAGAACCGGGCCTGGGGGCTGGAAAGGTCGGGCACCGCCACGAAGGCGACCCCGCCGGGCCTGAGCCGTTCGGCGGCGGCCTGCATCACCGGCCCCGAGTCGGGCAGGTGCTCCAGTGAATGCCAGAAGATGATCGCCGCGAAATCGTCCTGCTCGACCTCCGGCAGCGAGAGGTCGACGATGTCCTCGCGGGAGGGCAGCCGCTCAAGGCCTCGGGCTTCCCGGCCCCTTGCCTTGAGGGCGTCGATCAGCGTGCCTTCGCCGGCGCCCACGTCAAGGACCGGCCCGGGCGGCGCCACCTCATCGATCCGGGCTGCCATCGAGGCGCGCGACCGGCGCAGCATGCGGTCCCCGACCAGGCCAAAGCGTTTGCCCGAACTGGGCCAGTACCAGTCGCCGTAGGCGGCATCGAGCGATTCCGGGTCCGGCAAGGGGTCGGTGGTCCCGGTTCCGCACGAGCCGCAGATCGTCCGGCCGGTCAGCCGCCGGGCCCGGGCGTCCAGAGGCCGGCCGCACCAGACGCATTCGGTTGCCGCGGCGCCGGTCCAGTCCACCTTCAGCCGGGTCACGCGCCTGCCCCCGTCACTGGCGGGGACCCCGGCAGACCGCGACCACGTCGAGGCAGTGATCGAGACCTTCCGATTCGAGCCGGAAGTCATCGGCGGTGATCTGCTCGGCCCGGGGGTCATCGAGGCTGCGCGAGCGGCGCAACATGAAGTCATAGAGGCGCTGCTTGGCACCGACCGGAACCAGGCGGCGCAAACGCAAGGGATCCCGGCCGAGCAGCCGGTCGAGGCGGTCGCGTTCCTCGTCGTGGATCGACATGTACCGGCTGGTGCCGAAGATGCCGCTGGTTTCGACCTCGCGGAACCCGGCCCGGCAGAGTGCCTCCAGCTGGGCCGCATCGAACTCGATGAAGTGGAACGGATCGATGATCTCGTCCGGCCGGCCGAAGGTGAGCCGGTTGGGAGTCACGAAAACCGCGACGCCTTCCGGCCGCAGCACCCGGGAGACCTCGGCCACGACCTTCTCCGGATCCGGCACGTGCTCGACCGAATGGACCGAAAGGACCGAGTCGAAACTGCCGTCCTCGAAGGGAATCCGGCGCATGTCGGCGACCACGGTCTCGCGCTCCTGGCCTTCCAGGGCGCCGGGGTCGATGTCGACTCCGATCGTTTTCCGCGGGGCCAGCAGGTCGAAGCTGTGCCCGACCCCGCAGCCCAGGTCAAGCAGCTGGCCGGGGCCGAAGAAGGGTTCGGCCAGCTTGTAGGCGGCGACGTGCCGCTGCCAGGTCGGATTGAACCCTCCCTCGGGCGTCATGACCCTTTCCCCGGTGATCTTGGCGCCCATTGGGGCGAATCTTGACAGGAAGGACGATCAGGCCCGTAGTAACCTGCGCCCTCCTGTGGACGGAGCGGAAGGGCAGCTCGGGCGTATGCCCTGGATCCTCGTGGGGGTCCTCACCCTCACCGGTCTCCTGTTCCGCGTGATCGTGTTCGGCGAGTCGGGTTTCGGCGATGAGCTATCGACCCTCTGGATCGTCCGCAACAACGATCTGGCCGGGGTCGTCTCGATCGTTCACACCGACGCCGAAATCACCCCGCCGCTCTACTTCCTGCTGGCCAAGATCACCTCGGTTTTCGGTCCGACCATCTCCTCGGTCAGGTTGCCGTCACTCCTGGCGGGGGTCGGAAGCCTGCCGCTCGTCTACGCCGCCGGGCGCCGCCTGATCGGCAGCCGGGGTGCCCTCGCCGCAACCCTGCTCGCCACCGTCTCGCCCTTCCTCGTCTACTTCTCGGCCCAGGCCCGCAACTACGCGGTGATGATCTTCCTGCTGCTGCTCGCCACCCTGCTGATCCTCGAGGCGACCGCGGAAGGCGGGCGCTGGTGGCATTGGGCCGGCTGGTCGCTGGTCGCCGCCCTGGCGCTCTTCAGCCAGTACACGGCGGGCTTCGTGATCCTCGCCCAGGTGCTCTGGGTGTTCTGGTTCTTCCCCGCCCTGCGGCTGCGGATGGCCGGCTTTGCGGTTCTGGCCGGCCTGCTGTTCATGCCCTGGATCACCGGGCTTCGGGCCGATCTCGATTCACCGACCGCCGACATCATGCAGGCCCTGCAGGGGTCGTCGTTTACCGCCAAGCGGGAAGCGGTCGAGCAGCTCTTCTTCCACTGGATCGAGGCCAGCCCCCCGACCTTCTTCCACCGGCCGGACATGATGCTCGCCACGGCCGGGGCGGCGGTCGGGCTGGTCGCTGCGGCCTGGCGCCTGGCTGGTGGCCGACTGAATCTGCCGCAGGGCGAAAGGGCGCGCGGAGTCTGGCTGGCGGTGGCGATGGTGGCCTCGGTCTTCATCTGCACTCTGGTCCTGCTCGCCCTCGGAACCGACATCTTCGGAGCCCGCAACCTGGCTCCGGCCTGGGTCGGCATGCCATTCCTCTTCGGTTCGGTCTTCGTCGCCGCCGGCCGCCGGGCCGGCTGGGTCTTTTTGATCCTGATGATCGCCGGGTTCATGGTCTCGACCATTCGCCTGATGGACCCGAACCGCTCGACGATCAATTATTCCCGGGTCGCCGACCAGCTCGACGACTCGGGTGAGAAGGGGACGATCCTCGACGCCTCGATCGCCAGCCCCGCGCCCCTGACCTCGCTCGACGCCTATCTGGAAACCGACCTGCCGGTCTTCAAGATGACCGCGATCGAGGACCGCCCCGATTACATCAAGCAGCTCTTCGCCACCTACGACGCCCAGAAGATCCTCGACCGTGCCTTCAGCGGCGCGGGTCCGGTGCGGGTGGTGACCGCCGATGACTTCCGGGCGCCCCGGGAGATCACGAGCGGCGGGGCGGCTGGCGGATACGAAATCCAGGTCAACGGACAGACAGCCGTTATCCCGCCCGGCTGGGAACCCGTCTCCAGCCACCGGTACCCGGGCCTGGAACCGCTCACCGTCACGGTCTTCGAGCGAAGCGGCCAAACCGGAAAGAGCGACCGGTGAACGAGCGGATCGAGAAATGGCTGGGAGCGGGCCGGCGATTTCCGGTCCTGATCGGCCTGCTGGCCGTGGCCGGTTTCGGCCTGCGGATGATCCAGATGGGCAACCCCCTTTTCGGCGACGAGCTTTCCACCCTCTGGATCGTCGGGAACAACGGCTTCTTTGACTCGGTAAGCCTGGTTTCGAGCAATGCCGAGATCACCCCGCCGCTCTATTTCATGTTGAGCTGGCTGACCACCCAGCTCGGTTCGGCGCCGGAACTGGTCCGGATTCCGGCCCTGGTTGCGGGCACCCTGACGATTCCGATGTCGGCCCTGCTCGGTTACCGCACGGTCAGCCGCACCACGGGCCTGCTCGCCGGTTTGATCGTCGCGATCAGCCCGTACATGACCTACTTCTCGGCCAACGGCCGGGCCTACTCGCTGATGGTCTTCTTCCTGCTCGGCTCGGTCCTGGCGATGCTGGCGGCGATCCGGACCGGCCGCACGCGCTGGTGGGTGCTCTTCGCGGTCTGCGCGGCGCTCTCGATGTACTCGCATTACATGGGCGGTTTCGTGCTCGCCGCGGCGCTCCTGTGGCTGCTGGTCCTTCACCCGCCGCAAAGGAAGCCGGCCCTGCTGGCCACGTTCTGCGCCGCGATCGCCTACCTCCCCTGGATCCCGAGCATGCTGGCCGACAACGATTCCCCGACCAAGGAGGTGATGGAGCATCTCCAGGGTGACGGCTTCGACCAGAAGCGCACCCAGGTCGAGCAGTGGCTGGTCGGCCAGCCGCTGATCGAGCCGGGAGCCGTACCCGGCAAGCTGGCGATGTTCCTCTTCGCGGCCGGGCTTGCGGTCGGGCTGGCCGGCGTCGTCCTGAAACTGGTTCGTGACCGGGACCTGATGGTCGGGGGGAAGTCGGTCCTGCCCGGGCTCAGCCTGGTTGCCCTGATGACCCTTTCGGTTCCGGTCGCGCAGCTGCTCCTGCTTCTGCTCGGCACCGATCTTTTCGGCGCCCGCAACCTCGCCCCGGCCTGGGCCGGGCTGCCGGTCTTGATCGGGGCCCTGATCAGCCTGCCCGCCTTCTCGCTGGCCGCGGTAGCGACGGCATTGACGGTCGGCGCCTTCCTGATCGGGGCGGTGCGGATGACCGACCCGGACCTGGCCAGCACCGGTTACGGCGGCGCGGCCCGTTTCATCGAGGCCAACGCCGGGCCGGGGGATGTGGTGATGGACTCGAGCCATTTCACCCCGGTGCCGCTGACCGAGCTCGACACCGAGCTGTCACAGGACTGGCCCGAGTACCGCGTGAACCTGCCGATCGGCGACCCGCCGTTCCTGCCGGTCCTGGCCCAGGTAGTGCCGCCGGACGAGCAGATCGCCGAGGCCTTCGGCAAGGCAGCCCGGGAGGATGGAAAGGTCTTCGCCGTCACCTGGAACCCGCCCCTGACCGATGCCAGCAAGGACGGGCTTTACGCGCCCGAAGGTGCGACCCGGGGCATTCCGAAGGGCTGGCACCTGACCGAAACCAGGACCTGGGATGGCTATCGCCCGGTCACGGTGAACGTCTTCGAGCAGTCGCCTTCGCAATAAGGAGAAGGAGCCGGACTGGCGCGCAACCGCAGGGCCGAACCCGGCGGCCGGTCAGATCACGGAACGGCGACCGAAGCGGAAGCCCAGGATCAATCGGATCATGGTCAGGCCGAGGAAGAAGGCGGTGATGCGGCTGCCGGTCACCGAGGACTTGCCGACCCGCGGCAGGTAGTTGACCGGGATCTCGACGAAGCGGATCCCGTCGCGGATGGTCAGCATCAGCATCTCGGGGCCGGCATGGGAGCCGCCGACCTGCATCTCGGCCGCGAACTTGCGGGCCACATCCCGGCTCAGCAGCCGGTAGGTGCAGCCGATGTCACTGAGGTGGCTGGTGTTGAAGATCAGCTCGACCATCTTCGCCACGGCCCAGTTGCCCCACTTGAGGAACCAGTCCATGTTGGCCCCTTCCCAGATCAGTTCGTTGGTGGTGCGGGTCCCGAGCACGACCTCGCATTCATCCGAATAGGCGAGCAGCTTGATGATGTCCGTGGCGAGGAAGGTGCCGTCCGGTTCGGCCAGGACGACCAGGTCACCGGTCGCCTCGGTGAGCCCGCGACGGATCGCGTGGCCGTACCCCTGATCGGTCTCGAAGACCTGCCGGGCACCGGTCGCCTCGACTTCCTCGGCCGTGCCCCTGGCGGCGTTGTTGTTCACCACCAGCACCTCGTCGACCACCCCGGTCGCCTCGAAGTCCTCGATCACATGCCGGATCGAGTCCTTCTCGTTGTAGGTCATAAGGACCACGCTGACTGATTTCCCGCTCCACATAAGAAGCCCGGCCGGAAGGTACCGGCGGGGGCGGCCAGTATAGGCTTCGCGCTCGCCCATGACTGAGCCCACGCAGGGGAGAAACCAATGATCGCCATCGGCAGCGCGATCACCGAAGAGGACATCTTCGACGCCTATGCCGGTCCCGGCATCGAGCGCATTCGCGAGCCGGACACCGAACTGCTGATCTACCCGTCGGCCGGATCGATCTTCCGCAGCTACAACGTGTTGCTTGACAAGGCGAAGGAAATCGAGGGTCTCGAGGCGCTGGTCCTGATCCACCAGGACGCCGAAATCGTCGATCCCGACTTCTTTACGAAGATCCGCCACGGGCTGAGCGACCCCGAGGTCGCTCTGGTCGGCTGCGCCGGTGCGACCGGGGTCCGGTCGATCGCCTGGTGGGAGGGTGCGGTCACCTGGGCCTCCTACACCCACCGCTACCAGGAGTTCGGCGGCGGCGAGATCCCGGCGATCTGCTGGGTGTACGAAGACACGCCTTCCTTCGCCGGCACCGGTGAGGTCGATTCAATCGACGGTTTCGTGATCGCCTTCTCACCCTGGGCCATTCACAACCTCCGCTTCGACGAGACGATCGGCGGCAAGCTTCACGGTTACGACTTCGACATCTCGATGCAGGTAAAGGAAGCCGGCAAGAAGATCGTCACCGAGGACCTGCGGGTCATTCACCACCACTCACTCGAGTTGATCTCCGAGATGGAGGGCTGGGTGGACACCCACATGCAGCTTTCGCGCAAGTGGCAGCACCTGCTCTCCGACAATGGTGGCGGCGAGCCCGACTGGGAGGAGCGAGCCCGCCGGGCCGAGGCCGAGCTTTCCGCGACCCGCCTGATGGCCGGCGCCGGAGAGATCATCTGGGAGGCCCGTACCCAGGAACTCGAACGGGAACTGAACGAGGTCAAGAACAGCACCTCGTGGAAGATCACCCGCCCCCTCCGCCGCCTCCGCGGCAGCCGCGAAAAGAACCAGTAACCGAACCGGGCTGGACGCTACGGCCAGCGAAGGCGCGACTTGCTTCGTCGCTACGGGTTAGCTTGGAAGGGGTCACGGAATGATGGAGACTTGGCATGAGTTACGAGGTCGCGGCCGGGCTGTCGCCTGTGGGTTCATAGCGGGCGGACTCTCGGCGCTCGGTTTCTTTGCGCTTTGCTCAGCAGAGGCCGTCGCAGCGGCGAAGCTTGATCCGTCGTTCGGAGTCGCGGGCCGGGTAGTTGTGAGTGATCCAAGGCTTCATCCCGCAATCGAAATGGCTATGGATGAGGACGAATCTCCGGTGGTGCTTTCCGGCTTCACCGATGAGACCGATGGGTCGGCATGCTCTGGCTTTGGGGTATCCAGGTTCGATTCTTCAGGAGTTCCGGACCCGTCTTTCGGGGTTGGCGGCCTCGTGGTTTCTGACTCGGAATGTGAACCGCGACATACGTTGGCCGCGCTACCAGGGGGCAGCTTTGTACTGGCCGGGCCGCAAAGGTACGGCAGCGCCTGTCTTGAAGCCACAAAACTGCTCTCTGACGGTTCAGTATTCGAGGGGTGGAATCAGGGGGGAAACAATGGCGCCAGCCGGTTTTGTTATGCGCCCGCTGCTGGTCCAGCTGGCGTCACGGCGCTTGCGAGTGAGGCAGATGACAAGGGACGAGTGCTGATCGCAGGATCAGCGCAGTGGGGAAGGAAGCATCTGTTCGGCACCGTTCGACGAATTCGGCCCAACGGGACAACAGATTCATCATTTCGCGGAACTGGAAAAGGCTGGGCCGGAGAACCTGGATTGGTCAGGCTGTTCGAAACGGGACCCCGCCACTACAACGTTGTAAATGCAGTGACGACTTTGGCTTCCGGCAAGATTCTGGCCGGCGGAACCAACCGGGGAGGGTTCGCCATCGCGAGGCTTAATCCCAAAGGGTCCGCTGACGAGTCGTTTGGGTCAGCATCCGGGGTAGCGCGGATTGATCCCGATGGACGCAAATGTGAGGCAGAAGGATTCGCGGGCAGTCCGTGCGTGGCTTCGACCGCGCAGGACATGATCGTAGACCGGCATCGAAGGGTCATCATTGCGGGCAATACCTCACGGTTTTCGGCGGCGGGCGCGGTGCTCGGCAGTCGGCTATCTGTTACTCGCCTGAAACCCGATGGCAAGCGAGACCGCACGTTTGGGAAGAACGCCATCGCCAAACCCCCGGTGGGGCCGTTTAGCGCTTCGTCCATGGCCATTCAGCGTGACGGAAGAGTTCTGGTTGGCGGTGAATCAAATGGCAAGCCGCTCGTGGTCCGTTTGGGGCATGACGGAAGCCTGGACAGGTCGTTCTTCGGCGATGGCAAGCTATCTGTCGCGGAACTTGGAAGTTCGGCAACGGGGATTCGCGACACGCTGGTCGACTCGCACGGACGAATCCTGGTCTTGGCCGCGGTCCAATCCGGAGGTTTTGAGCTATTCCGATTGTTGCCGCGATAGCGGAGAGAGAGTGGCGCTTCAGCGCCGGCGCCACCAGCGGCGGGGCTTTTCGGCCAGCAGTTCGGCCGGGGTCAGCTCGACCGGCTTCTTTTTCATCACCGCCCAGCTCTGGTTGAGGGTCTCGACGCCCGCGTCGATGATCTCGACCTCGAAGGCCCGGCCCCAGTGTTCGCGGACCCACCAGTCGGACATGAAGACCGAGGGGCCGCCCTTCTCCCAGGGATTGTCGAGACCGATCGCCTTCATCCCCGTACCCCGCTCGTCCCAGGGTTCGCCGGTCAGCGGCTGATGGGTCAGGCGGCCCATGAAGCTGGCGATCAGGATGCCGCCCGGTTTCAGCAGCCGGTGAAGTTCAAGCAGCCACTCGGCCGAGTTTCCGGCCAGGTGGGTGAAGACCGAGACCGCCCAGATCAGGTCGAAGCTGCCCGCCTCCAGACCGGGCCGGTCGGACTTGAGCGGAGGGTCCACCTCACAGGTGAAGACCCGCAGGGGCGGGCAGAGGTTGTCTTCCAGCCACTCGATCGAGGGTCGGTCGATGTCGCATCCCCAGGCCTCGGCCACCTCGGCCACATCAAGGAAGTGCCGGAGCGTGCGACCCGACCCGCAGCCGAAATCGAGCAGCCGTTTGCCCTCGTAGTTCCAGTCTTCCGGCAAGGCGGCGTCGATCGACTGTCGGGTCATCAGGCCCAGCCACTCGAAGTGGTCGAGCGCGTTATCGGTCTCCGGCAGGGAGCTGACCCGGTCAGCCAGGTCCAGGGGCGGAAACGGCGGCTTGTCCTGCGCGCTCACCGAAAGCTCCGCGGGCAGATGCCTACTCGTCGAGCAGCGACTGGACTTCCTCGCGGGTGAAGAGCGGCTTGCCGCGCTGCTTCAGCCCGGAGAGCTTCTCGGCCGCGGTGAAGGCGCTCGATCCGAGCAGCCGCCGCAGCAGATCCTCCTGTTTGGCGACCTTCTCTTCCAGCTTGACCAGCTGGCGGGCCCGGGCCTGGCCGGCGACCAGGTGCTCGACCCGGTTGCCTTCCATCCGTTCGAGGACCGGGTGGCGGTCATAGGGGGCGATCACGCGCTCGACCGCGCTAGCCCAGGGAGCATCCCGGTGCCACATCACGCCGAAGCCGAAGAAGGCCGGGACTACCGCCAGCTGGATGCCGGGCCGTTCGGCCAGGAAGTCCTCGATCGCGGTCATCGTGCCGTTCTTCTCCCCGCCTTCCTCGGCGGCGGCCCAGACGAAGGGCAGGCCCCATTCGGCGGTGCCCTTGATCCCGGGGGCGATGCCCTCGTTGTGAACCAGTGGCTGGCGCTGATCCTCGGGGATCCGGTCCGGCTCGTAGTAGGTGTCGCGCCGGGCGTGAGGCCAGCAGACATCGTGGAACATCAGCAGCGGCATCCCGGCGCCGGGAGCGCGCTCGCCGATGATCTTCAGTTCCTCGCTCAGGGTGTAGTAGTTGTGGTCGCCGTCGATGATGATCGCGTCATCGAATTCCCGTTCGCGCAGCACCTCCTGGCCGGTCTGGCGCAGGAGTTCAAGCTCCGGGTGCGCCTTCGCCAGGGCTTCGAGCTCGTCCGGCGGCAGCGGGTCGACTCCCGCGACCTTGACCCCGCGTGTCTGCGCCCATTCGAGCAGCTCGACCGTCAACTCGCCCTTGTAGGAGCCGATTTCGAGCACGGTTTTCGTTTCGATCGCTTCCAGGCAGCCCGAAAGCAGCTCGAAGACGTTGCTCAGCGAGTAGCCCCACTGGAGCGGATCGGTAACGCGTTTTCCGGGAGCCATCGGCGGCAAGGGTATAGATTCGCCCGGCCCATGGATGACCTCGGTCAGCACAATGACGCCGCTAGCCTGATGGCGGACCTGCGCTCCCGGCACCCCCGGTTCACCGAAGCGGTGCTGGCCGACACGGTGGTGACCGCCCAGCACCGGGGGGAGCGATACGAGTTCCGCGGCAAGGGGGATGCCCTGGTCGCGGCCCTTCGCCTGGCCTGGGTGAGCGACGCCTTCCTGGCCCAGGTTCTCTACCGCGCCAAGGCCGCCTGCCAGCGGCGCGAAGTCCGGGTTTTGCCCCGGCTCTTTCACCGGCTTTCGATGATGCTGGCCCAGGTTTCGATCGGCGACCCGGTGGTGATGCACCCCGGCGTCTACATCGTCCACGGCCAGGTCGTGCTCGACGGCATCGTCGAAATTCATCCCGGCGTGGTGATTTCACCCTGGGTCACGATCGGCCTGCGGGCCGGCAACGTGGTCGGTCCCACAGTTCGCGAGCAGGTGAACATCGGTACGGGCGCCAAGCTGATCGGACCAATCGACATCGGGGCTGCCTCATCGATCGGAGCCAACGCGGTCGTGGTCGACGACGTCCCGGCCGGGACCACCGCGGTGGGAGTTCCGGCCAGTCAACCCGGTTGAAACCGGGCATGCGGGTAAGTACTGAACCTGTTCTGCTTTGCAGGCCGGGCTGGTAGCGTCCAGCGGGTTCGAGAAAGCAGAACCGAACTCACCAGCTAAAGGCAGGTTTTTGATGGGCATTTTTCGTCGCAAGGATCGTGGAGCAGCCGCAGTCGCCGAGGCCGAGCCGGAACTCAATCCGGTGGTCGAGGAAGCCCGCGCTCTCGAAGCTGACGGAAGGATCTTCGACGGGATCGATCTGCTGACCCGGACCAATCGCGGAAGCGGCAACGTCGAGATCGAGCGGGAGATCATCGCCATGCGCCACCGGGCCGGCGCGGAAATGGTCGAAGCCGGGGATCAGCACCCGGTCCACCCGGAGCCCGCCGACTACGATTTTCGCCTCGAAGACAAGGTTCCGACCGTCACCCCGGCCGAGCTGACCCCGGAGATTCTCCGCGCGGCAATCCTCAAGTACGGCTGCCTGAAGGTAACCGGCGTGATGGACGAAGCGACCGCGAAGTCCCTGGCCGATGACATCGATCACGCCTTCGAGATCCGCCAGCGCCTGAGCGACGCCAAGGAAGTCGATCCGACCCGGATCTACGAGGAGTTCGCCCCCAACGAGCCCTACCAGGTCCAGTACGTGGAGCGGCACTGGGTCGCCCTGGCCGGCGGGGTCCTCGCGGCCGACTCGCCGAAGATGTTCTTCGAGATGGTCGACTCGCTCGAGCAGGCCGGGGTTCGCGACGTGGTCGAGGGTTACCTCGGCGAGCGGGCCGCCATTTCCGCCCAGAAATGCACCCTGCGCAAGGCCGATCCGAGCGTGAAGGGCGGCTGGCATCAGGACGGCAAGTTCCTCGGTGACGTCCGTGCCCTGAACGTGTGGCTTTCGCTTTCGCGCTGCGGTGATGTCGCCCCGAGCATGGACATCGTCCCGGTCCGGATCGACGAGTTCGTCGCAGCCGGCGTCAACGAAGGTGACCTCCACTACCAGGTGACCGACGAGACCGCGGCCGAAGCGGCGGGTGAAACCGGCATCGTCCGGCCGATCTTCAACCCCGGTGACGTGCTCCTCTTCGACGAGATGTTCCTCCACCAGACCGGCTCGGATCCTTCGATGCCGAACCCGCGTTACGCGATCGAGAGCTGGTTCTTCGGACCCTCGGCCTTCCCCGAGGAGTACGCGCCGATCGCATTTTGAGCCGGGCGGGAGGCCGTTCCCGGCCACATCCGGCCCGAGTTCCCAATAGTCTCGTCTGAATGGTCGAGCCTGAATTCGATTCCGAGATCGAGCTCGGGCTGGAGGTAAAGATCCCCGGGCAGCTGCCGGCCGGCCGGGCCGACGCGCTCTTCCTTTACGGGTACGCATTTCACCGCCGCCAGGACGTCGAGGGCCTGGAGATCCTGGTCGACGGCCAGCCGAACCGGGCGGTCGGGCGCATGCCCCGCCTTGACCTCTTCAAGTCGCTTCACCCGCTGATCCCGGAGGGCGAAGTCTCCGAGACCCATGATGCCGGCTCGCTGGAGGACCCGGAACTGAAGAGCTTCCGCTCCGGTTTCTGGTCCACGGTCGAGATCCCGGCCACCGGACCGGGCAAGGTCAGGATCGAAGTGGCCCTGAAGCTTGCGGATGGCAGCATCAGCCGCGCCCCCCTCGCCGAGATCGAGATGGTCGATCAGGAACAACGGTTTTCCACAGATATTGAGGAAGACCGTGGGTCCCGCCCCCCGGAGGCACGGATCGCGATCTGCATGGCGACCCACAACCCGGACATCGGGCTGCTCAGGATCCAGCTTGATTCGCTGCGTGAGCAGACGGTGACCGACTGGGTCTGCCTGATCAGCGACGACTGCTCGCTCCCGGAGACCTTCCGCGAGATCGAGGCGGAGATCGAAGGCGACGACCGCTTCCTGATCTCCCGGTCCGAGGCGAGGCTGGGCTTCTACCGCAACTTCGAGCGGGCGCTCGGCATGGTCCCCGAGACAGCCGAACTGGTTGCGCTCTGCGATCAGGATGACCGCTGGTACCCGGAGAAGCTGGCCGAGCTGGAGCAGGCCCTCGGGGGCAAGGGCGCCGGCAAGGCAGGCCGCCGCGGCCCGCAGCTCGCCTACAGCGACCAGAGGCTGGTCACCGAGGACGGCCAGGTGATCGCCGAGACCTACTGGTCTGGCCGGCGCAACAACCACACCAACTTCGCCTCGATGCTGATCGCCAACACGGTGACCGGTGCCGCGTCGCTCTTCACCCGGGAGATGCTCGAATACGCCCTGCCTTTCCCGGAGGCGCCGGGCGAGCAGTTTCACGATCACTGGCTGGCCCTGGTCGCGATGTCCACCGGCGGCATCGCCTACGTGGACAAACCGCTCTACGACTACGTCCAGCACGGCTCGGCCGTGCTCGGACATGACGCGGCCAACGCCGGGATCAAGGCGGGCCGGCCGAAGCGCCCGAAGCATCTGAGCATCGGCGCGGTCCGGCAATTCTTCTCCGGCTGGCGTTCGGCCTACTTCAACGCGTACCTCAGGCTGTCGGTCCTGGCCCGGGTGATCCTGGCCCGCTGCGACGGGGAGCTGAGCGGTCGCCAGCGCCGCACCCTGAAGCGATACATCAAGGCGGAGAAGAGCCCGGCCGGTTTTCTCTGGCTGCTCTTCAGGCCGGTCCGGGAGCTCTTCGGCCGGAATGAAACCCTCGGGGTCGAGCGGCTGCTGATCCAGGGAATCCTCTGGCGCTACATCATCTTCTGGAGAAACCGGGGGCTGGAGAAGCCGGTCGGCTCGCTCTATGACGCCAGCCTGCCCCCGGCCGGCCGGGCCGCCAAGGCCCCGGCCCACAACCATCCCCAGACCGCCCACATCCAGCGCATGGTCCGGCCGCTGGATCTGGCGGTCAGCGAAGAGGCGCCGGAGCGGGTCAATCTGCTGATCCCGACCTTTGACCTCAAGCACCTCTTCGGCGGCTACATCGCCAAGTTCAACCTGGCCCGCAAACTGGCCGAGGCCGGCTTTCGCACCCGCATCGTCACCGTCGACCCGACCCCGCCGCTACCCAGGTCCTGGCGCGAACAGGTCGAGTCCTACCAGGGGCTCGAAGGTGCATTCGAGAACATCGAGATCTTCTTCGCCCGCGACTCCGGCGAGGCGCTCGAGATCAATCCCCGGGACCGCTTCGTCGCAACCACCTGGTGGACGGCCCACCTCGCCAACGACGCGCTGTCGCGGACCGAGCACGATCACTTTCTTTACCTGATCCAGGAATACGAACCGCTGACCTTCGTGACCGGCTCCTGGTACGCGATGGCGGATGCGACCTACGACTTCCCGCACCGGGCACTCTTTTCGACCGAGCTGCTCAGGGAGTTCTTCCGCGACCGCGGCTACGGGGTCTATCGGGAGGGAGCGGCCACCGGGGACGAGCTTTCGGTCTCCTTCCAGAACGCGATCACGCCGGTCAGTGCCCCGCCCGCGGCCGAACTCTCGGCCCGGGGCACCCGTCGGCTGCTTTTCTACGCGAGACCCGAGGCCCACGCGGCGCGCAACATGTTCGAGATCGGCCTGATGAGCCTGCAGCAGGCGGTCGAAGACGGAGTCTTCGGCCCGGAATGGAGCTTTCACGGGATCGGCACGGTTGAGGGCCAGAGCCGCCTCAGGCTGACCGACGAGGTCGCCCTCGAGATCCTGCCCCGAACCAGCCAGGCCGACTACGGCGAGCTGCTGGCCGGCCATGATCTCGGCCTTTCGCTGATGCTGACCCCGCATCCGAGCCTGCCTCCGCTGGAGATGGCTTCGGCCGGGATGCTGACCGTTACCAACACCTGCGAGAACAAGACCGCGGACAAGCTGACCGCGATCTCCCCGAACCTGATCGCCGCACCGCCCACCGTGCCGGGCGTGGTTGCGGCGCTGGCCGAGGCGGCTGCCGCGGCCGGTGACGGGGAGCGGCGCGCGGCCGGTTCGTCCGTAGACTGGAGCAGTGACTGGGAGACCTCGCTTGGTCCGGATGTGATGGACCGGGTGATCGGGTTCCTCCGGTGACTCCCGATTCCATGACCACGGATCCGCTCGCCGAGACCAAGACCAGGGACATCACCGAAAACCCGGTGGTGATCTCGGTCGAGGGCCTGAAGAAGAGCTTCAAGATCCCGCTGCACCGGGTTGAGTCATTCAAGGAGCGGGCCGTCCATCCCCTCAGAAAGACCGAGTACCGGGAGCTGAAGGCGCTCGACGGGATCGACTTCGAAGTCAGGCAGGGAGAGTTCTTCGGGATCGTCGGTCGCAACGGGTCGGGCAAGTCGACCCTGCTGAAGATCCTCGCCTCGATCTACCGGGCTGACGCGGGAAAGGTCCGGATGGCCGGCCGGCTCGCCCCCTTCATCGAGCTCGGGGTCGGTTTCAATCACGACCTCACCGCCCATGACAACGTGATCATGAACGGCGTGATGATGGGCCTCAGCCGGCAGGAGGCCGCAAACCGCCTCGACCGGGTGGTCGAGTTCGCCGAGCTCGAGGATTTCAAGGAGCTCAAGCTCAAGAACTACTCCTCCGGGATGCTGGTCCGGCTCGCCTTTTCGCTGATGATCCAGGCCGACGCCGACATCATGCTGATCGACGAGGTGCTGGCGGTCGGTGACGCCTCCTTCCAGCAGAAATGCGCCGATGTCTTCAACCAGATGCGCGACGCCGGCAAGACGATCGTCCTGGTCACCCATGACATGGCGGCGGTCGAATCCTTCTGCGACCGGGCGATGTTGATCGAGGGCGGCCACGTGATCGAGGCCGGCGAACCCCGCGATGTGGCCCGGGCCTACCTGAAGCTGAACTTCGACGCCGAAACGCCGCGGCAGGAAACCCTCGGCTTCCTTGAGGATGGCGAGGTCGAGGATGACTTCATCCCCGGGGTCGACATCCAGGCGAAGCTGATCGACGCCTGGCTCGACGACGGCGCCGGCGAGCGGGTGACCAACGTCGAGATCGGCGATCCGCTGCGGCTCAACCTGGAGATCGAGGCCCTGCGTGACCTCGAACGGCCGCTTTTCACCTTCCAGATCAACGACGCCAAGCACACCCAGGTCACCGGCTTCAACCAGACCCTCGAGGTGGAGGGCCCCGGCGACGTGATCCACGAGGGCCAGAAGGTGACGATCAGCGGCGAGATCGTCAACCGGCTCACCCCCGGCCGCTACCTGCTGACCTGCTGGGTCACCCGCAACCGGGAGACTTCGGAGCGCGTGGTCCAGGGGATCAAGCTCTTCGAGTTCGTGATCTTCGGGATGAAGCGCACCCCCGGACTGGTCGAGGCGGAAGCCAGCCTCAACGCGAAGGTGGCGGGCAGCAATGGCTGAGCAAACGGCGACTGCGGCGGCATCCCCCGAAGAGGCGATGGTCTCCAGTCCGGATTCACCCGAACTGCGGGAAGTGACCGGCCCCACCGCGCTCGGTGGCGGCTGGCGCCGCTCGCTGGATTTGCTCTACCTGATCTCGATCAACGACTTCAAGAAGACCTACTTCGACACGGTGCTGGGATACGTCTGGTCGCTGTTTCGGCCGCTGATCCTCTTCGCGGTGCTGCTCTTCGTCTTCACCCAGATCTTCCGGATCGGCGATGACGTGCCGCATTACCCGGTGATGCTGCTCTTCAACATCGTCGTCTTCACCTTCTTCCAGGAGGCGACGATCGCCGCGGTGACCTCAGTCGTGGCCCAGGAAGGGGTGGTGCGAAAGACCCAGTTCCCGCGGGTGGTGATCCCGCTCGCGGTGGTGCTGACCGCGCTGTTCAACTTCGGCGTGAACCTGGTCGTGGTCCTGGTCTTCCTGCTCGCCTCCGGGGTTCCGGTCGAGTGGACCTGGCTGTTCTTCCCGCTCCTGGTTCTCGTCCTCACGGTGATCACGACCGCGGTCTGCCTGCTGGTCTCCTCGCTTTTCGTCAGATTCCGGGACGTCGGGATCATCTGGGGCGTGCTGGCCACGGCGCTCTTTTATGCGACCCCGGTCCTCTACCCGATCGAGGTGGTGCCGGAGCGCTTCCACGACATCGTGCTGATCAACCCGCTCACCCCGATCTTCATCGAGCTGCGGCACCTGGTGATCGACAACTCCGCCCCGACCGCGGTCAGCGCCGCCGGCGGATGGCTCGGCCTGCTCCCCGCGGTCGCCGTCACCATCGCCCTCTGCCTGCTCGCGGTCAAAGTCTTCAGCCGCGAAGCTCCCCGCATCGCCGAAGAACTCTAGGTCTGCGAGCTTCGCCCGGCCTACCTCTTCTTCAGGGCGATCGGGACCTGGTACATGTCGCCGGTGAGGAATCCGGTTTCGACGATCTCGAAAAGGCCGGTCCAGTTCTCTTCGATGTAGGGGAGGCTGATCACCGTGTCGCCGTAGGTCATCTCGCCCTCGTCGTATTGAGGGTGACCATCCTCGACCGGGTGGGGCACGAAGATGAACCTCGGCTCCTTCATTTCCCGGCTGGCGAAATCATCCGAAAGCTCCGCCCGGGCCGCTTCCATTAGCGGGTCGTGGTCCAGGTAGGCCGGCGGACGCACCGTGATCACGGCGAGGCCACCGGGCGCCAGGGCGGCGTGGATCGCCTTGAGGCAGGCCTCGTGAGCCGCTTCGGAAATGTGGGTGAAGACCGAGAAGCTGAAGGCCAGGTCGAGGTTCTCGAACGGAAGCCGCTCGGGCAGGAAACCGGTCTGCCGGAGTTCGCCGGGCACGCCGGTCTCGGCGCAGACTTCGAGGATCTCGGGGGTGGGGTCGCAGCCGAAGAGCCGGTCCGGCATTGCGTCCCGGGCGAAGAAGCGGGTCAGCCGGCCCCAACCACAGCCGAAGTCGAGGATCCGGGCCTGGTCGAGCGGGGCCCGGCCGTGCCGCTCGTTCAGCTCTCGGACCCTGGCGTAGAAGTTCTTGCTCTGGCCCAGCAGTTCGAGGCCGGTCGCGCCGTTCCACATCCACTGAAGGCCGGGTTCCGGGGCGCCGGGCAGGAGCGCTTTGATGTTCGGGTAGAGGTCGTACTCGCGGGTCAGCAGGACGGCCCAGAGGTCATCGCCGAGTCCGCGGAACAGTTGCCACGCCTCCTCCGGCGGGGTCTCGGCTCAGGCAGCGTCGATCCTTTCCAGCTCCTCGCCGAAGAAGGTGTCGAGCCAGGAGGTCCAGTCCGGTTCGACCTTCTCCTCGACCATCACCTCGGCCCAGGGAATCTCCGTTTCGCGGCCGCGCAGCCGCCGGGCGGCATCGCTGATCGACCGGAGCGGACGGGTCACCCGCCAGCTCAGGGTTGACTCGTAGCCCTCCCGGACCGCGTCGATCTTCTCGTCAGTGCTCTTCCCCTGTTCGGCCACCTGAGGGGCAACCCTAGAGGTTGTCTAGTCGAGCAGGCGCCCGATCCGTTCCATCGTCGCGTCGTCCAGCGCCCGGTCCCAGTTGTCGGGCCACCCGACCTTTGAGCCTTCGACCCGGGCCTCGAAGTCCCGGCTCATCACTTCGGCCGAGGCCAGCGCCTCCTCGATCTGGTCGATCCGCGGCTCGGCGGCGATCAGGTTGCCCGAAATCGCCTCGAGTGAAGCCCGGTCCTTGTTCGCGTAGGTGTTGGTGACGGTGACGAGCCCGGCGGCCGCCATCTCGAGGGGGACCAGGCTCGGATGCGGGGTGTACATCAGGGCCAGGCCGACGTCGAACTGGCGCAGCGTGTCCGCGTACTCCCGCTGGGCGACCCGCGGCAGCATCCGCAGCCGGGCCTTCGACTGCGGCAGGGTCAGCTCCCCGGTCCCGTCCACGTTCCCGATCCCGGCCAGGTCCCAGCCCCGGAAATGGCCAGCGAGAATCGCCCGGTCGAGGGCCATGATCCCCAGCTCGAAGAGGTTGCGTTCGGCGTGGGCCTCGGGGCGCGCGTAGAACAGGAGCCGGCGCCGGTCCTTGCCCTGAAGCTCGCCGGTGGTGACCGTGGCCGCCGGGGTGATCGCATTGTCGAAGACCGCGGCGCCCGCTTCCCCCGGTCCTTCCGGCCGGTACACGCCGATTCCCTGGTCGCGGAAGTAGTCCCGCAGGAACCCGGTCGAGAAGATCGCGTTGTGGTCGAGTTCGTAGCTCTGATCGGCGAGGGCGGCGGCGCTGCCCATCGGAAAGATCAGCGGCTCGTATTCCTGGATCAGGTAGGTGAAGGACTCCTGATCGAGCTCCGCGGCAGCAGCCGAGGCGATGTGGGCGGCAGTCCAGTGCGTGGCGATCAGGCGGTCATCCGGATTCATCGCGACCGGGACGGCCCGATCGCTGCCATCGATCACTTCCAGGTCACCCACCGAGTCACCGATCCCCTGATAGGCGGCGACCTGACGGCGCCAGTCATCGGGCAGGTCGAGTGGCTCCAGGGTGACGATCCGGACCCGGTGGCCGCCCTCGCCCAGTCGCCGGGCCAGGTTGAAGACCGCGATGAAGCCACCGAAGAAATGTTTGAGGTCGACGGCGGGGTGGATGATCTCGACCCGCAAAGGCTGGCCGGGGTCGGCCGCGACGTTCAGCGGTTCCAGTTTCTCGGTGATCCAGCCGGCCTTCTGGTTGCCGCGCAGCTGCATCGCTCCCCCCAGCACGGCCCGGCCGGTCAGGATGCCGCCGCCGATCGCCACCGGAATCGCCAGGAGGATGAAGGTCGCGCCGGCCGAGAGGCTCTGGCCGATCACCCCGAGGATCACCCCGATCAGAAAGGCCCCCGCAACCGGCACGCCGATCAGCCCGGCCAGCCTCGCCTTGCGTCCGGCGGTGCCTTCATCGGGGTTGCCAAAAGTCCGTCGGATCAGCTCCCGGGGGTGCGTCACGCGACGCAGCGTATTACCTTGACGGGCAAGCAATGGACCTGTCCCTGATCATTCCCGCCTACAACGAGAGCGAAGCCCTGCCCGGGCTGATCGCCGAGATCGATTCCGCCTGCGAAGGGCTCGGCCTTCAGTGGGAGACGATCGTTATCGATGATGGCTCGACCGATGGCACCTTCGGGGTGATCTCGGAGATCGCGAAGTCCAATCCCCGGGTCGGGGTCGTCAGGCTGAGGCGGAACTTCGGCAAGTCGGTCGCCCTGGCGGTCGGCTTTGACGTTACCCGCGGCGAGAAGGTGATCACGATCGACGGTGATGGCCAGGATGACCCGGCCGACATCCCGCGACTGCTCGAAGGCCTGGAAAACGGGTCCGACCTGGTCTCGGGCTGGAAGAGCGACCGCCAGGACCCCGTCACCCGTCGCCTGGCATCGAGGATCTTCAACTGGTTCACCGCCCGGGTTACCGGAGTCGACCTGCATGACATGAACTGCGGCTTCAAGGCCTACCGCGGCGAATGCGCCCGCTCGATCGAGGTCTACGGGGAGATGCACCGCTTCCTGCCGGCCTTCGCCGCCCAGCAGGGCTGGCGGGTAACCGAGCTGCCGGTAAATCACCGTCCCCGCCTCCACGGCTCTTCCCGCTTCGGCCTCGAGCGCTATCGGCGCGGCGCCCTCGACCTGCTGACCGTCGCCTTTCTCGGCCGCTACCAGAACCGTCCCCTGCACCTTTTCGGCCTGCTCGGGCTCGTCCTCGGCTCGCTTGGTTTTCTGATCTGCCTCTACCTCTCGATCATCTGGATCGGTGGCGAGGCGATCGGCGAGCGACCGCTGCTCTTCCTCGGGGTGCTGCTGATCGTGGTCGGGGTCCAGCTGTTTTCACTGGGCCTGCTCGGCCAGATGATGGTGGTCGGCCGGCGGGCCGGTGTCTCCGAGGAGAAGGTGCTGATCGAGAAGGTGCTCAGCCCCGAAAGCGATCCGGAACTCGGTCTCAGCCGGCTGGAAGCGGTCGGCAGCGGGCGATGATCCAGGGCATCGAGGTCTGAACCTCGACAACTTCGGTCCGGGTCGAAAGGAAGGCCTTCAAGCTCTTCGGATTCCAGTGGTTCACGTGCTCGGGATGGTTGCCCCAGGTCTTGAGGTACTTGCCGCGGGCGAAGCTGCCGAGCCGGAACCAGGGCTCATGCGGCACCGAAACGACGATGTCCCGGCCGGAAACCCGGGCCAGTTCGGCCAGGCCGGCAGCCGGGTCGGGCAGGTGTTCGAGCACCTCGAGGCAGAAGACGAGGTCGAAGCTGCCGTCCTCGAACGGCAGGTTGAGCAGGTCGGCCTGCCGGATGGTCGCGCCGGGGAGTCGCCGGGCGGCGAACTCGACCGACTCGGGGTTGAGGTCGATCCCGGTGGGGGCGGGCGGCAGAACCTCGCTCAGGCGATCCAGGGTTTCCCCTTCGCCGCATCCGGCATCGAGCACGGTGGCCGGCTTCAGCGGCTTCACGACTTCCTCGACCGTGTCGTAGAAGCCGCCGATCAGCCGCTTCACCACCGGGTTCCCGGTCTGGAACTTCTCGTAGTTGGTGGTGTCGACGGTTTCGGTGCTGTTCGCTGCCATGGCGGGTGATCCTATGGGCGGAGGCTCTCGATGAGGTCCGTGAGGCTGTGCTCAAGCGTGATCCCGGGGCGCCAGCCGGTCAGCTCGCGAAGCTTCGAGAAGTCCCCGCGGATCGAAAGCAGCCCGGACGCGGGCCGTCCGGTTCCGGAGCCGCGCAGGGTCAGGTCAACCCCGGTCAGCTCGCCGGTCAGGGCGGCCAGTTCCGCCAGGCTCGTCGCCTTTCCCGAGCAGAGGTTGAGGGTGCCGGTTGCTCCTTCCTCGAGAACCCGGCGGACCGCCCGGGCGGCGTCGCGCACGTCGGTGAAGTCCCTGGCGGTGGCCGGCTCCCCGACCTCCACCTCGGCCCGTCCGCCAGTCCCGGCGGCCAGGGCGGCCCGGACGAACTCTGAACTCGCCTGGGTTGAAGGCTCGCCGGGGCCGATCAGGTTGAAGCAGCGCAGCACCGTCACCGGTATCCCGTAGCCGCGTCGGTACTGGCCGCAGATCGTCTCCATGGCCAGCTTCGAAGCGGCGTAGGGCGTGGTCGCCGCGGTCGCTGAAGATTCGTCGAAGGGCGCTGACCCGGCGTAGACCGCGGCCGAGGAAAGGGACACGAGCTGCGCCCCGGGGGCCCGTTGCCGCAGCGCTTCAAGCAGGTTCAGCGCCCCGCCCGCATTGACCGCGAAGCAGGCGGAAGGGTTTGCCCGGGCCGATGCCGGTGAGGTCATCCCCGCGGCGTTGACCACGGCCGCCGGTGCGGCGGCAGCGATCAGCTCGCTGAGGCCGGCGGGATCGAGCAGCTCGGATTCGCTCCGCTCCGGACCGAGCACCTCGATTCCGGCCGCGGCGAGTTCGGCCGCAATCCGGCTCCCGAAAAAGCCGGAAGCCCCGAGCACGAGAACTCTCCCGGGCCCGGTCACGGTCCTGGAATTCAGCCGGTCTTGCCGATCAGCCGGTCGCGGCCCGACTGTTCGATCGTCTTCTTGAGGCCCTCGGACAGGGGCACGGTCGGCTCCCAGCCGAGCAGCTCCTTCGCCCGGTCGATGTTGGGCTGGCGGACCTGCGGGTCATCGGTCGGAAGCGGCTCGAAGGTGATCGTCGATTCGGCCCCGGAAGCCTCGATCACCGCGTTCGCGAGCTGCAGCAGCGTGTACTCGTCGGGGTTGCCGATGTTGACCGGCAGGTGCTCGCCCGATTCGGCCAGCGCGATCAGGCCGCGGACCAGGTCATCGACGAAACAGAACGACCGGGTCTGCGAACCATCGCCGAAAACGGTCAGCGGCTGGTTCTGCAGGGCCTGCCGCATGAAGGTCGGGATCGCCCGCCCGTCATGGGCGCGCATCCGTGAGCCGTAGGTGTTGAAGATCCGCACGATCGAGGTGTCGACGCCCTGCTGGCGGTGGTAGGCCATGGTCAGGGCTTCGGCGTACCGCTTCGCTTCGTCGTAGACCCCGCGCGGGCCGATCGGGTTGACGTGGCCCCAGTAGCTCTCTTCCTGGGGGTGGACCTGGGGGTCGCCGTAAACCTCGGAGGTCGAGGCGAGCAGGAAGCGGGCCCGCTTGAACTTGGCCACGCCGAGCATGTGCCAGGTGCCCTGGGCGCCGACCTTCAGGGTGTGAAGCGGCAGCCGCGCATAATCGATCGGGCTGGCCGGGGAGGCCAGGTGGTAGACGAAGTCAACCTCGCCGTCGAGGTGGACTTCCTCGGTGATGTCCTGCGGCAGGAAGGTGAAATCGGGATTCGTGATGTGCTCGATGTTCTGGAGTGATCCTGTGTCCAGGTTGTCGATGCAGATCACCTTGTTGCCCTTCTCGAGCAGGGCATCGCAAAGATGGGATCCGACAAAACCGGCTCCGCCGGTAACTACGCTGACTGTCATGGGCGGATCGTATTCAAGGTTCGGCCGACGATGCCGTCCTGATCGTCTACCGTTTACTGCCTGTCACTTCGGGGGGATTGGAAGCCATGAGCGCCGTCAGGCGAAAAGCAATCGGGGTCCTGCTGCTTGCCGGCCTTGTCCTCTTCTGCCTGCCAGCCGCCTCGGGAGCGGTCCCGGCCTGGCAGTCGGCCCCGGTTATCCCCTCTCTTTCGAACGGGGATCAGGCCAGGCTGAAGGACCGGGTCGCGGCCGGCGAGCGGACCGGGTTGCGCAGCGGCGTCTTCGCCAAGGTCGGGGATTCGAACACCGAGTTCTCCCCCGACCTCTACGGCCTCGCCTGCCGGAAGCCGACCGGTCTGAGCGCCGCCCTTCGCGGCACCCTCGCCACCTACAGCCGCGTGCGCCTGCCGAACGCCAGGGCGCTGCCGGGCTGCCGGCCGTGGACCTCGTTCTCCCGCCGCTCCTCGGCCGCCCAGGCCGGCGTGCACTCGACCTGGCCTCTAACCCCGGTCAAGGATCTTCCCGACGAGAGCTACTGGGCCAAGCCGCCCGGCTGCCCGCTCAAAGGCACTCCGCTGAGCTGCGAGATCGACGCGACCATGCCCCGCTACGCCATGGTCATGCTGGGCACGAATGACATCGGCATGGACATCGCTTTCGGCATCCAGCCTGGCAGCAGGATCGTCAGCCGCCTCGGCGGCGTGGTCAGGGCCCTGCTCGCCCGGAAAGTGGTTCCCGTGCTGAGCACGATCCCGCCGATCATCCGGCCGGACGGCACCCGGCAAGGCGAGGTCACGGCCGGTGTGGCCCGGAGCAACGCCGGCATCTTCGAACTCGCCCGGAAGTGGCACCTGCCGATGATCAATCTCTGGCGGGCCCTGAAGGAGCCTTCGATGATCGACCTCGGCCTGGCCGGGGACGGCCTCCACCTCAGCGTCGCGGGGGCAGGCGGGGAGATGGTCGGTGTCCAGCCGGGAGCTTCGACCTTCGCCGACTCGGTTGATTTCACTGCGGCCGGCCTGCGCTACGGGGCAAACCGCCGCAACCTGATCTGGCTGAAGACCCTGGCCCGGCTCGACCGGGTCACCGGTTGACATGGGCCGCCGCTTCACAGCCGTCCTCCTGGCCGGGCTGATCCTGCTGGCCGGTTGCGGCTCCTCCGGTGAGGATTCCGGGCAAGCTCCCGACCCCTCCCGGGCACCTGCCCGGGCCGGGGAATCGGCGCGGACCCCGCAACCGGTGGCCGACCTTTCGTCCGGCTCGGTGCTCCCGGACCTCTCGGGGGCGGCCGGTGACCGCCTGCGCCGGGAGGTTGCCCGGGCCGACGAACGGAAGCTGAACCCGGATGTCTTCGCCAAGGTCGGCGATTCGAACACCGAGTGGCCGCAGAACCTTTACGGGCTCGGTTGCCGCGAGGTCGGTTACGGCTCGAACGGCCAGCTCGAAGCGGTGGTGAAGAAGTACTCGAAGGTGAGGTTTCCGGGCCTCGTCTCGCTGGACGGCTGCTCACCGGTCAATTCGCTTACCCGCCGTTCGGCGGCCGCGGTTTCCGGGGTCTGGACCGAGTGGCTGATGACCCCGACCGAGGATCTCTACGCGACCGAGGTCGGCCCTCCGACCGACGAGTGCCGGCCGGAGCAGACTCCGCTCGACTGCGAGATCGAACTGATCCGGCCCCGTTGGGCGCTGATCATGAGCGGCACCAATGACGCCCTGCTCGGCAAGCCGCTCGGCGACACCTACCGCGATCTCCTTACGAAAATGGTCAGCCGGGTCCGCGAGCTCGGCCCGGTGCCGGTGCTTTCGACCCTGCCGCCGATGGCGGTCCTGACCGAGAACGGCCAGCCCGGCGAGGAGAGGATCGCCGAAGCGAACCGGATCATTCGCGAGGTTGCGTCGACGGAGCAGGTTCCGCTGATCGACCTGCACTCGGCCCTTGTCGCTCCCGGGATGGTCAACGACGGGCTCGGCCCGGACGGCCTCCACCTCGGGGTTTACGGCGGGGAGGCTCAGCCGGACGTGATGCGCGGCTCGGCCATGCTGACGATCCCCGCCCTCCATTACGGCGCGAACCGCCGCAACCTGATCTGGCTGCAGGTGTTGGAGCGTCTGGATCAGGCCGCCGACGGGCAGTAAGCTTCCGCGCCGGCCTTTTCCGCCAGTCAACGAAGCCGGCCTGTCAAGAAAAGGGGAGTTCTGAATGAAGGTTGCGGGGAAGTTCGCAGTTGCGCTGTCGGTCCTGCTCGGGGTTTTCGTCTTCACCGGTTCGGCATCGGCAACCACCTTCTGCGTGCCCGGCTACTTCGACGGCTGCCCCGACAACGGCTCGAACGTGGTCCCCTCCGGCGCCGGGGCCGGTGAAAAGCTCGAGAATGCGATGTCCCAGAACGGCAGCGACGGCAGTCCGGACACGGTCTACCTGGACAGCGGGACCTATGTCGACACCGATTCCCTGAAGGCTGGCGGCAGCGACGGTTTGACCGTGATCGGCAACGGCCGCGACAGGAGCTTCATCACCAGTTCGGTCGCCGGCAATTACTACGTGGTTGACCTCAACTTCGGCAACTCCCGTCACATCACGATGAAGGATCTGGCGATCGTGATCCCCGAGGACTTCCCGAATGACAACGGGCCCGGCTCGGCGGTCCAGTCCAAGGGTGACGACTTCGATTCAGTTGACGTGATCAACGAGAACAACACCGGAACGGTTTATCTCTCGTCCGGATTTGCGAACGTGATGGGCGGGGGCAGCTTCACCGACATCCGGCTATTCGGGAGAAACGGCGCCCGGTTCGGCAACGCGATCAATGTCGCCTGCAACTACCCGGGGCAGGTCACGATCAACGGCGCCGGGATATCCGACAGCCAGTACGGCGTCCTGGCTCCCTGCTCCACGGTCCCCGTTTCGATTGACCGGGCCACCTTCTCCGGGGCGGATTCGGCGCTGCAGCCGTCCAACGGTGCGCAGCTCACCGCCTCGAACGTGCTGATCGAAAGTGGCGACCTCTCCCCGGTCATGGTCTACAACGCCAAGGGCGCCGGCACGACTACGCTCGACCTCGATCACGCAACCGTGGTCGCAACGGGGGATGCGTCGATGCCGGCGATCCGGGCCAACGTGGCCAATGTCGTTGCCGCCACGGACCCGATTCAGGTCAACGTGAGCAACTCGATAATTCTCGGCTTCGACGACACCTGGGAGATGATCGCCCCGACCGATCCGGCCAAAGGCGACGTCGGCCTTTCGGTCAGTTACTCCGACTTTTCCCCGGTCGGCGTGGTGACCGGCGATTCAAACCTTGACACCGCTACGGGCAACATCTTCGACAGCCCCGGGTTCGCCGGGATCACCGACTACCACCTGACTCCCGGCGCGCCGACCGTTGACGCCGGGGATCCTTCCGCCGTCGAGCCGCTCTTCGACCTCGAAGGGAACGGCCGCCCGATCGACGGTGACTTTGACAGCGTCGCGGTCCCGGACATGGGCGCCTACGAACTCAACCCGCCTCCCCCGAACTGCCCGGTCGACCCGTCCGCCTGCGCCCCGAAACTCCGGAAGGTCAAGTTCCGCTACCGGTTCGGCAAGGGCGGGACCCTGCGGTACCGGGTCTCGATCAAGGCGAAGGTGATCGCCGTCTTCAGGCCGGTCCCGAAGAAGGCAAAGTCGAAGCGTATGACGGTCCGCATCCTCAAGCAGGGAAAGCAGGGCGCCAACGTGATCAAGCTCGGCAAACGCCTGCTGAAGCCGGGCCGCTACCGGCTCGCGATCCGCGCTCTCAACAAGACGGGCGACTCATCCAACGTGGTGGTTCGCAAGGTGCAGGTCAGGAAAGCCGGGAGGCGGTAGACGATGCGCGTGATCATTCGGACCGCCCTCGGGGCGGCGGCGTTTGTCTGTTGCCTGGCCCTGGCCGGGCCGGCGGCGGCCAACAACTTCTGCGTCCCCACCTACTCGGCGGATTGCCCGGCCAGCGGGACCAACGAAGCCGAACCGGACCTGAACGCGGCACTCTCGGCCTACGGGTCGGATGGCAACCCCGACAGGGTGATCATCGCTCCCGGCACGCAGACTTCCACCGGCAGCTTCAAGGCGCCCGGCAACGATCCGCTGGAGATCATCGGCTCGGGCCGCGACAAGACCTTCCTGACCAGCAGCGCAACCGGCAACACCTACGTGCTCGACCTGACTTCCGGCAGCAACCGGGCGGTCACGGTGAAGAACCTGGCCGTCGTGGTTCCGGCCAGCTTCTCGACCGGCGCGGCGATCTCGGAGTCCGCCGACCGGTTTGAATCGGTTGACCTGATCAGCAGGAACGACGGTTCCTCCGGGGTCTTCAACCCGACCGGCGGCAGCAGCTTCTCCGACGTCCGCGCCTTTGGCCAAAACGGGGCCGGCTTTGGCGGGGTCTTCTACCAGCAAAGTCAATGCGGCACCGGCCCGGTTTCCTTCGAGCGGATCCACATCACCGACGCTTCGTCGGGCCTGATCTGGAACTGCCCCGAGGCGAATCCGGTCACGGTTGACCGGGCCCGGTTCACCGGGGTCGGAGCCGCGATCAGCGTTTCCGACGGCGCCCTCGTTTCGGTCACCAACACCCTGGTGGAAAGTGGCGAGGGAGCGCCGATTCGCGCCTTCAGCGCCACCAACAAGGTGACCACGCTCAACCTCGACCATCTCACCATGGTCGCTACCGGCGACCCCAATCAGCCGGCGATCCGCGCCCAGGTGAACGGTGTCGCCAGTCCGACCAAGGACATCGAGATCAGCATCGGCAACTCGATCATCAGCGGCTTCGCCGACTCCTGGTCACTGGAAGCACCGGTTGATTCCGTGAAGGGCAATGTGAGCCTGGACGCCAGTTTCCTGGCCTCCGATTCGGACGGGCTTACCGCCGGCGAGTCCTTCGTGACCGGGGCGAACAACCTCGCTCTCGGTGGCGAGGCGATCTTCGCGGCAGCCGACGATTTCCGCCTGGCGACCGGTTCCGTCGTGATCGACGCCGGCGACCCTGCGGCCACCCTGCCGGATCACGACCTCGACGGCGAACCCCGGCCGGTTGACGGCAACGCCGACCTGGTCCCGGTCGGTGACCTCGGGGCCTACGAGTACCAGCCGACCTGCGAAGAGGACCCGGCATTCTGCCCGGTCGATGCGACCGCCCCGAGGATCAGCAAAGTGAGCTTTACCTCCAGGCCGGGCCGCGGCAGTTCGCTTCGGCTCAAGATCTCCGAGGCGGCCACGGTCAAGGCCGTGTTCACGCCGCTTTCGAAACGGGGCAGGCCTAAGCGCGGAAAGGTCAAGCTCAGCCGCAAGGCCAGGGCGGGCTCCTTGACGATCAAGCTCGGGAAGAGGAAACTCAAGCCCGGCCGGTACAGGCTGACGCTTCAGGCAGCCGACAAGGCCGGCAACAAATCGAAAATGATCACCCGGAAGGTCCGGGTCAAGGGATAGGGGCAGACATGAGGCCAGTCAGGTTTGGAGTCGCCGCGGGAACCGTGATGCTCGCGCTGCTCGTTTTCTCCGCTCCGGCTTCGGCCACGACCTTCTGCGTGCCGGGCTTTTTCGATGCCTGTCCCGACAACGGCACCAACCAGGCCCGGACGGACCTGGGCGATGCGATGACCGATGACGGCAGCGATGGAATCCCGGACAAGGTGATGATCGACTCGGGGACGATCACCTCCACCGGCTCGATCGTCGCCGGCGGCATCGATCCGCTTGAGGTGACCGGGGCGGGCAGGGACAAGACCTTCCTCACCTCGAGCTCGACCGGGAACATCAGCGTGTTGCGGATCAACAACCGCAAGGGCACGAAGATGTCCGATCTGACCATCGTCGTACCGGCTTCGTTCCCTGACGAATTTGGAAACGGTTCGGCCGCCCAGATCGGGGATTCGGAGCTGACCAGGGTTGACGTGGAGGTCAGGAACTCCGATTCGAGCGCCTTCGCCTCGATGGTCGGGAGCAACCTGATCAGGGATTCACATGTGTACGCGGCCGAAGGGTCGAAGGTGCGATGGGCATTCGTCACCGGCGGGGCACCGGGCAAGTCAACGATCATCGGAGCCAGGGTTGAAGACCCGGTCTACGGGTTCGTAGCCGACAACCCCGATACCTCGATCGAGGTGAAGGCAAGCCGGGTGATCGGCCCGACCGCTTATGGCGCCTGGGCCGGGTCGGGAGGGCAAATCAGTCTCGAGAACACCCTGATCGCGACCTACGGGGGAGGCGCTTTGACCGCGGACCCGGAGAACGGCGAATCCGACCCGACCATCGTGACCGCGGTCTCGTCGACGATGGTCAACACCGGCACCTCGACATCTCCCGGGATTCAAGTCGACATTCCGAATTCGATTACCGCCGGTGACGCCTTCGTGACAGTCACCGACTCGATCATCCGTGGCTACGGGGCGACCTGGGATCTGTTCGTCCCGATCGGGCCGGGCTTTGCCGCGGCGAACCTCAACGTCGTCTATTCAAACTTCCCCCCGGTCGCCGCCCCGGGCTCGGCCGGAAACGTAAACGTCGGGAGCCCGACAAACATCAACCAGGATCCGCTTTTCGTCAGCCCCCAGGACTTTCGCCTGAAGCCGGGCTCACCTTCGGTTGATGCGGGCAATCCGGCCTCGACCCTGACCACCGACATCGACGGCAGCCCCCGCCCCCGGGACGGTGACGGCAACCGGACCTCGATCAACGATCAGGGTGCTTTCGAGTTTCAGCCCACCTGCGCCACCGCCCCGGCACTTTGCCCGACCGTCTCGAAGGTGAAGTTCAGGTTCAGGGCCGGCAAAGGCGGTTCGCTCCGCTTCCTCCTCTCCCTGGCGGCCAAGGTGAGGGCGGTCTTCACGCCGGTCCCCGCGCACCGGAAGCCGAAGCGCAAGGTGGTGAAGATCACCCGCAAGCTCAAGGCCGGCCAGGTGAAGATCAAGCTCGGCAAGCACCGGCTCATGCCGGACCGCTACAAGCTGAAGATCACCGCCTACGACAAAACCGGCCACAGCGCCAAGCCCCTGATCAAGAAGGTCACCGTCAAGTAATCCCGCGCCCGGGCCGGGAGCGTTCTTCAGCCAGCCCCGACCGCAGTAGCCAGGTCAACCGCCAGCCCTGGCCCGATCAGGTCCTGGTCGGCAGAAACCACCTTCCGTCCCAGCCGTTCGGCGATCGCCACATACGAAGCGTCATAGAAGGTGAGCTTGTGGCGTCGGGCCAGGTTGCCGGCGAGGCGGAAGTCGGGGACAGTCAGCTCGAGGGGAGGGCCGCAGTAGTGGACGAGCGCCTCCAGTTTGCGGCCGATCTGTTCGTCGCTGTCACGCGTCTTGGTCGCGAGCACGTTCCCGACCTCGTACAGGCATAGCGAGGTGATCCTGATCGACGCCTCGGCGATGAGGATCTCGGCCAGCTCCCGTTCCGGTTCGATCTCCCTGGGCCGGAACCACTTGACCGCGATGCTCGCATCGACGATCAGGTTTGCCGGAGTCATCAATGGTTCCGGCGATCCCGCCGGATCGCTTCGGTTATGTCCTCCCCGGGGTCGATCCAGTCCGAGGAAAGCCCGTCCAACTGGGCTCGAACTTCGTCACGGCTCACTTGCCGGACCCCGACCTCGACCCTCGCAGCCCGCTGGAGCAGCCCGCTTCTCGTCGTGCCTTGGCGCCTTGCTTCGGCATCGATCTGGGCGAGCAATTCATCGGGTATGGAGACCATAACCTTCGCCATCCTTCCGAGTATATCCCGTTGGCAATACCCACTTCTGTCTTTCGAACATGCCACACCCGCAAGCGGAATCGGCTTCAGGGCCACGAATCGTCACGGTTCTGTCACAGAGATTTTCTCGTTCTGTTGCACAGTTGCGGTTAGGCTCGGTGCGGAGGCAGAGAAAGGAGCAGTCATGCTGTGTGCATTGACGGTCCGCAAGGTGAAGCCGGGCACTGCCGAGGAGTTCATCGAGAACTTCCGCCCGCCCGACGACGAATACCCCGGCGGCTGGAAGCGGTTCTTTGCGATCCGCAACCTGGCCGACGAGAACGAGGTAATCACCTTCGGGCTCTTCGACGGTGACCTCGACCAGCTGAATGCCAGTCAGGCCGAGGACAACAAGTACGAAGACAGGATCAACGCGGTGGCCCCGTTCATCGAATCGACAGGAACCAGCGGCGTATTCGAGGTTCTGGTCGATCAGTCAATCGACTGAATCGCGGCGGCATCCCCGGCGGCCCGGTCGGGCGCCCCGCGAGGGGCGCGCCGGCCAGCTTCAGAGATGCCGCCGCCCGCGGCGCCCAACATCTGGGTCGGACGCCGGCCAGTCGAAGCTCAGTCGGAGTTCATCCAGATCAACCAGTGGACCGGGCTCACGGTTCCGGTAGGTGGCCAGCTCGCTTCGCACGGCCGACTGGAACATTTCGTCCCGGTCAACCCCGCGGATCGCGGCTTGCCTCTCCATTCCTGTGAGCAGTCCGTCCGGGATCTGTCCCTCCGTCCTTGCCATTGGCCGAACATAGCGCCGGTCCTTCGGCCTGTGTGAGATATGTCAACCCCGGGTCGATGAAAAACCCGGCATTTGCGGAATTCCTTTGTCAGATCAGGGAGAATGGAAGCGACATGGGGGGCATGAAACTGAAAACGGGAGTCGCAGCTCTCGCTGTCTCGATGCTTCTGTTCACCGCCGATGCCGGCGCAGCGGTCAGCCACCAGGTGACCGGGCCGGAGGCGAAGGCATCCCGGGGTTTCTGGACAGCGGCCCGGGTGGCTGCCGCGCTCAAGCGTGACCCGGACTCCGCTCTGAACGCCGCCTCCTCGCCTGACCGGCACCCGGTCGCAACCCATCACCGTCCGGTCACGGTGTACCGGCCCGAGGTCGGCAAGATCCTCGCCTGGGATCGAAACATCGGCGAGTTCAGCTGCAGCGGCAGTATCATCGACACCCGCAGCCTGCGGCTCGTCCTCACTGCGGGCCATTGCGTCTATGCCGACGGGGTCTGGGCGCGGAGGCACATCTTCATCCCGAACTTCAAGAACGGCCGCCGTCCGTTCGGGGCCTACCGGGTCAAGGCCACCTGGGTGTCCAATGCCTGGTTCAACAATTCCTTCGGGACCCGGGGCATGAATTTCGACATCGGACTGCTGGTCACCCGCAAACGGTGGAACGGCTCGCGGATCGGAGAGAACGTCGGGGCGATCCCGATCCAAACCTTTCCCCGCCGATACGGGGTCACCGACATCTACGGGTACCCGGGCGGGGCGATGCGGACCCGGGTGATGCGTACTTGCCGTTCCCACACCAAGGCGGACTGGTACGGAGGCCGGTTCTTCTACGGACCGACCGGCCTTCTGGCCCGCTGCAACATGGCGGCCGGCTCCAGCGGCGGCCCCTGGGTTTCCCGTTACAAGGCCGAAGGAGGCGGCACGATAGGAGTGGTCGACGGTCTGACCAGCACCGGCTTCTCCCAGGGCGGCAGGTCCTACTTGACCAGCCCCTACTTCGGCCGGATCCTGGTCCGCCTGATCAAAGCCACCGAAGGCCGCTGACCCCCGGGGGGCGAATCCCCGGCCCCCGGCACTTACCTCCTCAATGGAGCGATCCGTTGAGAAAGGGTCAGGCGATGTGTATCGTGATGTGTATGAGGACCAACATCGTCATCGACGACGAACTGATGGCCGAAGCCCAGAAGCTGACCGGGACAAAGACCAAGAAGGAAACAGTCGATCTCGCCCTGCGGGAAATGGTGGCCCACCGCCGCCGGCAAGGGATCCTGGAGTTGCCGGGCAAGTTCAAGTGGGAAGGCGACCTGAACGAGATGCGTCGGAATTTCTTCCGGAAGTTCGATTGATTGTCGCTGACACGAGCGTCTGGGTCGACTATCTGAACGGTGTCTGGGCACCCGGTTCGAGAGAGCTCCGTCGGCTCCTCGAGGAGGACGAAACCGTGTGCATGACCGATCACGTTCTCTCTGAGATTCTTCAGGGCTACCGCAGGGAGGCGGAAGCGGATGAAATCGCAAGCCTCTTGCTCACCTTCCCCTTTCTGGGCCTGGAGGGTCCAGGCGATTACCTGGCCGCAGCGAGCGTCTATCGAAAGGCCCGGTCTGCGGGAATAACCCTCCGCAGCACGGTCGATCTCCTGATCGCCATTCCTTGCATTCGTCGTGAAGCCTTCCTCCTGCACAACGATCGCGACTTCGACCAACTTGCCAGGGTCTCGGACCTGAAGATCTGGCAGCCGGCCGGCTGACCCGGGCCGGCACCGGGATAGGTAGCCCGTTGAGCTTTGCCGTCAGCAGGAGCTGGCGGGCTTCACCGTGAGGCTGACCTTTCGGGCGCCGGGCCTGGTCTGCAGTCTCAACTTCGGGGAGCAGGCAGCGGAGGTGACCCTGGCCCCCTTGACGATGGCCTTGTACCCGGTCGGGTAGGTGTAGCGGGGTACCGAGACAACGCTGGGAAGCGGGGCGGGGAATTTGCCCCCTCCACGCTTTGCCGTGCCGTAGGTCAGGTCCATCACCCGGGTGTCCGGATCGAACTTCAGTGAGGTGGGCGTGCCGGTGACGGCCACTGGATAGGGGCGGGCCAGCGCCTGGATTACGTCCTGGGTGGCGGTGCCGGTGCCTGCGGTTACCGATCCGTCGGGTACCACGTTCTCGTTGTAGGCCCAGAAGATCCAGGAGACGATCCGGGCATCGTAGATGCTGGTCAGCCGGTCGATCGTCGCGTTATCGCTGGTCGCGCCGAACTCGGTCAGGATCGCCGGAACCTGGTCCCGGGTGGCCGCCTTGACCGTCTCCTTAACCATCAGGGCGTCGTTTTCGTCGGTCGCATAGTTGTGGGCCGATAGCCAGGCGCCGGTTGACCCCGGCAAAACGGTCGGACGGCCGAGGTTGAAGAAGAGGAACGGCTCGACAAACACCGGCTGGGTCTTCGTCAACTTGCGGGTCGCCTTGACTGCCTTGCGGGCGAAGGGCATCATCAGTTCGCGCTCGAGTTGCGGGCAGCCGGTTGCTTCGGCGCAGGGCGCGAAGTCGGTCCCGGGCCACGGCTCGTTGAAGACGTCGTAACCGACGACATGGGGGTTGCCCCGGAACTTCTTGACCAGGGCGGTAAGGCTCTGGATCACGTATTCCTGCAGGCCCTTCCCGTTGACCTCCGAGTTGTCCCAGAAGTGATCCCAGGCCCGCTGCATGGCGGTGTTGCCGAAGTAGTAGACGGGGAATGGCAGATCCGGGTTCGGCAGGCCGTCGTCGATTGCCATCCAGTCGGGAAAGCCGTTGCCGTTGTATTTGGGGGCGTAACCGTCCTGGTGGATGTCGACCTGGGTGTAGATCCCGGCTTTGGTCAACTGGTTGACCGTCTGCGCCAGCTTGTCGATGTAGGCCGTCTCGATCTTGCCGGGGGTCGGCATGAGGCCACGCAGGTCGACCCCCAACCGCACCACATTGAGTCCGAGCTTGCTCAGCAGGTTGACGTCATCGGCTCCGAACCCGTCGGCCGCCGGGTAATACGGCGCGGTCTTGTAGACCTCGTTGACCCCGCGGAGCTGCACGACCCGCCCGGTCGCATCCACGAACCAGCGGCCTTTGTGAGCGATCGGGGCAACCGCGCCGGAACCTGCCCCGGCGGGAACCTTGGCGGCCTGTGCGAACGGCACCGCGACGAGCGACGCCGCTACGGCCAGGGTGGCTAGACCAGCGCGAATCGGGTTCGTGAGAGTGCAAACAGTAGTCGAGCCCGGAAGTAGCTCAGTCTTTTTGGCAAGGGCCTTTGTCAGAAATCCGGTTCCCGGGCGACTCTCCATGTGCCAGCAAGCAAACGAGGGGGTGCCGATGTGGATAGTGACTGACCGTGGTTTCTTTTCAGTGGTGGACAAGGGCGAGCCCGAGGGCTGCCTGTGTGTACGGACCCGGGTCCGCGAGGACCTTGAGAATCTCTGCCAGCTCGAGTCCCTGACCTCGTACGCCGACGCGATCGAGGAAAGCAGGTTCAGCGACTACCGCTTCCGGATCCACGTGAAGCGGGAGGACTGGGTCAAGGCCGCAGCCGATCTGGCCGACCAGATCGACTACGACAACTTCAAGAACGCGGTCAAAGCTCGCCAGGGGACAGAACGGGCCAGCTTCTACAACCAGGTCTGGAACGACCTCTACGGAATGCAGGAGAAGTTCGCCAGGTAAGACCAGCAGCAGACATCTATCAAGAGCGGTCGAGGGAACCGGCCCCATGACGCCGCAGCAACCAGACGGGTTTCAACCCCCGGAAACGGTGCTAATGCCGGAATCGATGGAGGTAAGAATGCCGTACCAATCAGAGATCGACGCCGAGTTCAGCGCAATTGATGCGATTCTGGACGAGTACACGAAGCGAGTTCCCGAGGGCCCGCAGGGACGAATATGTCAGTCATGCGGCGAGGCAGCGAGATTGCCTTCGATCGAACACGAGATCGCCGCTTACGAGCAGCGGGGCGACTTCATCGCCTTCTGGGATGAGCACCAGTCGTGCTTCACGCGAGCCTGCAGAGGGATCTTCACTGGCTGGAGATTTTGCGAAGTCTGTCGCTGCGAAACCGCGGCTACACCTGAAAACCGCGCTGGGCTTAGCTGGTTGTGCTCTGACTGCCGTGAGGGCTTGCGGCTCGGGTATCGAGGTGAGGGGCAGGTCCTGGAGAAACTCGCCCGATGGCGAGGTGCGCAACACGGTACGTTTTGCGGTGCCTGGAGGAGTCTGCCTCTCAATGTCCCCACGGAGAATGACGTCGCTGTCGCAATCGAGCCGCCCGGAGGATGGATTCCGATCGGACTTCGTGAATGTCCCACCTGTAATTGGGGAACCGGATTCACTTATTCGGCTGGCTACGACGGAAACCCCGACAGAAGATCTGCCCGTTGTCGATGTGAAATCGCCCGATGCCCCTGCGGTGCCCGCTCCACCACCGGTGAAGCTCAGACCTGCTGTTACTCGGTGAGCGGTGGCGGCTGGCGCTACTCCTCCGGCATCGTCTCCCAGTTCGGCCGCTACTGCCGGGATTGTCTCCACGAGAAAGGGGTCAAAACCACGAGCTACTCGGCGGCAATCGAGAAGCTTCCATCCGACAAACAGGTCGAGGTCGAGAAGCTTCGCAATAAGTGGACGGTCGAGGATGCCCGGAGGAAGCCGGAATAGTCAGGCGGGCGGCTGTGTCTTGAGGAGCCGGTCATTCTCGAGGCGTGCCGAACGGACTGCTGCCGGAACGGAAGGACTCGTTCGGTTCGGGAACGTCGATTGGCGTGTACCCACTCACCTTGGACATCGAACTCTCACGAGGCCGGCCCACCGGGTTGTTCGGTGTGGACCCGGACCAGGAGGTCGTCGATCCGGTCGAGGTCGATTGGCGCGATTTCTTCCTCTTCGAAGAAGACCTGATCGTCGAAGAGGCCGTAGAGGGTGCCGAGCACTTCGCCGCCGTATTTCAGCTTCAGGTTGATCCGGGCGCCCCGGCCGAGGCGGGGGATTGTCGCGGCGATCTCGTCTCTCGAGGGCATGGGTGGAGCCTAGCCAGAAGACCCAATTTGCGAGTTCCGAACTGAGACCAATCAGAAATTCCATGCAATTTGCATGAAATTCCGAATAGTTCGCAATTTGCGGAGAAATCGGACTTTGAAGGGGGGAGAGTTTTCGAACCTGCGGCCCTTATCGCTGCAAATGGACGCTTTTCGATGGTTTGAAAATGTAGGGGCCAGGTTCCGTGGGCGTAGTTTCTGCCGCTGGCAATTTTCGGGTCGCCCGGATAGGAAGAGTGCCAAGCCGTCTAAGGAGTGGGGGACCCCATGAGGGGAGTTGCGGTTCAAGGCACGGAAGAGCATGACGCCGGGATCAGGCCGGACGAGGCGGCGCGCAAGCGGGTTGCGGTCGAGTTGATCAGGAATCACGATCGCCCGCTCAGGTGGACGGCACGCCGCTACTCGATCTGTCCCGAGGACGCCGAAGACGCCTATCAGCGAGGCATCGAGATCCTTCTCTCGAAGGCGCCGACAACCGACACGCGGCATCTCCTGCCCTGGACGAGGAAGGTCATCAAGCACGAGGCTTTGGCGATTCGGCGGACCCGCGAGAGGACGCTCGCCCGCCCGGGCCAGTCCGACATTGACGAGCATCTTGAAGACGACTGGGTGCAGCTCATCCCGGATATCAGCGACGGCCCGGATGAACTCACCGTTCGCCGCGAGAGGGTGGCCCGCAGCCGGGAAGCCCTGACTCAGCTGAAGCCCCAGGAACTCAAGGCCCTGACTCAACTCGCAGAGGGATTCTCATACGACGAAATCGGGTCGATGAACTCGTGGACCCGCACCAAGGTGAACCGGTGCCTGGCCGAAGGGCGGGCTCGTTTCCGAAGTACCTTCCGGGAAAGCGAAGCGGGAGAGAGGTGCCCCGAATTCGAGCCGATGATCTCGGCCAGCTGCGACGGGGAGCTGACCTCATCCCAGGTTGCCGAACTGGAAACCCACCTCGCCGTCTGCGGCCACTGTCGGTCAACCCTTCGCGCCTATCGCGCTGCCCCCAGGGCGGCCGCAGCGCTGGCTCCCCTGTTGCCGGCCGGCCGGGGGCTCTGGGAGCGAACCCAGGAACTCGCGGTGGACCTGCAGACTCGCCTCTCGGGAGTCGGCCGGGGTTCGGACTCCGGAGTTCAGACGGTCCTGGCCTCGGGAGGTACTCGTGGTGCCGGGATGGCGGCAATCGCCAAGATCGCGGCGATCTGCGCCGGCACAGCGGGTACCGCGGCGGTTTGTGCCGCCACCGGGGTGCTTCCGGCCGCGAATCTGCTGCCCCACAAGGACGCAAAACCGGTCGTCGAGCGGCACGCATCGGTAGCCCGGCCAGAGCCCGAACGGCGGAAGCTGGATTTCGTGGAGCCCGCGCCGGAACCATCGACGGCCCCGCAATCACAGGCCGGTGGATCTCCGGATCAGTCGGCTACCGCCGCCGAACCGGTGTCGACCACCCCCGAGCCGGTCAGTGAAGCGCCGGTGATCACCGAGTCGGCACCGGCACCGACTCCGACCGAAACGGAATTCACACCCGAGGCGGCCGGAACGCCGGCTCCCGCTGCAGCACCTCCCCCTCAACCAGCTTCAAGTTCAAGTTCAGTGCCTGTCGGAAACGGAGGAGGGGAGTTTTCACCATGAACGGATTCCAGAAACTGGCTGT
>ERZ724512.40-NODE-40-length-44825-cov-5.180299_pt1 | contig 44825 bp, 35 predicted proteins | sample MGYA00376045_ERZ724512 | MGnify/ENA primary metagenome ERZ724512 (study PRJEB28724, sample SAMN07190883) | activated sludge metagenome | isolation source: activated sludge of sewage treatment plant in Hong Hong | place: Hong Kong | collected 2016-03-17 ... | reverse complement strand
GCTGAGTGCCCAGAGCCAGGGTTTTGATTTCCTCCACGGCCTTCCGGGGCGATGCGGCCTGATCGATCGCGGGAAACACGTGGTTCACCACCAGTACCATGTACGCGATCGCAAGGACGCCGACCATGTTGAGCGCAAAGCGTACGCGCGATCTGACCACGGCATAGAGCAGCGCACCGGCCAATGAGACGATCGTCACGATGAACATCGGCGACACTACGGCAGTGGACACCAACCAGCGGCGACGAAGGGGGGCTGCGCCGAAGAACATCCCGGCGGCGAACGTTACGGCCAACAGACCCAGCAACATGCGGAGCAGGGGCGTCATCGCAGCAGAGTCCTCGGCGGACGCGAACACCCGGTGATAAAAGTATCCGATCATCAAGCCGATGCCGGGCACGACCGTCGTGAGATAGGGCTCACGTTTGAGGGTCGCCAGGCTGAAGGCCGTAAAGAGGCCCAGCACCCAGACAAGCAGCAGCAGCTCCGTGGGATGCGCACGAAGCGGTCGTTGGGCCCAGAGCAGGAGCAGCGCCGACGGAAGTACCGCGCACCAGGGGAAAAAGTCGGCCCACATCATGCCCAGATACCAATAGAGCGGGTGTCCGTCTCCGGCCGGACCGGCTTTGGCGATGAATCCGGCATTCCAGGTCGATTCGATGGCCTTGCCGATTCGAAAATGATGCTGATACCCGGGCCCCAGCATCTGTGCGTATGTCGCCATCATCGCGACGGCCAAGGCCAGGCCGGTCCAGAAGTATCCGTCTTTCAGCATCCGCGTATCGCGCTGAATGGCGGCATACAGCGCCATCACGAGCAACGGGAGAAAAAACCCGTGCATTTCTTTCAACATCGCGCCAAGGGCCATGCTCACGAAGGCGAGCAGATACCAACGCGAGCTTCGTCCCAGCAGTTGCACCTGAATCCAGGCGAAGAGGGCGAGGGTGACCAGAAAGGTGAGCGTCGAATCGAACAACACGCGGCGCCCGTACCAGAGGAATACGTGACTGGTGGCGACGACCAGCGCCGCCCAGAATCCGGCCGTCGGAGAGACCAGCCTGACCCCAAGCACATAGGTCAGGATGATGGTGCCCGCTGCGGCCAGCGAGCCGGGCAGGCGCAAGGCAATTTCGTGATCGCCCCATAGGGATGTCGAGAGATTGAGCAGCCAAAAGAAGAGCGGCGGCTTATTGAAGTACGGCACATCGTGATAGGTCAGGTCGAAAAATTCACGCCGGCGCCCCATTTCTCCCGCAATGCCGGCATACAGTCCTTCGCTCCCCTCCAATAACGACAGATGGAGATTGGCAAAATAGGCCCAACCGCCGACCAACGCCAGCAGCGCAATTTCAACGTACCGGCGAATGGCCGCATTCGACTGCGGACGTTCAGCCGCGCGTTCCTGGTTCATCACCTGTTCGACCAACACCTTCGCACTCCCCTCGCTCTCGGATATGCCCACGCACGTCACGGCTGTTCCATCACAAGCGCCTCCCGAAGAAGACGATTCTGTCGCACGACGTAGAGGGCGGGTTTCTTCGGCTGCGCAGAATGATGCCACGGGCATGGAACCCGGCGCGTCGATCCGGCGCAAAAGCATGCCAGGCCGTCGGGTAAATTGCCAGAGCGCCGGCGTCGCTCTGACACAAAATTCGTCACGCGCCTGTCACAACTGCCTCAATCTGCCTTTTACAGTAACTTCGTGGCTTCGGCCGGGCGCGGAACCTTGACGACCAGCACGCGAAACGGCTTGTCGCTCCGGTTGGACCACCTGTGCGGAATGCGGGCGGGACTGGGAATAAGCATGTCCGGGCCGACTTCCTTCGTGTCCTCTCCGATCTCGACGATCCCTCGCCCTTCCAGGACATAGAAAAAGACATCGACTGGCGTCACATGCTTCCTGAGCGATTCATCCGGTTCCAACGTGATGTGAACAACCTGGGCATGCTCCGTGTCGTACAACCGACTCGCCTTAACCTGATGGGGATTCTCAGTGAGATCGGCCTCTCGTGCATTGACCACTTCCATGGTTCGCCTCCTTTGGCTCTACATTGTGCGACGTTCGTGAGGCGGCACTCGAGTACCGCGCGGCCTACGCGACCTTCCATTAAAACCGGAATCTGACCCCTCCGCCCAATCCGTAATTCGGCGCGCCGTTCGACAGTCCCACCAGCAACGACCCGGTGAGATGCACAGTGTCGTCCACAACATAATTCGCCACCGCCAATAAGTCACGAGCGTTATTCACCGTATTGACCAATGCGCGGTACTCTTCATAAAAGACACTCATGTGGAGGCTTTCCGTCACGTCATACCCGACACCGACGTCATACCACCACTGATTATTGAAGTTGGTGCCTGGCGCATCGCCGATCAGGGTGTAGCCTCCGTCAAGATAGGCCAGCCAGCGCTCCGCGAGGGTCTTGGTCAGTTCCACTCCAACCCCTTCATCGAACTCCCCCGTGCCAAGCCCTCGGTCTGCATCCGCGGTCGGCAATTTCACCCGGCCAGTGACCGCTACAAGCGGCATGACGGAACTTTCCTCGATCAGATAATAACGGCCACGTAGAATCAGGTCGCCGAGCCCGCTGTCGGTTGTGGCGGCGGCCAAGGGGCTCGCACCGGGCCCTTTGCCGCCTCTGGACACCGCGGCGAGGGCTCCCACCGGTCCGGCAATGGCACTGCTTGTTCGTGTGGGGACGCCACCCACCAGTCGAACGGCACCAGTGCCGGAGATGCTGAGAAAGGGAATCGTCAAGCTTACATCGCCATCCCGAAAGACCCTCCTGACAGTCATGGGCGCATAGAGGATATTCGTTCTGGAATCCGTCCCGTAGGAACCGCTCGAATAATTCACTGTGGCGATGACACGCCATTGAGGGGCCGCTTGAGAGGGTCCCTCGGCTTCAGCGGCACCAGCCCAACTCACGAGTCCTTCCCAGAAGAAAGAGAGCGCTACCAGGAGGCACACTCGCGCCATCATGGCACCGGCCGAGCATTGTGGAGCCTTGACAACCCCGCATCGCGAGCGAGAAGCTTGCCCGCTTCCCGAACTCACCCCCGTACCTGTGACACTACGCGCCGCGCCTCTACTGCCGGGCGTCGCGCACGATTGCACGAGACGGCCCTCCGCACTCAACGACCGCCATGTTCGGGCCGCTCAGCCTTCTCATGTTGCGGTCTCTCCGGGCGCTCTGTACGAGTCTGCTCCCGCGTTCGCTCACGAGTTCGTTCCTGCTCCTTGAGTTGCTCCTTCTCTTTCAGTTGATCTTTCGTCTGCAACTTGTCCTTATCCTGAAGTTGTTGCTGTGTTTTGAGCTGGTCGCGGTCTTGCGCCGACGCGATGGTCACCATCCCTACCGGGAACGACATGGCTGAAGCCACTGCGATGGAAAGAATCATTCTGGACCTCATCTGGCACCTCCTTGCGCACATGGCCGTGAGCGATATTGCTCGCGGCAGAAACCGGCGATCAGCCTGCTTCGCGGCGCTCGCCATCCGGCCAAGACGATCGCATACTCTATCAGAGGCCTCGCGCATGCAATGGATTCAACCTTGTTCGGCTGGACGCTCTAGAATTTCCGCAATTGAACGATCTCCCCCCTAACGGCTGACCGCTACTGACCCGCTCCGAATCGATACAAATCATGGCACGTCGTGCAGCGGGCGGTCATGCTCGATAGCCGCTGTAGAATCTGTTGCGGCGTCTCCTTTTTCACGATCGCATCTGCCAGCGCGTCCATGTCCTTGTGGATCGACATGCCCATCTGTTTGAACGGCAGCGGCAGCTTCGCCATGATGGCCGGACTCGTGTCCACGGCCATCTGCATCCCCGCTGCCCTGGCCGCCGCTTCGGCTTGCTGAAGGTTCGGCTGGACCTCCCCCAGGCCTCGGACGACACCATCTACCGCTTTCAGGAGCTGTCGCATCTCCGCGAGGATCTGGTCGCGTTCCACCGGTGCCAATACGATTTCGGTGCGGCCATCCGCCCCCTTCGTCGTCCAACCCGTCACGAAGAACCATCCTGCAACAGCCAGTGTAATGACCCAGAGCCCAATCGTTGCCAGACACAACGTGCGTGTCGTACTACCCATTATCAACCTCCTCAGACGTGAAATATCCCCTCGTACTCACACGACATTCGGCCATCAAGGAATCATCCTTCTTTCACTGAGAGCACCATCCGCACGGAAGGATTCACCGATCCGGGTTCTTTTCAACGTTCCAACAGAGGTCGGGCATTGCGGGAGTCTGCGAGATTGTATGTAAAATCTGACCCAGAACGGTCGGCCGCTTCTCTGAGTGGCCTAAAAGGCCAAATAGAACCCAAATCCGACGCTCTCGACCTTCTCATTGAAGAATTGTCCATAGGGATAGAAGCCGCGATAGTAGTTCACGAGGAACCGAAATCGCCGCTTTGCGCCGGGTCGAGACAACTCAAACCCGCCCACGACATGGTTGTTGATGATCCAGTGCAACTCTTCGAAGGTTTTGAAGTCGGCCCCCAGGACGGGCGTGAGCTGGAGCCCCGGTATCCCGCGCTCAAGGAACGGAGCGTCAATCGTCGGCCCGCGCAACTCCATTCCCCACTGCACATGATTCCTGTCCAGCACCGCCGGCTCGCGATGCAGCAAGTAACCTCCGCCAGCATATACCCGTACCCACCGATGGTCGTAGGATAGGATCGCCTCAACCTCTTCGAAACTGAGATTCACCCGATTGAATGCGGGATTCTCCAGGAGAAATTCGTCTCCGACATGGCTGCTCTGGTGGTAGAGGCGAACACGCGTGGACCATGCCCCATGCCGCCAGGAGAGAGGAATCCCCACGATATAATCGGCATTGATCAGGTCCGACGAAGGGGCATCCAGGTTGAATTGCGAAAAGACTCCTGCCAGCAAGCCCACCTGCCACCCATTACAGCCTTGCCGCTTGGTGTAGAAGCCAAAATTTTCTCCGAACCCCACCGAGCCAACGTTCACGGACTTCCCGACCCCTTTTACGGTACTTGTGGGTTCTCTGCGTTGAACGGACTGATAGCTGGCGAAGAACTGCGGCTGCTTCGGATCCGCCATCAACGGCCGAAATACATCATCGCTTGGGAACGCCGAACTACTCGTTCCACTGTCGCTCTGCTCGTACCGGCAGTCGATCACCTCGCCGTTCTTCATGTCCGGCGCTTCTTCCGCCCGGACCTCGCCCACCGTTAGGGCCGTCAAACCGATCACCCCGATCATCGCCTTCCAGAACATATCCATTCCAGCCTAGCCGATGGTTTTTTGAAAACGCCTCGTCGCGACCCAGAGCGTAGCCGCCCCTAACATCAACAGCGCTGCCATTTGAGGCCAGAGAATGTCAGGCCCCACACCTTTCAGGAAAATCCCGCGGATGATCACAAGGAAATAGCGCAGCGGGTTGAGGTAGGTCAGCCACTGCACGGCCTCCGGCATGTTCGCGATCGGAAAGACGAAGCCGGACAATAGCATGGCGGGGAAATAGTAGAAAAAGGCGCTCATCATTGCCTGCTGTTGCGTCCGGCTGATGGTAGAGATCAGCAGGCCGATCCCGAGGGTGCTCAACAGATAGAGACTGGTTGCCCCTAAGAGCAGCATGAGACTACCTCTGATCGGGACGTCGAACCAATAACCGGCGATCGCGGTAACCAGCACGACATCGGCAAAACCGATCAGTGCAAACGGCAACATCTTGCCCAGAATGAACTCCGATTGCCTGATAGGGGTGACCATGATCTGCTCGATCGTGCCGAGTTCCTTTTCACGCACTACCGCCATGCTGGAGAGCATCAGCGTGACCAGCGTCACGATCAACACGATGACGCCAGGGACGTAGAAGTTGCGGCTTTCCAGATTCTCGTTAAACCAGGCACGCGTCTCCAGCGCCACGCGGGGCGGGGCGGCCGGCTGACCCGTCGCTCGCACGAAGCGAGTGTGCAGCACGACTTCACTGAAACGACCGGCGATCTGCCCGGTATAGTTGAGCACAATGCCCGCCGTGTTGGAGTCCGTTCCGTCCACGATCATCTGGAGCGCCGCGGTCCGGCCGGCGCGGAGATCCTCCCCGAACCCCTTGTTCATCCGCAGGACGGCTTTGACCAGCCCATGATCGACGAGGTTCCGGGCCTCTTCTTCCCGATCGACGTATCCCACCACATCGAAGTAGCCGGAACCCGTGAATCGCGCAACCAACTCGCGGCTGGCCCGGCTGTTATCGAGGTCGAATATCGCGGTCGGAACGTGCGTGACGTCCGTGGTGACGGCATAACCGAACACCAACGTCTGCACGAGCGGCATCACGAAAATCACGGTCCGCATTCGGGGATCACGGAGGATCTGGATGAATTCCTTGATCAGCATCTGCGTGATCCGCTCGAACATCACTGCCTCACGCCATCTTCTTCTTGAAGAGCAAATTCGCGGCCAGGAGTACGGCTAGGCCGAAGCCAGCCAGCAGCGCCGCCTCCAGCATGAGTAACTCCAGGCCGATCCCTTTGAGATAGATCCCTTTTAACAACGAGACGAAATACCGGGCCGGCACCACATGGGTGATGGCCTGGATCGCGTTCGGCATGTTGCTGATGTCGTACATGAACCCGGACAGCAGGAACGCCGGCAAGAAGGTGACGACCATGGCGAGTTGGCTGGCCAATAACTGGGACTTGGTCACGATGCTGATCAGCATGCCGAGCGAAAGCGCGCCAGCCAGAAAGATGGCGGCCATGGTGAAGAGGAGTGCAACATTGCCGCGCAGCGGCACCTCGAAGACGAACTCACCCATCAGCACGGCGATCAGCACATCCAGCATCCCGATGCCGAAGTACGGCAGCAGTTTGCCGAGGATCAGCTCGGGGCCTTTCAGCGGCGTGGAGATGATCTGCTCCATCGTGCCGGTTTCCCATTCCCGCGCCACGGTTAACGAGGTCAGCATCGCGGCGATGACCATCATGATCACCGCGATCAGCCCCGGAATGATGTAGTTCTTGGATTCCATGTCGGCGTTGAACCAGACGCGCGGGCGCAGATCCAGCGGGACCGTGACGGTCCGGCCGCTGCTGCGGGCGGCTTGCTCGATCGCCAAATCCTGGTTGTAGGTCCGCGCGACGGTCTCGAGATACCCCAATACGATCGTCGCCGTGTTGGAGTCGCTACCGTCCACAATCGCCTGAGCTCGCGCAGTCCGACCAGACCCTACATCCATCGCGAAATCGACTGGGATGACCAATGCCACCAGCGCCTCCCCCGCATCGATGGCCCGCTCCACCTCCGCATAGGTCTGCACAATACGACGGAGGGCAAAATAGGGCGATCCCTCAAAGCGGCTCATGAAGTTACGGCTGGCCTGCGTGCCGCTCTGATCCCAGACCACGAGCGGCACCTCGTCCACGTCCAAGGTCAGCGCATAGCCGAACAGAATCAACAAGAGGATCGGGATCGCGATCCCCATGACGAGGCTACGCCAATCCCGAATGATATGGATGCCCTCCTTACGGGCGACCGCCCAGATGCGCCGAGGCCTCATCCCTTCACCTCCGCCTGTGGCCGCTCCTGCCGGTCCCGCGCCTCGATTAACGAGACGAACACATCCTCCAGCGACGGCACGATCCGCTCCACCCGCGACACGGCAAAGTTCCGCGCCGCCAGCCTGCTCTTGATCGCCGGGATCGCGTCTTTCGCCCGGCGCTCGACCACCACATGCAGGCCCTTGCCGAATAAGGCCACTTCCTTAACCCCCTCGATCTCCCCGAACACCAGCATCGCCTCCTGCGGCTGCTCGCACAGCACCTCGATGATGTCGTCCTGCATGAAGCGGGTCTTCAGCTCGTCCGGCGGCCCGGCAGCGATCAATTCCCCGCGATAGATCAACCCCAGCCGGTCGCAGTATTCCGCCTCTTCCATGTAGTGCGTCGTCACGAAGACGGTCACGCCTTGTCCGGCCAACTCGTAAATCAGATCCCAGAAGCTGCGGCGGCTGATCGGGTCCACGCCGGACGTCGGCTCGTCGAGAAAGATGATCGGCGGCTCATGCAGGATGGCGCAGCCCAGCGCGAGTCGTTGCTTCCAGCCCCCGGAGAGCACGGCGGTGCGTGAGCCGCGATGTCGCGCCAGGCCTGCCATGCCGAGGACCCACTCTTTCCGCTCGGCTTTCTTCGCCTTGGGAATCCGGTAAATGCCGCTGTAGAAGTCGATGTTCTCCTCGACCGTCAGGTCCTCGTAGAGCGAGAACTTCTGGCTCATGTATCCGATGTGGGCCTTGATCCGCTCCGCCTCCCGCATGATATCGAAGCCGGCGACAGTCCCGGTGCCGGCCGTCGGCGTCAGCAGCCCGCACAGCATCCGGATCGTCGTCGATTTCCCGGCGCCGTTCGGCCCGAGAAAGCCAAAGATCTCGCCGGTTTTGACTTGCAGGCTGACTCGGTTGACGGCCACAAACGAGCCGAACCGTTTTTCCAAATCCTGGACAACGACCGCGTAGGGCTCACGATCTGGCATCAATCGGTTCCTGCGGAGGGACGGCCCCTTCGCTCGTCAATACCGAGACAAAGACATCTTCCAACGAGGGCTCGATCGGCCGCAGGCCATGCAGCGTAAACCTTTCGGCTTGCAGCACGGCGGGCACCTCCTGAGCGGTTTGCGCCCGGTCCATCGTGACCACATGAATGCGGTCGCCGAAGAGACCGATCGACTCGGCCCTCACTCGCTGCTTGAGCACGGCCGCGGCTTCGCGCGCGCGGCCGACACGAACTTCCAGGATCGTGCCCCGCATGAGCGTCTTGACCTGGTCCGGTGTATCGCAGGCCAGGAGACGGCCTTGGTGTAGCAGCGCCACCCGATGGCATCGTTCGGCTTCGTCGAGATAAGCGGTGGAGACAAAGATCGTTACGCCTTCCTTCAGAAGGGAATAGAGAATCCGCCAGAAGTCCCGCCGCGAAACGGGGTCCACGCCGTTCGTTGGCTCGTCCAGGAACAAGACCTTCGGCGTATGGATCAGCGCACAGGCCAGACCCAATTTCTGTTTCATGCCGCCGGACAATCGCCCGGCCTGCCGCTTCTTGAACGGAGTGAGGTTGCTGAACGAGAGCAGTTCGTGGATCTTGTGCTCGCGGCCTTTCGTGGGCACTCCATAGAGATCCGCGTAGAATTGGATATTCTCATCCACCGTGAGATCCGGATACAGCCCGAATCGCTGGCTCATGTACCCGATATCCTCCTTGACGGCCTCCGCGTCCCGCACGACATGCTTCCCCATGACCCAGGCCTCTCCGCCGGTCGGCTCCATGACGCCGGTCAAGAGCCGCATAGTGGTCGTCTTGCCGGCGCCGTCCGGGCCGACAAGCCCGAAAATTTCTCCCTGCTCCACGCTGAAGGTCAGATCGTCAACCGCGCGGACCGCCCCGAACGATCTCGACAGGTGGACAAGCTTAATGGCCTCCATCGGATGCCTCCGAGCGATCCGACAGGATGATCCGGGCATCGGCCGGCATCCCGGCTTTGAGCTCCATCTCGGGATTCGCGATGGTGACCTTGATGCGGTAGACCAGCTTCACGCGCTCCTTCTCGGTCTGGACGCTCTTGGGGGTGAACTCGGCCTGGGAGGCGATGAAGGACACGCGGCCATCGTAGGCCTTGTTCGGATAGGTGTCGATCGTCACCTTCGCTGCCTGACCGATCTTCACCCGGCCCAAATCCGTCTCATCGACGTAGGCCCGCAACCACACATGCTCCAGATCGCCGACGGTCACGATGGGCGTCCCGGCGGCAACGTACTCGCCCGGCTCGATATTGTGGGAGAGGACCACGCCGATCAAGGGAGAGGCCAAGATCGAGTAGCTGAACCGCGTCTCGGCCAGCGCCAGCGCTTCTTTGGCCTGCTGCAACTGCGCCCGCGCCCGGTCGATCTTTTCAATGCGCGGGCCTTTTTTGACGAGGCGCAATTGCTCTTGCGCCTCACGGAGTCTGGCCTCGGTCACGTCCACGACCGTCCTGGCTGCATCGTAGTCCTGCACCGAGACATTCTCCTGCTCATAGAGCGTCTTGAGGCGCTTGAAATCCGCCCGCGCCCGCGCGACATCCGCCTGCGTCCGCCGGACCACGGCTTCCGCTTGCGCGATTTCTTCTGGACGAGAACCGGTTTCCAGCTCAGCCAACGCCGCCGCGGCAGCCCGAACCTCCGCGCCGCGTAGCGCCACTTCCTGCCCCAGCTCACCAGCATCCAGACGAGCCACCAGCTGCCCCGCCTGGACCGTCTCTCCTTCCGAGACGAGACGTTCCGCCACCCGGCCCGGGATCTTGAAACTCACCTCGGCGTCCGTCATCTCGATGTTGCCCGACACCCTCAAGAATACTCCTGGCTCCGGCACCGGCCGTGACCAGAGAGTGAGCGCGGCAATGACAGCAAGGAGCAACGCACCGACGATCAGAATCGCTCGGATCCGAAAGCGTCCCCTCGCGCTTCCTACGACGGGCTGCGAGGCTCCCTGCTCGCCCGGCTCAGCGCCACCCGATCTCTTGGCAGCCGTTGTCGTTTCCATACTCAATGACCCCTTTCTCTCTTCATCATCACCGACTCCGGAAGCAGAGACCGCCAATGCGGCTCAGGAATTCAAAACAGCCGGTCGATCTCCCCTTGCGCCCGCGCCAGATTGATGCGCGACGCGTTGAATCGGAACAGGGCCTCAATGAGGTTGTCGCGCGCCCGCGCAACCGAGGTTTGCGCGTTCGTCACCTCGATATTGGTCGCGAGGCCGGCGACATAGCGATCGCGCGCAAAGGTCAGTTCCTTCATTGCCAGCTCGATCCCTTTTTCGGCGACCGCAACCTGCTGCGTGGAGGAGTCGAGCGTGAGGAGGGCGTTGCGGACTTCGAGGGTGACTTGGTCGGATACATCCTTCATCCGGATCAACTCCTGTCTCACGCGGCTGCGGGTCTCGGAGATCCTGCCTTCCCGCTGGCCTCCATCGAAAATCGGCACCGAGAGCATGAGTCCGACCGAGCGCGTAGCCAACGCATCGTCCGGTTTCAACCCGATCCACCCATAGTCGCCGTTGAACGACAAGGACGGAACCCGTTCGCTGGTGACGGAACTGAGGCTGAGGGAGGCCAACTTCTGGCGCGTGATCTGCGCCTTGAGTTCGACCCGGTTTTCCCGCGCGACGGAGAGAGCGACGTCGGGCGTCTGCAGGTCGACCTTGGAGAGTGTGAGCTCATCGGTTAACGTCAACCGTAGGTTGAAATCGATGCCCAGCGCACGGATCAAATTCAGCTTCGCGCTTTCCTGATCGTTCTGCGCCACCAGGAGGCGTTGGCGAGTATTCTCCACCTGCACCTCTTCGCGTGTGACGTCGAGCCTTGTTGCCACGCCGGCGTGCTTTCGGTCCTTGGCCAGCTTCAACAGCTGTTCACTGAGTTCCATGTCGGCCTGACGAGCTTTCAAAGCCGCCTCAGCCCGTAAGGCTTCCATGTACAACAAGCCAGCCGTGGCCATGACATCGCGCTTCGTCACTTCGGCCTCCAGGCTCGCTACATCGACGCCGGTTCGCGCGGCGCGCCATCGCTGGATGAGACTCAGGCTGAATATATTCTGAACCAGACTGGCCCGCGCATCATACACGTCGAAGGGCTGCGTCACGCCTCCGGGGACGCCGAGCGCGCCGAGGCTGTTTTGAGGGATACCGAACGCAGCCAGATTGACGGTTTGATTGCGCCCGGTCATGTATCCAGAGACGTTCGGCAACAGGGTCCCCAGGCTGATCTCGGCCGCAGCCTGGGCGCCGGCGATGCGTTCCTTGAGCAGACGCACGTTGACGTTGTTGTCGATCGCTGCCTGAATGGCATCGTGCAAACTGAGACGAAGCTCGGGAGGGGTCTGAGGCGGCTCAGCCGATGCCGATACGGTCCCCACCCAGAGTGCCAGCAAGGTCAAGTACACGGTCCACCCTTTCATCGCTCGCTCCTTCCCTCCTCCCCCGTTGCGCCATGGCTGTCACTCCAGGCAACGACGGGTTCTCGGCATTGAAATCTCGAACCCCGGGAGCCATGTTCCAGACTTTAGGACGACATCAGCTGACAGGTATTCGCGCGTCCCCAGGGCTGACAGCGTTGTCGCGCGGCCGCCCAAGCTGAGAGGCGTTATCGGTTCCTCACGATCCCGCGCCGGTAGATGGCGAACGCACCAGGCGCCTCGCTGCGGATGCGCTCCACGTTTCCCGTGAGCAGCGACTGCAAGACCAGCCCCTGGATGGTCCCAATGAACAGCGTAGAAGCGGCGCGGGTATCCAGTTCTGAATCGAGCTGGCCCTGCCTCTTACCCGCCTCCATGAGTCGAATTAATCGCTCGCGATAGCCACGGATCAAGGTCCGCACCATCCGCTTGGTTGCCGTGTCCTCTGATCGCTGCAACTCGCCGATCAGCATCCGTGGCACCCCGGGATGCTCAACCACAAACTCGATATGCGTCATGAACACGGCCTCCAAGGCGTCGATTGGTGTAGAAGAGGCGTGCGCGGCCTTGTCCACTCGTGCCAGCAACCGTTCTGCGACCCACTCCATGACGGCCTGCAAGATAGCGTCTTTGCTTGGAAAGTGCCGAAACAGCGCACCCTGGGTCAGCCCCATCCGCTTGGCAATGGCGGAGGTGGTGATATCGGTTGGATTGTGTTCTGCCGCCAATGTGATCAATGCGTGGACTGTGTCAGCTCGGCGTTGATCCGCTGGGAGGTGTTTGGGATGGGTTGGCATAAAACCTAATGAAGCAAGTAATTGATTACTATCTTACTGAGGAGCGTTGTGTCAAGCGTGGTTTGGGGTTAAGGAGCGCGGGAACGCCTCCCGTAGACGTATAACGGGCGAGCCACTTCTTCCACCGTGAGCTAGGACGTGACGATCTACTAATCTCCCACGGCAAATCAACTCCGCCGTAATACGACTTCGCATTTTCCAGCCCTCGAAGTTCCAGAAGTATCCGATGGGTATACCCATAGAGTAGCCACGCAAATGGACGGCCACACTACCAAACTTCAAGGCACCTACGTGCGCCAACTCAGGAAGCAATACGGAGAAAGGCGCCGCGATAGAAGCAATCACCGCAATACGCCAGTTCCAATATCGACCTGAGTTCATTCTTTGTCTCGCATGGCTAACGCCGAGCTATGCCGCGAGTGAAGTCGGCATGTAACTCCAATGTAGCGGGTCGCCCTCAGCACCTTGTTGGGCGGTGCGATGATAGCGGAAAGCTTCTCGCCTTCTTTCCACGCAAGCCTCACACGAGGCAAGATGGGTGTGGTTGAGAGCGCAACCCACACCCATCGTCGAGAAGAAGGGAGCGGATGTATGCGCATCACAGTGTGGGGGGGGTGATTTGACGAAGTCTGTGTTCCATTATATGGGTAGATGCGAGAGGGCACGCGGTGCTCAGCAAGTAACCGATCACAGAGGTATCATTCAGTCTCGATGAAAGTGTCGCTTTGATTTTGATCACGTCATTCGATTGGACCACCTGATAGCCGTCAGTCGTGGACTTCGGCTCAGGGTCGGGACAGCGCCCGTCGGCTTGGGGCGATGCCACACCCACAGCCAATATTGGACAGTCAGACCTCCGTCTGTTCGGCCAACTCCAGGGCATCATCAACTTCGATGCCGAGATAGCGGACGGTGCTTTCGAGCTTGGTGTGCCCAAGTAATAGCTGCACCGCTCTCAGGTTCTTGGTCCGCCGATAGATCAGCGAGGCCTTGGTGCGCCGCATGGAATGCGTCCCATAGGCTGATGCATCGAGGCCGATGGCCTTCACCCATCCCTCCAGCACTCGTGCGTACTGCCGGGTGCCCATGTGAGGTGAGTTGTGGATGCGGCTCGGAAAGAGATAGTCCTCTGACTTCAGCGTGGCCTGCTTGATCCACTACTACAGCCTCACGCGTGGAAGGCGTGATCTCAAACTGAACCGGCCGCTGGGTTTTTTGTTGCATGATGATTGCGTATTCCGACCCAAGCCGGCCGCTGATTCCGACGCAAGTCGGCCACCCATTCCGACGGAACGCGGCCACTGATTCCGACCGGAAGTCGGCCACCATTTCGAGCCTGCTCGGAATCGGTGGCCGACATCCTTCGGAATAAGCCGGCGATCCGCCATGGGCTCCTGTCGGAGCCGTCCGCGACACAGGTCCTCGTTCACCTTCGGTAGGGTACCGCCTCCATTTGTTGTGTGGAGGAGGACCGATGCCAGCGGAGCGAGTGACCATGCGAAAGATCAAAGACATTCTGCGACTCAAATGGGCCTGCGGGCTCAGTAACCGGCAAGTCGCGGCCAGTTGTGGGGTGGCGCGCAGCACCGTCGCCGAGACCCTGTATCGCGCCACGGCGGCCGGGTTGTCGTGGCCGATGCCGGAAGAGCTGGATGACGCGCAGCTGGAAACCCGGCTGTATCCAGCCGCGCCATTGCCGACCAGCCCGCCGCGGGCCATGCCGGACTGGACCACGGTGCATCAGGAGTTGACGCGGAAGGGCGTCACCCTGGCGCTGCTGTGGCAGGAATACAAAGCGCAGCAGCCTGACGGCTATTAGTACAGCCGCTTTTGTGATCTCTACGGGGCCTGGCGTGCCACCCTGGATCGGTGCTTGCGGCAGGAGCATCGCGCCGGCGAGAAACTCTTCGTCGATTATGCGGGCCAGACCGTGCCGGTCCAGGACCGGCAGACTGGTGAGATCCGGCCAGCCCAGGTCTTCGTCGCCGTCCTGGGCGCGTCAAACTACACCTATGCCGAGGCGACCTGGACGCAAACACTGCCTGATTGGGTTGGTGCGCATACGCGGGCCTTCGCCTTCTTTGGCGTGCCGGCGATCATTGTGCCCGATAACTTACGGAGCGGCGTGACCAAGGCCTGTCGGTATGAGCCCGAGCTCAACCCGACCTATGCCGATCTGGCCCGGCACTACGATGTCGCGGTGATTCCGGCCCGAGTGCGCAAACCCCGCGACAAGGCCAAGGTGGAAGCCGGTGTGTTGCTCGTGGAGCGTTGGATCCTCGCCTGCCTGCGGCATCAGGCCTTCTTCAGTCTGGTGGGGCTCAACACGGCGATCGCCGCCTGCTTTGACCGGCTGAATCGCCGTCCCTTCAAGAAGCTCCCCGGCTGTCGGCAGTCTCAGTTTGAGGCCGTTGATCGTCCGGCCCTGCAGCCGCTCCCGCTCGAGCCGTACGTCTATGCCGAGTGGCGGACGGCGCGGGTCAATATCGATTCGCGTCTCGAGGTCGAGGGCCACTACTACAGCGTCCCGTCGCCGTTGGTCCATACGGCCCTCGATGTGCGGCTGACCGTGACCACGGTCGAGTGCTTCCACAAAAACCAGCGCGTGGCCAGCCATGTGCGGAGTGCCGAGCGCGGCCGGCATACCACGGTCACCGCGCATCTTCCGTCGGCGCACCAGCGCTATCTCGAGTGGTCTCCCTCCCGTCTGATCCAGTGGGCGGAGACCGTTGGACCCGCCACCACGGCCGTTGTGACGGCGATCTTGGCGCGGCGGCCGCATCCGGAGCAAGGCTATCGATCCTGTCTGGGGATTCTCCGGCTCGGGCATGCGTACAGCCCGGCGCGGCTCGAAGCCGCCTGCCGGCGGGCCCAGGCGCTGGAGGCGTTCGCCTATAAGAGTGTCCAGTCGATCCTCAAGACCGGACTCGATCAGCAGCCGCTCCCCGAGCCGGTTCCGACGGCCCCCTCCCAATTGCACACGACCATCTCCGCGGCACCACCTATTACCAACACCACGAAGGAGGAGTCTGATGTTACGCCATCCCACACTCGCGACACTGGAGGCCCTGAAGCTCACCGGCATGGCCACCGCCCTGACGGAACAAACTGGAGATGCCCGACGTGCAGCGGCTGAGCTTCGAGGAACGGCTGGGGCTGTTAGTCGATCGGGAGCGGACGATGCAAGAGAATCGCCGTCTGACCCGCCGCCTCGCTCAGGCCCGGCTCCCCGACCGCGCCACGTTGGAAGATCTCGATTATCGCCATCCGCGTGGCCACCGCGCTGGCGACCGGCCAGTGGATTCGCAGTCACGACAATGTGTTGTACTCGCTCCGATTTCGAGCCGAAAAACCGCGAGTGCAGTAAGTCCTCGTATTCATTGAGCTAACTGCAATTGTATTTTATGAGGCCACTTGCTGATTTGTGCGGAATCGTATGACTTCGTATGGGCTGTTTCACAGGCAAGTGGAACTTTTTTAAGCCCTTTGCCTCTCCCCAACGCAAGAACGATTTACCGATAATCACGAACAGGATTGCCAGTATTCAACCTACCTCGCCTTCAACTTAGATGCTGTCAGTCCGTACACTAAAAGAGGTCTGTTTCAGACCTTCCGAACTTTTGGACGCGTGTAGGATCGTCCCCTTGTGGTATGGGGACGAACGGTCTGGAGGATGAGGCTTATGAACGATCGTGACGCTTTCGGGAATACGAGACCTGTTAGGCGCAAAGATCAGAATACAAAGTAACATCGTATAAACTCGAGACGAATCGCCGCTTTTCGGCTTTGGTATGTGCAGTTCGCCTACCGCCATTGAGAGCAACAGCTTTGCCCATCTTTTCAGTGACTTACTACTCCTTGTCGTTACTGAAGGAGACGGGCCAACTCTCAGGCTAAAAGTCATGTCCGCGCGACGTGACAATCATTCTTCCCGTCGCGACGGCAGCCTAGTCTGACCCTGGCCGAGATGACAATGTCATCCTCGGTCTCCCTCCAGCTGAGCATTTAGAGTTCCCACACACCAACTCAGTCGCTCTCCAGGGAACACATCAGGCTACTCGAATTTATTCCTTCCGCGATCGCACCAATTCATCTCATCCTCTAAACAATTGATTTTCCGAATGTCCGCCTTGCTTTTCACAATCCCGATTTATATGGCTTGCGGGTCGTATGCTTTTATTTTTCGGAAAATGGAACCTTTGTAAACCGTTCTCACCTGGTTTCATCTGGGCGAATTTTCGAGAGTCACCAAGTCGATTCTCCCAATCAGCAGGGGCGGATGGCTCCCATTCTTTTGTCTTTGAGCGGGGGGATAGGGATTGTATGGACAGGGACCCTCCGTAAATCGAATTTTGGCAGTGTTCCGGGGGATGGTTCGTCGGCTTTTAGTACTCTGGGGATGCCTCCCTAACGCCTCGGAGACATCTACCGAAAGCGCTTGAAGCGGAACGTCTACAGACCACCATCCGTGACACAGTCCGCGATTTGGGCGCCTTGAGCCGCACGATTGATGACTTCGACGTTGAAGTTTCGTTTGCGCTGGATGACGTCTCGAACGTGTGCCGGATGACCACCTGCCGGGGACCCAACTACCGGGTCTCACACGACTGCTAGCCTATCAATCCTGAACACCGATGTTGCCGGTGTGATCGGCCTGGTAGAGGAGTTGGTCCTCAGGCCCTTGACCCCCGATGTACGACCAGACCCGATCCTCTCGGAGAGCCATCGGCCACGCTCGGCTGATGAGCCACCAGAACGGCTCCTCAGCATCAACATCATCATCCCATCACCAGGGAGTGCACCCATGCAACTGTTTGACGCGTACACAAACCTGCAACAGAAACTGCAGCAGTACGAAAGAACGGGGCAGCTCACGCCCCACCCGGAGGCCACACGTCCGCGCTTTCTCGCCTTCGCGGAAGCCGACCTCATGCCGTTGACCCGGCGCCTGGCTACCATCCTCTGCCAAGCCGGCATTCCCGCTGAGGCCAGCGCCCAACTGGAGGGTGATTCGCTCTGGTTCGGGCTGTTTTTGGACGACCGGTGGTCGATGGGCATCTATCTCCAACCGCTCGATGACATCAGCATGCGGCTGACGCTCCGATTCAGTTGGGAGCCTACAATCGAGGAACACCATGCCCTGCTCTATCGGACCTGCACACGGGTCACATTTGCTGCTGACCTCGAGCGCGGTATCGAGCGGTTGTTGATGCAATCCTGGCAGTCAGACGTCCCGTGTCACCTCCACCTCATTTGACCCTTCACCCAGAAGAAAGGAAGGCAACCATGCACTCATCACCTCACACGGGCTATACCCAGCTCAAATCGTACCTGCAGGCGTGGAGGCAGTTCCCGCAGCCGGACGAGACGCTCGCCCACGAGGCACTTTGCGCGGCTCATCGAAGATCATCTGTTTCCCGAGTTACAGCAACTCGAGGCCGTCCCGCATGACGCCGGCATCGACTGTACGGTGGTTCGAGATGAAACGGATAGAGGACTGGGCCTGCGCATGGATGATCTGCGGGCGACGGTCGGGCTTTTCCCCGGGGACCATGGCGAATCGATTCGTGTCGTCGTGTCACGGGACGGACGGCCGAACGGCCAGATCGAATGGTTCATTCCCTACGCGCGCATTCAGAAGGGCCTATTGGAGCGAGAACTCCAGGCAGCCGTCATGCGTCTGCTGACGGCTCGTGGTGCGGTGGTGGCGGCGCCCCCCAGTGCGCCAACACCATAAATCAGCCACGCGCAACAGCAGGGAGGGGGGCGACTCGTACACAACAGTCGCCCCCCTCGCCCTGCCGGACTGGACGACACAGAGACGGCATATTCGCACGGCGGTGCTTCAGCGCACGGGAAATGCTCAATGAGGCGAAATCTGCTGACCGGAAAATCAGCCCTCCCGTCGCGACGGCGAAGTGCCTTCTCCACCTTGTGATTTGAGAATGCCTGCCGCATTTCCTCCAGCTAAGCCGAACACGCGGCCTCTCACCAGGACTACCAAGAGCACCTCGAGGGAATAGCGGCATGCTGCACAGGGCAAAAGCAGTGTCACCCGGGGCGGTCTCAGCCACCCACCGCGCTGAGCGGACCCGACTGTTCTATCGCTGAGGCGTCCCCAAGACAGAGGACTATTAGATTCCGCACGAGAGTCCCTCCGTCGGTCGGGGCCAGTCCATTGTGCTGAGCCATCATCGCCCTCTCCCTCTCACAGAGAGAGACGTAACTCTCAGTTGCTCACCCGGCTTACCCCTTTCGAACGCCGGCCAACCCTAAAACCTGCCAGATAGAGCTGAAATTGTCTGGATTTTCGACCCCGCTGCCGACATGCCCTCCACATACTTATTCATAGAACATGCGCATTTCGCGCCCCAGGAGGAATTGGCGATGTCGGCGGACAGACCCCAGAGCCCATTTTTGACCCTCAAAGAGGCCGCGGCCTTGCTCCGGTACTCCACCAGTTCGCTCTACAAGCGAACCGACATTCCTCGGACCAAGTTACCGGGCTCTAAAGACTGGCGGTATGAACGCGAGACTCTTTTGGTATGGGCTAAGTCGGCCGCCCCTCGGCAGCTCGAACCAAAATCTGAGCCAACCAACCCTGCCACAGCGAATCAGGGGGAACTCCGCACGGTTCCTCGTCGCCGCAATTCGCGGTATCGCTAACAGGAGCTCGTTATGCACTCACGCCAGCGCGTCCACCCCACTCCCAAAACAGCCGTGAAGCCCCTCCCAACACAGACGGTGCAACGTTCGAAGTACAAGATCCGTCGCCGACCGACCAAAAATCATGGGATCGCCATTGATCTCGAATATTGGTACAAGGGCGTCCGATTCAGGCCCACCCTCGGCTATGACTTGACCAACGATGCCATCGATACGGCCGCGGCCGAGATGGTGCTCAAAATACAGAATGGCACTGCGGATCAAGCCCAGGAACGTCACGCAGTCGGCGGCATGACCATGGGCGATTTCAAGGCGGCCTATCTCGACGAACTGCGCGAACGGCGTGTCGCGGATATCCATCGAGCAGAGAGGGTGATCGATACCTATCTCGTTCTTCACTTCACGATGCCGCTGCGGAAGATTCGATATAGCGACGGGCAGGAGTATATTAAGCAACGTCGGGCCGCCAATCCTCAGCCGAGTGACGGCACGATTGCCCGAGAGTGGTCGATTCTGAATTCATTGCTGAACTTCGCGGCCCAGGTCGGGGAAATGGATGCCAATCCCTTGAGTGGCATCACGGCCCCCACGAGCGGAGCCCGAAATCGCCTGCCGAACCCAGAAGAAATGACGGCCATTGCACAGCGTGCGACGGATCGCTTGAAGCGAGCAGCATGTATCGCCATGAACACCGGTCTCCGGTGCGAAAAGGTGTGGATGATTCGACCCTCTATGATTGTCTGTGAGGCAGACGGGCCCTGGCTTGAACTGCCGGCGCCCCGCAGCAAGAAAAAGGGAAATCCGACGCGGGTCCCCTTGAATGCGCATGCCTATGCGGCCCTGACCGCAGGAGAGGCCATAGAGCCTGACGAGCGTATTTTCCATGAATGGGCGGCACCCGGTGCGCTATCCAAAGCGTGGGCCAGAGCCGCAGAGGACGCGGCCTGCGGGGATCTCCGATTTCATGACCTGCGGCGCTGGTTTTCCTCCACACTTGAAGATCTTGGAGCAGAAGAAGGCGAGGAGGCAGTGAATCGTGAGGTGGTGAAACATCTGATGGGCCATCAGGCGTCTGACGTTCTGGAAAAGCACTACCTTGTACGGAGCAAAGGATGGTCGAAGAAACTGCGCAGGGGCGTTGACCAGCTCGCCAATCGATACCGCTACTTCTTGGCGGATTTCGCTGACTCGTAATCAGCGGGCCGCAGATTCGCCCCCTGCGTAGTCGATTCAAACAAGCCACCGATTCTGCTCCACAGCAGCCACTCAATGTGCTGCAAAATAGCCGCTCTAATTGCCCAAGGCGAACGGTGTCGTTCGAGTCTTGAGTGACTCCCCAAATCGGGTAAGGCTGGGCGCTGAGTTGAGATTTTCTCGCTGGTCTGAACGGCTGCTTCCGGCCAAGAGCGGACTTTCAGCCCGACTAGGGAGCGGTACTATGTATTGCGCATTGCTCTGAACCACAGTCGGAATGCGTCGCTCTTCCAGCGCCTAAGTACTAGCGCTCTCGTGCTGGACGATGAGTGGAGCTTGGGAATAGCGGCTCCCAACCGATCCGACCTTCTTGCTTTTCCCACAACTCTGCTAGAATCGCTCGCATGTCCGATAGTCAAAAGCCAAATGACTTCGTCCAACTGGGCCGCACATTTCACGAACTTGCCAAGCATGCTCGGGAGAGCGACTCCTTTGACTTAAACCAGACAATCGTCACTGGCCCGCGTCTCAGCTGGGAAGATTTGCTCAAAGGGTTCCGAACAGTCATCTTGTCTGAAGCCGGGACTGGAAAGACCGAGGAGATACGGCAAACTGCAAAACGCCTCAGGGCTGCAGGCGCGAGGGCGTTTTTCCTACGACTTGAGCACATTCCCGACGCCTTCGAGGACGCCTTCGAGGTCAGCACCTTTGATGAATTTGAGCAGTGGCTTTCGTCAACGGACGAGGCGTGGCTCCTGCTGGATTCAGTCGACGAAGCGCGTCTTCGAAATCCCGGAGATTTTGAGCGCGCGGTCCGAAAGCTCGGACGACGCATCCAGGCTGGCAATGCGCAGGCTCACATCGTACTTACTGGCCGCACGAGCGCCTGGCGCGCGAAGACCGACCTCGCTCTCTGTGAAACATACTTTCCGATTGTTCCCGAAACGATGCGAGTGAAGGGGGCAGAACCCCCGAAGGAACCTCATCTGCTGGGTGACTCCAATAGTCAGTCATTCGGCACCGAGGTCTCAGAACAGAAAGAAGCCCGATCTGGATTTCGAATTGTCGCGCTCGATGACCTGTCCACATCACAGATCGAAGCATTTGCCCAGGCCCGTGGTGTCACGGACATAAAGGCTTTCCTCGACGAGATCGAACGAGCCGATGCGGAGTCCTTTACAACCAGACCGCAGGACCTTGAGGAGCTCGTCGAATTTTGGACCAAGGAAGGACGTATCGGCACGCGTTTGGATCTGATGCAAAACAGTGTCCAGCGTCGTCTTGAGGAGCGTGACCAGAACCATCGCGACGCCTATCCCCTCTCCGCGTCACGGGCGCGCGAGGGCGCTCGCCTGTTGGCCGCAGCGTCGGTCCTTGGCCGCGAGGCTACCATTCAGGTACCGGATGGATCTCATAACAATAAGGGTATCGCGGTTCAGTCGGTGCTGTCGGACTGGAATGACCGCGATCAACTAACGCTCCTCTCCCGCCCGATATTCGATGAAGCGATCTACGGCACGGTTCGCTTTCATCATCGCTCAGTTCGCGAATTTCTGGCAGCCGAGTGGCTGGCAGGGCTCCTTGAACGGTCAGCATCGAGGCGAGAAGTCGAAGCACTGCTTTTTCACGTCCAGTACGGCATCGAAGTCATTGTACCGACTATGCGGCCAGTGCTCCCCTGGCTCGCCATTCGCGACGAACGCATCCGTGAACGAATTCTACGCGTTGCGCCACAAGCGCTCTTCGAGGGCGGAGATCCGAGCGCATTGCCGCTTGCAACGCGCAAGACGATCCTCGCCGAGGTTTGTAAGGAGCTGGCAGCCGGCACATCCGGTCGGAGTGCATTGGACTATTCGGCCGTGCAGCGGTTCGCCAGCCCCGATCTGGCTGAGGATATTCGCGCTCTTCTCAAGCAGTACGCGTCCAATGTTGAGCTAGTGAGCTTTCTTGTCAGAATGGTGTGGCTTGGGCGGATTGCCTCGCTCAAAGACGAAGTAAAGATCTTGGCCCTTGCTCCCTCTACGCCCCAGTATACCCGCATCTCCGCGATTCGCGCTCTACACGCGGTCGCGATGAATGAAGACCTAGAGGACCTGCGCCAATCTTTTGTGAAAGAGGCATCGCCCCTAAGGCGGGATTGGCTCAGTGAAATCGTTGTCGCTTCAACCCCATCGGTTGAGACCGCAGCATGGCTTTGGGCCACACTTGCCAAGGTAGAGGCAAAGGAACGGTATCGCGTAGATTCTCTCACAGATGCAGTCGTTAGCTTTGTCGAAACCGCTCCGCTCGGAATAGTGCCCGCCCTCGTTCAAGGTTTGAATCAACTGCTCGACGAACCGCCATTCATCGATCGCGGTTTCTGCGAGGTCTCGGAGAAACATTCTTGGCTGATTAAGGCGGCATCAGCCGCTGCTGAAAGACTCATGCGTGAGCGGAGGCCGGAAGCCCTTGGCAGTGACACGCTTGGCATCCTTCATAAGCTCAAAGCAATTCGCGACTGGGATGCTGACCTACGCGACACAAAGGCAGAATTCGGCAAGTTAGTGCCTCAATGGCCGGAACTGAATAGAGCCGCGTTCTGGTATGACGTTTGGAAAACTCGTCAGACCGATCGCCTCGTCAAGAACGGCATTCGCCTTACCAACTATTGGCAGGCGTCTGGCTTGGGCGCTCCCTGGAAGTTCGGCGTCGATGACTTCGACTATGTGGCCGATTCTATTCCGACTCTGGCAGATCAAGACGACAAGCTTGTTGCTCTCACACTCGCATTCGACATCTACGCAAAAGGCAATCGTTCCCCGATCTGGCGAGATCGACTCCATAAGTTAGTCACGGGAAACGTTGAGCTTGAAGAGCGACTCGATCTCCTGCTTAATCCGCCTGTCAGCGACTACGAACGCGAAGAGAAGAAGTGGAAGAGGCGTGCCTCAGCGCGAGCGAAACTAGAACAGGATAACCGCACTAAATCTAAGGCGTTCATCCTTTCACACGTTGAGCTTGTTCGTGCTCCGTATCTGAAAAAGCCAACGGATATCTCACAGGCGCAGTGGTATTTGCACGAGCGTCTTCGTGAAGGATCAGACAAGTCAAACCGATGGACAATTGGCCGCTGGCGGGAACTAATTCCTGACTTTGGTGAGGAGGTCGCGCAGGCCTACCGCGAAGGCGTCACAAATTACTGGCGCAAATACCGACCCGTACTCCGCTCGGAAGGAGCGCCCTCAAATTCTACGCCGATAATGGTCATCTTTGGGCTTGCAGGTCTCGATATTGAAGCGGCTGAGACTCCGGAATGGCCCGTGAAACTCTCCAAGGACGATGTTCTTCTTGCGTGCCGTTACGCCGCCCACGAGCTGAATGGATTTCCGCCATGGTTCCCCAAACTATTTGAATCGCATCCCGGCATAGTTGGTGAATTCCTCCTGGGCGAAATAAAGCAGGAGGTCACGTCGGAAAAGTCCGATACCGAATCCCATTACCTGCTGAGTAGTATCAGTTGGTCGGGACAATGGGCGTGGGAGTGGTTGGCGCCAGATCTCCTTAAGTTGCTCCAGGAACATGATGTTGCCAACGCGTTCAATCTCGGCAAGCTGCTGAAGATTATCCAGGGCAGTACATTGATCACAGATAATGATCTAGCGCTACTCGCAGAGCAGAAAGCCAAATCCGCTGAAATTACAGAGTTTGCAGCTATCTGGTATGCGGTTTGGGTGGGCGTGAAGCCTGAAAGTGCTATTCCTGCGGTTGCTGGACATCTATCATCCCTCTCGAGCACCAAGGAACAAACGGAGTTTGCGATGGCATTCGTCACGCGGCTATCGGCAGATTGGCGCTCTGAGACAACCGGGGTTCGACAAGCCTATCTGACTCCCAAGCATCTCAAGGATTTGTTCCTGCTAATGCAGAGGTACATTCGTGAGGATGAAGATATCAATCGTGCCGGAGGCGGTGCGTATTCGCCAAGCTTACGTGACAACGCTCAAGATGCTCGCAACGCTCTGTTCACTCAACTCACTAAAATTCCTGGCAAGGAAGCTTTCGTTGCACTGGACGAAATCGCCAAGCAACATCCAAATGCGCAGTCACGTCCGTGGTTGGCTTCCTATGCCAAGACCAAAGCGCAGCAAGACGCAGATTTCACAGCATGGTCCCCTGCGCAAGTACGCGAGTTTCATGAGCGCCTCGATCGTACGCCGGCGAACCACCGCGAACTCGCCGACTTGGCAATATTGCGCCTCCTCGACCTCAAAGATGACCTCGAAAATGGAGACGACAGTGTCGCGAAGGTCCTACTTCTTGTGAATGAAGAGACTGAGATGCGGAACTTCCTCGCGCACCAACTCCGCGAGAAGGAGCTGGGGCGTTATACAATCTCCCAGGAAGAAGAGCTCGCCGACGATAAACGTCCCGATCTTCGCTTCCACGGTGCTGGCTTCGCCGCGCCGGTACCTGTCGAGCTCAAGCTTGTAGATAGGTGGACAGGGCCCAAGCTTTTCGAGCGACTGGAAAACCAGCTATCCGGCGACTACCTCCGCGACAATCGCTCTAGCCGTGGGATATTTGCCCTCGTCAACCTTTCGCCAGCCAAGCGGTGGCAACTGCCATCCAGCGACCTTGTGGACTTTGACGGATTAGTCCAAGCCCTGCAGAACCACTGGAAATCCATCGCGAACAAGCACTCTCACGTCGAGGATATTGCGATCATAGGTATTGACCTCACGAAAAGATTCAAATGATCCACTCTAGATAAGCGGATGACGGTCGAGTGTCTCACGGTAAGAAGGCAGGAGCTCAACGGGACGCTGTATGTCGACCTTAAGGATCTGTTGTCGCCCTACAAATCTATTAGCTTGGACCCCATGTCTACTTCGGGTCGAGGACTGCCATTGGCCAGAATCGGTCGGTCGCCACTGTCTGGTTCAAGGCAATCCAGTGCATCGGGCCAAACACCGAGCAGAGTTGCCTCAATCGCATGGACCGTAACGCAGCCGCGACGGACGCGAACGCCAAGGCAGCTAAGCACTGCAAAGCACCTGGAGTGGAACCTCGTAGGTATCGCTTAGGTATCGCTCCGTGACAGCCAACAGCGTAAGTTGACTTCTTGTGGCTGCGGCGATCGACAAGCCGGGTTGAACTACAGCGACTCGCAGCTTGACCTCACTCCTTCTACTTATGTCGCGTATCCGAATGAGGGAGTCTACATTTCCTCGCTCAAAACGCGAGGAGCGTCCCTTCGACGTTCGCATGGCATCCCTCTTCAGAAGATGTGTGAAGAGCTCGATGCGTCGCTCGTGATTAGTAAGCCAGCAAATGCTCCGCTGAGCTTGGCCGCAAACTACATAGAGGTCATCCACACGCCCACCTGGTTCACCTAGAGCATACTTGCAGTGGTAAAACTCCACTTCGATAGTGCTGCGGCCTCCTTCTGCCTGTAGCCGCACAGCGACGACGTCCGCTGCCTCACCTGCACCGTCGTCGTCAAAGATGACCTCATACGTGGAGTCGTTTTGCAACTGTTCAATGAGTCTGTACTGCACAGTCTCATTTTCTCGTGCCTCTCCCTGCGACTCCTTCTTGATGTTCACACCGGTCCAGTCGATGGCTGTCAGACGACCGGTCGAATACGGCGATAGCGTGGTTGAGGGTAGTTCAACATATTCGCATCCTTCCAGTGAGGACCCGTCAGCGAACCAGACTACTGGAGGGAATTCGTTAAAGAACTCCGCCAATGGTTCTACAGTTTCACCTCGACGAATATCCAGTTGGTGCCTGCCGACTTGAGTGAACTTGAAATCAATGCTGTTATTGGTCCCGAGTAGTTCGAGTCGTAAGAAGCGCTCCCATCTGTCAGAGAAAACTCTCAGAGTAATCGGATCGTCGTCAGACCGAGGGCAGACCTCGATATCGACATTTGTGAGGGGTTCTTCCGTTACTCCTGAGGCCAGGAAATACGTAGCATGTTCAGGTCGGATGAGCAGTTCGATCGGCCATTCAGCGGCAATGGCTACCTTGTGCGGGACCGAACCGATCGCTACCGGCTTGAGAGTGCCCGACAGCACGGCATCTGGGTCTATCGTTTCATCGATCAGCTTCTGGCCAATGCCCTTTGCCCAGGCTGAAAAGGTATCGACGCGAAGCCTCAGGTTTGACCAAACTCGACCGCGCTTCGCAGCCCCCACTGACGAACGCTGGCCACGTTCAAAGCCTTGGCCTGCCAGAACGGCCTTCGTTGCGCCTTGCCGGGCTGCCTGTCCGATGCGAGCCTCAACATCCGACCCCATTCGTGCGGTGAACCGTACCTGGCGTCCCAGATGTTCATTCAGTCCAACATTGTTGAGAACCAGTCTCTTTATGCCGTGGAAGCAGCGAAAGAGATCCGGCGCAATCAATAGCTCAACGTCACTTCCACAGATGGCCTTTGCAAGCTCCTTGTATGAGCCGTTAATGTTGGAGCCATGAAGATAGAGCAGGTGACGCTCCCGGTCCCACACAGCGATGAGTAGTTCCCAGCCCATCTCCCGAATCGATTCGACATCGCTCCAGCGCACGCCTTGCTCCGTAGCTGCAAGCACCACGAGCGCGTTCTCTTGGTTATTGAGACTGTGGTAGAGTTTGTCTCGCGAGGTTAAACCACGGAACCCCTTCCTAAAGCTCCTAGGCCTCCAGTTGGCGCAGTGCGTCTTATAAACGACCATGCTCGCTGCAGGACGAAGGTCCTTGAGCGGAACCTCGCTGAGGAAGTTCTCAAACCCGCGAAAGAACTCCTGTGATGCTACCTCCTGGTGGATGGCGGCCGAGCTCAGCGCTGGAAGTAAGACGTTCCAATCCGGGTCTTGCGCGTAGAGGGTTCGAAGCTCGTCGGTTACATCAATGAGCGCAGTATTGGCGATGAATACCGGATCACCTAAATCGGAACGAGAGCGAGTGAACCGGCCTGCCAACTGCAGCGTGACCGCAAGGCTCTTACGGATGTCATGGAAGGCAGCGATCTTTAGCTCTGGAAGATCGAAGCCTTCGCCAAGCATGTCTACGCATACGACCACGCGTGCTGCACCCGAGAACAGTTTCCGTTTGGCTTCTTCTCGCTCTCTAACTGGCATCGAAGAGTGAATTGCTACGGTTTCATGGCGACTGAACGAGCGATACAGCGAGAGGATTGACGCAGCACGTGGCACGCTATCAACGCGCGCCATGACGATGTGTTTGCCGGTGACATCCTCATCAAGCTCGTCGAGCGCTGACTCAGCAATCTTTCTATCACCTCGCGCGGCATCAAACTCATGGACTTGCCGGAACCTGATAGGTCGAAAGTAACCCTCCTCTTGCGCCTTGCGTAGCGGATACACAAAAACCAACTTTCCGTCTACCTTCTGTCCGTCTTCTCGGAATGGCGTTGCCGTGAACTGTACGATTAACTTGTCCTCGAAGTGTTGGCGGAAAGTCTTCCAAGTTGTCGCTTCGGCGTGATGTGCCTCGTCGATGAAGAGATGGCTGCAGAACTCAGCCATTCGTGCCTGCACCTCTGCGTTGCATCCCCCGACGAGAGCGCTGGACGTCACAATTACGTTGCACTGGGAGAAGAACGTCTCTACCTCCCCGGTTGTCTTTGGACGTGACAGTAGCGTCCCGACCACCGGGCAACGCGCCTCGGGAGCCAGGACCCCACTGGTGGGGAACTTGAGAACACCTAGGGTCTCAAACTTTCCGGCGATTTGTGTCCGCAGGGCATCTGTCGGAACAACTACTAGCACCCGGTGGCAGAGCGCGGAGGTCAGGATCGACAGCATCGTTTCCGTCTTGCCTGTGCCAGTGGGCATGACGACGGTGGCGGTTTCTCTACTGATGGCCCAGTGAGCATGAATGGCATGTAATGCACCAATTTGCGGCCGACGCAGCCCGAGGATGCCTCGGTCCGCATCCTCTTCTACAAACCGAAAGGCACTTCGCCAGGACTCTTGTGCAGCCGCCGCAAGCTGGCTCGGAAGCGGGCGTTCATCCCGCAGGTGTGGGTGGTGCAGCCAGAAGCCGTCGGTGAGGTCCAGGTTGTCAACCAGGACCGAGTCGTACTGTGCAATAAGTACAGGTTCACCTCGGTTAAAGGCAGCTGACTTTGGCTTTTTTGAAAGGAGATACGCGAGCGTCTGGTCGGCTTCGTCTTGGAGAAGGTGACCAGGATCCTTCTCACGAGTGTATCGGACTGCCTTGCATTGCACTTCCCGCGCTGGTAGAAGCAACTGTCGAATGTGACCGAGATTGGCAACCTTCGCGTCAAGCGCCCATACCGCCGGTAGTTTGACCTGCAATCGATACTTCCTGGCTTAGCCCTCAAGGGCTTGTGGTTGTTCGGAGAGGCAAGTCTGCTTCGGGTGACACTAGGCTAGAAAAGAGGCCGCATCTTAGCTAGTGTGCGCCAAGTTACCTCAGAAGAGTTTGTCAAACACGCATTGGATACGTGCGAGATGTGTGAGCTCACCCCGCATGCCCCGCTGGCCGGCTGCTATACATGCCTTGTGACGTCCATGCGTTGGTGCAGGACACGCACGATCCGAATCCCGTTGTCCTTGGGTATGTAGAATACCATGTGGGATTGATACTCAAACCGCCGCAACCCCGGCGCGAGTTCATCGGCCTTGCGCCCATGCGTCGGCTGTTCCGCAAGCATCCGGAACCGCTCATGCAAGCCCAAGAGATAGACCCGCGCCTGTTCCAGTCCGAAATGAAGGATCGTGTATTCATAGATGCTATCGAGATCGGCGGCGGCTTTCGACGAGAGGCTATAGACGGCCATTCGTCCTCAGCCGCGTTTCCACTCCCTCCATGATTTGCGACACGGTTCGGTCGCTGACGCCACTGTCCAACCCTTCCTGAATGGCTTCCTTCAGTGACTGAAATTTGGCACTGTCTTGATCGCGCCGGATCAGATCACGGATATATTCGCTGTCGTTCGTGAAGTTGCCGCGCTCGATCTGGGCTTTGATCCACTGATCCTGCTGTTCCGTGACGGTAATAGTCTTTCGTGTGGTTCCCATGTTGCGACCTCCACCATGTTCATACTATTGGTGCACTTTACCACTCTTTCGCCCACGCTGGAAGCTCCTGTTTTATGACCCGCCCAGGCGCGGGGCAGAGGTGACCTCTACTGGACGAACGTCGCAACTCTTTCGTGTGAAATGCGAGTCTTCACTAATATATGTGTAGGGCCTCACAATCAGCTAAAGCCGATGGCATCCCGTCAACAGGCCTGCGGCCTAACCTCGTCGCTGAGCGTCTGCTTTCTCATCTTTCCAACTACCGCTTTGGGTCGGATACCGATAGTCGAAGAACGGCCAGGAGCGGAAGTTCGTCGCCGAGATCGCACCACCATAAAGCATTCCTCTGCGGATCAAGTCGCCGGTCTCAGGCCACCCTGTGGTGCAACTAAGAAAGCATGTAACCGGCTTGGATGTCTGTATCGGTCATGGCTCTGTCTACCTAACGACCAAGCTCATCGGCGGCTTTGGAGCGCAGCCAGAAACCGTCCGGTGCAGCGCCTTATTGGGCGATTATCTTTTCTGCCTGCCAAGCACCTCGTAGTGCGTCGGCTGCGCGTCTGATGCGCTCGATGGTGCCTGATTCTTCGTTGGGTATCGTAGTGGCTCCGCTGCCTATCGGTTCGATGCCAAGCTGGTCGAGTTTGGAAAAAACAGGGCCCATTGCCGTATCCGGATCACGAAAGAAAAGACTCCCACGGATTCGAATAAACACCCATCCAAGCCGCTCCAGAATAGCTTGCCTTTCAAGGTCGCGATGAAGTTGTTCAGGGGTGTGCCATCGTTCGCCGTCGCACTCCACGGCGAGCCGTCGCGTGCGGCCTTCAACCACGATATCAATCCGATAAGCCCCCACAGGCCATTGAGGCTTTACTCGGTAACCACCTGCGACAAGTCGTTGCAGCACAAGTTTCTCAAAGACCGAGTCAGTTCGGTTGACATGCTCCTCCATCGCCCGTAGTAGGGCCTGCGGGTCGCGGGCGTGTTCGATGAGCCGGCGGCGCAAATCGCCGCTTTTGAGATGATTCTGCGGATCAAGTGAATGGACTACCCAAAGTTGATTTCGCGCACGGCTGACGGCGACGTTATACCGCTTCTTGTAGAGGTCTTTGGCACCCGCATCACGATAGGAAAGCTGACCGTCTTCTGGCGGACCATCTACAATTGAGAGGAAAATTACGTCGCGCTCGTCACCCTGGAACTGTGCAGCGTTTCCGCAGAGCAGCCGGTGTTTAGCGAACACATCCGGCGCGAGTCGCAGCCGAAGTAAATTCTCAACCATCAACGCCTGCTCGTCGCCCAAGAGCGAAATCACACCGAAGCTGGTCACCTGGCCCGATTCATTTCGCGCATACTCTGCATCGTCGAGGCATGCGATAACGAGCGAAGCGATTTCCTCCGCTTCGACCTCGTTTGTTTTGCCGTGCCCAACGCGAAACCCATTCACGCGATGGGCCACCAATGCCGGACGCACGCTCGCCGAAAGCGGCTCACGTAACGGACGAATGGTGTTGCTATAGGATAGATGATTGCTGAACTGAATGATCTCCGGCACACAACGGAAATGCTCGCGCAGTGCCACCACGCCGCCAAAGGCCGTTTCCGCGAGATCGTAAATCGAGGTCTGCCCGTCGTAGAGATGACTGTTCGGTATGCCTTGCAGGTCAGTGGAAATCAGCCGCTGCACCTCATCCACACGCTGGCCAACGGCATCGGGCGTTACCTGCTCCTTGTCGCCGACTACGACGTGCTCGCGTCCGAGATACAGTGCCGCGAGCGCGGTCACATCGCTCTGGCTCGCTTCGTCAACAATCACCACGTCGAACTTTGTCTCGCGCGGGTCGAAACTCTCATACACCCGGCTTAGGGGCATGATCCAAACTGGTACCGCACGACGCGCTGAAGCAAGCAGTTGCCGCGCCTGTCGCAACAGCTCCGGCGTGCGCTTCCCAGTTCCCTTGCCGACTTTGCGAATGGTCTGCACGAAGCCCATCAATGCTTGTTGCGCTTGCAGTTTCGTGCGCTCGCGCTGCGCCGCCCACGTCTCTTGCTCGATGATCTGCGCTGCCACTTGCCGCAGTTCGTCCTCCGTTCGGTCGAGCCGCTCTTGGAGTTCCGTCATCGAAACTGCCGCGCGCCGCTCCAGCTCTTGAAGCCACTGCCGCCAGCGCCAGGCCGCAGCCGCATCGCCAGGTGTCTGCGAAGCCTCATGCGGCTTGTGCCGTTGCGCGATGACGTGCGCCCACGCAGGCGCGGGTTCCTCCAACTTTTCGAGCAAAGTCAGGCGTCTTTCGTATGCGTCGCGCAGACCTTCGAGCCGTGCGATCTCGCGGCAGGCCTCCTCGTAATTCTCCACATTCCAAGTGTCTTGCGCCTGGAGCAGCACCGAAGCGGCATCACTCTGCGGGAAGCCGGCCAGGTAAGTTCGCTGCGCGTGCAACGCCGACGATAACTCCGCTTGTCGGAGCAGCGCTGCTTGCGCTTCAACGATCTCCGCTAACCCATGCGTACCGGCACGCTGCACTCGCGCCAGTTCGCCGTGGTCGCCGGCCACGGGCGGATGCGCGGCCAGCCACGCGTCCCAGCAAAAACCCGCTGCGCATAATTCGCCGATCAGTGGCTCCCATACAGCTCCGCGCCATTCGAGACGCGTGCGAATTACCACCGCGTAGCCCTGAGCCGTGCGCTCCAGTAAACGCCCAAGGCTTTCGACCGTCGGCCCACTGATGCTTTCCACGGCGCGACGCCAGCGGGCGGCGAAGCGGTTCCGACTTCCGTCCAACTGGGCCATCGCACGTAACGCACAAAATTCATCCAGTGTCCGGGGCTCACGACCTTCCACGCGGCAGGTTTCGATGAGCTGGTGCCACGCTCGCCGAGTGAGTTTGGTCTTCAAACCGAAGGACCCGCCCGCTTCGAGGAAAGTCACAATCTCGTCGAGCATCGCCGTTACTTCTTCCGCCGAGCGGTCCTGCGGCAGCTCCGGCCCGTGCGCCATGATGAGTCGGTGAACCGTCCCGGCTTCACTCGCCAAAGCCTCCACAGCGGCGAGCAAATCCTGCCACGCCTCCTGCATGCCGCCGCCCATCCATCCCGCAAACAACACTTCGCGCAGCCAGGTTTGTTCTTCGGCCAACATCGCTGCAGCCTGCCGAATTCGCTGATGAAGCTCCTGAAGTTGTGCTGCAGCGTATCCAGCAGGTCCGTTACGATTCCAAAGTTCCGGTCGATGCGCTTGCGCACGTGAATTTGCGCCCGCTTGTTCCGCCGCGAGCAGCCGAAAATCCTCGGCCGTTACCAATTTCGCGAGCATCGGCTGCGACACCGCGAGCTGTGCCTCGTCCGATGGCGCGAGAATGGCTTGCGAGGCGTAAAGTTGTCGAATCTCTGCCTCAGAAAGCGGGCACAAGATGCCTGGCCGGAGCGGTCCAGGTATCCACCCATCGCGTTCCGCGTCCGCCTTTACGCGCTTCGCCACCTCGATCGGGCTTAGTCCTTCGCCGCCGAGCACGATTTCCTCCACCTCGCTGAACCGCGCATCCCGGAGCTGCCGCCGAAGCACGTCGGCGACATCAAGCAGCTGCTGCCGCTTTTCGCGGAGCACACCAGCCTCCCGCCGCAAGCTCGCAGCATCCGAGCGCGAGAGTCGGTCGGCGATGTCCTGTGCCGCGCGCGCAAGCTGCGCCTGGCCGTCGGCGTCGCCCTCAAGCACGCTCAGGGCCAGCGGTTGGAGCGCTTCGTCCACCTGCCGCCGCAGCACCCGCAACGCCTTCGTTGTGTGAGCGGTAACGAGCACGGTCTTTCCCTGCGAGAGCAGATATCCGAGCAGGTTCGCGATTGTGTGCGTCTTGCCTGTACCCGGCGGGCCTTGCACGAGCACGGCCTTCGCTTTTGTCAGCCGTGCCGCGATTTCATACTGTTCTCTGTTCGCCGGCTTGCTGAAAAGGATGTCCGGCGGGGGACCGATTTGTGTTCGCGGCATCTCGCCATCACCGCCGGTTGCCACTTCCGGTGTGCCTTTGGTTTCGACACCAACAATGCGCGACAGCCCTTCCGGAGCCTGCGTATTTTTGTCCTCCAAATCCTCCACGATGTAATCGAGCGTCGTGCTCAAGCCGGCCGTTCGCGGTCGGGGAACAATCACCGGCTCACGCCAGATGCTCGGCCGGCTAGTCGCCACGCCGTGCACTTTGCCTTCGAGGAACTCGCCGTCATTGAACAGCCCCTGGACGAGCCGACGGAAAAAGCCATCCGTGCTGTCTCCTCCAAGCGGCTCCACCGGCCGCTCCTCTAATTCTTTGTCGAAGTGTGCAATCATCCGCCCCTCGATGCTCGGTACCAGCCGCAGCAGCGCGCGATGTAGCTCCACCTTTTCCGGTCCCGTGTTGAAGCGAAACTCCGGCACCGACGGGTCGAACTCCAGGTTCACCCGCTGCATTAACACTGGATGTCGGATGAACTGCTCCGCCACATCGAGCATTCCGTCCGCGAGCACCAGTTCTATGCGATCGCCCTCGCGCTGCATCGTTGTCCATAGCGCATGAATGCGCTCGAAAAGCTTCCGAGCCACGATCGCGGGCGCCTCAGCCTCAACCCATTTCGTGCGTGCACCCGTCCACGCGTCCAAAGCCGCCACGCGCTCCCGGTCATCCGCGAAAGAGACGGTTATAGTCGCCTCTTTGTCTTGGAAGTTCCGTGATTTCAGCACCTCCGCTTCTTCGTCTACCGACTGCCAGCCCGGCTTCAGCCAGCCATCCAGAATCTGGGGTGGTTTCGGGCACGGCGTCAGCCGCGCACGTTGGATGCGGATGAGAGGCTCCATCGCCACCTCCGCCGCATCGTTGGCATCATCTTCTATGCGGTCGCCACGCCGCACTTGCACACACGGATGTAAAGGCCAGGTAGCTATCCACAGGATTTCCGACCCGGATAAATCACGCGGAACGGGGTTCCGAAGCTCATTCAGCTCCTTCAGAAACTTGAATGTCTGAACTAGCCGTTCTTTGGCGCTATTTGCGGGAGTCATTTGCCTCGTTTCGCCTTGTTACGATCGCAGTTGAACGCCCAACAGTGTTTAGACGGATCCGCATAAGAGCTGGACCCGACCATCTATGTCCGTATAACACGCCACTCCGATCCGCGAACAATACGACACAATCAATGTTTATTCAATGAGTTGCGACAGTGGGAGCATTGATCACGAGTTCTTATGCGCATGGGTGTAAGCCCCCCTTCTGGTAGCGGTCGGTCGTGGTTTTTGCTTTGGGTCGGATACCGATGGTCGAAGAACGGCCAACAGCGGAAGTTCGTCGCCGAGATCACACCGTCATAAAGCGGTCCTCAGCCTTGCCGTATTAATACTCCGCTTCAGTGGCGGAGCCGCGCAGCGGACAGTCCGCTGCAATCGGTTGTTAGAGCGCAATCCGTTCATATGCTGCCCCCCGCAGCGCGGAACAACTGAAGCGTCCGTCCGAGTTCCGTTCCCGCTAGGGTGGTACCGATCTCGCTATAGATTTCAGTGAGCATCTCGCGCAACTGGAGGATCTTGATTGGATTGCCGTCCATTGTCTTGGAGAAAGCAGGGTTCTCCTCCCAGCATTGGACATCACCAACGAGCTTCGTTACAGCAGTGAAATACGTGAAGCTGCTTTGTCCTGTCGCTTGAGCCACGGCTTCGATAAATGCCTCCGACCATTTTGGACTGGTCAACTCGCGGAAACCTTTCCACGCTTCCCGTCCGCTAACAACTTTCTTAGCGGGGTTAAAACAAGCTTGCCAGCTCTTGCAGCTTACTGCCCAGACCCGATCAGCCCCTTTCTTCTTGGGGTGATACGCCAGCACGTCGATGTCGCTGTGGTTGGAATCCTGCTGTGGCTGTCAAAATCAGGGTGGTCTTTTCAAGGAAGAAATTTGACGTTGTGCCTTACGAAATAGCCTCGATGAACGAGGAATTCCTCCACAAGCTGTTCGAGGATGTCTTCCTTCGATGACATGCGCCTAAATCCTAGTGCGTTCTAACGCTCAAGGTATCCGGCCTTGCACGGCATTTCGCGCAAGGTCCGGTTGACTGCTGGGTTGGGCATATGGCTAGGTATTCTGTGTGACCTTCCGATCCCACCATCGTTTACATAGCCTTGGTATTTGAGGAAAACGCTCAGAACGTGGTTCGATGTCGGGGCAGCGAGAGTAGACTTGTGCTTGAAGAGCGACAAATCCTTCGAGACTGGTCATGTGGGCACGCTCCCATTCATTTGCGGCGTGATGCTCCCATGCCGGAACGGTGAAGCCAAAGTGATTGAGGGAGTGCTTGAATTGTTGGTTATTTAGTAGGCAAGGATGTGTTTCGTCGCCGTTCATCCCGACATAGTTCCATCCCAGTAGCCAATAGGGGAATGATTCCCCACCCCCAGCGTAGACGGTGACCATCGCGCGCTGAAGAGCTTGAACGAAGATGTGGATGTTGGCCTCATCAAGCTCTTTGTACAGGGAGTGATCCTTGCGTTTGCGGTGAGTCACCTCATTCCTAAGGTCGAGGAAGTCAACGATGCAGTTGACATCGGACTCAGGAATTGCTGTTCCGCAAAACTCTGAGGGCCACTTTTCAAGCTTTTCACGTAGGGCTGTATAGCGAAGACGTTTAAGTACTTGGTCTTCAGCAACGCATTCGCGTTTGCAGTAGGCGCGCATTTTGGCATTTAGAAATGCTTCGACAGCACAGCCACCGAATAGGAGTGAAGCGCTCAGATGGTGGTAACGCTCGATTTCGTTCATGGACTGATGTGTTAGGGAAGCCTCTTGGAACATAGAGGAATAGCTTTGCCAGACGTCGTCCACGTTCCAGCGCCAGACCTCAGTCGTTTCCTCTGCCACGAGCTAGCCTCCAGGTGCCCAACTATTGAGTATGCTGACTGGCATAGTATGCGTATGCCGTTACCGCATGCCAGTTCTAGCGCAATTCTCTTGATGCTGCATACACTTGTCAACTCTATCCCCAAGGCAGCGAAGGCGTGCTGTACAGATCGGCATAATTCCGTTATAGCTGCGAAGGGCTCAACCCTTGAGGGTGGGGAAAGGTGTCAGCAACCATGCCCGGCCGCATGTGTCCCCTCCACGCTCCCGATCCGTCCAGAAAATGGTTCCTGACAGCTTTGTTTTCCACGTGCTACTACGGACCACATTTGGCGAGTGACCGCTTTGGGCCGAGGACTCCCATCGGCCAAGTGCGGAAGTTCGACGAAGAGGTCGTACCACCATAAAGGGGTCCTCAGACCGCCTCCTGAGCAAGAGAGGGGGCTAATTTGGCTTGGTCTACTGCCGATGAATCAAAGAGTTAGCTATCACTTCGGGTAATCGACCGCACCCACGCATTACCGGTCGTCCGGCAATCCAGCTGCTCGGCGTGGCACGCTCGATGGTCTACTATCAACCGACGTCGGTATCAGAGCGGGGGCTCGCGCTGATGCGGCGGATTGATGCAGTCCATCTGCAGTATCCGTTTGCCGGGGCTCGGATGTTGCCACCGCCCCAATACATTGGCCCCCATGCCCAGGTCGGCGGCAATCTGACTCACCGTCACCCCCGGCGCGTCGAGCATGGCTACCGCTTCTCGCTTGTACTCCGCTGAGAACGTCCGTCGTGCTCCCATGACACCCCTCCTGGCCCATTATGGGCCTTAAGTGAGGTGTCCGCAAAATCGGGGCAGAACCCGTTAGTGCCAATCAAACCGACAGCAGGCCAAGGAAGGTCGTCCTACTCCAACAGCAAATCACTCAAATTGTTCAGAGTGGGTCTTTTGAACGCCAACCGTAGGGCTTGCTCCAGAATGTGAACGTTGGGCTCGTGGATGTAGGAGAGTCCCACATAAGTCTTTTTGTCATCCTGGGCTCCGATATAGAAGCTTCCGTCGGACGTCCAGATGTGAATCTGCTGCCACGAACAGTGAATCGGCTCATTTGCTGCCAGAAGCTTATGTTTGATTAGGGTCACCCCCGAATCTCTTATCAGTGCCTCGCCAAATCGAACCTGCCCGCCTGCTTGTAGTGCTCCCAGCAGGTCAATGAGCAGACGTTTCCCAACCGCACGCCATAATTTCTCGACGATTTGCGCAAAGATTTCCTCTCGACCGCCAAGCTCTACTATTGCCTCCGATTGGTCATCACCAAAGGCCAGCGTATAGGACGTGCCAGTTGGGATACCGTTTATCGAGTGTCTCACGCTTCCCCAGCGAATTCGCGTAATGGCTTCTAGAGGATACCGAGTATCTTTCCAAGCAAGGCCTTCGGGAGAAAGAGTAAGCGTGTGTTTAAAGATCGTTCCTAGCTCGACCCGATAGGTGATGGCCTGAGCCCATTCGCGCGTTCGAGCTTCATCTTGCTGACGATTGTTGAAAATATTCTCTAGTGCAGTGGCGTCCTGTTCTACGCGTTCAGTCAACTCTGGAAGCTCAGAAAAGAGTTCTCGCAGAAGGCCGGTGATACGCTGTGATTGTGTTAGCTGGTCATAGTTATTAAATAGGTCGATAGCTAGACTGCGTATGGAATAGGCGAGCTCATAGCTCGATGTATGCATAATGCCCCTTGCCTGTGTACTCAGTTGAATGGGTTGAGCGACTTTATCCCAATTCCGGACGACCGTACCAAGAGCGTCAATGAACGGTTTGACAGCCCCCTCACCACATGGAGCAGAATCGCGGGCTGCCTTAATAATCTTTTGGACATTTTCCGCTTCCTTGTGGAGAAAAACTTGGCATTCGACTTCATAGCTGTCAACGAGCTGATCGATAAGGTCAGGTGCCTGTTGTTGACCTCCAAATGTCATAATGGAAACTAATTCCGTCATAACAGCGATAAGAGATGAAGTTGGTAGCCGGTTCAACGCATCTTTAATGGCATTGCAGTAATAGCGCTTGCGTTCGACAAGTTCGGTTTCGACTTGATCCGCCTTGACCGCCGGAAATCCAGAAATCGCACGGTCCTCATTAACATCACGAATCACCTCATCGACCAGTAGTTTATCCACAAGGCGGACCATCTGCTGGATAAACGCTCCCAGATTGCTAAGCTCGCGCCTCGCGTCAAGTTTCTCAAATGCCGCAGCCATGAGGTTAATGTGTGCCAGTGTGGGCAGCCCGGACTCTTTGCGGATGAAAAGAGGGTCTTGCAGGACGAGAGCGGCAAGTTGGGTCGCCTTCTTTGGAGATACTCCTGGGAGCCATGCCATCTCGACTGCCAAGCGAGCTCGAGGAGTCGTCAAGTCAGATCGGGATTTTTCGCAGGCCTCAGGGGCCAGATCAAATGATTTGGTCTCAGCTAGCTCAACAATGCGCCGACGATCATCTCTAGTAGTGGCCCCCAAAAGCCAGAAGGGATTGCGGTGCAACGTGGTTTCCGGCACAGCCTCTATGCTCCTCTCTTCGTCGATGCGACAGCGAGAATCCGATTCCCGGACGTTGACCGAATGCCTTATTGTCTTCCCGACGTTTGATTGGGGTCTGCTATAGCAGCCTGCGGCTCGCGGTCGACCGCAGTATCCGGCATAGTCAGCCCGTTCGTGGCAGTCGTTGACGATGCTCGTGATGGGTCGGTCTGGTTGGCATCCTTGAACGTAGGCGGGTCGGGTGGCAACTCGATATCTCGAAGCAATTCTCGAATCTCATCGCTCACCGACTTGTTCACAGGGAGAGCAGCGTTCGGTCGAGACGGAATTTCTTCCGGTGAAGGGACTTGCCTCGAACTTCGTTGCGACTTTTCAAAACGACTCCGGCCCTCAGATTCGAGTGCTGAACGATACGGTTCAATCTCAGATCTCGCCCTTTCTAAAGAGCCTCGCCGGTAGCGATATTCGCCACATCGACTATTGTAGTCCGTAATCATGGCATTGAACCCATCCACATCCGAAGGAACATTGGAATGGACGACTGACTGGGCTGCCCCAAGTCGAATATCCTCGGCCAGACAATAGCGGATCCGAGCAGGGTCCAAGACATGGTTCGTGCCGACTGGAGGTTTTTCTTCAGACGGTCGACTAGGGACAGGGGATCTAGCCGTAAGTGGGTGAACCCCATTTTTATCTGGGAGACTCGTGCGTGTGGAGCTCACGGAAGAAGATGGCGCAGGTCGCGTGCTTTGATCGCCGATTTCATAAAACAGCCAGATCAGGCCAAGGACCGCGGCGATGCCAAGAAAAACCTTACGAGCAGAGAAAGATGTTTTGGTGGGTTGCCGAATGACTGATTGATGTTGTTCAGATCTATTCGTAGGAACACTCGCAGGTTGTGCAGCGAGGGGTGTGCAGTCAGAGGATGTTGCAATCGCTTGTGACGCTTGCTTGCCGATCGTTGCATTAGCCAAAATGGTATCTATGTCAGATACCATCAACGATAACCCCGCAAATCCTGTCGCGGAATCAGCCGGGTTGTCTTTGGTTGAAGCCACTGTGCTCCTAGATAAACCCGATCCGGCTTTGGGCTTCGCCTTCTCGTTCTCGCGCTGGCGCCGAACGGTGCGCCGCTAGGAGGCTCGCTTGATCGAGCCGGTCTTTCCCCGCACGTGCAGCTAATCGTGCGCCCTCACGAACCACAAAGGTGACATCCGATAGGGGTCGGCCCGTGAGCGCTTTGGCCAACGGATGCGGATCGACATCCGTCTCCTTGGGAAGGGTCGAAAGTAGGTTTTCGAGCAATGACATCACTTCCATTTCACTGGCGTAATCGACCTTGATCACATGATCAAACCGCCCACGACGGAGGATAGCAGGGTCAATCATGTCAATACGATTGGTCATTGCTATGATCAAGACATCCTGTTTTGTTGCCTCAGGAATGCGCCGCAGAAACTCTGCAACTTCTTCAACCCGATGGTGACCGGACCCAATCTCACGATCGGCCAAGAACGCTTCCATTTCGTCGATCACTAGCACAGACGGGGCATGTTGCATCGCCTGCGTAAAAACCTCGGCTACCTTTTTGCTAGTCTCGTGAATGTAGGGACTGGCGACGCTGGAGGCATCAATGTGGAAACTCGGCCAGCCGAAAAACTCTATTAAGCGCTCAACCGCAAAAGTCTTCCCACATCCTGGCGGACCATGCAGCACTACTGCGGATGGGAACTCAATGCCCAGAGATTTGTATCGCTCGCGGTTTTGAACGATATCGACTATATGTTCGTTGATGAAGGCAGCGAGGTCTGGGCGGCCTGGCAAGTCGAATGTCCTCAGAGTGGCTGCTTGTGCGTCAGTGGGGCTGCAGTCATCCGGCACGACCTCTGTGACTTCAAATCCCGCTGCCTCAACGATCTCCTTCAAATGCGGCGCGCTCAGCCAACTAAGCATCTGATGCAGACGGCGAAACGACCTCACCGATACGTTGGCCCCACCCGTGAGCCAATATCCAAGAATGATATCATCATCTACTCTTGAGCTGATGCTGTAGGTGGGGAGCAAGCGACTGATCTTTTCGATATACAGCGCATCCTGAAGCGGCGACTCCGCATCAATCACACGAGTTGCCTTCAATGCCAGCGCGAACGCTAAAGCGTCACTCTTGGTGCGGGGAGACTTGCCCGCTGATACCGGAGACAGCACCTGATTAGGACTACAGGAGAATGACCACAGACTCCGAGTGCCGAACTGAAACATGGTTAGGGTGCCGTGCTCGAGCAGACCGGAATTTACCCAATGCTGTATGAGTTCATCGCGCACGAGCAAGGCTCGGCCCTGCCCCTGCGTTTCCAGAATTTGCCATCCTACTCCTTCGAAAAGGGGGAGCCTAGACTTAGTTCCATCCGGCAGGATGTGTCCCACTGGGAGCCATGCATCGAGTGCCATATTTCAACTCCGAACGATAACAATATTGGCGCTGGCCATCATGTCATCGTCGCCAACCGAGCCAATCCGGACAGCATCAAGTTGCACGACTACACTGCGCAATTTGTCGATGTCATTCGCCTTGAGCGCCTCAGTACCCGTGGCGACCAATTGAGAATGCTGCCGAGCATCTGGGAATAGATATACATCCTCGGCCAACCACTTGAACCGGTCGATAACAAACCAGTCTTGACGCCAGAGGATCATGAAGTTTTTCCCGCGCAGCTCATCCAGGTGGCGCTCAAAGTCGGCACTGGGGTTGCTAATCGCGCATTGAGCAGTCTTGGCGAGGGTGTCAAAGGCTGACTCTTCCGAGGTGCGCGCGTGCTGGCGTACGGCTCGATTGAAGAAGGCAATGGCCTTGTCCAGCTCGAGCTGACGGATGGTCTTGAAATGGGCTTTGCGGGCGAGACCCAGCAGGCGCTTGGCCTCTTGCACGTCATCCATTGCCTGCTTGGCGATGTCGGGATCACTCTCGTCAGATCTCAATGATTCCGCACGCTCCAATTTTTCTCTAGCCTGCACAAGGCGCGGGTCATCGATCTTCGATGACATTTCCTCGAGACGTTGCAGTGTTTGCCCAGACTGTTCCGCAACAAGCTTCGAAGCCTGCGTGTAATCAATCCCCCCTTCATTCCTTGAGTAGAAATTACGATCACTACGGAAGGAACCACGAATCGAGGGTATCAAGACTTCAAGGACAATAAGACCAGAATCGAGCACTTCATACTCGCAAACCAACTCCGCACCCGCCGCTATTACGCCATCATCGAAGTCAGATCCTTTAATCTCGAACATGCCAACAAATCGGTTATCATTAACAAGGTCCGCGATTTCCCCTTCCCAAATCTTGAACTTAAGGGAATCGGTACTGCCCGCTTTTAGGGCTTCTTCGGCCTTGAAGGCCTTCTTGCCCTTCTTGGGTAATTGATCGCCTTCCCGCACAAGGTAATCCAGCACAAGTCGTCCACCCACCTTGTCACGAGCCTCAACGCCGATGGAGTGTGAGGCGGTGATCGCATCGATACTTGCTGAGGTGCGGGAAATGACAATTTTGTCTTGGCCAAGCAAGATGGGACCGCCGGTGGCATCGAATACCCAAATCTTAAAAGTGTTTTCGCCGGGTTTGGTTAATGTCACCTCAGCGGTCGCTCCATCCGTCAGTGCAATGCGACCCGATTCCCAGCCTGTATCCAAATTGTCGACTTTGAATTCCGTCCCTGGAATCGCTTGCCCACCGAGCTTAGCGACGATCTTTGCTTTCGAGTTAGTCGTTCTTGCAATGTAGTCGAAAGAAAGGGAGAATTGGCCTCCTGCATTGATCGCACCTCGGGCGCTCTTTCGACCGCGGCTTTTGATAGCCCAGTCGATGGATTCTGCGAAGACGGCGGCTCCCTCGGCAACTGCAGTCATGGGGTTGACGTCAGTCGATGGCGCAATACCCAGTTCGAAAGCGACCTTGTCGCGCAATGGCTTGTAGTGTGTGGGGCCGCCAACAAACACAACACGCTCAACATCGTGTGAACTCAGACCGGCTTTCTGGAGTGTCTCTAGCGCAGCATCAATGGACTCCTTCACTTTGGGTAAAATCAGGTCGTCGAAACGCTGCCTATTAATGGAGATATCGAGAAAGATCTCCTCGCCTGAAAGATCACGGACGCCCAGTTCCGTTTCAGGCAGGCTGATAACGGTTTCTTCACTCTGAGAGAGTTCTATCTTTGCCTTTTCAGCAGCCCATATGGCCATGCGTTGAAGCGACTTAAACTGTGGATTGGTGCTTAGATCTTCGGGGACATTGAAGTGGTCCAGGAGCCACGGCTTGACCACGTTGTCAAACAGGATGCGATCGAAGTCACGTCCTCCACACATAGCGATCCCGCTGTGGGCAAGTAGGCTCACTCGGCCGGAAATGCTTTGTGCAATGGCAATGTCGAGTGTTCCACCCCCCAAGTCGTAGACACAAAACACTCCGTCATGTTTCCTTTGACGCATCACGCTCATGACCGCGGCGACCGGCTCTTGCATGAGAGCCACTCGCCCGATACCTGCCGCAACCGCGGCTGACATGGTTGAATCCTTCTGCATTTGATTAAAGGCCGCGGGCACTGTAATCACGGTACCGGTCAGATCATCATTGCGGATTTCTGCGGGCAGGTAGCCAAACATTACGCGAAGGATTTCCGCAGAACAGGCTTCCGGCGTCATAGTCATATTTACCGCCGGCAGTTTGACTGGAGTACTTGTGCCCATGAGACGCTTAAATCCCGTCGCTGCGCTCTCAGGATGCCGTGCCGCATTGTTGTAGGCACGGGAACCGACGTACTTGTTCCCGCGTCTGTCGATGAAGATTGCCGAGGGAGTGACGTCATGCTGTTCGGGGCTTTTGTACAGATGGATAGACTCACCATCGTAAGAGCAGATGGCGCTGTTTGTGGTGCCAAGATCGATTCCAGTGTAATTCATGAGTGTGCCTTCCGAAGCATGACCGTGCCCGGCTGTTTTAGTCCCTCAGTGCCCATGATGATGGGCTCCACCATGTAGTCCACTAACAGCGTGTCATCTGGTCCGAAATCACCAATGTTTAGTGCTGCGGCGGCCATCCCAGGATCGAATGGCTGCCCTTCGACGTTGACGACCTTCAGGCCCGTGGCATCGAGGCTCTCTTCGATCTTCTTTTGAAAGTAGCGTAACTGGTTCACGTAGCGACCTGCTTCACCGGCGTCGAGCTTGTGTATGACACGTGCGAACAGACGAGACAATCGCCAGCTCTCGACGGCGAGCGAGATCAAAGAACGCTCTAGATGATCGGAAGGACTGCGTCCGTCAGTTGTCATTTGTCTTACTGAGCTAGGAAGAGATTGACGTACTGTAAGGCACTGATTTCGTTGCCGCACTCATACACAATAAATAATTAAATGCGGGCCCGGTAAGGCCACCCTAAGTTGCCGGAGTGTACCCCAAAACCACTTGCTTGGCACCTCCCTTTAAATGGGTACATGTAAGGCCTTCAGGTTGACAAGAGCTAGTCATTTATTTCTAGCAACCTGCCATCAAGAGCTTCATCGACCACCAATCATGAGACGGAATACAAGTCCAGACCGATGCAGAGATATAAGTAATGCTCAACGGAGCGAGCCTACGTGATGTCGGCGGTTCAGTGGGAATTTTCGCAGCGACGATGACTTGATAGCGCAAACTCTGCTTGCGCCGCCTATAAACCGCCTATGGAGAGGAAGCTTGAAACTGCGCTTGAGTGGAAGTGATTGAAAAGTTGGAGCGGGAAACGGGATTTGAACCCGCGACCCTCGCCTTGGCAAGGCGA
>ERZ724512.39-NODE-39-length-45592-cov-6.679404_pt1 | contig 45592 bp, 40 predicted proteins | sample MGYA00376045_ERZ724512 | MGnify/ENA primary metagenome ERZ724512 (study PRJEB28724, sample SAMN07190883) | activated sludge metagenome | isolation source: activated sludge of sewage treatment plant in Hong Hong | place: Hong Kong | collected 2016-03-17 ... | reverse complement strand
AACCGTCCCCTGACTGGTTGGAGAACCGTCCCCTGACTGGTTGGAGAACCGTCCCCTGACTGGTTGGAGAACCGTCCCGGGTCGCCCGTCAGCCTTTGTACGCCTCCACGGCCAACACCGTGACCTCGATCGGGTTGCCGTTGGGCGCGGTGTAGGTCACCGTGTCGCCCACCTTCGCGCCGGTGATCGCGGCACCCAACGGGGACTGCGGCGAGAACACCTCGATGTCGGTCGAGTCGGCCAAAGCCATCAACTCGCGCGAGCCGAGTAGAAACGTGTCGGTGTCGTCGGGGTCGTCGTCGTAGGCGATGGTCACCTTGCAGCCGGGAGCCACCTCGTGAACGTCGCCCTCGGGCGCCTCGCCCACCTGAGCGTTGCGCAGCATCGATTCGAGCTGGCGAATGCGCAGCTCCTGCTGCCCCTGCTCGTCACGCGCTGCGTGGTAGCCCGCGTTCTCGCTCAGGTCGCCCTCGTCGCGGGCGCGCGCGATCTTCGCCGTCACGGTCGCCCGACCCTCGCCCTTCAGCAACTCCAGCTCAGCGCTGGCAGCGTCGTACGCCTCCTGGGTCAGCCAGATGGTGTCAATATGCTCGTCAGCCATCGGACGAGCTTAGCCCGAAGCCACCGGTCAACGCCTAATACGCGAACTCATCGAGACGTTTCGACCTCGGTCAGGTCGCCGGGCCGCACGACTCCACGGTGATCGCCGTGCCGCGTTTGAAGGTGCGCACGCTCACCGGCACCGTGGTCAGTCGCTCGGTGCCCGGCGGCACCTGCACCCAGAGCTCACCCACCCGGTCGTAGGTCACCGCCTGCACGATCACGAAGCACTTGGCAGCCACGGACGGGTCGGGCCGGTCGACCGTCAACGTGGCGGTCATCTCGTTGTCGCTCACCACGGCAAAGGTGTCGATGCGTCCGCTCACCTGCGGGTTGGCCCGACTCGTCGCCACCCACACCACGTAGGCGACCAACGCCAGCACCACCAGCCCCAGTACGGCCAGTACGGCGGGCGAAAACCGCTGTTTCGGGTACCGCCGACGGACGCGCTCGCGGTCGGCCTCGGTGATGGTCACCCTGTCATTCTGCCCCGTCCGGCCGGTGGAAGCGGCCGCCATCGGTTTGAGCCGGTGGGCACAATGGCGCCCATGCCTGAGACCAGCATGATGCGAGTGGACGCCGCGGGCGAGCCGTTGCGCCTGCTGGCCGTACACGCCCACCCCGACGACGAGTCGTCCAAGGGGGCGGCGACCACCGCGAAGTACGTGGCGCAGGGCGTCCAGGTGCTGGTGGCCACCTGCACGGGCGGCGAGCGTGGCTCGATTCTGAACCCGCGCATGGACACGCCCGAGAACTGGGCCAACATGACCACTCTGCGCAACGCCGAGATGGCCCGGGCGAAGACGATTCTGGGCATCGAGCAGACCTGGCTCGGCTTCGTCGACTCCGGCCTGCCCGAGGGTGATCCGCTGCCGCCCCTGCCCGAGGGCTGCTTCGGCCTGATGGACCCCGACGAGGCTGCGGGCCCCCTGGTCAAGGTGATTCGCGAGTTCAGGCCGCACGTGCTCACCACCTATGACGAGAACGGGGGCTACCCGCACCCCGACCACATCATGTGCCACAAGATCTCGATGGCCGCGGTCGATGCGGCCGGCGACCCCGACGCCTGGCCCGAGCACGGCCCCGCCTGGCAGGTGCAGAAGGTCTACTACCACATGAACTTTCATCGCGGACGGCTGGCGAAGCTCGACGAACTGATGCACGCCCAGGGGCTCGAAAGCCCGTACGCCGAGTGGCTGCAGAACTGGGAACGTGACGACGTGACAGCCCGGCTGACCACCTTCGTGCCTTGTGGCGAGTACTTTCCGCTGCGCGACCACGCGTTGCGGGCGCACGCCACGCAGATCGACCCCGACGGGTTCTGGTTCGCGGTGCCGATGGCCATTCAGCAGGCCGGCTGGCCCACCGAGGACTACCAGCTTGCCAAGTCGATGGTGCCGGTCACTCTGCCCGAGGACGACCTGTTCGCGGGCATCGACACCCGAACCCCGGTTACGCTCGACACATGGTCTTACTCGATCTAGCGGACGCCAGTTGGTTCCCCCTGGTGATGGTGCTGGGGTTGGGCGTGGTGATGTACGTGCTGTACCGCAGCATGCGGCACGAGATGGGCAAGATCACGGTGCCCGACGACCCTGAGAAGTCCGACGACACGTCCGATCAGCGATCGAACACCTGACGGTGAGGGGGTCTCTCCCGGGGGATCGGCCTTGGTCAGCATGTGCGCACGCGGTTCGAATGCGGCGTCGGGACGCGGAGGGAGTCGTACCTGCGGCGGGGTCTGATTGTGCGGCACGACCCGGCGGCCGCGTGAAAGAGGGTGTTGATCCGACCCCCGTCTGCGGTGGTCAGATCCACTTCTTGTGTGCAGTCCTGGTCTCGGCCGTCTCGCGACTAGGGGTCAGGAACAGCGCATCAGACCGCTTCGGCAAACTCGCCTAGGCTAGGGGAGCGATATCCGCCGAGCACGGGGCCACGCATCGGCGCAGCGAACGCACCATTGATCAATCGGTTCGCCACCACCATCCACAGGAGTGACACGTAGTGACCAACCACCTGGCATCGGCGACCAGCCCGTACCTGTTGCAGCACGCCGGCAACCCGATCGACTGGTGGCCTTGGGGCGAGGACGCCTTCGAGCAGGCCCGCCGCCGCGACGTTCCGATTCTGCTGTCGGTGGGCTACGCCGCCTGCCACTGGTGCCACGTGATGGCGCACGAATCGTTCGAAGACCCCGACGTCGCCGCCCTGGTCAACGAGCACTTCGTGGCGATCAAGGTCGACCGTGAGGAACGTCCCGACGTCGACGCCGTCTACATGAAGACCACCCAGGCGCTCACCGGCAGCGGCGGCTGGCCCATGACGGTGTTTCTGACCCCCGACGGCGACCCGTTCTTCGCCGGCACCTACTACCCGCCGCAGCCGGCGGCCGGCATGCCGTCGTTCACCCAGGTGCTCACCGCCCTGGCGGACGCCTGGGCAACCCGGCGTGACGAGGTGCTGGCCAGCGCGGCGACCATCGTCGCCCATGTGGCTGACGAGTTCCACGCCCTGCCCGCGCCCGCGACCATCGATCTGCCGACGGTGCTGGCCAAGGCGTCCGCCGACTTCGACGCAGTGCACGGCGGGTTCGGCCGCGCACCCAAGTTTCCGACCCCCGGCCTGATCGACGCACTGCTGGTCACCGGTGAGCCGGCCTCGGTCGACGCCGCCCAGCGCACGCTCGAGGCGATGCTGCGCGGCGGCATTCACGATCAGGTGGGCGGCGGCTTTCACCGTTACAGCGTCGACGCCGGCTGGGTGGTGCCGCACTTCGAGAAGATGCTCTACGACAACGCCCTGCTGCTGGGCAGCTACACCCGCGCCTGGTGCCGCACCGCCGATCACGACCACGGCCTGCGCGTGCTCTTCGAGCGAGCGGTGCGCGGCGTCGTCCGGTTTCTGGCTGACGACCTGCAGATCGAGGGGGGCGGCTTCGCGTCCAGCCTGGACGCCGACTCGTGCGACATTCGCGGCATGGTGCACGAGGGCATCTATTACGTGTGGTCGCCCGAGTTGCTGGTCGACGCGTTGGGTGAGACGGACGCCGAGTGGGCTGCGGGTGTCTTTCACGTCACCGAGGTCGGCACCTTCGAACACGGCCTGTCGACGCTGCAGCTGCGCGGGACGCCTGATTGGGCGCGGCTCGACGGGGTGCTCGACCGGTTGCGCGAGGTGCGTTCCACCCGGTTCGCACCCGCCCGCGACGACAAGCTGGTGGCGGCCTGGAACGGCTTCGCGATCGATGCCCTGGTGAACGCTGCCATGGTGTTTGGCGAGCCTGACTGGCTGACGCTGGCCGAGCGGGCGGCCGGGGCCACGTGGGCACTGTGGACGGGGGACGAGCTGCGCCGCACCGCCATCGACGGCGTGCCGGGCGACGCGCCGGGTATGGCCGAGGACTACGGCGCGTTGGCCCTGGGGCTGGCCCGGCTGGCGGGAGCGACGGGGTCGGGGGAGTGGCTCGATCGGGCGGTGACGCTTCTCGACGCGGCACTCGAGGTCTGCGACTCCGGCGACGGGGGCTTCTACGACGCTCCCGCGACGGACGGGCTGCGTCCGTTCGCCCGGGCGCGCGACACGTCCGACAACCCCACGCCATCCGGCACCGCCTGCCTGGTGACGGCGCTGCGGTTGGTGGCGCTGCTGGCCGACCGGGCCGACTTCGCCGACCGCGCGGACGCCGCCGCCCGCACCGTGCACGGCATGGTCGAGGCGGCGCCCCGGTTCGCCGGTTGGGCGCTGGCGGACGCGTTGATCGCCGATCAGGGCCGTGGGGGACTGACCCCTGCGGTCGCCGTGATCGTCACCCCACCGCAGAGCGGTCAGGGTGACAGTGAACCGGGGGAACCCTCCAGTGAGTCTCGTCATCCCGGCGAACGCCGGGATCTCCCAACGGACGCGTCCAGCGAGTCTCTCCCAACTGACGCGTCCAGCGAGTCCCGTCATCCCGGCGAGCGCCGGGATCTCCCAACTGAGGTCGGCGGCGTCTCAGCCCTCGCGCAGGCCGCTTGGCGCATGGCCCCGTCGGGCACGGCGATCGTGGCCGGCCCCGAGGGCACAAGGGGTTTCGCGCAGCACTTCGACGACCGCCCGGCTGGCGCCGGCGGCACCGCCTACGTCTGCCGGGGCACGGTCTGCTTCGCGCCGGCGTCCACGATCAAAGGGCTGCGCACCGCACTCTGGCAGCGGGCGTGAACGATTGAACCCCTTCACCGCGATCGTGGTCGCGGTGAAGGGGTTCGAGGGCATGGACGACTCGCGCCGTCCACGTCGTGGGGTTAGGGCTCAGGCGTAGCTCGGGTCGAGACGCTTGGCCAGCCGCATGCTGCCGCGGGCGGTGGCCCGCAGCCAACGGGCGCTCAACTGGCGACCGGTGGCGTGGACGGCCGGCACGAACCGAGGGTCGAGTACCGGCTGGACGTCATGGGTGCCGAGTTCGGCGGCCTGAATCAAGGTGACTGAATTGGTCATGGTCATGTCGCTTTCCTTTCAGCGAGTGGTGATCGGTGCTGGCCCAGTGCTCGAACGCACTTTCAGCTCGATCGGCAGCAGGATCTGCCGCTCGGGGTAATCGGGGTCCATCGCGAGCCGGCCGGCCAGGCGGCCCTTCTCGACGATGGGTTGGTGCACCGACGTCAGCCCCACGAAGGCCGCGTCGGGCAGGTCGTCGAAGCCGGCGATCGACACCTCGTGGCCGGGGGTGAGGCCGCGCTGTTGCGCCGCGTCCCAGACGCCGAGGGCGAGCACGTCGCTCAGCGCGACGATGGCGGTGGGACGGTCTTGCACGTCGAGCACGTAGGCGCCGGCGGTGCGTCCGGACTCGCGCACGTTGTGGCCGGCGGTGAGCACGCGAATGCTCGCCTCAGGCATGGCCTCACGCAGGCCCGCGACCCGATTCTGGGTGAAGCCGCCGTCGTAGCGGCCGAACTCGGGGGGCAACTGCCCGTCGGCGGCCAGTTCGACGTCGAGGCGCTCCCCGCTGGACGACAACCCCCACGGCACCACCACCGCGACTCGCCGGTGACCGAGTCGGGCCAGGTGCTGGCCGATCAGTCGTCCGGCGAACCGGTCATCGATGCCCACCCAGTCACCCTCGGACCCCGGCGTGGTGCCGACCACGCGGACCCCCCGGCCGGCCAGCCGCTCGAAACCCGGGTGATTGGCGATCGGCGCTCCGCTGACCACGGCGTCGACCGGGGCCCGTTGCAGGGACTCGTCGTCGCCGCCCTCTGAGCGCAGCAGCAGCACCGAGGCCTCGTACTCTTCGAGTGCCTCGCCCAGGCCGGCCATGAACATCACCGTGTAGGGGTCGGAGAACGCCGCCGAGAGGTGAGATCCGAAAACGAACCCGCAGATGCCGGACTTGCCCGAGCGAAGAGCGCGGCCCGCGGCACTGGGGCCGCAGTAACCCAGCTCTTTGGCCTTGGCGAAGATCTGCTGGCGCAGTTCGTCCGACAGCCGGTCGGGCTTGCTGTACGCGTTCGACACCGTGGTGACCGAGACGCCCAGGCTCTGGGCGAGGGTCTTCATGGTGACCGGGTTGCTCCCGTGGTGCCCCATGGCTGACTCCGCTCCGCGTGCTGGCGTCGTGTTGATCGATAAAGTGAACGTTACACTTTATCGATCAACCGTGCAAGTGGGCTGCCAGCTGGTGTGACCGCGAGGATTGGCGATCTCGAGATCGCTGCACGATGTCGGCTGGGCCGCAGGGTTTCGTCCTGCAGCACGAGAGTGAGCACCCAAGGCGAGATCGTGCCGTGATCTCGAGATCGCCTGACGGGCGGTTATTTCAACACTTGGTGATTTGATCCCTCCAGAAACCTACGCTACCGTAGGTTGCGTGACCGCGACGCTAGGACGTGCCATGGAAACCAGCCAGGCTCCCCTTCCGAAACCGCTGATGCGGGGCTGGCTGCACCTCGCGATGACCCCTATCGCACTGCTCGCCGGCCTCACCCTGGTGGTGCTCGCACCCACCCTTCCCGGACGCATCGGCGGCGCCGTTTGGTTGCTCGCCGCCGTCGAGCTGTTCGGCGTCAGCGCCCTGTACCACCGCGGCACCTGGGGCGAGCGCACCGGCGTCATGCTGCGCCGGCTCGACCACGCCAACATCTTCGTGTTCATCGCCGCCTCGTACACCCCGCTGGCCCTGATGCTGCTCAGCCCCCCGAGCCGCAACACGTTGCTGATCGTGGTCTGGGCGGCGGCGCTCGCCGGCGTGTTCTTCAACCTGGTCTGGATCACCTCGCCGCGCTGGCTGCACACCCTGCTCTACCTGCTGATGGGCTGGGCGGCGCTCGGCTGGCTGGGCGAGTTCTGGGTCAACGCCAGCCTGCCCGCCTTCGTGCTGATCGCGCTCGGCGGCCTGGTCTACACCGGCGGCGCCGTGGTGTACGCACTCAAACGGCCCGATCCGTCGCCGCGCTACTTCGGCTACCACGAGATCTTCCACGCCTGCACCATCGTGGCGGCCATTTGCCACTTCATCGCGATCGCGATGGTCACCCTCGGCTGAGCAGACGTGACATGGTGGACGCATGCTGCTGATCGTTCCCACCGACGCCCCCTTCGTGCTCGACCCCGTCGACGACGTCGAGGTACTTGCCTACGACCCGAACGACGACCTGACCGACGCCCACCTGGCCGCCGATGCCGCCGTGGTCTGGGGCTTCGCCTCGCCGATCATCACCCAACTGCTCGGCGCCCCGCGGCTGCGGTGGATCCAGACCCTGACCGCCGGCCCCGACCCCGTGCTGGCCGCGGGCTTTCCGGCCAGCGTGCAGGTGACCACCGGACGCGGCTTTCACGACGAAACCGTCGCCGAACACGCCCTCGCGCTTGCCCTGGCCGGCCTGCGTCAGCTACCCGAATGCCTGGAAGCACAGGCTGACCGGCGCTGGGCCGACGAGCTGACCGGCTTTCGTCCGCTGTTCGACGGGGTCACCCTCACCAGCCTGATCGGGGCCCAGGTGACCGTTTGGGGCTTCGGTTCCATCGGCCAGACCATCGCCGCCCGGTTCGCGGCCATGGGCGCCACCGTCACCGGCGTCGCGCGCAGCGCCGGCGAGCGGGGCGGGTTCGCCGTGCGCGCCACCGCCGAGGTGGACGACCTGCTGCCGCAGACCGATGTACTCGTGCTCGTGCTGCCCAAGTCGCCCGAGACCGACAACGTGTTGGACGCCCGGCGGCTGGCCCTGCTGCCCAGCTACGCGTGGGTGATCAACGTGGGCCGCGGCAACGCCATCGACGAACCTGCGCTCGCCGCGGCGCTGCACGACGGCAGCCTCGGCGGCGCCGGGCTCGACGTGTTCAAGGCCGAGCCGCTGCCGGCGGACTCGCCGCTGTGGTCCGCGCCGCACGTGATCATCACGCCGCACAACGCCGGCGGCCGTCCGCTGCACACCAAGGAGTTCATCACCGACAACCTGCACCGGCTCTTGAACGGTGACCAGCTGCGCAATCTGGCGCCGCGCTGACGCTGCCCACGACTGTAGGGTGGCGCGCATGGAGTGGGTCACTCGCGTCGCCCGGGTGCTCTCTGCGCTCGATCCGACCGGGCTCGCCTACCGCGCCTACGAGCAACGCCTGCTCGCCGACCTGACCCCCGACCGACTACCCAAGCACGTCGCGGTGATGGCTGACGGCAACCGGCGCTGGGCCCGCCGCAACGCGCCGGCAGAACCCGTCGCGGTCGGCTACGACGCAGGCGCTGACAAGCTCAAAGAGTTCGTCGGCTGGTGCGAAGAGGTGGGCATTCCCACCGTCACGGTGTGGGTGCTGTCGACCGAGAACCTCGACCGTTCCGACGACAGTGAGTTCGCCCCGCTGCTGCAGGTGATCGAGGACCTGGTGGTCGAACTCGCCGCCGACGGCCCATGGCGGGTGCAGATCGTCGGCGACCTCGACCTGCTGCCCGACGCGATGGCGGCGCGGCTGCGCGAGGCGTCGGCGTCGACCGAGGGCCGCGAGGGCATGCACGTCAACGTGGCGGTCAGTTACGGCGGACGGCACGAGTTGCGCGACGCGTTCCGCTCCCTGCTCGCTGCCGAGGCGGCCAAGGGCACGAGCCTCGCCGACCTGGCCAAGACCATCGAGATCGACCAGATCGCCTCACACCTGTACACCGCGGGCCAGCCCGACCCCGACCTGGTGATCCGCACCTCGGGCGAGCAGCGGCTGTCGGGTTTTCTGATCTGGCAGTCGGCGCACAGCGAGTTCTACTTTCACGAGGCGTTGTGGCCCGACTTTCGCAAGGTGGACTTCATTCGCGCCCTGCGCTCGTACGCCCAGAGGGAGCGTCGGTTCGGCCGATAGCGGGCGCACAACCGCACCGCGGCGACTGTTCAGTCGAGCGCGCACATCGCGGCGGGCGAGCGTGCGCGGTCGAGACGCAGCGTCGCACGCGCCTTTCCGCCCACAGGTCCCGGGTGGCACGATGCCGGCCATGGCAGGCGTCCCCGAGCGGTACCGAGCGTCCATCAGGCACGAGCTCGACGACCTTGTCGCCGGGGCCCGGCCCGAACTGCTGACCTGGGTGCACCAGTACGGCGACGACGGAGCCACGCTGATCGAGCAGCCGGAAGACATCTGGGCACACGAACGCGCCGATGTCATCGAGCGAACGGACGGTTCCGCCTACGTCGTGCTGCCCCTGTGGACGACAGAGGAGGCTCCGAGCGACCTCAGTGCCGAGGTGGAGATCGCCGTGGACGGTACCGCCGAGATCAGCGACGTGCACGTGCTCTGATCGCCGGTACCCGACAGCCGATGAAAGGCTGGTTGTCGCTGGTCGAGACCCCTTGCGGCAAGGGGTTTCGACAAGCTCAACCGACGATCGCGCGTTGACCAGCGCTTCCCTGGGTGGTTCGATGGATCCGCACCCAGCGACCGGCGCGCTAGCTCGCGAGCAGCAGTTCGTACAAAGCCGCCCGCAGCGCGTCGGGCAGGTCCAGGCCGTCCAACTGGCGCAGCGCGTCCACCGGCTCGCCGGCCTGATCGATCGCCTGCCAGGCCCGGTCTTTGGTCATGTAGTCGCCCTGCACGCTGCGCAACACCTCGAAGAGCCGCTCGCGCAACGTGGGGTGGGCCGGCGCTTCGACGTCGGTGAGCCGGACGACCGCGCCGGTGCCGCTCAGCACCACGCCCACCTCGATGCGCAGCCCCTGGTCGGTGGCGTGCACGTCGCCTCGATCGACGTTGGCGGCCCCGATGCCGTGCAGCACCACCGTCCATTCACGGGCCGACGGCACCACGTCGAGTTCACCCTCGGCGGCCCCGATGGTGAACTCGCCCTCGTCGTCGTTCCAGGCCAGCCGGGTGCGCACCACCCGCGGCACGGCGGCGTCGTCGTCCTCGTACAGCGTGAACTCGCCGTCGGCGCCGGTGAACACGTGCACCTCGAACGATGCCGGATTGCCCACGCCCAGCTCGTCCGGCCCGGTGAGCGGCACGATCGCCCCCGCCCGCGCCAACACCGGGTACTGCCCGATCGGCCGGTGCAGCTGCACCATGCGTTCGCCCGCGTACGTGACGTTGGTGAAGAAGTCCGTCCAGCGGCCCTCGGGCAACCACGACGACACCGCACCCAGCCCCGTCTCGGCATCGGCCGGTGACGTGATCGGCAGCACCAGCAGCTCGGTGCCGAAGAAGTAGGTGTTGCGCGACCCGAAGTTCTTGGGCAGAAAGATGTCACCCGACTGGTTCTCGTGGTACAGCGGCCGGCACAGCGCCTTGGCCTCGCGATTGGCCCGCTCGTTCATCGTGTACAGGTAGGGCACCAGCCGGTGCCGCAGCCGCAGAAAGTCGACCATCACCGAGGCGTAGGGCTCCGGAAAGTTCCACGGCTCCTTGCCCTGAAAGGCGCTCAGCGTCGAGTGCAGCCGGTTGATCGGGGCGAACGTGCCGAACTGAAACCACCGGGTGACCAGTTCGTGATCGCGGTGGCCGAACATGTGGCCGCCGATGTCGTGGCTCCACCAGCCGAAGCCGATGTTGGACGCCGTCGCGGTGAACTCGGGCTGAAAGTCCAGGCTGGCCCAGGTGTTGACCGTGTCGCCCGAGAACCCGACCGGGTAGCGGTGCGAGCCGGGCCCGGCGTAGCGCGAGAAGGTGATCGGACGCTGCCCGCGCCGCGCGCTGTCGAGAAAATGAAAGTGGTTCAGCAGCCACAGCGGGTCGAGCCCGGCCACCGACGTGTGCGTACCCTGCTGCCAGTCGAGCCACCAGAAGTCGACGCCCTGGTCTTCGAGCGGGTGATGCACCTGCTCGAAGTAGGCCCGCAGAAACGCCTGGTCGGCGATGTCGAAGTCGACCGGCTGCTCGGTTCCGGGGTCGATGCCGAGTGCGGCGGCGATGCGCGGGTAGGCCTCTTCGAAGGCCCGGACGCCGTCGGCCGGGTGCACGTTCAGCGCGACCTTGAGCCCGTGCTCGTGCAGTGCGGTGAGGAAGGCCTCGGGGTCGGGGAACAGTTCGCGGTTCCAGGTGTAGCCCGTCCACCCGGTGCCGTACTGGGGCGGAACGTCGACCAGGTGCCAGTCCATGTCGATCACGGCGACGCTGAACGGCACCCGTTCGGCCTCGAAGCGCTGCATCAGTTCGCGGTACTCGTCGGCGGTGTAGGGGTGGTAGCGGCTCCACCAGTTGCCGAACGCCCACCGCGGCAGCAGCGGCTGCGGGCCGGTGAGCCGGTGAAAGTCGTCGAGGGCGGCTTGGTAGTCGCCGCCGTGGGCGAACAGGTACACGTCGATGTTGCCGGGTAGGCGAGCGCCGATCCAGCCGTCGGCGGTCAGCGCCATGGTGTGGCTGTCGTCGAGCATGGCGCTGCCGTTGAAGCTGAGCACGCCGTCGTCGAGGTCGGTGCGGCCGTCCACCTCGTCGAGGGTGCGCGCGGTGCCGCCCAGGTTGGCGTCGCCGTCCATCCACAGCGACTGCCGCTCGCCGTAGCGCCAGGTGCGGCGGTGGCCCGTGCCGCCGGCGAGATGGGCGAACAGGCCGCCGGCGCTGAAGGGGCCCTCGTCGTAGCTGAGGTGCACGCCGTCGGTGACGATCTCGATGCCCTTCGCGGTGCGGTGCACGGTGAAGTCCACCGGGTCGAACGCACGATTGACCACCATCTGCGTCGCCCGGTCTTCGAACTCACCCGACTCTGAGTATTCGAGCCGAAACAGTGCGGGGCTCAGCACCGTGATGCGGTAGTGGTCGCCCCGCACCTGTGAATCTGGGTCGGCCTGGGGCGTCGTGGGCATGATCAGGTGTTCGGGCAACGTCATGCGCGGCAGTCTAGGCAGGGCCCGTCTGGTTGTCGCACCGGCCGTATCGGTTCCCTCGGTTCAAGGAACGGTTCCCTGAACCAAAGGAACCGTTCCACTGAACGCAATCGTGAACATCTGATGACACGCCCGTTCGGGTGTGCGCGTCGTCCCGTGATTGCCCGCCGGCTCGACTAGCGTGCCAATACGGCCGCTGGACGGGCGGCCTCCAGGAGGAACGAATGCGTTTGACCCTGACCGGTCGAACCCGAGGGTCGGCACCCGGCCCAACCCCTCCCGGCTGACCATCGCAGGGCGGCCGGCGCGGGTGCTGCGTGCGGCCCAACGAGACAGGAGCGCACGTGCCCGGAACCACCAGTTCAACTCGTCGAACCACCCGCGTGGACGCCTCAACCGCCGTGCGCACGTACGTGATCGACACCTCGGTGCTGCTCAGCGATCCGCACGCCCTGCGCAACTTCGCCGAGCACGAGGTGATCGTGCCGATCGTGGTGGTCACCGAACTCGAAGCCAAGCGCCACCACCCCGAACTGGGCTACTTCGCCCGCGCCGCCCTGCGCTACCTCGACGAACTGCGCATCGCCAACGGACGACTCGACCTGCCCCTGCGCGTCAACGAGGCCGGCGGCACCCTGCACGTCGAACTGAACCACTCCGACCAGACCGTGCTGCCGCTGGGCTTTCGGCTGGGCGACAACGACTCGCGCATTCTGGCCGTCGCGCTCAACTACTCCAATGAGGGCCGCGACGTCGTTCTGGTCAGCAAGGACGTCCCCCTGCGGGTCAAAGCCTCGGCCGTCGGCTTGGCCGCCGAGGAGTACCTGCACGAGCTGCCCGCCGACACCGGCTGGACCGGCATGGCCGAGGTCGAGGTCACCCAGGCCAGCATCGACGCCCTGTACTCGGCCGGCACCGCGATCGTGCCCGAGGCCGTCGACCTGCCCTGTCACAGCGGGGTGGTGCTGCACGCGTCCGGCTCGTCCGCTCTCGGCCGGGTGTTGCCCGACGGTTCGGTGAAGCTCGTGCGCGGCGAGCGCGACTGCTTCGGCATTCACGGACGCTCCGCCGAGCAGCGGGTGGCCCTCGACCTGCTGCTCGACCCGTCCGTCGGCATCGTGTCCTTGGGCGGCAAGGCCGGCACCGGCAAGTCAGCCCTGGCCCTGTGCGCCGGGCTCGAGTCGGTGCTCGAGCGGCAGCAGCACGCCAAGGTGCTGGTCTTCCGTCCGCTGTACGCCGTGGGCGGGCAAGAACTCGGCTACCTGCCCGGCACCGAGGGCGAGAAGATGTCGCCCTGGGCGCAGGCCGTGTTCGACACCCTCGGCTCGGTGACCAACCGCAACGTGATCGACGAGGTGCTGGCCCGCGACATGCTCGAGGTGCTGCCGCTCACCCACATTCGCGGACGATCCCTGCACGACGCGTTCGTGATCGTCGACGAGGCGCAGTCGCTGGAGCGCAACGTGCTGCTCACCGTGCTGTCGCGCATCGGCCAGAACTCGCGGGTGGTGCTCACCCACGATGTGGCCCAGCGCGACAACCTGCGGGTCGGACGGCACGACGGCGTCGTGGCGGTGGTCGAGAAGCTGAAGGGGCACCCGCTGTTCGCCCACGTCACGTTGACCCGGTCGGAGCGCTCGCCGATCGCTGCCCTGGTCACCGACATGCTCGAGGACGTCGGCTTCTGAGCTCGGTTTCGATCCGACGTAGCTGCCTTCGTGACACGTAGCTGCCCGCACGCAGGCAGCGACGTGTCACGAAGGCAGTCACGTCTGGCTACCTGGTCGACTCACGTTCTGAGATCCCGGCGTCCGCCGGAATGACGTCACTCGTCATACCGGCGTCCGCCGGGATGGCCTCACTCTTCATACCGGCGAACGCCGATTTTCACCACACACCGAAAAGAGTCTGGACGGCACTCGCGTCGCCCGTGTGAAGTGGAGCCATGAGGACGTTGGCACGCTGGCTGTTGGCCGGTTCGATGGTGTTCGCGGGTGCCAGTCACCTGTGGTGGGCCCGCAAGGAGTTTCAGGCCCAGGTGCCCGACTGGATCACCGACACCACGGGCCTCGACAAAGACGCGGTGGTGGTCGCCTCCGGGGCCGTCGAGGTGATGCTCGGTGCTGCTCTGGTCACCCTGCCGAAAGACCGGCGGCGGGTCGGCGCGATCCTGGCCGCCTTCTTCGTGGCGGTCTTTCCCGGCAACATCGCCCAGTACGTCGATCGCCGTGACGGGTTCAGCCTCGACACCGACACCAAGCGACTCGTTCGGCTGTTCTTTCAGCCCGTGCTGGTCGCGTGGGCACTGTGGAGCACCGCCCCCGACAGGAAGTAGCTGATGCCGCAGCGGGCACAGCGTGTCAGGCTGGGCACATGACCGATCCCACCCCACCGCTGCGCTACCCGCCGCGCGACCTCGGTGACGCCTGGGTGGTGGCCCCGTCGGGCGAGCGCTACTGGGGACGGTTCGGTGCCGCCGGGCTGCTGGCCGTTGACGACCGGCGAGGGGTGCTGCTGCAGCATCGGGCGTCATGGAGCCACCACGGCGACACCTGGGGGGTGCCCGGGGGAGCGCTGCACCAGCACGAGCCGGCCGTGCAGGCCGCGCTGCGCGAGGCGTCCGAAGAAGCCGGCGTGCCCATCGACGCGGTGCGGCCCTGGCTGACCGACGTGGCCGACCGTGAGGTGTGGTCGTACACCACGGTGGTGGCGCAGGTGGTCACCCCGTTCGAGGCGACCATCAGCGACCCGGAGAGCCTTGACCTGGCCTGGGTGCCCGTCGACGAGGTGACACGGCTACCCCTGCACCCCGGCTTCGCGGCCTCGTGGGGGCGGCTGCGTGGCCTGCTTGCGGTGCGTCCGGTCATCGTGGTCGACGCGGCGAACGTGGTGGGTTCGGTGCCCGACGGCTGGTGGCGCGACCGTCCTGGGGCCGCCTCGCGCCTGCTCACGCGGCTCGCGACCCTGGCCACCACGGGCGTGCCGGCGGGCGCTCTCGAACTGCCGGGGCACACCTGGTTCACCGACTGGGCCGTGGTGCTCGAGGGCCAGGCCAGGGCGGCTGCGGACGTCCCTGGTCTGCAGGTGGTGCGAGCCGACGCGGGCGGCGACGACCGCATCGTGCACGAGGCCCAGTTGCTGCGCGCCGGCGGCCGGCCCGTGACCGCGGTGACCAGCGATCGAGGGCTGACGGAACGCCTCGAACGGCTGGGGGCGACCGTGCGCCCAGCGGGTTGGCTACTCGATCAGTTCAGCTGAACCCACCCCTTGCTCGGGCTGGCCGATATCGGGTGCCCTGGGCTGCTCTCGCTCCGAAACGTAACTGCCTTTCTGACACCTGACTGCCTGCACGCGGGCAGCGACGTGTCACAAAGGCAGCTACTTCGCTCAGTCCACCTTTCGTCGGCCTCTGGTCGGCTCGCGTAGGGTTGGGGCATGACGGTCGGAGTGCGGGTGCCCCTGAGGCTGGCCGACGCGCACGGACGGGTCGCCACCGATCTGCGCGTGTCGCTCACCGACCGCTGCAACCTGCGCTGCACCTACTGCATGCCCGCCGACGGGCTGCAGTGGTTTCCCACCGACGAGGTACTCACCGACGCCGAGGTTCTGCGGGTGCTGGCCATTGCGGTCGGGCAGCTGGGCGTCACCAGGATTCGCTTCACCGGCGGTGAACCCCTGCTGCGCCGCTCGCTCGAAGACATCGTGGCCGGGGCTGCGCGCCTGCGCACCCGCAGCGGGGGCACGCCCGAGCTGTCGCTGACCACCAACGGCATCGGGCTCGACAAGAGGGTGACTGCGCTTGTCGCAGCCGGATTGAACCGCGTCAACGTGTCGCTCGACTCGCTCGACCGCGACCGGTACGCCGCGCTGGCCAGGCGTGACCGGTTGGACGCCGTGCTGGCAGGACTGGCCGCCGCCGAGGCCGCCGGGCTGCTGCCGGTGAAGGTGAATGCGGTGATCATGCGCGGCCACAACGAGGCCGACGTGGTGCCGCTGGCTCAGTTCTGCCTCGAACGACGCTATCAGTTGCGCTACATCGAGCAGATGCCGCTGGGGCCGCAGCACCAGTGGGACCGGTCGCAGATGGTGACCCAGGCCGAGATTCTGGCCCTGCTGGGGGAGCGGTTCGACCTGGCCCCGGCGGCAGAACCGCGCGGCTCGGCGCCGGCCGAGTTGTGGCGCGTGGCGCCGGACGACCGCCAGCCGGGCGGGCTGCTGGGCGTCATTCCGACGGTGACCGGGCCGTTCTGCGCCGCCTGCGACCGCACCCGCATCACCGCCGACGGCCAGATTCGCACTTGCCTGTTCAGCCGAACCGAAACCGACCTGCGCACCCCGCTGCGCCACGGGGCGTCCGATCTGGAACTGGCCGAACTGTGGGCCAGAGCCCAGGGCCTCAAGGCGCCTGCGCACGGCATCGGAGAGCCCGGCTTCGTGCAGCCCACTCGAACCATGAGCGCCATCGGAGGTTGACGTGAAGATTCGCTACTTCGCCGGAGCGGCCGAGGCGGCCGGCGTCACCGAAGAGACCATCGAGTCGGACTTCGAGGTGACGGTCGCCGAACTCGTCGATCAGTTGAGCGCCGACCGTGAGCGGCTGGCGAAGGTGCTGGCGGTCTCGACCCTGCTGATCGACGGACGCCCCACGCATGTGCGAACCGAGTACGTCAGCCCCGGCGCCCAGATCGACGTGCTGCCGCCGTTCGCCGGCGGTTAGTCGGAGTTTCTTTCGGCGCATCGGTGGCCTCGGTGGACGTTGCTCGCGTTGAGTGACGTTGCTCGCGTTCGTCCGCGAGCAACGAGGGCTAGCGCGAGCAACGTCGGTTGAGCGAACACCCAACCGCTAGAAACTGGGGCCCTGGGCCCGCAGTTTGTCGACCTCTTCCATCGCGGTGCGCAGCTCGGCCAGCCAGCTCTCGGTGTGCTGGCCGACGAGTTTGACCGCCCAGGCCAGCGCCTCGGAGCGTGATCGGGCCACGCCGGCGTCCACCAGGGTGTCGAGCACCTGCCGCTCGGGCTGCTTCAAACGGGTCATCACCGGCACAGAAATGTGGGTGAACAGTGCCTCGGCCTCGCCGCAGGTGACGCCCCACGACACCTTGCGCCGGTAGCGCGCCTCGGCCTCGAGGGCGATGTCGATTCGTCGCTCACGGGTGTCTTCACGAAACCGTGCGATGCGGCCCTCCGCGCCGCCGGCATCCAGGCCTTCGTCGGGCAGGTCGCCGATCACCGTGATCTCTTCACGGTCGACGATCACCCGAACGCCCACGAACCACTCGCCGGGTAGCCGGCCCTCGAACCATGACTGGGCGTCGCCGGCGGGTGGAACATCCACGTTCTGCCATCCGCCGGGCCTACCGAAACCTCGTGCTCCCATGGCTCCTCCCTTGCTGTGATTACATGATTACACATCAAGCAAGCGCTCCCCGGTTGAGCTTGTCGCACCTCGCACTGCCGCTGGTTGAGCTTGTCGAAACCAACCCCAGCCAGACGAGGTCTCGACGACCTCGACCGGTGAGGACGCCGTGGGAAGGGGACGGTTCTCCGACCGGGAAGGGGACGGTTCTCCGACCGGGAAGGGGACGGTTCTCCAACCGGCTCGACGAGCTCGACCAGTGAGGATGCCGGGGGTCTCGACAAGCTCGACCAGCGAAATCAAAGCTCCCTTAGATGAGCGGCCAGGGGTAGGCGTACCCGGTGGTGTCCAGCGGCAGCATGCGCGAATCCAGGAGCCGCTGCACTCGGCGCCGCAACGCACGAACCTCGCGCACGTCCAGCAGGTCGGCCAACTCGGCGGGCACCTCGTCGGCGAGCGGGGCGAGATCGTCCAAGACGTCGTCCGGCACCGCTTCGCCGGCGAAGTCCCAGATCACCGTGCGCAGCTTGTACTCCGCGGCGAAGCAGAGGCCGTGATCGATGCCCCAGACGTGTCCGTCGGCCGACTGCAGCACGTGGCCGCCCTTGCGGTCGGTGTTGTTGCCCACCATGTCGAACACGGCCATGCGCCGCAGTGCGTCGTGGGTGTCGGGTGCGTGACGCAGCAGGTTGAAATAGTGCATCGACGGGTCGCACTCGATGTACCACTGCAGAGAACCCACGCCCAGCGGCGCGTCGGCTCGCACCATGGTGGGGGGCACGAGGCTCCAGCCCAGGGCTTCGCTGAGCACGTAGGCGGCGCGTTCGCGCTTGTAGAGGCCGGGGTCGAAGTCCCACAACGGACGTTCCCCCGACTGCGGTTTGTAGATCGCCCAGGTGTAGGTGTCGCCGTCGGTCACCTCGACCACGTACGTGCCGTTGCTCGAATCGATGACCCGGCCGACGATCGACAACTCGCCGGTGGAGAGCAACTCTTCCTGTTGGGCCGACGTCAGAGGGGTGGGTTCGGGCCCCACGGGTTCGCTGGTCATCAGCCCGACCGCAGGGCGGCCAGCGGGCCGCCGGTGGAGTTCACCATGCGTACGATCGGCGCCGCGCCGTCCGGCCACTGAATGGCAGAGATCGAGCCGGTGCCGACGTCCACGCGCTGAAAGTGGTCGAGGTGGGTGCCAAGGGCGTGGGTGAGAATCGCCTTGATCGGGTCGGCGTGGCTGAAGCACACCACGACACCGCCCGGGTGGGCGGCACGCAGCCGCTCCATGGTGGCGATCATGCGTGACTGCAGTTCGACGAAGCTCTCGCCGCCGGGAAAGCGAAACGTCGACGGTGCCTGCTGCACGGTGCGCCACTGCGGCAGCTTGGCCAGGGCGGTGAGCTTCTCACCCGTCCACTCGCCGAAATCACACTCAAGCAGACCGTCGTCGAGGCTGGCGGTGAGGCTCGTCAGCCGCTCGGTGGGCTCGGCGGTCTCGCGGGCGCGTTCCAACGGCGAGGTGTACAGCGCGTCGATCGGCAGCCCCTGCAGTCGTTCGGCGGCAGCCTCGGCCTGAGCGCGGCCGGCGTCCGACAGGTGCAGGTCGGGGGCGCGTCCGGGCAACACGGTGCCCGTGGTGGGGGTCTGTCCGTGCCGCACCAGCAGCACCAATGTGCTGGCCGGCGGTTTGCGCGCCATTGCATGAGCGTAGGCGTCCTGCGCCGCACCACAAGACCGTTCCGGGTGGTGGCAGTTGGGGGACGGTTCCCAACTCGCGCCGGGCGGGTCCCCGTTCGACGCTCGGCTGTCCGCGTAGAGCGGAAACGGGAATATGGTCTGATCTTTGGCGCTGGGGTTAGCGTGAGGGTGTGACAGACCGCCCCACCATCAGCACCGTTGGCGAACTGCGGGCCTCAGGCCACGAGCAGAAGCACCTGCGGCAAGAGATTCGCGACAATCTACTGGCCGCGCTGGCCGAGGGACGCAACCCCTGGCCGGGCCTGCACGGCTTCGACCGGACGGTGCTGCCGCAACTCGAGCGCGCTCTGATCGCTGGCCACGACGTGGTGCTGCTCGGCGAGCGGGGTCAGGGCAAGACCCGGCTGCTGCGCACCCTCGAAGGGCTCTTGGACGAATGGACGCCCGTCATCGCCGGCTCCGAACTGGGCGAGCACCCCTACGACCCGATCACCGCCGAATCGCAGCGCCGGGCCGCCGAATGCGGTGACCAGTTGCCGGTCGCCTGGCGGCACCGCTCGGAGCGGTACGCCGAGAAGCTGGCCACGCCCGACACGTCCGTGGCCGACCTGATCGGCGACGTCGACCCCATCAGGGTGGCCGAAGGTCGCAGGCTGGGCGACCCCGAGACCATCCATTTCGGCCTCATTCCCCGTAGTCACCGCGGCATCGTGGCGATCAACGAGTTGCCCGACCTGGCCGAACGCATTCAGGTCGCCATGCTCAACGTGATGGAGGAGCGCGACATTCAGATTCGCGGCTACGTGCTGCGGTTGCCGCTGGACGTGCTGGTGATGGCCTCGGCCAACCCCGAGGACTACACCAACCGCGGCCGCATCATCACCCCCCTGAAAGACCGCTTCGGGGCCGAGATTCACACCCACTACCCGCTCGAACTCGCCGACGAGATCGCCGTGATTCGCCAAGAAGCCGCCCTGGTTGCCGAGATTCCGGACGCCCTGCTCGAGATTCTCGCCCGCTACACCAGGGCCCTGCGCGAGTCGCCCGCGATCAACCAGCGCTCGGGCGTCTCGGCCCGGTTCGCCATCGCCGGCGCCGAAACCGTGGCCGCGGCGGCGCTGCACCGGGCGGTCGTTCGCGGCGAAACAGAGGCCGTGGCGCGCCTGGTCGATCTCGAATCAGCCGTGGACGTGCTGGGCGGCAAGATCGAGTTCGAGGCCGGCGAAGAGGGCCGCGAAGACGCGATTCTGGCCCACCTGCTGCGCACCGCGACCGCCGACACGGCCCGGGCACACTTTCGCGGCATCGACCTCGGCCCGCTGGTCGAGGCCTTGGACGGTCAGGTGACGGTGATCACCGGCGAACAGGTCACCGCGGCCGAATTCATCGAAGGCCTGCCTGAGGCGGGTGAGGTGTACGAAGAGATCGCCGAACGGTTCGACGCCGACACCGAGGGCCGCCGGGCCAGCGCCATCGAACTCGCGCTTGAAGGCCTCTACCTGGCCCGCCGCATCTCCAAAGACTCCGACGGCGCCGAAACCATCTACGGCTAGGAACAACCCATGCCCGCTCGACGCTCTTCACGCTACGGCCGGTACGCGGGCGGCCCGGATCCGCTCGCCCCGCCGGTCGATCTGAGCGAGGCGCTGGCCCAGATCGGTGACGACGTGATGGCCGGCTACAGCCCCGAGCGGGCGCTGCGCGAATATCTTCGCCGCGGTGCTCAGGGCCGTGACGGGCTCGACGATCTGGCCCGCCGGGTGAACGCCCGCCGGCGCGAGCTGCTCAGCAAGTACCGCATGGACGGCACCCTCGAAGAGGTCAATCAGCTGCTCGACAAGGCGGTCACAGAAGAGCGCAAGCAACTGCTGCGCGACGCGATGATGCCCGACGACGACCGCGCCTTCCGTGAGTTGCGGCTCGACAACCTGTCGCCGTCCACCGCAGCCGCCGTCAACGAACTGAGCGACTACGACTGGGCGTCGAGCGAGGCCAAACAGGCCTACGACCAGATCAAAGACCTGCTCGGCCGCGAACTGCTCGACCAGCGATTCGCGGGCATGAAGCAGGCGCTCGAGAACGCCACCGACGAGGATCGGGCGGCCATCAACGCCATGCTCGACGACCTCAACACGCTGCTCGACAAACACCGCCGCGGCGAAGACACCCCCGAGGACTTCGACGAGTTCATGGCCAAGCACGGCGACTTCTTTCCCGAGAACCCGCAGAACGTGGACGAGCTCATCGACGCCCTCGCCCAGCGGGCGGCGGCCGCCCAGCGCATGATGCGGTCGATGACCGCCGAGCAGCGCGCCGAGCTGATTCAGTTGTCGGCGCAGGCTTTCGGCTCGCCGCAACTGATGGCCGCGCTCGACAAGCTGGACGGCAACCTGCAGGCGCTGCGTCCCGGTGAGGACTGGTCGGGCAGCGAGCGGTTCAGCGGCGACGAGGGCATGGGCTTGGGCGACGGCACCGGCGTGCTGCAAGACCTGGCCGAACTCGACCAGCTCGGCGACCAGCTGGGCCAGAACTACGGCGGTGCCCGCCTGGACGACCTCGACCTCGACGCCCTGGCACGCCAGCTCGGCCAGGACGCGGCCGTCACCGCACGCATGCTCTCCGAGCTCGAAAAGGCCCTACGAGAAGGGGGTTTGCTCCGCAAGGACGCCGCGGGCGATCTCAGGTTGTCGCCGCAGGCGATGCGGCGGTTGGGCAAGGCGCTGCTGGCTGACGCGGCCAAGACGTTGTCCGGACGCCAGGGCAACCGCGACACCCGGCAGGCCGGCGCGGCGGGCGAACTGACCGGTGCGACCCGTCCGTGGGCGTTCGGCGACTCCGAACCGTGGGACGTCACCCGCTCGCTCACCAACGCGATCATCCGCACCGCGAGCGAGGGCGGCGACCCGGCGGAAGGGGTGCGCATGGACGTCCGCGACGTGGAGGTGAGCGAGACCGAGGCCCGCACGAGCTCCGCAGTGGTGCTGCTGGTGGACACGTCCTTCTCGATGGCCGCCGAGGGCCGCTGGGTGCCGATGAAGAAGACCGCGCTTGCCCTGCATCACCTGGTCAGCACCCGGTTCAGGGGCGACCAGTTGCAGGTGATCAGCTTCGGCCGCTGGGCGCAGTCGCGCGAGATTTCCGAACTGACCGGTTTGCCGCCGATGCGCGAGCAGGGCACCAACCTGCACCACGGACTGCTGCTGGCGAGCCGCTTCTTTCGCAAGCACCCGTCCATGCAACCGGTGCTGCTGGTGGTCACCGACGGTGAGCCGACTGCTCACCTGACCAGCGGCGGCGACGCGTACTTCTACTGGCCGCCGGACCCTGAGACCATCGCGCTCACCGTGGTCGAGCTCGACAAGCTGGCCCGCACCGGCGTCAACCCGATCTTCTTCCGGCTGGGCGACGACCCCGGGCTGGCGCGGTTTCTCGACCAGTTGGCCCGGCGCTCCAACGGACGGGTCGTCGCACCTGACCTGGGCGACCTGGGCAGCGCCGTGGTGGGCGAGTTCCTCAGCGCGCGGTTCCGCGGCGGCTGGGACGCCGACGACTGGCTCGAGTAGAGCCGCTGGTCGAGCTCGTCGAGACCCGAGTCCGTCGAGACCCGAGTCCGTCGAGACCCGAGCTCGTCGAGACCCGAGTCCGTCGAGACCCGAGTCCGTCGAGACGCGGGGAGTGGGCCGAAACTCGGGGGCGGTTCTCGGTTGCCCTCCCAACCGCCGGATCGCCACGTGGCGCGAGTTAGGAACCGTCCCCAAACTCGCGCCAGAGCGGGGGATATCCGGTGAGTGGGCCGAAACCCGAAGCGGTTCTCGGTTATCCCGCCCACCCGCCGATCGCCATGTGGCGCGAGTTGGGAACCGTCCCCAACTCGCGCCAGAACGTGTCGAGACCCGTTGCGGCTAGGGGTTTCGACACGCTCGACCCACGGCCCGCGCGTTGATGCGCGGCTCCTTCTGGGAACCGTCCCAGACTCTCGCAACTGTCTTCCCCCGGCAACCGCAACCGCGGCGGACGAGCTCGACCGGGTTCGCGGTCTGGAAACACGCGACCAACAACCCATCTCACTATGTGAACACGTCTCGTCTGGTCTTTCACAAGGCGATTCGCGCTCAGGGGCTTATTCACGAGTGCCTTGGTTCATCCTGCTGCGAGAGTCACGCGGTCACCGGGGACGGTTCCGATTACCGTTCAGCTATCTGGCGAACTCCTTGCCAAACCGGTTCATGCCAGCTGAACGGTGATCGGAACCGTCCCCATTACCCGCCAGGTTGGGCGGTGAACCGTGATCGGAACCGTCCCCAATACCGGTCACGAGCCTGGTCGCTGGTGCGCGCAACGGCGACTGTCGCGCAGGATGAGCCCATGAGGGATTCCCGCGTCGACGACTACCTGGCCACCTTGCCCGCCTGGCAGCGTGAGGCGGCGCAGCGCGTCCGCCTGCTGTTGCACGAGGCCGACCCCGAGCTGAGCGAGACCATCAAGCGCACCCGCCAGCCGTACTTCGTGCTCGACGGCAACGTGGCGGCGTTTCTGGGCACCAAGAACCATCTGAACGTGTTCATCTACGACCCGATCGCGCCCGACCCGACCGGTCTGATCAACCAGGGGCACGGCAACGCGACCGCGCGCAGCATTCAGATCTTCGAGGGCGATCAACCCGACGAGACTGCGCTGCTGGCCCTGTTTCGGGCCGTGATCGCCAACAACCGGGCGGGTGGCTGGCGAAAGCTGACCACGTAGCTGCCCTTGTGACACGTCACTGCCCGCACGCAGGCAGCTACGTGTCACAAAGGCAGTTACGTTGCGTCAGACGGGGCCAACTGAGCCACAGCGGCGTCCAACTCGGCCCCGATGCCGGCGATGTGGTCGGCGGCGGACGCCTCGAGCGCGGCCAGCCGGGCCGGACTCGAATCGTCCATCGCTCCGGCGACCCGGCGGTCGACCACCTGAAACCGATGAAACCTGGACGGGTCGAGGGCCCTTCTGGCCAGCACCTCACCGGTCCACACCGTGCTGGCCATCGTGGCCGGGTCTTGCGCCTCGCCCAGCCACGAGCGGTTGAGCGCGGCCATGGTGGTGCCGGGCGCAGCGCCGCACCCCAACGACACCATCACCAGCCCTGTCACGTCGCCGCCGGCCAACGCGACGGCCTCGGCCAGTGCCACGGCGGCCGGGTTGTTCGCCCAGGCGCCGCCGTCGGCGAACGAATGCTCCGCTCCGCCCCACTGCGTGACCAAGGGTGCGAACATCGGGCCGGCGGCCGTGGTGGCGCGTCCCACATCGACCAGAGGCAGGTCGAACTGAAGGTCGGCAGCGGCGTCCCGGCTCGACAACACCACGGGTGCCGAGGCGGCCCGGTCGAAGGCGGTGACCGCCAGCGGTGTGGTCACCTGCGACAACCGGACGGCGCCGAACACGTCGCGCAGCACCGCTTCGAGGCCTTCCGGACGATGCCGCGGCGCGCCGGCTGCACCGAACAGCGCACCCAGGGCTTTGGACGACTGTTCGAGCCGCTGCTCCAGCCCGGCCACGCCCGCGGGCCGGCCGAACATGCGCTCACCCAGGCGCGGAAAGAACTGCACCAACTCCGACGCGGGAATGCCGACCGCCACCCCCATGGCGATCAGGCCGCCGGTCGAGGTGCCGACCACCAGGTCGAACAGGTCGTCGGCGGGGCGTTCGGCCCGGCGCTCCAACTCGGCCAGCAGCACGGCGGCCAGATGTGCACGGACGCCCCCGCCGTCGATCGCCAGCACCCTGATGCTCATGGGTTCACTGTTGCTGTGAGGCGGCATGGTGTCGAGTCGACCGGCGAAGAACTTTGCCCTCGGCGATGCAGCGCCCACACTGATCCCGGCGAAAGGCGCAGCGCGTGAAGGTCGATCTGAAGAAGCAACTGGCGGACTACCACCCGCCCAACGGACGGTTCGAGCTGGTCACCGTGCCGCCGCGGCACTATCTGATGATCGACGGCCACGGCGACCCGAACACCTCGCCGGTCTACGCAGAGGCGCTCGCGGCGCTGTTTCCGCTCGCGTACGCGGTCAAGTTCGTGAGCAAGAACCTGGGCCGTGACTACGTGGTGATGCCGTTGCAGGGGCTGTGGTGGGCCGACGACATGACCGCCTTCACCACTCGCCGCGACAAGTCGACCTGGCACTGGACGCTGCTGAACCTACTGCCCGACTGGATCACCCCCGAGCACGTGGACGCCGCCCGCGCCGCAGTGGCCGCCAAGGGTGCTGCACCATCGACGGCGGTGCGCCTGGAGGTGCTCGACGAGGGTCTGTGCGTGCAGACCATGCACCTCGGGCCCTACGACGACGAGGGCCCGGTGCTGCAACGGCTGCACGACGAGTTCGTGCCCGAGCACGGTCTGAGCCTGCACGGCCGACACCATGAGATCTACCTCGGTGACGTGCGCCGAACGGCCGCCGAGCGGTTGCGGACCATCCTGCGCCAGCCCGTCCAAAGGTCGTGAGATTACGTCCGATTCTCACGGTGTTCAGCCTGCCGAGCGCGGACGACGCTCAAATCGGACGTAATCCCACGACGACGCCGCCTGAGCGTGGGGACGGGGATTCCGGCGTCCGCCGGAATGACGGCGGGGCCGGGTGTGGCGAGGGGGATTCCGGGGGAATGACGGCAGGGCCGGGTGTGACGAGAGGGATTCCGGCGTGCGCCGGAATGACGACTCCGCCGGAATGACGACAGGGACGGAATGACGCACGGGCCCGCTCGTCCGGCACGCTGTCGCTGCCGTTTGGCGCGAGTTGGGAACCGTCCCCATCTCGCGCCGGCGGTCGCGGGCCTGCTCGTCCGGCACGCTGTCGCTGCCGTTTGGCGCGAGTTGGGAACCGTCCCCAACTCGCGCCGGCGTCGGCTCACCCCACGCTGCCCAACTCGAACTCGTCGGCGTAGATCAGCCTGTTCTCCCTGGTGGGCGGGCTGTTCGGGTCACCGAGATCGGCGGGGTCGCCGACGAACGTCTCCCACTCTTCGATGCGCACGCGGTGCGTGCCCGGCGTGGTCGGACGCGCGAACGGCAGCCCCTCGGGCACGGGCAATTCACCGGTCCACACCAGGTTGGCCAACGACCCCGCATAGCCGCGCACGATGAGGTCGGTCGACTCGATGGTCTGCCAGGCCAGGTCGCTGGTGGCGCCCGCGTCGCGGGTCTGCAGCTTGGCCCGCAGCACCCGGTTGGCCCCCACCGCGGCCACCGCGGCCAGCGCCTGCGCAGCCGCACTGATGCCGACCGTGCTCACCGCCCTGCCGCCGACCCGCGACGGGTTGCCGTCGTGATAGCCGACCGGCCCCGACACCAGCACCCGCACCCGGCCCTCGCTGGTGCGGCTCACCGACGCCATGCGTTCGGGCACGATCTGCACGTAGTCGCAGCGCACCGGCTTGCTGATGTGCCGCCCCGGCACGCTGTAGGGCTGATACCGCACCAGCGACAACTGCACGAACGGCCAGAACCGCGCCGGAAACCCGATGTCGACGAACCACTTGCGCCGCTCCAGGTTGTATTGCGGACGGTACGGAATCACCATCACCTTCACGTTCGGGTCGTCGGCGGCCGGGTACATCTCGGGCTTACCGGACGGCCCCGCCACCGAGTCGTAGTCGTCCAACCCGATCGCGCCGAGCAGGTCGGTGACGGCCACGGCCTCGCGGTCGGCCACGTTGCTGCCCACCCAGAACGGGTCGCCGCCCCATTGGCTGGTGAACGTGGTGTCGGGGCGCGCCCCCACCGCCAGCACCACACCGATCTGCTCGTCGGCACCGGTGGTGAACCACGGCCGCTCCAGGTAGACCCGCACCCCTGAGCGCCGGGTGCGCCGCCGGGCCATCGGCTGGTCGGGCTCGGTGCCGTCCTCCCAACGGAACAGCGGAATCACCGAATGCACCAGCGGCGGCGCCGGCAGTGAGGTGTTGGGCACGTGCACCTCGATCTCGGCGCTCACCGTGCTGCGGCCGTCATCGATCGGCAGCGTGGGGTCGTCGGACGGCGATGGAGCCAGTTCGTCCACCGCGAAGTACTCCCGAAATCGGGTGGTGGCCCGCAGCCGGTAGTGCACCAGCCGGTGCTTGGTGTCACCGAACTCGTGCACCGCGTGGTGGCCCTTCACGTGCCCCACTGCTGCGTCGTTGTAGGTGGTGTCGGCGTGCCCACCGCTCAGCAGCGCGATGTCTTCCCACGGCTCGATCGCGGTGGTGGCGGCCACCTGCCGCCGGTTCGGCAGCGTCTGCCACCCCGGCTCCGAGAGATCGTCGAGCACCTCATCCCAGCGCGCGTCGACGATCAGCGAATCGGTGCTCGGCCCGTGCACCTGCACCCCGCCCAGCAGCATCGCGTTGGTGGCGTTCGCCGCCCGGTAGATCGTGAACACCACCGGCTCGGGGGCCGTCACCGGCCGCGGCACCGCGTGCACCAGGGTCAGCGCCGACGGCGGCGTCAGCGGCCACAACCAGCCGTTCGCTGCTGCGTCGGCCACGCCCGGCCACTGCCGCAGGTTGTCGGGCAGTTGCTGCCACACCCCCATCACGTCGAGGTCGCCCAGGGTCATGCTCGAACTCAACCTGGCCCGCAGCGCCGTGCCGTGCGGCAGCGTGAATGTCACCTCGTGCGGCTCCACCCGCCCGTCGAGCTCGTCACCCCCGGCCAGCACCAGCCGGTAGCCGTCGATCAGCGGCCAGGTCGACGGCTGGTCGTCGGACGGCACCGCGCCCGGGTAGCGGGCCGTGAAACCCTCGACCCCGAACGGAGGCACCATCGAACGGTCTTTGCCCGCGTCGGGGAACACGAAGCCCAAACCCCGCGCGAGCACATCGGGCAGGTACGGCGTGTGCACTAGGTCGGTGTCGTGCACCACGTATTGACCCGGGCCCGGTGCCTCACCGGGTGGCAGCGGCAGCGTGCGCAACTCGCCGGGGGACGCCCCCGGGCCGTGCACCAGCGCGATGCCGTCCTGGGCGTCGCGCACCGACGGGTCGTCGAGCCGCGGCACGTCGAGGTCGAACAGGGTGCCCGACTCGCGAATCGCAGCATGCAGCCACAGGTTGCGCGTGGCGGCATCGGGCGAGGCGATGGCGGCGTCGAACGCGCCGTGCTGCTCGGCTTCGAGCTGGCTGGTCTTGGGCGGCACCAGATGCCGTTCGCAGGTGGCCTCGCGGCCGGGGTTGGACGCCGCGTAGTCGGCGGCGGTGCCCGTGGTCACCGCGAGCGTGGCCGGATCCTGGCTCACCCACGAGCGAATCACCAGCACCTGGTTCGACTCGCCCTCGGTGTAGAGCCGGCGCGGCACGATCGCCGGCGGCGGCACCGGCTGCCAGCGCAGGAACGGCAGTTCGGGTGAAACGGCGAGGGCCTCGGGGGACGCGAACACGTCGACCACCTCGGGGTCGAGCGCCAGACCCGACCGGATCACCTCGGGGTTCAGCCGCGCCGTAGCCGCCGGGGCCAGGTTGTCGTCACTCAACCCGGTCGACAACGCGTCGCGCACCTGGGCCTGCGCCGAGACGGGCTGCTCGACGGCCTCGCCACGCTGAACCTGCAACCGGCCGACGATCTGCGGCAGCACCTCGGCCAACCGCATGCCAGCCTCGCCCTGGCCGACGCCGATCGGCTGCGCCACCGGTTCGGCCTCGATCACGCGCTCCCGTAGCCGGCCCAGTGCTTCTGAGCGAAACGCGGTCAGCGCCGACAGGTCGGCGGCCTGCAGGGCCACCGGCTGGGCCTCGGCCGGGGGCGCGCCGTCCGGCTGCTGCTGCTGTGGGGGCGGCCCCAACCGGTGCGGCCGCGAGTTGCAGGCCAGGTCGACGCCCCACACCCGAAAGCTGTACCGGCGGCCGAACCGCAGCCGCGGCAACGTGCCGGGGCTGGCGGCACGGTCGATCAGCACCGGCGTCGACGGGTCGTCGGGCGGTTGCGGGTCGGTGACCACCTTCTCGACGCCGCCCTCGTTCACCACCGGCAGCGCCGGACGGGCCGCCGACAGGCTCCAGCCGTCCCAGCCGAACACCGCCTCGTGCACGTGAATCGGGGCGCCGTCGGTGCCGCCGTGGGTGGGTGCGGTGTCTTCGATGAAGGCGTCCTCGTCGAACTCCAGGCGGCGCCCGTTCACCACTTCGGCCTTCACGTGCACCTGGTGCAGCGAGCGCCAGGCGTTCGTCACACTGTCGTGCACCTCGACCCGCACGCCCTGCATGACGTCTTCGGTGGTCAGCAGCGGAGCGTCGGGCGCCGGCTGCATCGTCGGCTGGTTGCGCACCGAATCGAGCACCGAGGTCTGTTTGCCCATGGCGGTGGCGGTGGTGGCGCCGTTGTTCTTGCGGGCCACGGTGAACCCGGTGGTGCGCAGCGCCGGGGTGGCGGCGTTGGCGGGTGCGCCCTGCAGCGCGGCGGCCACCGTACGCGGGTAGCTCGACAGGTACAGCTCGGTCTTCAGCGCCGCGCCGTCGGGGTCGAGGTCGAGCAGGTCGAACGAGTCGACGTTGCCCACGGGCAGCCGTCCGTTGAGCCACTGCGACTCGTCCTCGGCCCTGGTCACCAGGGCGCGCCCCACCGAGCGCACCGCCACCCGGACGACCTTGGTGGCGTCCTCGCGGTTGGGGATCACCACCCGGCCCAGCAGCCAGCGGCTGTTCGCCAGCCGGTCTGGGTCGGACTTCACGTCGATCACCAGGCCGAGCTTGCGCTGCAGCGGGCCGTGGTCGTTGACCAGCGAGACGCGCGCGTGGAAGTCGGGAATCTGCTTGTCGGGCGGGGGTGGGCCGGGGTTGTCGGGGTCGGGACGCGGCTGGTAGTCGGTCTCTTCCTCGGGGTGGCTGTAGAAGCGCCGGGCCCGGTGCAGCTCGACCATCGCCGCGCCCAGTTCAGGGCCGCCCGGCAGGCCGTCGGGCAACGAGCCGTTCTCGAAGTACCGGCGCGGGGTCGGAAACTCGCCCAGCGGCACCTTCTCTCGGGTCGCTTCGTCGAGCAGCCTGGTCTGCTCGGTTTCGAGGCGTCCGACCAGCTCCAACGGGTTGAACTGATGCCGGTTGCCGCGGCCGCTGAGGGTCTCGAACAGCCCGGTGCCGTACCAGGGCAGTTGCTGCACGGTCGGGGCGTCCACCCCGTTGACCATGGTGGCCATCAGGTTGACCAGCTTGGCGATCGTCGTGGTGGTGCCGGGGTGAAACGTGCGCCAGGGCCGCTGCGTCCACTCCGGTGGGGTGTAGGAGGTCACCGGGGTCTCGGGCGGAAACACCTCCTCCCACAATCCGTCTTCGACGGCGCCGAGCAGGGGCTCGCAGGGCAGTTCGCCCTGGTCGTCCTCGAGCACGAACTTCGCCTCGGCCAAGGCTCTGGTCCAGTGCTGAAAGAGCTCGGTGACGGCCAGGGTGTCGCGCGGATCGTCCACCTCGATGTCGGGCGACACGAACAACGAGACGTGGTAGTCGGCGTCAGGGCTGCACGAATAGGGCAGGGCGACGACGGTGAACTGTTCACGCATTTCTCACTCCTCGGCGAAGGCCAGGCAGTAGTCGGTCCACAGCGGTGAGGTGAAGTCGGGCTGCACGCCCATCACCTCGGCGAAGGTCGGGTCGCCGTTGCTGCCGGCGAACGAGCGCTGGCAGGTGATCGACACCGACTTGCTGAAGCACAGCACCTTCACCTTGACCGTGATGGTGGCCGTGCCGGTCAGCTTGCCGCTGGGAAAGTCGTAGGTCAGCGACAGGTACAGCTCGATGGACGCGCTGATCAGGCCCAGCACGCTCACCTCGCCGCGCAGCCTGAAGTAGGCCGTCAGCGACCCCTTGTCGGCCTCCATGCGCAGGTAGATGCCGATCGCCATCGACACCGAACCCGACGCGACGCCCAGGTTGATCGACAGGTACGCGCCCGCCTCGAGCCCCAGTTCGAGCACCTCCAGGCCGCGCGGGCTGAGCCTGATGCCGAACCAACCGCCGCCGCCCAGGCACAGCACCGCCAGGTTGAACGGACGCTCGCGGGTGCAGAACCCGAACCCCACCGACACCACGTCGCCCAGAAACGGCACCCGCACGTCGGCGGCGAGCGACATGTTCGACAGGCTGAACACGCCGATGGCCAGGTTGGGCAGGTCGAGGCTGAAGCCCGCCGTCACGCCGTCGGGTTTGACGTCGACGTAGGGCGGGTCCGAGAAGCCGTCCAGCGGAATCAACTGCTTGATGCGCTCGACGAAGCTCAAGATGCCGACGAACTCGATGTTGCCGACGGATGCGTCCACCTCGGCCTTGCCCGAACTACCGGCCTTGAACATCAGGTGGTCGAAGGGCAGCTTCATCATCGGCTCGCCCGGCGGCAGAATCAGCGCGAAGCCGCGCAGCTCGGCCAGAACCTCGGCCTTGGGGTTCTTGCCCGCCTGGCCCTCGACGGCCAGGGTGAGGCCGCGCTCGGGCAGTTGCAGCACCGGCTTGGCCTCGTTGGGCCACGACTGGAGCTTCGGTTGCCATTTGAATGAGAACCGCGCGTCGGCCACGGCGGTGGCGATGCCCTGCACGAAGTCGATCACCGACTGCACCATGGAAGCGTCCGTGGCCGCCTCGCGCAGCAGCTTCACCAGGCCGAGCAGTTGGTTCTTGGCCAGCGGGGTCAACTTCTCGGTGGCCGCTTCGACGTCGTTCAACGCCCCGGCCAGCGTGTTCAGGGCGGCGGCCAGCTTGCCCGGCGCCCCGGCCAGGTCGCCCGGGGCGTCGATGATGGCCTGCAGCACGCCGTCGGCGGCGTTCACCACGCCACCGACCAGGTTGGTGGCGGTGGTGGCCGCGTCCTGGGCCTTGGCCAGCACCTCGCCGGCGAGCGCAGCGCGGCCCTGGGCGGTCAGGTCGTTCGCGGTCTGCTGGGCGCGGGTGAGCGCCGACTGGGCCTCGGCAGCCGCGTCTTCGACGGCCTTCTTGAGCTTCTTCAGGTCGCTCATCAGGGCCTCGACCGTGGCCAGCGACTCGGTGACCAGCGCTGGAGCGTCGTTCAGGTCGATGCCCGCCAGGCTCAAAATGTCGACCAGCGACACGAACCCGAACAGTTTCGGCAACGCGGCACCGAGGAACTTCGCGGGGTCGAAGTCGCCCGCCGCAACGGTGGCGGCGTCGCCCACCGGGCCCTGCGAGCGCGACAGCGCCGCGATGGGCAGTGAGGGCGCGATGAAGCCGCCGGCGCCGCCACTGGACGCACCGCCGGAACCGAACCCTAGGGTGGTCGGTGAGGTGAGCTCGGCCCACACCTGGCCTTCGTTGCCGGCACCGAAGCCGTGCTGTAGCCAGGCGTCGGCGTAGGTGAACTCTTGCGGGCCGGTCGGCTTCATGCGTTCGACCGCGGGAATGGTGGCCTTGGCGCTGACGAACTGCGGCACGGCCTTGCCGACGCTGGGAATCGTGCCACTGAAGGTCAGCGCGACGGTGGGTACGGCCAGGTCGACGCCGCCGGGCTCGGACGGCGCGAACGACACGTTCTGCCCCAGGCCGTTGATCGGGCCGAGGTCGGCGAACGCCTTGATGGGTGTCGCCGCGTTGCCGGCGGGGTTCGGCAGGGCGTACTTCTCGGCCACCCAGACCAGCGGCGTCGGCAGCTTCACCTCGCGGTCGTCGGCGTCGATGCAGTGCAGCACGAACTGGAACGGCCCGCCGCCGCACTGCACCACGAAGAAGCTCTGCTCCTGCGCCGCAGTCGGCTCGGGGGAGAGGATCGGGGTGATCGTCGGTGCGATCTCGACCCGTTTGAACGGGTTGCCGATGTCGGTGTAGGTCTTCACCGGTTCGCCCACCACGATGAACTTGCGCTGAAACAGCGTGGCCTTCGGGTCGGTCTTGCTCTTGATCTTGCGCTCGGTGACCTTCACCAGGGTGGCCTTGTGGCCGAACGGGAACAGATAGCCGGGGTAGACGACCCGCACGTACTGGTCGCGGCCCATGGGTGCCTCGTGGTCCCACGCCATGATCGAACTGAGCGTGGCGGTCGACCAGGGCAGGGTGTCCCACTCGCCGTGCAGGTCGAGCCACGCGCCGAGGCTCGAAAGGTAGAGCCGGTCGGCCTCCACCGGGGTCGGGTCGGCGATCTTGGTGCGGTTCTTGGCCCAGACCTCGCTCGACTGCCGCACCAGCATGTGCCGGTCGGACGAGTTGAGCGACATGCGCATCGGCACTTCGGGGGTTTCGGGTGGAAAGTCGGTGCCGGGCCAGTTGTCGAACCGCTCCCGGTCGCGCGCCCACACGGCCCGGATCGTCTGCTCGGCCTCGGTGACGGTGCCGTCGGCGTCGCGGTGGCCCAGCCTGGTGTGCCACAACTCCACCGCGGTGCCGGACGTGTCGGGCACGGGGTCGTCCGCGTGCGTCCAACCGCTCTGGGTCGACGGCGAGACGACGAGCCGGTAGGGCGCCTCGATGGCGGTTTCACCCGTGCCCGGCGGGCGGCTGAGCTTCTCGGGGTTGCGGAAGATCGGCGGCAGTTTGGTGACCGGAATGCGCCAGTCGTCGACCAGTTCGGTGACCGCGGCGTGCGCAGCCGGGGCGTTCAGGGTGGCGCGCACCTGCGCCAGCGCCCGGGCCCGCTGGGCGATGCCGGCGGTGGTGTCGGCGGCGTGCAGATCGGTGAAGGCGGGCTGCTCGTCGGCGGCCAGCACGTGCTGAATCAGGCCCGCGTTGGCCAGCACCTGAACCAGTCGCGGGTTGAACGGGTTGCGCCGGTAGGGGGCGCCCGGCGTGGCCAGGGGGTGTACCGCCATCGGGTACTTCTCCAGCGCGGCCAGCAGCGCGGACGAGGTCACCTCGACCGACTCGCCGGCCGGCACCTGCAGCACCACCCGGGTGGCACGGGCCGGAATGCCGCCGACGGGGTTGGTCGGCTGCTCGGGGCCGCCGGAGGACTGCACCGGCGGGCCGTCCGGATCGGCGGGGTTGGGCTGCGGGGCGGGAATGCCCTCGTAGAACGCCTGTTCGCCCAGGTGCTGGAACGGCAGGGTGAACACCAGCAGGCCACCGGGGCCGTCGGCGGCGGTGGTGAACACGCCGTCGGCCAGATCGAAGCCCGACGTGCTGACCACCATCGACACCAGGTCGGCCGAACGAATCACCTCGACGTGGTGGTCGAGGGTCACCTCGGGAGCGGGCGCTGCCTGAGAAGAGCCCTCCGGCACACGGGGGATCTTGATCGGCGGAATCACCAGCCCCGGGTCGATCACCACCGTCGGCACGCGGCGGTCGATCTGCAGCTGGGCGATTTGGCCCGCGTCGAACCGCTGCACAGGCACCTCGACGGGCCGGTCGGGCCGCTGCGGGTGCACATCGACGGGGTGATCGACCGGCCGACGAACAGGTCCATCGATAGGACGTTCGACGGGTATGTCGATCGGGCGCTTCCGCTTGGCTGCGACGCGCACCTCTTCGCCCAGGTTCGCGCGGCGCTTCTTGGGCGCCTCAGCCTGTGGTTCCTCCGGCTGCTGAGGCTCGACGGGAATCCGTCGCTGCTTACCGAGGTCGGGTAGCTTGCGGGCGGGTCGTGGGTCGTTCGGTCCGGGCATGCGAACTCCTCAAAGAAAACACCATTGGTCAGTCTGAGCCCACAGCCAACGCACAGCCATGGGGGACAATTGCGTAGTCTCAAGGCCTTGCGGGATGCCTCCTGGTACCCCTGTGAAACCGTCACTCCCGGTAGACCGTCATTCCGGCGAAGGCCGGACTCTCGCCTGGTGCCGACCGGAACTGTCGCCCGCGCCCACCGTCATTCCGGCGAACGCCGGAATCCCATTCGGCGCCGAGAAAGGTCCGCTGGCTGGGCCTGTCGAAACCTTCGCCGGGTCTCGCAAGCTCGACCAGCGATCGTCAACCCTGAAGCCGATCGAGCAACTCCACCGCCGCCCGCATGTACTCGCTGATCCAGCGGTCGTGAATGCGTTTGATCGGCAACGGAGCCAGGCTGAGGTGCCGCTCGCGCCCGACCCTGCGGCCGATCACCAGGTCGGCCTGCTCGAGCACGCGCAGGTGCTGCAGCACCGTGGTGCGATCGAGTTCGGGCAGTTCGTCGCACAGTTGGCCGGTGGTGCGGGGGGCCTGTTTCAGGGCATCGAGCATGCGGCGACGAATCGGTGAGGCGAGAGCCTTGAAAACCAGATCGTCGTCATCCTTGTGCTCGACCGGCAACATGTTGTAAAAATACAACATGTCAGAGCAACTCACCGACCTCTCGTTCAGCGTGTCGGGGCGCGTGTCGCGGCCCGTGCGAGAGGTGTACGAAGCCGTCGCCGACCCCGAACAACTGTCCCGGTACTTCACCACCGGGGGAGCGCGCGGCAGGCTGGAGGCCGGCGCCGAGGTGTCGTGGGACTTTCACGACTTTCCCGGCCGCTTTCCCGTCGAGGTGGTCGAGGCCGACGCCCCGCGCCGCATCGTGATTCGGTGGGACGCCCACGAGTGCGTGGCCGCCGACGGTCACACCACGGTCACTTTCGAGTTCGAGCCGCTCGACGACGACACCCGCACGTTGGTGACGATCACCGAGTCGTCGTGGCAGGTCACACCCAAGGGTGCCGAGAACGCGTTCGGCAACTGCATGGGCTGGACCGGCATGCTGGCCGCGCTCAAGGTGTGGCTCGAGCACGGCATCAACCTGCGCGAGGGTTTCTACGCGTGAGACTGGCCGACCCGTAGCCTCATCATCGCTTCGGGTGCTCCGGTTGGCTGGCCCACGCCGGCGCAGCGCATGTTCTGCCGTCAGCAGAACGGCTGTTCGACACCGCCCGGGTCGACCTAGCGTTGCGGCATGGGTGACCTGGTTTCGTTTCCCCGGCTGCGGCCCGAGGCGCCGCCCGAGCCGCTGTGGCGAACCGCGCTCGGGCAAGAGGTGCGCGAGCGTCGCCGGGGCCGCAACGAACGGCTGGTCGACGTCGCCGGGCGCGCGGGCATCTCGGCCCAGTACCTCTCCGAGATCGAGCGCGGGCTGAAGGAGCCGTCGTCCGAAATGGTCGCCGCCGTCGCCGGAGCGCTCGAACTCCGGGTGCTCGACCTGACCGTCGGCGCCGTTCGACGGCTCGCGGCCGGGCGGCTCCGTTCGGGTGAGCCGGTCGCGCTGGCCGCCTGACCTCGATCAGCCGCCGAGCACCTCGTCGGCCAACCCGTAGGCCACGGCCTGCTCGGGGGTGAAGATGCGGTCGCGGTCGGTGTCGCGGCGCAGTCGCTCGGTGGTCTGGCCGGTGTGCCGGGCCAGCACGGTCTCCATCGCAGCCCGCAGCCGGATCACCTCGTCGGCGGCGAGGATCAGGTCGGGAATCGTGCCCTGCCCGCTGGCGGACGGCTGGTGCAGCAGCACCCTGGAGTGCGGCAGCACGAACCGACGCCCGGGGGCCCCGGCCGCGAGCAGGATCGCCGCCGAACTCGCGGCCTGCCCGATGCACGTGGTGGACACGTCGGCCGCGACGAACTGCATGGTGTCGTAGATCGCGAACATCGCCGTCATCGAACCACCCGGCGAGTTCAGGTACAGGTTGATCTCGCTGTCGGGGTTCTGCGCGTTCAGGTGCAGTAGTTGGGCCACCACCGCGTTCGCGACTCCGTCGTCGATGGCCGTGCCCAGGTAGACGATGCGTTCGTTGAGCAGGTGGCTGTAGACGTCCATGATGCGCTCGCCGCGGGCCGAGGTGGTGATCACGTTGGGCACCAGGTAGCTGCTCATGTCAGTCTCCGATCCGCAAGCCCAGACCCACCGGCCCGCGGCGACGCGGCGTCAGCGGCAGCGGGCTGCTCAGCACGGCGTCGATCAAGCCGTAGTCACGGGCCTGTTCGGCACTGAACCAGCGGTCGCGCAGCGAGTCTTCGCGAATGCGTTCCACGCTCTGGCCGGTGTGCTCGGCGATCAGCGACAGCACCGTCTCGAGGGTGAACCGCAGGTCGTCGGCCTGCAGTTCGATGTCGACCGCGCTGCCGCCGATGCCGGCCGACCCCTGATGCATCAGCACCCGCGAATGCGGCAGGGCGTACCGCTTGCCGGGCGTGCCCGCCGACAACAGAAACTGGCCGGCGCTGCAGGCCAGGCCCAGGGCCAGGGTCGAAACGTCGTTCGGAATCAGCCGCATCGCGTCGTGGATCGCCAGCATGGCCGGCACCGAGCCGCCGGGGGAGTTGATCCAGAGGCTGATGTCGGTGTCCGGGTCGTCCGCCGAGAGCAGAAACAGGTCGGCGATCAGCCGCGTGCCGCCGGTGTCGTTTAGGGGGCCGTCCAGCAGCACGATGCGTTCGTCGGCCAGCCGCTGCCGCAACGGGTCGGGCAGGTTGATGGTGTCCATGCGTCCACCCTGCTGACGCGTAGCACCGGGCGAAAGCCGGTGCTGCCCTCGGCGGTTCTGCCCACAGCGGCGGGGCGGAGTCCCGCCGTTTCAGTCGGCACGCAGTCGGACGCCTGCCGCCTCGGCCTGGTCGGGGGTGTCGACGTCGGCGGTGATCAGGGGCGCTGCCACCTGTGCCAGCCGCAGGCCGCCCAGAGTGCGGCCCACCGAGCGGTTGTGCAGGTCGCCCGCCAGTGCGGCCTGCAGCGCAGATCGCCGGTAGCGAGCCGCCAGAAACTGCGGATAGTTCTCGGCGTCGACCAGGCACACTCCGTCGGTGCCGGGCTCGGCAGCGTCGAGGGTCGCGACGATCTCGGCCACTCGCGGCAGGTCGCAGGCCAGCACCAAGACCTCGTCGCCGTCGGAGATCGACGGCAGTGCCGCCAGCCCCGCGGCCAGACCGGCCACCGGGCCGCCGAACGGAGGATCCTCGAGCACCCGCTGCACGCCGGTCGGGTCGACGTCGTGCGGCAGCGCCGGGGTGACCGCCACGATCACCTGCCGCCCGACGCAGGCGTCGGTGGCCCGGGCGAGCAGCGAGCGGCCGTCGAGCACCAGATCGCGCTTGTCGTGCCCCATGCGGGCCGAGCGGCCCCCGCCCAGCACGATCGCGTAGCGCGCGCCGGTCACGGGCAGTTGGACCATTCGGCCGTGCCATCGGCGAACTGCTGGTGCTTCCAGATCGGCAACCGGGCCTTGATGGCGTCGACCAGGTCTGAGCAGGCGCTGAACGCCTCGGCCCGGTGTGAGGCCGACACCGCGGCCACCATGGCCAGGTCGCCCACCACGAGGGTGCCCACCCGGTGCTCGACCGCGATGGCATGTAGGCCCGGCCGGTCGATGAACTCGTTCGCCACCTCGACGATGATCGTCTCGGCGCTGGGGTGGCCGACGTACTCGATGCCGGCAACCGACCGGCCGTGGTCGTGATTGCGCACGACCCCGGTGAAGGTGACCGTCGCCCCGGCCCGCTCATCGCTCACCGACAGCGCCACCTGCGCGGCGTTCAGCGGCTGGTCGCTGATCGCGGCCAGGCCCACGCGCGCGGCAGATTGGGTCACCAGGGGAGTCTAGCGGCGCTGCACGGAGGTGCTGTCGAAAGACAGTGTGAGTTCGGGTACGCCAGACGATGCCCAAACTCACACCGTCTGGTGAGCACTGCCGGTCATCGCTGGTCGAGCCTGTCGAGACTTCCTGGCGAAAGGGGTTTCGACAAGCTCAACCACCGACAAGCTCAACCACCGACAAGCTCAGCCACCGACCAGCTCAACCGACGGCAGGCCGATTTCCTAGGCGAGGCGAATGCGGAACGCCTCGGTGCGGTAGGGCAGCCGCCAGTTCGCTTCGTCTTGCAGGGCTGGGTGGTTGTCGAGCAGGTCGTCCACCCCACGCATGATGGCTGCTCGCTCGTCGGGCGGCGCCGAAATCACATAGCTGCGCGAGCCCACCAGCTCGAGCAGCGACTGGCGGTCGAACGGACGCTCCCACCGCACCACCAGCCGCCCGATCGGCCCCAACTCGGTGGGCAGCGGCTGATCGTTGGCCACGAATCGTTCGGCCTCCGACCCGTGAATGATCCGGGTGAGTTCGGCCACCCACGGCACCGACTCGTCGCGTACGTTCCAGATCAGACCGAGCACGCCACGGGGTGCCAGCACGCGGCGCACCTCGGGCAGGGCCCTGGCCGGATCGACCCAGTGCCAGGCCTGGGCGACCAGCACGGCATCGACAGAGCCGTCGGGCAGCGGAATCGCCTCGGCGGCGCCCACGGCGATGATGGCCTGCGGCACCGCGTCAGCCAGTTGGGCCAGCATGTTGGGGCTCGGGTCGACCGCGTACAGCACGTCGACCCGTCCGGCCAGCAGGCGGGTCAGCTTGCCGGTGCCGGCACCCAGGTCGAGCACACGCCGCGGAGCGGATTCGAGCAGCCAGTCGACGGCCTGTTGCGGGTAGCTGGGACGGGCGCGTTCGTACAGCTCGGCGGCTGCGTCGAAACTGCCCGCCAACGTGGCCTCGGTCGCGTCGTGGTCGATGCTCCGATCATGGCGCGGCCCCTGCGTGGCAACTCCGACGGCACGCGGTGGCGACCTACCCTGACCACATGGCAAGGCGGCGCGGGTGGGTGGTCGGACGGGTGCTGCTGCGGTTGGCGGTCGTCGGCGCGCTGCTCGGCACCGTCGTGGTGATCGGCCCCGCCTGGTACGTCAAGGCGGTCAGCGACGACCGCACGTCCACCGTCCAGGATGTGCCCGCCCAGCCCGTGGCGCTCGTGCTGGGCGCCGAGGTGTACGCCGACGGGCAGCCGTCCAGGTACCTACGCGCCCGGCTCGACGTGGCGTACGAGCTGTTCGAAGCGGGCAAGGTGCGGGCGATTCTGGTGTCGGGTGACAACGGCACCCGGTTCTACAACGAAACCGACGGCATGCGCGACTACCTGATCGAGAAGGGCGTTCCGGCCGCGAAGGTGGTGGGCGACTACGCGGGCTTCGACACCTACGACTCGTGCGTCCGCGCCCGCCGCATCTTCGGCGTGAGCCGGGCCATCGTGGTGACGCAGACCTACCACCTGCCCCGTGCGCTCGCCACCTGCCGCGCGATCGGCCTGGACGCCTGGGGCGTGGGCGACGAGAGCGTCAAGACCAATCAGCAGATGTGGCTGTACGGGTCGATGCGCGAGCTGGGTGCCAACCTCAAGATGGCCTGGGACGTGCTCAGTCAGCGGCAGCCCACCCTCGGCCCCCGCGAAACGGGCGTGGACGACGCCCTGCGCGCCTGAAGAGGGTTCCGTCGTCCCGGGCGTGACCCGGGATCTCACCGCCGGAATGACGCAACCGACCGTCGTCCCGGGCTTGACCCGGGATCTCGCCACAGCAGAACGTACGAGGGAGATTGGGGCGTTCGCCGGAATGACGGGCCTCGACGGAATGACACAAATCGGCCGTCAGTGGCGGTCGAACGTCTCGGGGTCGGGGCCGACGCGATGGCCCATGTCGAGGTCGTTCAGGGCCTGCATCGCGTGGTCGTCCAACTCGAAGTCGAAGATGTTCATGTTCTCGGCCAGCCGCTCGCGCGATGACGCCTTCGGAAACACGATCAGACCGCGCTGAATGTGCCAGCGCAGAATCACCTGCGCCGGGGTGCGGCCCAACGCTGACGCGATCTGCACCACCGCGGGGGCGTCCAGATCAGCCGTGCGGCCCAGCGGCGACCAAGCCTCGACGGCCACGTCCAGGTTCTGGCAGAACTCGACGAGTTCGAACTGCGGCAGGCTGGGGTGCACTTCGATCTGGTTGACCGCGGGCACGGTCGAACTCTCGGCGATCGCGCGCGACAGGTGCTGCTGGTGAAAGTTCGACACTCCGATCGAGCGGGCCAGCCCTTCGCCCTTCAGTTGTTCCAGGGCGAGCCACGCCTCGACGTAGGTGTCGAACTTCGGTGTGGGCCAGTGAATCAGGTACAGGTCGACATGGTCGAGGCCCAACTTCTCGAGCGACTCGTGCAGGGCCGCGGGGGCGTCGGTCTGCCGGTCGTTCCACAGCTTGGTGGTGACGAACAACTCGTCGCGCGGCACGCCGGACTCGGCGATGGCCTCACCGACCGCCTGCTCATTGCCGTAGATGGCGGCGGTGTCGATGTGCCGGTAGCCGAGTTCGAGTGCGGTGAGCACGTGCTGCTTGGTCACCTCGGGCGGCATCAGAAAGACGCCGAGGCCGAACTGCGGAATGGTGTTGCCGTCGTTCAGGTCAATCGTGGGAATGGTCACGGACGCTCCTCGATCGGGTGCTGGTTATGGGTTCGACCCTAGTCCGCCGCGGGCAGCAACCACGAGCCACGCCCATGACGGTGCCGGACGGCCCGCAGCCGCGTCAGTCGAAGACGGCCGTGCCCGCAACGGCCACGGCCACAGCGGCGAAGCCCAATGCCACCGCCACGCTCCACCGCTGCGGTGCGGTGATCAGCTTCTGGCCCAGCATCACCGCGAACAGCGTCACCGCGGCCCACCACGGGTGACCGGCCAGCATCAGGGCGATCATGGCCGGCCCCCCGACCAGCAGACACGCAGCGCCGTGGCGCAGGCCGAACTCGACCGCCGAGGCGTCCGCAGCCGGGCCGGTGTAGCGCACGGGCCAGGTGCGACAGCACCGCTTCAGTGCCCGGCCCTTGATCCGGCTGACTTCCCAGCCGCCGGCGGCCGCCACCACCAGCGCCAACGGCCAGCCCGTCAGCGGCTGAGGGACGGCGGCCACCACCAGCCCGAGCAGCAACCACACCGCGCCGTAGCCGAGCGAGAACAGCAGAACCGACCGTTGGGTGCGTGCCGCCTGCGTCGCGAAGCCGACGTAGCGCAGGTGCGGCAGCGTCGTCGGCAACATCATGGCCGGCACCATCGCCACCCACACCGTCAGGTGCTGGTCGTAGGAGCCCGCCGGCCCGCCGTGATGGTGGCCCGCGGTTGCCGAGAGCAGCCCGCCCAACAACACCCAGGCACCGGCGGCGATCAGCAGAGCCAGCCATTCCGGGTGGTTACGGCGCCACGCCGACAAACGACCGCTCGTCAGCGCCACAGCACCAACGTCGCGTGTCGGCACCGATCGGGGTCGCTTGTCGGCGACGGACGCGGTCATCGGGTCACTGAACCAGCAGCGCGATGGTGCCGATGACCACCTCGGGCTCGGGTTCGCCGTCGACGGGCACGGCGTTGACCTGTGCGAGCTTGGCGCGGAAACGGTCGGCGTCCCACCGTCCCTCGGCGTCCAGCACATGCACCAGGGCCGTGATGTCGAACACGTAGCTCAACTCGTGGTCGGCATCGGGCTGATTCGACTCGCGCAGGCCGAACAGCGGCAGGGTGCCCACCAGCACCGGGTCACCCGAGGTGGGCTGCAGGAACACGCCCCATTCGGCCTTGGGCAGGTCGTCGGCGCTGATGTGCTCGACGGCCACCAGAAACCGCTCGTCGCCGCGGGTGGCGGGGGCGTCGGTGCTGAACTCCACGTCGCGCGCGCCGCTCTGCAGCCGGACGGGCTCGTCGACGGCCCCGACCCTTCGGGGCGCGTTGCGCTTGTCGGGCGGCCGCTGCGGGCCGCGGTTCGGATCGTCCATCGGGCCTCCAGCACCCGCCGAGGCGGGAATCGAGGTGTCGGCGTAGCTGTAGCCGAGGTTGGCGACGTTCAACACGCTGCCACAGGTGGGCTCAAGGCGGGCGCCGGCGGCGTCCAGAAACTCGAAGGTCTGGTCGACGAACCGGCTGCCGCGCGGGTCGAGCCCCAACCCCGTGGACGTGCGCCACACCTCCCACAGTCGGTCGAGGTTGCAGTGGTGCAGCCAGAAGATGGGGTCGCCCGCCGCTTGGTTGAAGTCGTTCATGCGGCCGCCGACGAACACATGCACCGAGCCGTGGGGGGTGATCTCGAGCGGGCCGGGCGTCGCACCCGGAGCGTTGCCGTGGTTGAAGCCGGTCTCGGTTCCGCCGAACGCGGGCACGAACCTGTCGGAATAGGGGGTCGCGAAGAACCACCCGCGCGCCGTGGTCTGGGCCGGCACCAGGCGCGCCAACCGCGGGGCGGCCTCGCCCTGGAACAGCACGGGGGAGTTGAGCCCCGGGTTACGGAACGGCTCGAACAGCGGGTTGGGTGCGCCATTCAGCGTCGGCTCGCGAAACACCGGTGGTAGTTCGCGGGTGCCGTCGCGGTCGTAGTCCCAGTAGGGCAGCGCCCAGGTGGCCTTGGTGTCGTCGTCGACCTCGTCGGACTCGGCGATGATCGAGCGGCAGATCGCCTCGAAGCTGTGCAGGTACATGCGATGCCAGGGCAGGAAGTACCAACAGAAGTGCTGGCACTGGTTGCGCAGACCGTCCAATGGGTCGGGGCTCATGCCGTGCACCTGGGTGTGGAAGCTCCACAGCCGGTGCTGCGGGCCGGCGTTGCGCTTCAACTCGCGCACGGCCACGGCATAGGCGGCGATGATCGGGTGCAGCGGGGCTCCCGGCGGTTGCAGGTCGTAGACGTCCTGACGCACGAAGGCGGTCGGTTCGACGGGTGTGGGTGCGGGCTCTGCTGCCTTGGCGATCTCGTCGAGACGCAGCACCGTTCGGGGGCCCACGTCGTCGACCAACTGATCGGGCGGCACCAGCAGTTCGGTGACCTTGAACCGCACGACCGCCGACGCGGTCTCAGAACCGTAGGTGCCGTCCGCGCCGTGCAGGGGCAGGGCGGCGGCGTCCCAGATCAGCAACGCCTGCTGCACCTTGAGCACGGCCGGCGCGGTGGAGTTCTGAAAGCGCGAGATGCGTTCGGGGCCGCCGTCGGAGATGCGTTGCAGCAGGTCGTCGCCGGCGAACAGTTGTGACGTCAGCATGGGGCCTCCCGGGTGTTCGTCCGATCGTGCCAAGCCCAGATGCCAGTGCGACAGGGGTAGTTGTGCTACCGGTTGAGGTGCCAGATCCCGGCATCCGCCGGGACGACGACCGCCCGGGTCTCTGCTCCCCGGGTCATGGGCTGGCCGACGGTCGGGAGCACCGGTGCGTGCGTGGGAGGATATTCCTCGTGCTGTCCCTGCCCGCGCTGCTGAACGAACGCTTCGAATCCGTCACCGGGGTCGACCCCGAACTCCGTCCGGCCACGAAGCCACAGTTCGGGCACTTTCAGAGCAACGTGGCGCTGCGGCTGGCCAAGGCCGAGGGACGTCCGCCGCGCGAGGTGGCGCAGCGCATCGTCGACGAGGTGGACGTCGCCGATCTGTGCGAACCGCTCGAGATCGCCGGGCCCGGATTCATCAACATTCGGCTGCGCAACGAGGTGCTGGCGCAAGTCGTCACCGGCATTCTCACCGACCCCAGCGGCGTGATCGAGCAGGCTGACCACCCCCAGCGGGTGGTGATCGACTACTCGGCACCCAACGTGGCCAAGCCGATGCACGTCGGCAACCTGCGCTCCACCATCATCGGTGACTGCTTCGCCCGGGTGCTGCGCGCCCAGGGCCACACCGTCATCGCCCAGAACCACATCGGCGACTGGGGCACCCAGTTCGGCATGCTGGTCGAGCAGATCATCTGCGAGGGCATCAACGCCGACGACCTCGACCTCGCCTCGTCGGTGGCGCTGTACCGCCGCGCTCAGGAGCACTTTCGCAGCGACGAGCAGTTCGCCGACGCCGCCCGTCGCCGTGTGGTGGCGCTGCAGGGCGGCGACGAGCAGACGCTGGCGATCTGGCGCTCGCTGATCGAGGTGAGCAAGGCCGGCTTCAACACCGCCTACGCGCGGCTCGGAGTACTGCTCACCGACGACGACCTGGCCGGCGAGTCGCTCTACAACGACATGCTCGCCGGGGTGGCCGCCGACCTGGCGGCGTCCGGCATCGCCGTGGTCGACGACGGTGCGCTGGTGGTGTTCGTGCCGGGCGACGACGCGCCACTGATCGTGCGCAAGACCGACGGCGGCTTCGGCTACGCGGCCACCGACCTGGCCGCCGTCCGTTACCGGTTCGACAAGCTGCATGCGCAGCGCATCATCTATGTGGTCGGCTCGCCGCAAGCGCACCACTTCTCGCAGGTGTTCGCCGTGGCCCGCATGGCCGGCTGGGTGCCTGACGAGGGTGTGCTCGAGCACGTCGGGTTCGGTTCAGTGCTCGGCCCGGACGGCAAGATGTTCAAGACCCGCGACGGCAAGACCGTCACCCTCGACACGCTGCTCGACCTGGCCGAAGAGGTGGCCGCGCCCGAGATCGCGATGGCTGCGGTGAAGTACGCCGACCTGTCGACGTCGCTGCACAAGGACTACGTGTTCGACGCCGAACGCATGACCGCCACGACGGGCAACACCGGCCCATACCTGCAGTACGCCCACGCCCGAGTGAGCGGCATTCTGCGCAAGGCTGAGGCCGAGGGGTGGTTGCCCACCGCGGTGACCGTGCTGGACGAACCCGCCGAGCAGACTCTGGCGCTGCTCCTGTCGCGCTTCGGCGAGGTGGTTGCCGAGGTGTCGGTGAGCCTGCAGCCGCACAAGCTATGCACCTACCTGTTCGACACCGCCACCGCACTGAGCAGTTTCTACGAGCAGTGCCCGGTGCTGAAGAGCGAGGGCGAGGTGCGCACGTCCAGGTTGGCGATCTGCGCCGCCACACGGACGGTGCTCGGCAAGGGCCTCGACCTGCTGGGAATCGTCGCGCCCGACCGTATGTGAGGTCTCGGTCACGTCGCTTTCGTGCCCACCAGGTGCCGGACGAGAGATTCCGGCGTTCGCCGGAATGACGGGGCGGCTTGGATGAACGCAGTCGCTCGGCCGTCATCCCGGGCTTGCCCCGGGATCTCGGGGGCACCAAGGAGCCGTCGGTTTCGA
>ERZ724512.38-NODE-38-length-45807-cov-11.320205_pt1 | contig 45807 bp, 41 predicted proteins | sample MGYA00376045_ERZ724512 | MGnify/ENA primary metagenome ERZ724512 (study PRJEB28724, sample SAMN07190883) | activated sludge metagenome | isolation source: activated sludge of sewage treatment plant in Hong Hong | place: Hong Kong | collected 2016-03-17 ... | reverse complement strand
GTAGCTCCCTTGAGGCGGCTTGATCGAGATTCTCGTCTGGCCTGACGAAGCCTCCGGGGAACGCCCACATTCCTTCAAAAGGGGGACCGCCGCGTTCGATCAGCAGGACGCACAGCCGGCCGGCCCGCATGGTCAGCAGAACGATGTCAACCGTCACCGCGAATGCCGGGAACTCGCCGTGGTCGTATCCGCTGAGGAAGTCCTTTTCGTCGGTCACGCAATTTCCACTCTACAGTTTTTGTCAGATCAACCAAATCTATGTTATTGTGCTTTTGACCAAAACTTGATTGTCAGAAAACGACAGAGAGGGCGACACATAGGCCATGGAACTTGACGCGAAGCTTGATCTCAATGTTGTGGCCGTTGATTCGGGGGAGACGGTCCACCTGCTTCTGGAGCTGGAGGCTCCTGGCCTGGAGGGTGAACGCCGGAGGGACCCGGCGAACCTCCAGGTAGTCCTTGATCGGTCCGGGTCGATGGGTGACGGCAGTCTGCTCGCCGCTCTGCAGGCGATCGACTCGCTGGTCGGGAAACTGTTGCCTGATGACCAGCTCGGTCTGGTCTGTTTCGATGACAGCGTGATCGTGCCGATCGCCGCCGGGCCGGTTGGGGACGGCGGCGCGATCCGCTCCGCCCTCCGGCACATTCACACCGGCGGCATGACCAACCTGAGCTCCGGTCTGATGCGTGGCATTCAGGAAGCCGACCGGGCGAGCGCCGACCGCGCCGCCACTCTGGTCCTGCTCTCTGACGGCCACGCCAATGAAGGCGTGACCGACCACCCGACCCTCGAAGGGGTCGCGAAGGGCGCAACCGGCCACAAGATCACCGTCTCAACCATCGGCATCGGACACGGCTACGACGAAGACCTGCTCGAGGCGATCTCGCGCGGCGGCGGCGGCAACTCGCACTTCGCCGAGAACGGGGACGAAGCCGGCGCCCACCTGGCCGGCGAGGTCGAAGGCCTGCTTGAGCAGGTGATTCAGGCGGCAAGCCTGACCGTGAAGCCGACCGGTGACGTCAGCGGGATCCGTCTCTACAACGACCTGCCGACCAGCGAAATCAAGGACGGCTTCATGGTCGAACTGGGCGAACTGGTCAGCGAGGAAAAGCGCCGGCTGCTGTTCGAGATCGACGTGCCCGACATAGCCGCCCTCGGCCTGGCCCAGGTCTGCGAAATCGAACTGCGCTGGGTCGAAACCGGAACGATGGAAAGCAAGGTCGTGACCATCCCTGTCAACGTGAACGTGGTGCCCGGCGACGAGGCGGCCGGCCGGATCGCCAACCCGGAGGTCATCACCGAACTCACCTTCCAGGAATCCCAGCGGGCCAAGAAGGAAGCGAACGATGCCCTGGCCCGTGGCGACCACGAGGGCGCCCGCCGACGCTGGCACCAGTCCCGCGAGCGACTGCAAAGGCTTGATCGGGGCAGCATGAACGCGCAGGAGCTTCGAGACATAAACGAGGAAATCGCGATGCTCGATCAGATCGAAGCCCGGTCGGACCTGGACATCAACATGGCCCGGAAGATGAGTCAGGCCGACTACCACCGCAAGAGCCAGAAGCGCGGACGCCCGAAGCGCGGCGGCGAATGAGCCATTGATCAACCGGACGATGGGGATTGCCGTACCCTCTGAGGGGTGAAGGGAGTCGCGGGGACAGTTCTGGCAGCGGTTGCAGGGTTGATCTTGCTGGCGGGGACCGGCGAGACGGCGTCGGCGGCCGGGAAGGACGTCTCGATCTCCAGTGGGCCTGCGAAGGCGACCGTCGGGACCGGACAGTGGTCTTTCTCCTTTGCCGACGGGCGACGGAAGACGGTTCTGCGGGAGCAGGCGGGCAGCGGGGCGGGGCCGGTCGGCCGTCTCGGATTCGAGGCCGACGGGAAGTGGGCGCACGCGACCCGGGTGTTGAAGAAGTGGCAGAAGGGAAAGGCCCGCTACTTCCTGCTGAAGACGACTGATTCCTCGCGGAGGCTGAAGGTCGCGGTGGCCCCCGCTCCGGGCGGGACGATTCGGCTTACCGCTTCGATCGTTGGTTCGGTTGCCGACGTCGATTCGATCGGGATGGCGTTCAAGGCGCCGAAGGGCCAGAAGTACCTCGGATTCGGCGAGCGTTCGAACGCGGTCAACCAGCGCGGAAACGAGGTCGAAAACTGGGTCGGGGAAGGCCCCTACCAGTCGGTCGAATACCAGGTGGTCAAGCTGTTTGTGCCCGAATGGGGACTCAGGGACCGGCCCGACGCGACCTACTTTCCGATTCCGTGGCTGATGTCAAGTGCCGGCTACGGGGTGCTGGTCGAAAACCCGAACCCGAGCTACTTCCACCTCGGCAGTGACCGCAAGGACACCTGGAGCGTCGAGCTCAGCCGGACTGTGGACGGTCTCGCCCAGCAGCCGGAAGACAGCCCTCCGCCCCGCTCGATCACCCTGCGGTTCTTCCCCGGGCCGGAACCGGCCGACGTGGTCAGGCGGATGAGCGGGGTGCTCGGCCGCCAGCCCGCCCCCTCCCCGGTCTTCTTCGGACCATGGCTCCAGACCAACGAAAGCGACGCCGACACGGTTGACATCCTCCGCGAGCAGGACGTCCCGACCTCGGTCTACCAGACCTACCTTCACTACCTCCCCTGCGCCGGGCAGACCGGCCAGGAGCAGGGCCAGATCGACCGCACCGCCCTGATCCACCAGGCCGGGATGGCGATCACCACCTACTTCAACCCGATGATCTGCCGCAGCCTGCCCGACTTCACGGACCTCGTTGCGGACGGGGCGATCACCATGAACCGCGAGGGCGCGGCCTACCCGTACCGGTACCTCGGCTACCAGGTCGGTCAGTTCGACTTCACCAGCGAGATTGGCCGGAGCGCCTACGGGGACAGGCTGAACGAGGCCGTCTCCCACGGTTACGACGGCTGGATGGAGGACTTCGGCGAGTACGCGCCGCCGGACGCGGTCTATGCCGACGGCAGTCACGGCATGGTCGAGCACAACCCGTATGTGCGGCAGTACCACTGCGCGGCCTGGGAGAAGACGAAGAGCCATCCGCGGCCGCTGCTCAGGTTCGTCCGCTCCGGGTTCACCGGGTCGGCCGCCTGCTCGCCGGTCGTCTGGGGCGGCGACCCCTCCACCACCTGGGACTTCGACGGCCTGCTCTCCTCGGTCCGGAACGGGATCTCGATGGGCCTCTCCGGGGTCGGCATCTGGGGCTCGGACATCGGCGGCTTCTTCGCGATCACCGCCGACCAGCTCAGTCCGGAACTCTCCGCCCGCTGGGTTCAGTTCGGCGCCTTCTCCGGCGTGATGCGAAACGAAGCCGACGGCTACTCGTACGCCGACACCTACCGCCCCCAGGTGATCGACTCCGAGCAGATCGGCAACTGGCGCCGCTACTCGAAGATCCGCACCCAGCTCTACCCGTACATAAGCTCGGCCGCCTGGGAGTACCGCCGGTCCGGCATGCCGATGATGCGGGCGATGCTACTCGACTTCCCGAAGGATCCGAAGTCGGCCGGCCTTGACAACCAGTACATGTTCGGTCCCGACCTGCTGGTCGCCCCGGTGGTCGAGCCCGGCCAGAGCAGCCGCCGGCTCTACCTGCCGGAGGGCAGGTGGATCGACTTCTGGCGGACCTTCAGCTACGACGAATCGAGCGGGGCGATCGACTCGGGACCGGCCAAGCTCCTGAACGGCGGCGGCTGGCGAACCGTGCCGGCCCCGGCCGAGGAGATCCCGCTGGCGATCAGGGCCGGGGCGATGATCACCGCGCTGCCGCCGGACGTCGAAACCCTGAGCGACTTCGGCCAGGAAGACCAGTCGATCGTCCACCTCGACGACCGCCGGCAGCGGACCCTTTTCGCCTTCCCGCGCGGCAGCTCCTCCGACCGGTTCGAGAAGAACGGCCTGATCAGCTCGGTCGAGGGCAAAGGCGTTTGGAAGCTGAAGATCACTGACACCGAGGCGCGGCCGTGGCGGATCAGGGCGGCGACCGGCGCGATGAAGCAGCCCTTCACGGTGAAGTGCGTCTCGCTGAACGGAAAGAAGCTGGCGCCCGGCGCGTGGCAGACTGGCCCGGGCCAGGTCGAGGTCAACCTGCCGGCCACGGCGCGCAGGCTGAACCTGGCTTTCTCCCGGAATCGTTGCGGGGGCTGATCCGCGGGCAAGGCGGCATTGCCTGGATCGCGAAGTACCCTTTCCGGGACTTGGCTGACTTCGGCAACAAGACATTCGCCGTGGACGTCGACGGGTTCTTTCCCGCCGACAGCATGGTCCGGCGACTCCACCGGCTGAGGATCACCGCGATCTCCGGGGTCAGGGCCCTGCTGATGCAGGCCTGCGACCCGCTGGCCGTGGTCGGGTTCGACCGCCACTCCCGGATCTTCAATGACCCGCGGTCGCGGCTGCTCAGCACCGACCGCAACATGAGCCGGATCTATTTCGGAAGCGAAGAGACCGCCGAAGCGACCGGCAAGACGATCCGCGCGATGCACCGGCGGGTGAGGGGCGAGGTCGAGGAGGACTACGGGCCGATCGCTGCCGGCACCCGTTACTCCGCCGACGACCCCGAACTGATGCTCTGGACCCTCGCCACCCTGGCCGACTCGGCGATGGTCTACTACGAGAAGTTCGTCGGCTCGCTCTCGGATGCCGAGCGCGAGGCGTACTGGTCTGGCTACCGCCGGATCGGCGCTCTTCTGGGCATGCCCGAAAGCTCGATCCCGGCGACCGAGCCGGACCTCCGCGAGTACATCCGGGGCCGGCTCGGGGATGGCAGCCTCTACATCTCCGGGGACATCGCGAAGCGGGCGAAGGCGATCATCTTCGACCCGCCCTTCACCGGGCCGGCGCGGGTCGCGACCGCGCCGCTGACCGAGGCCGTGAAGCTGAGTTCGGTCGGCCTTCTGCCAGGGGAGATCAGGAAGCTCTACGGATTCGGCTGGGATCCGGTCCGGGCCGGGCTGCTCGAATCCCTGGCCCTGCAGGTCAAGGTCGGCCAGCGGGTCTGGCCCGACCAGATCCGAATCCACCCGTACGCGCGCCGGGTCTCGGCCGAAATCGCCGCCTGACCGGCAGGCGCTCGCCTGAGGGTTACTTCGCCGCCTTCTTGCGGGTCGTCGACTTCCTTGCCGAAGTCGAGCTTTTGCGGGTCGTCGCCTTCCGGGTCGATGACCGGCGAACCGGCTTGCTGCCGTTCGGATCCTTCCGTTCGGCGGCCGGGATCTCTTCCTTGACCATTTCGCGGGTGAGGATCGGGATCTGCTTTTCGAGGAACTTCGCCATCCGCTCCTCGTCGCGACGGATCTGCCGGGCCGTCTTGGCGGTCTCCTCGTCATCGAGCTGGGTGGCGAGGGTCTCGATCGCCGTGTAGGTGGCGATCTCCTCGTGCTCGGAGAAGTACTCGGTCTTGGCGTTCTTCAGCATCTTCTCGGTGTCGCTGTTGCCGCGCATGGCGTGGAGCGGGCCCTTCGCGGTCGCGACCAGTTTGTTCGCCTGGCTGCTCGCCTTGGCGATCGTCGCCGCGGCGTCGCCGTTGACCTTCTTGATCCGTCGCTCGAGCAGTTTGGAGTGTTGCTTTGTCTCCTTGAGGTGCTCGCGCAGGCGCTTCTTGTAGGGCGCGCGGGTGGTCATGTTGATGTGGGCCTCAAGGGCGACCTCGAGTTCCTTTTCCTTGCCGTATGCCTCGATCAGGTACTGGGAAAGCTTTGCCTCGCGGGCGGTTCCATCAGTAGCCATCCTCATCTCCTTGGTCGTCGGTCGTGGTGAAGGCACTCTGGTACCCGACCGGCGCCGGGGGAAACCTCGATTGGCGGTCCGCCGCCTTTCCGGATAGAAATAGGGGAACACACCGGCCGTCCGGGGCGCCGGTACCTGAACCGGGGGAGCACTTCAAATGAAGCCGTTTCGCGTCGCAGTTGCCGTCCTGCTTTTCTCGATCGCCGGGATGGCCGTTTCGGCCTCCAGCGCCTGGGCGACCTCGCCGCCGAACGATGACTTCGCCAACGCGACCCAGCTGACCGGCAGGTTCCAGATCGTGGACGCGAACACGATCAGCTCGGGCGTCGAGGCGGGCGAGCCGGCCCACCTCTACTCGACCTCGAACATGTCCGTCTGGTTCAAGTGGACCGCCCCGGCCGACGGGGCGGTCACCATCCAGTCCTGCTCCAACGAGAACACCTTCTACACCCAGGCGTACATCGGGACAGGGGTGAACTCCCTTTCGGCCGTGACCGACGGCTTCTGCCGCTCCTCCTTCGAGGCGGTTGGCGGAACCGAGTACCACATCGCCGTCTACCCGTCATCGGCCGGGGATTCGGGCTTCTTCCGTTTCTCCCTGAGTGAACGGACCAGGCCCGCAAACGATGACTTCGCGAATGCCCGGCTGCTGACCGGCAACAGTGTCGCGGTGGCCGGCAGTACCGCCGGGGCCAGCCTCGAGACCGGCGAGCCCGCGCATCACGCCTCTTCCAACCCGCATTCGGTCTGGTACAAGTGGGTCGCTCCGGGCAGCGGGTTCGTTTCCTACGACATCTGCAAGTCGGATTTCGACACGGCCACCGCCGTCTACACCGGCAGTGCCGTGAACGCTCTCACCCCGGTCAACGACAGCGACTGCGGCAAGCAGTTCCAGGTCAACTCCGGCACCGCCTATTACCTGGCCGTGGCTCCCGATGCGACCAGCTACGCCGGAGACTTCTACCTCGCCCTGAACTACGTTCAGTCGGCACCGGCGAACGACAACTTCGCCAACGCCCAGGTGATCGCCCCGGCCGGGGGCGAGTTCGCCGGGACCACGGGCGGGGCCAGCGCCGAATCCGGCGAGAGCAGCGTTGGCGGCGCGAGCGCGACTGTCTGGTATTCGTGGACGGCGCCGCAAACCGGGACCGCGCTCCTGAATCTCTGCCCGGAGAGCAACGTGCTCGGCTTCAGCATCAACCTCTATTACGGGGACAGCATCGGCGGCCTTTCCTACTTCACCGGGGGCGGCTGCCAGATCTCGTTCCCGGCGGTTTCCGGTACCACCTACCGGATCCAGATCACCGCTGGCAACGAGTCGGATGCGGGCAACTTCGACCTGAAGTTGAGCCAGCCGGCAGCTCCGGCCAACGACAACTTCACCAACGCGATCCAGGTCAACAGCCAGACCTACGAAGGCGGCGGCACCTTCACCGGTGCCTCACGCGAAGGGGGCGAGAACGATCCGGGGGGCAACAGCACCGGGACCGTCTGGTACTACTGGACCGCGCCCTCCCCGAACCAGGTGACGGTCGACACCTGCGGCAGCAATTTCGACACCTATCTCGCGGTCTTTCAAGGTGCCACCTTCCCGCTCGCCCTGCTCGGCTCGAACGATGACAGCGGTGGCGATGGCTGCGGACTGAGAAGCTCCTACACCTTCGTCCCGACCCAGGGTCAGACCTACCGGATCGCCGTCTCCGCTTTCAGCAGCTACGGCAGCGGTGACTACAAGCTGCGGATCTACCAGGGGCCGCTGGTGCCGCTCAAGTACACGGTCGCCGCCGCGAAGCAGGGGACCGGTTCGGGCACCGTCTACATGCAGGGCTACGAACGCATCCGCTGCGGTGACGTCTGCAGCCAGGAGTTCAACGACGGCGCCTTCGTCCAGATGTTTGCGGTGCCGGATGAGGGTTCGGAGTTCGCCGGCTGGAAGAACGAGCCCGCCTGCCCGGGCCAGACCAACTGCCAGATGAACCTGACCGGAAGCGAAACGTTCACCGCGGTCTTCACCGACATGCTGCACAAGACCCTGACCGTGAAGAAGAACGGCTCCGGCAAGGGAACGGTCAGCTCGAACGTGACAGGGATCAACTGCGGAGCGACCTGTTCACATGTCTATGACACCGGGACGGTGGTCAAGCTGACCCCGAAGCCGGCCGCCGGATCGAAGTTCACCGGCTGGGCCGGCGCCTGCACCGGAGTCAAAGGGAACACCTGCAAGCTGGTGATGAATGACGAGCTGAACGCGGTCGCCACCTTCAGCAAGGTGACGCTGAAGCTGAAGACCGGCAAGGCAAAGCTGAATTTGAAAAAGGGCACCGCGACCCTGTCGGTGACTGTCAACACCGCCGCGAAGATAATGCTCTCCGGGAAGAACATCGGTAAGAGGACCGCCTCCACCAAGGGCGCGAAGACGGTGAAGCTGCCGGTGATCGCGAAAGGCAAGCTGAGAAAGACGCTGCGCCGGCGAGGCAAGGCGGCAATCACGGTGAAGATCACCGCGAAACCGGCCGGCAGCGGCAAGACCGTGACGAAGACGGTCAAGGTGGTCCTCAAGGTGAAGGAGAAGGGCCGCTAGCCCGAATCACTTCCTCGACCGGGTCTGACTTTCGAGTTCGAGCTGGAAGTCGGTCACGATCGTTTCGCGGATCGACTCGATCAGTCGCGCCGCCTGCCAGAGATTCTGGGCGGTCTCTTCCCCGGCAAGGCCGGGGACGTTCAGCTCGCAGAAGCGCCTAATCACCACCGCCTCCTCCGACTCGCCGGGGAAGTCGACCTCATCCACCCGCTCGACCAGGATGTCACCGATGTAGGTGATGATCCGGCCGGAGCGAATCAGTTCGACCATCAGGGCGCATCCGGCCAGCTCCGCCTCGGTCGGCTCGTGGTCCGCTTGCTCTTCAGCTTCTTTCTGCGTCTTCTTCGCCATGACCGGTCAAGGGCCCGGCGGCGAAAACTCTCCCCCTCACCGCAGCCGCCGGCTCGGAGTCAGTCGCTCCCGATGGTCCGGCTCGAGGTAAACCGGGCGCGCAACCGGCGGTGGCGGTGGCGGAAAAAGGCCCGGACTCCGAGCCTGGCGAGCGGGTCGAGAAAGGTCGCTCGCCAGCGCCATCCGAGCCGGTCGGTGATCGCCGATCCGTTGCCGTCCGGCTCGATCGTTCGCTCGTGCTGCCAGAGCAGGAACGGGAACATCCAGGTCTGTTCGAGGAAACCGCTTCCTTCATCCAGCCGTTTGAGCTGGAGCGGGTAATGGCCGAGCGGCAATCCGAGCGGCCCCCGGAGCTTCAGGCTCAAGACCCGGCCGGAGGCTGCCTCGCCGAGCAGGTCGATCCCTTCCGGCACGAGGAACCGAAGCCACGGCCCCATCTCGTAATTGACCCCCTCGGCCGAGGCGACGCTCCCCCACAGCTCATCGGTCCCGGCGTTGAGCCGGGAGCAGACGGTGACCTGGGCGGGGATGTCCTCCACCGGGCGATTCATCGGTGAAGGGATTGAAACAGGAATCCGGGATCCCTCAACCCCAGACTCGCCAGGCAATCACGGCGACGATGACGATGGCGATTATGGAGATGACTGCTGCCGGGTCCATATAAATCGCCTACCCGGTTTCTTCCGGCTCAACCTCCCCCTCAGAAACTCCGGCCGGGGCCCGACTGCGCGGCCTTTCGGACGAATGGGTCAGGAAAACGGGTTGAGCCAGGCGACGCCGGTCCGCTCTATATCCCGCGTGTTCCTGGTGACGAGGGTCAGGTTCCTGACCAGCGCCGTAGCTGCCAGCAAAGCGTCGATCGCTGGCGGCGGGCCGGTGCCCGCGCTCATCGCTCCCCACGCTTCCGCGATTTCCTGATCGACGGGGATGATCCTTCCCGCAAACTGCTGTCGCGTCTTGTCGAGCCAGGTTTCCAGTTCCTGCGCGGACCCGGCGGCCCTCAGGTTCAGCCGATCGATGCCCTTCCGGATTTCTCCGATTGTGAGAACACTCAGAAATAGCCGCTCGTCGCGGTTGTCTCTCAGCCAATCGACCACGTTCCGGTTGGCACCCTGACCTTTCCGGAACTCCGAGATCACGTTCGTGTCGAGCAGGAAGCTCACAGTTCGACGTCTCTCGGAAACTCGCGGGGACGGTCGAAGAGTGAGTCCCCGCCGACATCGGGCATCGTCAGCAAGTGGTCGGCAAAGTCCCGGTTCTCTTCCAGCATCAGCACTTCCTGAAGGATCCGCCGGTGCTCCTCTTCAGCTGAGACGCCGTTTTCAGCAGCTCGTTTCTTGAGGCTGCGAACCAGTTCCGGATCCAGCCCTCTGACCAGAAGCTGTGCCATCTTGCTATCAATGCTATCAACTGTGACAGGCGCCCTTGCTCCCATGAAGAATGAAAGCGTTCGGGAGCCGGATCTCTCCCCTGTCAGAAGTCCTCTCCGGCAGCGACTCTTAAGTGAGCGAACCGCAAGGAGGAGGAATGAGCGACATCAGTCGAACCCGGGCCGGCTTTCCCGACGGACCGACCCGCACGATCATCGTCGAGCCACTCGAGCAGCCGGACCAGACCCCGGCACCTGCCGAGCCAAAGCGGATCCCGGAGCGTCCGGCCCGCCCGCGGCCCGAACCCAAACCGGAGAAGCGGCCGGCCAAGGTGCCCGCCGGTGCCTGAAGGTAACCGAATATCGAACCCCCCTCTGATCGCGGGAACGATCTTGGGTGTTCGCATCTGGCGTACGGACATGGGGCTTTGTTCGCTTCGGTCCTCGTCGACGGGAGCGCGATGGCAGACCCATGGCGGGGCGACCGCCGCGGTCTGTGTGCGTCACGACAACCGATACCACCGGGTTCCCGGCAAGGAATGCACCTGCGGCCTCTATGCGCATCACGCCTACCGGTTTCCGCCCCAGATACTTCGCCGGCTGCACCGGCCCGATCCCCGAACGGTGGTCGGCTTCGTCGAAGCGTGGGGTCGGATCGAACTGCACCTCGAAGGGTTCCGGGCCGAGTTCGCCCGCCCGGTCGCCTTCATCAACTTCACCTGGCCGAAGCCGAAAGAGGACGAGGATCCGCGGTGGTACGGAACCCGGAAGCGACGGTGCGCCTACGAATACCGACTGATTGAACTGGCCGAACGCTGCGGAGCCGAGGTGATCGACTGTAACAAGGGCGACAAGCTCGGCGCATGGATTCACGACGACCCACGCGCCCTCCGAAGGGAAACACTCGCCCGGCTCATCCCGCGCCGACGCCGTTCGCCGCGACGGTCATGAAGTTCCGGTCGCAAGGGAGATCCGGTCGAAGAGCCGACCCTTATGAAGCTGAGGTTCCGTACCTTGCCGGGTCGATCATCGGGGTGCGAGAGTGGGGCACCGACTCGTTCATGAGTTTCCTTCGCCCGCTGACCAGGGTTGAAAGCTGGTCGGTGGACGGGACGCCAACCAAAGCCAGCTGCGGAAACGGGACCTCAAGCCATGAAGCGCCTGACGCCGACTGCGAGTGCGGGCTCTATGCGTACCACCCCTGGAGCGGCATGGGCCAGCATCTTGTCGAGGATTCCGGCCACCGCGACGGTGCCGTCGTCGGACTGGTCGAAGCGTGGGGCCGGGTTGAGGTCCACTCCGAGGGATTTCGGGCCGAGTACGCCAAACCGGTCGCCTTCTTTCTGGCCACTTCGGACAGCTGGGACGATCACTTCACGCAGGGCTACATCCGGGTACTCCGAAAGCTTGCGTCTGGTTGTGGAGCCGAGATCATCGATACCCGCCGAAGAGGCGCGATCGGGGCCTGGCTCGAGAATCATCCAGGCCAGCTCGATCCCGACGCTGTTCGGCGACTGTTGCCCGGCGTTCAAGTCGGGCCGGTTCGTATTCGTCCGAGACACCACGCGTTGGACCTGATCGGCACCGGTATCGAGCGACTGATCAAGGGAATCGGCATCCTGCTCTACGGAATCTTCATGACGGTCTCGATCTCCGTCCAGCTGATCTGGTGGGGCTTCCTCCTGTATGTGATCTTCGCCGCCGTGACGGGACTCGATCCGCTGGGGATCGGCTCGCACCTCGGGCCTGACATCAGCGACCCGACCCACCCACAGCAGGATTCTCCGACGATGACGCCCGGGCAGCTGCGATAGCTGGTAATCGGTGGCCGCCGTGCGGGACACTTGACATGTGACTAATTAGTCACCTATTATCCCGGGCATGGACGAGGTGTTCAAGGCTTTGGCTGATCCGACCCGGAGGGGATTGCTCGACTCGCTCTTCGAGCGGGACGGGCAGACCCAGAAGGAGCTGGAGGAAGGTCTGGAGATGACCCGCTTCGGCGTGATGAAGCACCTCAAGGTTCTGGAAGAGGCAGGGCTGGTCGTGACCAGGAGGCGCGGCCGGGAAAAGCTCCACTTCCTCAACCCCGTCCCGATCCGGCAGGTCCATGACCGCTGGGTCAGCAAGTTCTCCGAGCCCTGGGCCGCCGGCCTGGGCGAGCTCAAACGAAACCTCGAAAAGGAGTAGGACGATGGAAACGCACGTATTCGAGATCTACATCAAGACCACACCCGAGCGCCTCTGGCAGGCGATCACCGACCCTGAGGAACGGGCCAAATACTCGTTCGGGGTGAAGGTTCACTCGGACTGGACGCCAGGGTCGTCCTACGAATCGAAGGCAAGCTGGGGTCCGTTCGTCGAAGAAGAGGGACCGATCGACATCTCGGTCGGCGAGAACCTCGAGGTCGACCCGCCGCACCGCCTGGTCCAGACCTTCAACGCGATGTGGGCCGACGAGGTAAAGGCAGAACCGACCTCCCGGGTCACCTGGGAGATCAGCCAGATCGGCACCTCCTGCCGCCTCAAGGTGACCCACGACCAGCTCCGCGACGGCGCCAACAACCAGCTCTACGGCGGCTGGCCGATGATCCTCTCCGGCCTGAAGACCCTGCTCGAAACGGGCGAGCTGCTCGACACGCCCGGTTCGCTCCAGTACGTCGACGGCGTCGAGAGCTAGGCGAATCGCTCGAAGAGGCCGGGCAGGATCTGGTTGAGGTTCGCGTATTCCTCGGCGCAGTGGCGGGCGAGCCCCGGCCCGACCGCGCCGGGGATCGCGATTCCCCGGACGAGGCTCTGGCTGGCCAGCGACTCGAGCGGCCGTTCCGCGATGGCGAGCGGGCCCGGCAGCCGCGGCCGGATCCGGCTGCCGATCCAGAAGTGGCTCCTCAGCCGCAGGCCGTCGCCTTCGCGCAGGAACACATGGGCCATCGATGTGTGGGAGACCCGCGAGTCCCCGGCCCGGGCACAGATGATCGTGCCGACCACCGGGTCATCGAGGTAGTCGTCACGGAAACCGAATTCGCGTGGTGAAGAAAAGTCGATTTCTACCTTCATCCGGCCGTCACCGACGTCTTCGTCGACCAGGTTCGTCACACCCCACGAAGGCTTCTTCCCGGGGGAGGCCGCCGGCACCAGAGCGTTGCCGAAATGGGCGACCGGATGCCAGGCCCGATAACGGTCATTGCGGCGGGGATGCCAGTCAAACCACCACTCGACCATTTCCGGGGTGAGGTCCGGCATCGGCGTCTCGACCGCGATCTTCACGGACCGGTCGGGCAGGACCGCCCAGCCGGTCTCGACGTCGAGCGGGGCCGGGTCGCAGAGCCGGTCCGCTCGCTCGAGGTCGAGCGCCTCGTCCGGGTCGATCGGACCGGCGCCGATCGCCGCAGCCGTCGCGGGTGCCGGTTCGGCGACCGGCCGCTCGAGCAACCGGTCGAGGTATTCCTGCTCGCCCGGGCGGGCCTGTTCCTCGGGCAGGGCCTTCAATCTGGCCGGCCCATCCACTCGTGAAAGAGCGCGTCCGGATCACGGGCGGCCCGGACCTCGTCGAGACGCTGGAGGTTGGCCTCGGTCACGAAGCGGGCCGGGCGACGGCCGAGGTTCTCGTCGGCCAGCTGGATGCCGCTGGCCAGCGGTTCCATCGCCTTCATGTTGCCGGTCGCCCACTCGACGTTCGCCTGGTCATTTGCCGGGTCCTGCCAGACCGCGTAGAGCGCGATGTAGGTCTCGTCCTCGACCGAGTAGGCCATCTCCTCCCGGACCGGGCTCGCCCCCCAGTTCATCCAGAGCATGTGGGACGGAGCCTCGGGCAGGGTCTCGGCGATCCGGCGGATTCCGGGCAGAAGATCGGCGACCGGGGCGTGGGTCCACATGTTGTCGACCGCGTAGCGGTGACCGTCGGGGTAGGAGGCGTGAACTCCGGCGTAGAGGTCCTCGAGCCGGGCCGGGAAGTAGGGCATCGAGATCTTCGCGCGGTCGATCGCCGGACAGGTTTCCAGCAGGCCGAGCGCTTCCCGGGCCAGCGATTCGGAGGGCGCCAGAACCGGGGCGGTGACCACGACCTCGGGCTCGCCCTGGTCAAGATGGGTGAAGACCATCAGTTCCATCCAGCGCGGCACCCGGGGACCGATCTCCCTGGCCCAGGTGAAGACTTCCTCGAGGGCGTCCAGCGGGTAGGTCGCGATGCCGTTGGCGATTACCGGGGGCCGCGGGTAGAGCCGCAGGTGGTAGCGGGTGACCACCGAAAAGAAGCCGGGCCCGGAGCCGCGCGCCGCCCAGAACAGGTCGGGCTCGTTCTCCTCGCTGACCGTGATCAACTCGCCTTCCGGGGTGACCAGGTCGATCGCCACGACGCTCTGGCAGGCGGGCCCGTGGACCCGGCCGTTCCAGCCGAAGCCGCCCTGCAGCAGATAGCCGCCGATCGCCACTCCGGGGCAGTGGCCGACCGGGAAGAAGAGGCCGAGCTTCTCCAGCTCGAGGTCGAGCTCGTTGCCGGGGCATCCGGGCTGGGCCGTGGCCCGCATGTTCAGCCCGTCCACCTTCACCTCCCGCATCCGGGAAAGGTCGAGCAGCAGGGTTCCGTCACGGAGGTGGTTGCCGGCCCAGCTGTGACCTCCGGAACGGACACTGAGCTTCAGACCCTGCCGGCGGGCGAGCCGGACCGCCGCGACGCAATCCTCCTCGGCCACAGCCTGAACGATGATTTCGGGATAGCGCTCCGGGGTAAATGCGTTCCAGAGAGCTTCCCGCCGCGCTTCCTCGTAACCGGACTCGCCTTTTGCCAGAAGTTTCCCGATGAACTCCATATCCGGATATACTACAACTGTAGTGGCAAAAACGCAAGCAAGAATCTCAAGGCGGGACCAGGTTGCCGATGCGGCGCTGCGGGTGCTCGGCGAAAGCGGCTCACGCGGCCTGACCCATCGGGCAGTTGACGCTGCGGCCGGGGTTCCCGAGGGAACGACCTCGAATTACTTCCGCACCCGCTCCTCCCTGCTCGAGGCGGCGCTGGCCCTCCACGTTGAACTGGACACGCCGCCCGAGGCGGCCCTGACCGGCATCGCCGACCTCGAGCTCTCCGACGCGGAAGCCCTCGAGCTGATGATGGTGACGATCGTGCGGCTGCTCGAAAGCGCGAACCGCAGCATGCTGAAGGCCCGCTACGAGCTGGTGCTCGAGTCTTCCCGCCACCCGGAACTGCATGAGACCTTCGAACCCGCCCGGGAGCGATTCGTCGGGCTGGCCGAGGCCCTGCTTTCCGCCCGCGGCTGCGCGCAACCGCGAAAGCACGCCAAGCAGCTGGTCGTGGTCATGGACGGGGTCCTGCTTGACGCGGTGCTCGGCGCCGCCACCGCTCTCGACCGCGACGAGATTCGCGACCTGCTGGCCCGTCAGCTCGAATCCTGCTGAGCGGCAGGGCCCTGCCGTGCCCCGTCAGGCCGCGATTTAGCGGACCCGGGCGAGGGTCAGCCCGTCGCCCATGCCGAGCATCACCGAGTCAACCCGTTCATCGTCGACCAGCCGATCGTTGAGAGTCTGCATCGCCGCGACGTGCTCGTTCGGATCGGAGTCGACGATCAGACCGGCCATCAGGACGTTGTCGAAGGCGAGCAGCCCGCCCTGGTTCATCCGGGGCAAAAGTGCCTCGTAGTAGTCGGGGTAACCGGTCTTCTCCGCGTCGACATAGGCGAAGTCAAACGACGGCTCCTCCGGCAGGGCCCGGATCGTTTCGATTGCCGGGCCGACCTTGATCTCGACTTTCTGGCCAACCCCGGCCCGATCGAGATTCCGGCGGGCGATCCCGGCTCGCTCGGAGTCAAGCTCGCAGCAGAGCAGGGTGCCGTCATCGGCCAGCCCCCGGGCGATCCGGATCGCCCCGTAGCCGGTGAAGGTGCCAACCTCGATCGCCCGCCGGCCCTCTCCCAGCCTGACCAGCAGCTCCAGGAAGGCGGCCTGCTCGGGAGCGGTCTGCATGATCTGGATGTCACCCATCGCCGCGGTCTCTTCCTCGACGAGACGCAATGCCTCGTCTCGCCCGGAGGCATGCTCGCGGATGTACTCGGCCAGCTTCGCGTCAATGGAGGTCGGTTCGATCGACATGCCCCCAGCCTACTTCCCGGCCGGACTTGCTCCAAGCGCGGTGAATGGTGGGTCGAGATGCACTTCAACGGCGGTATTCGCCGACGAAGTGCATCTCGAGGGCGAATTGCGTGTTCCGGCTTTGTGTGGCAGCGAATTCGGTTTATTTCACACAAGTTGACGCGCGTCAGCTATTATGCAGGGACTGTCCGCAGGGAAGGAGAACGAAGGTGAAGAGACTCATTGCATTTCTGGTGGCCGCAGCGGCCTTGACCGCGATCGTGCCGGCCGCCGCCTCGGCCAAGGTCGGCAACCTGGACGGGCTCTATAACGCGCGCTACTGCGAGATCTTCACCGTCACCCAGCCCGACCCTCCGGACTTCACGGTTGACGTGTACAACACGATCGGCCTCAATGACTGCCCCGCCGAGCAGTGGAACGCGGTCGACTACAACGAAGTGAAGACCCAGACCGGCGCCCTGCTTTCAGTCCCGAACGGTCCCCGTCGCTGGCTGATTGACGCGATCGCCGGCGGCAAGGCCGGAGAGCCGCTCACCCTGAGCGGACTTGAGGTCCGGCACGTCGGGGTCCTGACTGTGCCCAGCCTCTCCCCCTCGCCTTTCACCGAGATGTCGATCGCCCGGACCACGACCTGGGTCTACAACAAGGGCCGCAAGATCCACTGGATCGTCTCGCCGGAGGGCAAGAAGTATGCGCTTCAGGCCTACACGACCAACGTCGACCCGACCCTGAGGGCGAAGAACCTGGACAGCATGGGCGAGAACCCGCTCATGGCCCTGCCCGAAGGCTGGAAGTACCGGACGATCAAGCTGAAGAAGCAGCTCCGGCTGCCTGCCCCCGGCATCGCCACGATCATGCGCGACGGGCTCGGCGGCACCTACCAGAAGTTCAGCTTCCCGAAGAACTTCTTCAAGCCGGTCAAGAAGCCGAACAAGAACCACCACTGATCGCATAAGCCGCAGAAACCCCCCTCCCTGGAGGTTTCTGCGGCTTATGCGAATCAGCGGCGTTGCCGGCGGATCACCCCGCCGGAGCGCCCGCTAGCTGGACGGACCGGGTGCCACCCAGGTCATGGTCAGCGACGAGGCCGGCGAGCCGAGAATCGAGGTCGACCCGCAACTCATTCCTGCGGCACCGCCCCAGATCTCGACACTCTGCCCGGCGGTCAGCTTGACCATGCCGCTCAGGGTCTGGGTTGTCGTCGCCCCGGCGTTGGCCAGGATCGTGTTCGAGATGAACGGTGAGGGCAGGAACGGCGTGACGTTGTCTGCCTCGCGGCCATCGATCTCAAGGGAACGGTTGCCTCCACAGCCGTCGTTCGCCCAGGTAGCCACAGCGGTCACCTGGTAGATCCCGTTGACCGGCGCCGTCATCCGGTAGTCGGCGGCCCCGTGAAGGTTCGCCGTGTCGAACAGCTCACCCGGGAAATGAAGCACCGAGAAGGATCCGTTGTTCCGGGTCGAACTGCCCGAGTTCGAGGCGGACGCAGACGGAACCGTGTCGGCAATCTGCTGGGTGCCAACAACCTTCTCGGCCAGCTTGCCGCTGGTCACCGCCGCAGCATCGATCTTGGAACTGGTGACCGCACCGGTGTCAAGCAGGGACGGCTTGATTGCCGCATCCTTGATCTTTCCGGTCGAGATCGACGCCGGAGCGACCTTGGTTTCCGTGACTGCTCCCGCCGCGAGTTTGCTCTCGGTGACCGCGTCTGCTGCCAGTGAAAGCGGCCCGACGGACGCCGGAGCGAGTTTGGTGTCGGTCACCGCAGAATCCGCGAGTGAGGCGGATGTGACCGCACCAGCGGCGATCCGGGAAGCCGTCACAGCTCCACTCTGGATCTTCGCGGCGGTAATCGCTGCAGGCGCGACCTTGGCTTCGTTGACAGCGCCGTCGGCGATCTTGTCCTCGCTGACAGCACCCGGAGCGATCTTGGCTGCGGTAATCGCAGACGAAGTCAACGCAGTCGAACCGATCGACCCCGGTGCCACTGCCGCTTCGGTGACCGCCCTGGGGGCGATCTTGGCTGCGGTAATCGCAGCCGAAGTCAGCGCAGTCGAACTGATCGACCCCGGTGCCACAGCCTGTGTGGTGACCGCCCCGGGCTTGATCTTGCCGGCCGTAACCGCGTCTTCTTTCAGCTTTCCTGAAGTGACTGCCGCCGGCTTTATGTCCGACGCCGTCACGGCGCTCGGTTTCAGCTGAGCCGATCCGACCGAGTTCGGCGGCAGCCTGGTGCCGACGTTGTTCCCGTCCGCGCCGATCGCGGTCCCTGCCAGTGCCACGAACAACGCGACCAGCGCGACCGCCATCGAAGGCGAAGGCCGTGCCCGCATGAGCTTCTCCATGAATCCTCCCGACTATGTGCCTGTGTGACCCTCGTCCAAACCCGGACGCAAAGACCGGAATTCCCTGGCAATCCTCCCCAGAGGCAACCGGCACCGGGTCACCTTCCGCCGCAAGTGTATACGCCGGGACGGGGGTTGACAGCAAAGTTGGCAGGGCGGCGCGGGGCCGCTCAGCCGACGGTGATGCGGGCCATCGAGGTCATCGACAGGTAATAGACGTCACGGTCGAATCCCGGGGCGGGAAAGAGGAAGGACTGGCTCGGTGAAGGCACCCGCACCCGGCCCTTTTCCGCGCCGGTGTCGAGGTCGAGCACGACCAGGCTGTCGCTGCCGATCACCGGGAAGCGCCGCACGATCGGGTGACGGCCGAGCGACTGGATCGAGCGCCGGAAGAGCCGGCGGAAGCCGCGACGCCGGGTGATCGGAAGGTCGCGAAAGTCCTGGACCACCAGCTCGCGGCTGTCGGGGAAAACGATCAGGTGACCGGCATGGGCGAAGTCGTCCTTCTGCCAGAGTGGCTCGAGTTCGTCGCCGGAGAGTTTCCAGGCGCGGAGCACCGCGTTGCCGGCGTCATAGGCGACCACCACCCCGCGCTCCGGGTCCCAGGCCGGCGGGTTCGATTCGGTGCCGTGGGAAAGACCGCTGATCTCGACCGACCGCAGTGAATCCTGGTCATCGCGCCGGCACCACCAGAGCCGCACCGGGGTCGGTGCGGTGCCGGTGTCGCGCATCGACCAGTCGACCTCGTTCTGGCCGTTGTCCATCCAGAAGACATGCTGGTCGGCGATCACCGGGTCCCAGCCGAAGGTCTGCCCGGGACGGCCGTAATGAGGCCGCCACTTGTCATCGATCACGAGTTGCCCGGCGTCCCGGTCCAGGGTGAGGCGCAGCACCGATTCGGTGCCGACGCAGATCACCGACTTGCCATCCGAGGCGAGCCTTGCGATCGAGCCTTCGGGGATCTCCAGGTCAGGCACCACCGACTCGAGCGTTTCCGGGTCGAGCACCGAGAAGGTGGAGGAGGCCTCGCCCCGGGGCGCGTCGCAATCCTTGGTCACCAGCTCGCCGGTGTCGAGGATCACGAAAGAGTTGTAGGGCCGGTTGACCGGCAGGCGGCGTTCGGCCTTCAGTTCGAGGTCGGTGCTGAAGCGGCGGGCCCAGCACCCGAAGATCATGTAGATGTCACCGTTCGCGTGGGCGGCGATTCCGCCCGGCCAGTAGCGGCCGGCCGGGAAGCGCTGGGTAACGGTCAGCGGCTTGAGGGTTTCGGGGTCGAGCTTTTCGACCCAGCCCTCACAGTCACCGGCCAGGGGGTCGCCCCTCGGCATGTCGTGGCGGAGCGCGTAGAGCTCGCCCGGCTCGCGCCGGATCAGCATGTCGGCGGCGAAGCTGTCGCGGAAGACTTCGAGCTGAAGGTCCTCACCGGGCTGGATGCCGAGACCGGGCTGGCCTTCCGGTTTGCAGAGTCGCCGCGGGCCTCCGTCCTCACCGGACCAGGGCCTCGGCCAGTAGGCGCCGGCCTCGACCACGGCCGGCGGCGCTTCGGTCTCCCCGGCCCCTTCGCTCAAGACTCTTTGAGGTACTGCAGGCCGGAAAGGATCAGGCGGGCTTCCTCGACCCCGGCTGCCCGGTGCTCATGTTCCTTCTGGTAGCCCGGGTTGGTGATCATCTGGATGAACGCCTTCCGCGACGGGTAGCGGACCAGCAGTACCGCGTCCCACTCGGCCTGCTCCGGCCCGATGATGCTTTCGACGCTGGCAGTGGCGATCAGCACCTCGCCGCCCACTTCAGCCAGGTAGGGGGCGATGTTCTGGCCATAAGTGGCGTAAGCCTCCGCCCCGGTCCGGCCCTCGTCGATTCCGGTCGCCTGATCCTTGAAGCGGATCAGGTTGACCATCACGATCGGCGAATCGTCATCGGACTCGACCAGGGCCTTGAACTGCTCCGGAGTCGGATCGATCACGGGACTCACCGGCAGGTCTTGCCCTTGCAGTCCTGGAGTTGCTGCGCCTTGGCCTCCAGCTGGCTGACCACGCCCACCATGTCCGGGTCGCTGGCCAGGTTCTCGAGCTCGTACGGATCCTTCTTCATGTCGTAGAGCTCGACGTCACCGAAGGACCAGTGGACGTACTTGTACCGGTTCGTCTTGACGCCGTAGAAGGGAAGGTCGAACTGGGTCAGCGGGGTCGTGAACTTGAACAGCGGCCGCTCCGCTTCCATCGGGATGTCGCGGTAGGGCAGCTTCTTGACTTTCTTCGCCGCGGCCAGCAGGGAGATGCCGTCAAAGAGGCGACCCGGCTTCGCCTTCGCTTTCGCGGCGGCGAGGATCGTCGGGGCGATGTCCACGTCAAGGCTCGGGTTGGAGACCGTGGCGTGGGCCTTGATCCCGGGGCCCCGCATGATCAGGGGGATCCGCAGCGAATTCTCGAAGGGCAGGAACTTGGATGCGGCCAGGCGGTGCTCACCCTGCAGGTAGCCGTTGTCCGAGTTGAAGATGATCACCGTGTTGTTCAGCTCGCGGTTCTTCTTCAGCGTCTTGACGATCTTGCCGACCTGGTCGTCGATCGACTTCACCGCTCCCAGCCGGCCGCGATAGCTGGCGGTGACCGTTTCGATCTTCGCCTCGTCCAGAAGCGGCAGGTTCTTCACGTTGCTCGCCTTGTCGGAAACGTCCGCCTCGTTGAAGTCGGGGGGCTGCGGCAACTTGACGTTGTCGAAGGTGTGCTCGTAGCGCTTGGGCGGGCGCGGGTCCGGGTTCGGTGCGCCGGGGCGCAGGCCCTGCAGGTGGTTGGTGTCCTCGGCATGCGGCCCGGGGGTCGCGTAGTAGAGGAAGAACGGCTTGCGTGACCGGACCGAATTCTGGACGAAGGTGTTGGCCATCTTGCCGTTGACGTCCATCGTGTAGTCCTGCGGGCGCTGCCATCCGAAGTAGTCCCAGACCGGGAACGCCTCGTGGAAGGTGGCGAGGAACTCGGCGAAGGTGGTCGGCGCATTGGTCGCGGCGATCGTTCCGAGGTTCAACTGCTGCTGGGCGTACGCGGGGTCACCCCAGTACTTGACCTTGCCATTCAGGTTCATCGCGTAGTTGTAGTAGTCGTAGGTCGACTGGTCGATCAGTGCCTGCCAGCTGTTCCAGCCCGGCGGGACCTCGTTCGGGTCGAGCGTGCCGTAGTCATTGAGGAACTTGCCGACGAAGCCGGTGCGGTAGCCGGCCTTCTGCATCCAGGGGCCGAGCGAGTTCTTCTGGTTCTGCCTGCCCGGCAGCTGGGCCAGCTGGTAGTAGCCGCCGTCATTGGCCTTGAAGTTGGACAGCACGTCGTTGTTGTGCGAGAGCTGGCCGGTGAGCAGCGCGGCACGGGCCGGGCCGCAAAGCGGGTACGGGGCGTTGTAATTGGTGAAGGTGGTGCCGGCCGCGGTCAGGTACTTCTTGACGTTCGGCATGTAGCGGATGTCCGAGCGGACCAGGTCATCGGCCTGGATCAGGATGATGTTGGGCCGGTTGCCCAGATTGGAGAGCTGCTTGCGAGGGGCCGACCAGGCCTTCTCATGCAGTCCGCCGATCATCATCAGGAGCCCGAAGAAGGCGAGAGCCAGCAGGCCGCCGGTGGCGAGTTTGCCCAATTTGCTTTCGATCATGCGACGCTCCATCCTCATCCTTCCCGCTCCCCGCTTTCCTCTCCAGCCGGGAGCATAACCAAAACCTGATCCGTGTCAAGTTTTACAACCCGTCAGGTCGGTCAAGGTAGCGGTCTCCACGCTAGGTGGGTATGAGTTTCGTCTATATAGACGAATTACATACCCACCACGGTTGCGGGCTTAGGTTGGGGGTCAGGTGACGGCGGCCGGTTCGCCATCGTCCGCGGCTTCGGGCTCGCCCAGCACCCGGTCGGGCAGGTTGCGGGCCGACCAGAACGAGGGGATGACCAGCAGCGCCGCGAAGAGCAGCGCCAGCTTGAGCGACTGGAGCTGGGCGTCCTGGTAGCTCTCGACGATTGCGTTCACTTCCGTTTCGGGCAGGCCCGCGTCCACGCCCGCCTGCCGGACCGTCTCCGAGGAGACGAAGCTGCCGCCGGAACTGAGCCGTTGCTCGACGGTCGACTTGGTCTGCTCCGAGATGTCGCCGTGATTGCCGACGTTTGAACTGAAGGCCGTGAGCAGCCCGGTGATCAGGATCGCCCCGAGGATCGCCGTGCCAAGCGAGGAGCCGAGTTGCTGCGCGGTGTACTGAAGGCCGCCGGCTTCGCTGCGGTCTTCGTCCCCGACCGCGGACTGGGCGACGTTTCCGAGCTGGGAAACGATCAGCCCCATGCCGACCCCGAGCACGCCCATCGCAACCAGGAAGTCGGTGTTGTCCAGCGAGGGCTCGATCGTCCCGACCAGGAGCAGGGCGGAAACGAAGACCACGACGAGGCCGAGCCGGACCAGCTTCTTCGGCGCGAACCGGGACGCCAGCGCGGAACCGGCCAGGGCGGTGAAGAAGAGCCCGGCCGAGGTCGGCAGCATCCGCACCCCGGTGTCGAGCGCGTCGAAGCCGAGCACGACCTGCAGGTAGAGCGGGATGGTGAAGAAGATGCCCATCAGGATCAGGTTCTGGGCCAGCATCATCGAGAGGCCCGAACGCAGAGGGACGTTGCGGAAGAGAGCGAGGTGAACCAGCGGATCCTCGCCGCGTTCTTCCCGGCGCCGCTCCCAGCTGGCGAACAGACCGAGGAGGATCAGGCCGGCGACGATCACAAACGGGGTCAGCGAGAAGCCGAAGATCACGACCGGAGAGTTCATCGGCCTGAGCCAGCCCCAGTTGCTGGCCTGGAGCACGCCCATGACCATGACCGCCAGCCCGAGTGCGGAAAGCACCCCGCCGACCACGTCAAGCCGCGGACGCCGGCCGAGCGCCGGCGGTTCGAGCATCCAGCGGGTTCCGATGAAGATTGCCGCGGCCAGGGCCACCTCGCCGAGGAAGACGTACCGCCAGGTGAAGTCGGTGGTCATCCAACCGCCGAGGATCGGGCCGACCGCGATCCCGACCCCGGCCATGCCGCCCAGCACCCCGTAGGCGATCGCCCGGTTCTTGCCTTCGAAGTTGCCGGCGACGAGCGCGACCATCGCCGGCATGACCATCGCGGCACCGATCCCCTCGAGGACGGACCAGCCCAGGGCGAGGCTGGCGACGCTCCAGGAAGCGGCGGTAAGCGCCGAGCCGCAGGCGTAGATGACGAGGCCGATCTTGAAGATCCGCTTGCGCCCGTAGATGTCACCGAGCTTGCCGCCGATCAGCATCAGGCCGGCCATGACCAGCGCGTAGAAAGCGATGATCGCCTGGATCGTGGTGACCGTGGTGTCGAAGTCCTCGACCAGCTGGGAGATCGAGACGTTCATCACCGCCTGGTCGAGCACCATCAGGAACTGGGCAGCGGCCAGCGTCGTCAGCAATCGCAGGTTCATGGCGTGATTATCCGTCAGCCAGCCGACGGGACATCATGCGTTCGGGATGACCCAGACGATCCGCGTGGTCAGGTTCCGGGTCTTCTTCCGGGCGAACTTCGTGCATTGGGGATTGCGAGCCTTGCTGGCGTAGGTGATCACGAAGCGGACCTGCTTCTTCGGCTTGAGCCTGGCTCGCAGCCTGCCCGGAATCGCGACCTTGTAGTTGACCGAATGCCCGGCGACGGCAAACTGCCGCTGCTTGTAACTGATCTGGCCCTGCCTGCCGTTCAGGTGGTAGATCAGCTTCGAGGAAATCCTGACCACGGCGGGGCCGGCAGTGGTGATCCGCGCCCTCACCCCGGGGATGTTCGAGCGCTTCTTGATCGATGGCTTGTAGTAGGCGACCTTCCTGATCGCGACCGGCGCGCAGGGATCGGGCGGAGGGACCGGCTTCTGCCCGGAACCGGTCAACTGCGCCGTGGCCGGGCCGACCCCGGCGATCGGAACCGAGAGTTCGGCCACCTTTTCGCCCGCCGTCGTCGGTCCGAAAGCCACCCCGATCTCACAGCTCGCCGACGGGGGCAGGGTCTGGTTCGAGCAGGCGTCCGAAGTGATCTCGAACTGGGTGGACGCGGCGCCCGTAAGTGCCGCGGCACCAAGCTCGAGGTCGGTGGTTCCGGTGCTGGTCAGGGTGAAGGTCTGCGGAGTCCCGGGACCTTTGTCGGTCAGGCGGGTGCCGAAATCCCTGGTGGCAGGTTCGATGGTGAAGTCGGGATCGGTGCCGGTTCCGTCCATGAAGAGGAGGCCCTGGATTCCCGGCGCGTGCCAGCGGACCCGCCCGGATCTCGCTCCCACCGCCCCGGGTTCGAAATCAACCGAGAACTGGCAGGTCTGCCCGACCGGAATCGATTCACCGAGGCAATCGTCCTGGGTGATCGAGAAGTCACCCGGGTTGCCGTTGAGCTGATCGATCTCCAGCGTGTCGAATTCCAGTGGCGAAGCCCCCATCGCGGTCACCGTGAAAGTCAGGGGTGCGGTCGGCCCGGTTCCCACCGGGACTTCCCCGAAGTGAAGCTGCTCGGGATCGAACGACGGATAGGCGAACGGCGTCCCGGTGCCGGTCAGAGCCGCGGTGTGCGGACCGTTCGGGGCGTTGCTCGAGACGCTGAGCGACGCGGACTTTGCGCCCACCGTGGTCGGTGCGAACCTGACGACGACCTCGCAGCTGCTTTCCGGCTGGATCAGGAACCCGCTGCAGTCGTCGCTTTCGATCGAGAACTGGCCGGCGTCGGCTCCGGTGATCTGGATGTCACCGATGCCGATCGAGAGCGGGGTCGTGCCGGTGCTATCGACCGTGAAGGTCTGGCTGCTGGTGTCGACCGTGATCCTGCGACTGCCGAAATCGTGGCTGGCCGGGTCGATCGCGATGCCGGGGTTCGCCGTGCCGAAGCCGCTCAGGGTCACCGTGGTCGGCGAGCCGGTCGCGTCGTGGGCGACCTCGAGCGTTGCGTTCTTCCCGCCGAAGGCGGTCGGCGCGAAGACCACTTCGACCTGGCAGCTTTCCCCGGTGTTCAGGGTCTGTGAGGCACAGTCCTCGGAATCGATCTGGTAGTCGCCGGCATTGAGGCCGGTGATCGTCACCCCTCCCGCCGGGATGTTCACCGGCCCGATGCCGCTGCTGGTCAGGGTGACGCCGAGCGCGCCCGAGACGCCGCCCACGGGGACGTTGGGGAAGCTGAGCGTGGTCGGGTCGGCGGTCAGGGCCGGAGCCTCGTTCATGAAGACCGAGATCAGCCCACCCTGGTCGCCGGAAACCCAGTCGGGGTGTCCGTCATCGTTGAAATCGCCGGTAGCCACCCTCCAGGGGGACGCGGGGCTGGTCGCTGCCCAGGGACCATCGGGCGAGGCCACGAGGGGCGGGCTCGAGCTGCCCATGAAGATGGGGGCACTGTTGATCAGCGGATTGGAGATGTTGGTTCCCATCCCGAGCAGGACGTCATCGAAGCCGTCCTCGTCAAAATCCGCGGAGGCGACCGAGTTGCTCCAGTTGCTGTCGGGCGTGACCGTAGTGGAGGAAAAGTTGCCGGTTCCGTCTCCGTAGAGAGCCTGCATCGAGTTGTCCGGGCGAAGCGCAATCGCCAGGTCGGCATCGCCGTCGTCGTCGAAGTCACCGCTGGTGATGCCGCAGGCGGAGTTGCCGGTCGAGTACGAGGTGCCGGTGAAATTCCCGTTGCCCGTGTTCAGCATCACCCGCAACCCCTGCGCGGGCGTCTCCGTTTCGACCGCGAAGTCGGGGGAGTTGTCGCCGTTGAAGTCGGCGACGGCGACGCTGACGGGCCCGCCGGGGACGGGAAAGGTGACCGGGTCCGCAAACGACCCATCGCCGTTTCCGACCAGGAGGCTGACGTTGTTCTGGCCGTATCCGAGCACGAGGAGGTCCACGTCCCCGTCTCCGGTGAAGTCGTCGGCGGCGATGTCCGCTCCGCTCGACTCGGTCACGAAGGCGGTCGGAAAGCCGAAGGTACCCTCGCCACTGCCGAGCCGGACCCGGACGATTTCGTCGGAGGCGGTTGCGAAGTCGAGATCCCCGTCGTTGTTGAAATCGCCGAGATTCCCGGAGGGCGCGTAGTCACCGATGAAGATCGGACTCTCCGGTGCCTGGGTCAGGGAGCCGTCGGCGTTGGCCAAAAAGATCGAGACCGAGGGGTCGGCGTTGGTCGTGAAGAGGTCGTCGCGCCCGTCGTTGTTCAGGTCACCGGTCCGGACCGAATTGGATTCGAGCTTCCCGGTCGCATAGGGACTGCCGGCCGGCTGCAGGAAGTTCAGGGCCGAGGCGGGGGAAGCGAACCACAGACAACCGAGCGTGGCTACTGCGGCGGCGGCTAGCTTGAAGTGACGCAAATCTCCCCCTGCGATCCGGTGAACGAGTAGCCCTAGTAAACCGGACCGCAGGGTGATGGTCAATGACCGGCTCTAGGCGGCAGGGACTTCGACCTCGCCGGCCTGGGCGGCTTCGGCGTGCTCGCAGCTGTCCTTGCTCGAGATCAGGATCGCCGCGAGGATCGCACCGGCGATCGCGAAGCAGGCACCGACCACGAAGGCCTGCGAGTAGCCGTCGGTCAGGGCGACGAGCTGGCTGGCTCCGGTCTGAAACGAGTCCTGGGTCGTCGAGTTGGCGATCGAGGAAAGGATTGCCAGGCCGAGCGCGCCGCCGACCTGCTGGGAGGTGTTGATCAGGCCCGAAGCCAAGCCGGCTTCCTCGCGCTTGGTGCCTGACATCGCGGCGATGGTCACCGGCACGAAGGTCAGGCCCAGCCCGATGCCGGCCAGGATCGAGGGCACCAGCACGTCGGCCAGGTAGGTGCCGTCGGGGCTGATCTGGCTGAACCAGGCGAGGGCGATACCCACCGTGACCATGCCGGTGATCACGACCGGCTTGAAGCCCAGCCTGGTGACCAGCTGGCCGGCCATGCCCGCGGCGAGGATGATCGATACCGCGAGCGGCAGGTAGGCCAGGCCGGCGTCAAGCGCCGAGAGGCCGAGCACCAGCTGCAGGTAGAGCGTGATCAGGAAGAACATCGAGAAGAGCGACATGCCGGTCAAAAGTCCGACCACGTTCGCGCCACGCAGCGTGCGGTTGCGGAAGATCGAGAAGGGAACCAGCGGCTTCCTGGACCGCAGTTCGATCACCACGAAGGCCGCGATCAGGACCAGGGCGCCGGCGATTCGAAGCATTGTGGTGCTCGATCCCCAGCCCGCATTCACGGCATCGACCAGTCCGTAGACCAGCAAGGCCAGGCCGGCAGTGATCGTGACCGCGCCCGGGATGTCCAGGGTGCGCTCCGATTCCTCTTCCTCCCGGGACTCGACCAGACGCTGCGGGGCCTGCCAGACGACGAATGCCGCGATCGGGACGTTGACGAAGAGCACCCACTCCCAGCCGGCCCATTCGGTCAGCACGCCGCCGAGCAGAACCCCGGCTGCGCCGCCGGCACCGGCCACCGCGCCCCAGATCGCCAGGGCCCGGTTTCGTTCAGAGCCTTCGGCGAAGGTGGTGGTGACGATCGAGAGTGCTGCGGGTGAAGCGATTGCGGCGCCAAGACCCTGGACCGCCCGGGCGATGATCAGCCAGGCCTCGGTCTGGGCAAAACCACCGGCCAGTGAAGCAGCGCCGAACAGGGTCATGCCGATCATGAACATCCGCCGGCGCCCGAGGAAGTCGGCGAGGCGACCGCCGAGCAGCAGGAAACCGCCGAAGACGAGGGTGTAGCTGTTGACCACCCAGGACAGGCTCTTTTCGTCGATATCGAGGGCCTTGCCGATCGAGGGCAGGGCGACATTGGTGATCGAGGCATCGATCACCACGATGAACTGGGTGAGGGCAAGCACCATCAGCGCAAGGTTCTTCGCGCGAGGGCTGCTGAGGTCAGGTCCGGACAAGAGGTGCTCCTGGGATTCGCTGGTCGGTTTGAAATCGGAAGCGGAATTCCTGTTCCACTTATTGCGGTACTATACGGAAACCAGATTCCGTTTGTCAACCCGATGACTTCCGCCGAGAAAACAGAGAAAACGCTGAGGGCTGACGCCCGTCGCAACCGCGAGAAGATCTTCGCCGCCGCCCGCGAGCTGTTTGCCCGCGACGCCGAGGGGGTGCAGATGGAGGAGATCGCCAGCCACGCCGGGGTCGGGGTCGGCACGATCTACCGGCACTTCCCGACCAAGCAGGCGCTCCTGACCGAGATGGTCCGGACCAGGTTCTCGCGCTTCACCGAGATCGCCCTCGAGGCCGAGCGGATCGATGACCCCCGCGAGGCGGTCGAGACCCTGATCCGCCAGTCCTGCGTGGAAGTCGAAGGCGACGCCGGCTTCCAGCTCGCGATGATGTCCCCCGACGAGCTCGAGTGGGAAGGGATCGAGCAGGAGAAGGCGGCCTTCGCCGAGCCGGCCACCCGGATCATCGACCGGGCCGTCGAAAGCGGCGCCGTCCGCAGCGACTTCTCGTTCGCCGATTTCCCGATGCTGATGTGCGGCATCACCTCGACCATGTACTTCGCCCCGGCCGGGTCCGACTGGCAGCGCCACCTGGACCTGATCCTGGCCGGACTTCGCCCGGGCTGAGCGCGCCGCCGGGTAGGCTGGCGGAATGAGGATCGTTTACGGGGTAAACGGCGAGGGCATGGGTCACGCGACCCGCTCCGAGCTCGTCATCTCCGACCTGCTCCGGGACCATGAGGTCCGCGTCGTTGCCTCCGGAGCGGCGTATCGGTACCTGAGCGGGATCTTCGAGGATGTGAGCCAGGTCTTCGGCCCCTCGTTCGCGATGGACCAGGGAAGGATCCAGCGCTGGGCTTCCTTCACCGGCACTCTCTCTTCCGCCCGCAGGCAGCTGCCGGCCAACGTGAGGGAATGGATCTCGACCATCGACAAGTGGAAGCCCGAAGTCGCGGTCAGTGACTTCGAGCCGCTGACCGGCAACTACGCCCGGCTTTCCGGCACCCCGCTGGTCTGCGTCGACAACATTCACATGATCGACCGTTGCCGCCACGACCGCGAGATAACGGCGGGGGCCGTCGAGGACGTCCAGCTCGCCAGGGCGGTGACCCGGGCCATGGTTCCGCATGCCGGTGACTACGTGATTCCGACCTTCTTCTACCCGGAGTTGGCACGAGGCAGAACCAGCCTGGTCCCCTCGATCCTGCGCAACGCGATCATCGAAGCGGAACCGGTCCGCGGCGAGCATCTGGTCGTCTATTCCGGCGGCGGCAAGGACCTGATCGACACCCTGCGGGATGCGCCACTGCCGGTTCACCTCTACGGGATGCGCGACGGCGACGAGGTCGGGACCACCGACGGCGCGATCGAGTACCGGCCGCGCTCGATCGAGGGTTTCCTCGAGGATCTGGTCAGCTCCCGCGGCGTGATCACCGGCGGTGGCTTCTCGCTGCTGTCCGAGGCGGTCTACCTCGGCAAGCCGACCCTGGCGATGCCGCTCAAGGGCCAGTTCGAACAGCTGATGAACGCGCGATACCTGGAGCGCGAGGGCTACGGGACCTGTGCGCCAACGATCGACTCCGGCGAGCTGAACCGGTTTCTTTCCGGCCTCGACACCTTCCACGGCAAACTCTCGACTTACACGCAGGACGGCAACAAGGAGGCTTTGAAGGTGATCAGATCGACCGTCGAGGCAGCAGCGGGAAGAAGCCGGCGTGACCGGACCAAAGCCCGGCTGCAAGCCAGAAGGGTGCCGGGACTGTGAGTGGCAGGAAGGCAGCGGCAGCGATCGGGGCCGGGGTCGCAGCGGCGGCCGGGGTCGCCTTCTACGGCGCCCAGATACCGACCGCCCAGATCTACGGTCGCACGGTCTGCCGCGAACCCGGCGCCAGCAAGCGGCTCTGCCTGACCTATGACGACGGCCCGAACCCGGCCTGGACCCCGACCCTGCTCGACCTGCTCGACGAGCACGACGCCAAGGCGACCTTCTTCCTGATCGGAAAGTGGTCCGAACGGGAGCCCGAGCTGATCCGCGAGGTGGTCGCCCGCGGCCACGCGATCGGCAACCACACCTTCACCCACCCGACCATGCCGGCCAAATCCGACGAGCGGATCCGGGAAGAACTGGATGCCTGCCGCGAGGCGGTCGAGGCGGCCGGGGTGACCTTCACCGAGATCGCCGGGCGCAAGCTGATGCGACCGCCCTACGGCCGGCGGCGGCCCGGCACCCTGCGGGTCCTCAAGGAGAAGGGTTACCTCGGGATCACCTGGTCGATCACCGGTTACGACTGGCGGGAAAGCATCACCACCGAGAAGATCACCCGCAACTGCCTCAAGGCGGGCGAGGGCGACATCATCCTGCTCCACGACGGCTTCGACCGGGAACCGGCCTACGACCGTCACAAGTCGATCGAGACGACCCGGAACCTGCTCGAGCACTACCGCCCGCAGGGCTTCGACTTCGTGACCGTGCCGCAGCTGGTCGAAGCAGCCGGCACCGGGTCCCGCTACGCGGCCTGATGTTCGAAGACCTCAACATCACGCTCACCGTCCTGCTCTTCCTCTGGTGCTTCGGCCTCGGGGCGATCGAGATCGAGATCGAAGGCGGCTACGGATGGGCCGAGCGGCTCCCGACCTGGTACCTGAAGCGCGGCCGGACCGGCAGGGTCTACGGCTGGTTCATGGGCCACCGGCCACTGACCGGCTACCACGTCTATGCGTTCACGATTCCGCTGGTCATCCTCCACCTGCCCTTCGGCATGGGAGTGGAATGGTCGCTGCCGGCCGAGCTGGCGACGATCGCAAAGTACTTCCTGCTGGCGGTGATCTGGGACTACTGCTGGTTTGTCCTCAACCCGGCCTACACGGTGAAGCGGTTCAAGCGGGGCAACGTCTGGTGGTTCGAGGTTCCCTGGATCTGGCGCTTCCCGCTCGATTACTACTTCGGGGTGCTGCTCTCGATCGGCCTGGTCGCGCTGGCCTCATGGGATGCCGGTTCGGGCGAGATCCTCCGCGAGCACCTCTGGCTGGTCGCCGGCCTCTTCGTCCTGACCGGCCTGACCGTCCTCTTCGCCCCGCTCTATCACCGGTGGTACCGGCACATGCGCCGGGCCGGTGCCGACGACCGGGGCATCACCCCGAAGTACGGTCCGCCGGCCCCGGAAGAAGTCTGGTCCGGAGGCATCCCGGACCTGGCCCCGCTCGAGGGCAATGACGGTCGGCAGCACGAGTCCGACACCTGAAGCGAATCCCGTCGCGGCGGCGGCACCCGACAGCGTTGAAGTTATTCGCACATGGAGCGAATAACTTCAATGCTGTCGGGAGCGGATGCGCGGGTCAGTTGACGAGCAGGCCGCCGTCGACCGGTAGCAGGGCGCCGGTCACGTACGAGGAGGCGTCGGAGGCGAGGAAGATCGCCGCCTTGACCAGCTCCTCGGACTCGCCCTTGCGGCCCGCCGGGACCCGGAACATCATCTGTTCGAGGTAGCCCTCCGGGTACTGGTCGGTCATCTCGGATTCGAAGAAACCGGGCGCGAGCGCGTTGACGCGGATGTTCTTGCGGCCGGTCCACTGCGCGGCAAGGTCGCGGGTCAGGCCGATGATCGCCGCCTTTGACGAGCAGTAGGCCGCCTGGGGCAGGTGCGCCGTGGTCGAGCCGAGCACGGAGCCGATGTTGACGATGCTGCCCCCGCCCCGCTGGCCCATCGCCCGGCCGGCCGACTGGGCCATGAAGTAGGAACCGTTGAGGTTGATGTCAACCACCTTGCGGAACTCTTCCGGGTCCTCGCGGGTGGCCGGCGCGGCACTTGCCACGCCGGCGTTGTTGATCAGGATGTCCACCCCGCCAAGGTTGGCGACGGTCTCCTCGACCACCCGCTCGCAGTCCTCCGGCTTCGAGACGTCGGCGGTCACCGCGATCACCCGGTGGCCCATCTCCTCGATCGCCTTGCGGGTGGACTCGAGCTTCTCGACCCGACGGGCGCAGATCGCCACGTCGGCGCCGGCCTCGGCCAGTCCTTTCGCGAAAGCGACGCCGAGGCCGGATGAGGCTCCGGTGACGATCGCGACTTTGCCGTCCAGGGAGAAGCTGTCGAGAATGCTCATGGCCGGAGCCTATATCCGGCTCAGAGCAGGGCGTCGATCTGGCCCATCGCCTCGCGGATGCCTTCCTCCATGCCCATCTCGAGAACCTGTTCGAGATCCTCCAGCGAGTTGAAGGTGGTGACCGTGGTCATCGTGGTCTTGCCGGCGCCTTCGTCGAGGGTCATTTCCATCACCATGGCGGGCATCGCTTCGTCGGGGTTGCCGTCCTGGTCGGCGAACCCGTCGAGAAACCTGATGCGGCGATTGGCTTCGATCACCTGGAAGCGCCAGTAGCCACCGGCCTTTTCGCCTTCCGGCCCGGTCATGTGGTACTTCGCCTCGCCGCCCTCGCTGAAGTCGAACTCTGTGAAGGTGGCCGGCCAGGTCGGGGGTCCCCACCACTGCTCGAGTTTGCGGGGGTCCTGCCAGATGTCCCAGACCCGGTCGGCCGGGGCGTTGAACTCGCCGACCACGGTGAGGGTCAGGTTTTCCTTGTCGGGACTGGTGCTGACTACGGTCATTCGGGGGTCCTTTCCTCTGCTCGTTTGCGGTCGTCGGCCTGCGATTCGGTTTCGAGGATCCGCCCGATCGCATTGATGCGATGGGTCCAGATGCGCTCGTATTCGGCTAGCAGTTCGGTCGCCCGCCGGAGGGTCTCCGGATTGTTCTGGACGAGCTTCTGCCTTCCGTCTACCCGTTTGGTCACGAGCGAAGCCTTCTCCAGCACACTCACGTGCTTCTGGATCGCGGCGAAGCTGACCTCGTACTGACGGGCCAGTCCGGAGATCGATTGCTCACCGAGGCTGACCTTGCCCATGATGTCCCGACGGGTGCGGTCGGAAAGTGCATGGAAGATCAGATCGACCTGATCCTCATCGAAATCCGGGCCCGTCGGTCCTGGCTTTGTCGGCAAACCTACAACCATTTGGTTGTAACTTAGCACAGAGGAAAACCGCACCGGGCGGTGTCCCGAAATTGACTAGTGCCTGATGCCGGTCAGGGGCCGGACAAACAGCCAGGCCCGCTCCGTCTTGCTGCCGGCGTTGGCGGAGGTGACGTGGAAGGTGAGCTGCTTGCGACCGGTTCGGTTCAGCCTGATTGAGAGCTTGACCGTCTTTGTGCGGCCCGCCGTGATGCCACCGACCGTTCTCGAGGCACTGGCCCCGCCGCCGGTCACCTTCAGTTTGACCCCGGTCGCCGACGCGTTGCCGCCGTTGGTGATCTTCACCGTGAAGGCGGCTTTCGCGCCCTTCTTCACGCTAGACGGTCCACTCACCGCGACCTTGCTGATTTTGGCCTTTGGACTGGGCTGGTCGGCGTTGACGACCTGGTTCAGGGTCGGCGAAAGCGAGGATGCGAACAGGGTGTTGCCCGAGTAGATCGCGAAGATCGAGTGGGTTCCGGTGGTGAGCGAGCTGGTCGAGCAGGTGAACTGGCCGCCCGGCTTGAGCGGGCTCGCTTCACAACCGCTTATCGTGGTGCCGCCGTCCGAGAAGGCAACCGTGCCGGAGCTCGGTGGGGGCGAGACCGTCGCCGTGAAGGTCACCGACTGACCCGACTTCGACGGATTGAGCGAAGAGTTCAACCCGGTCGTGGTCTCGGTCAAAGCCGGAGCCGTCCCGACCTCGATCGCGCCGATGTCGCAGGACGTGCCGTCATCACCCGGTCGCGGCAATCCGCGCTGGTCGTTGGGCACGGAGCAGCTGGCCAGGGGCACCCCGCCGATCGCGGCGCTGCCGGGTTGCGGCAGGATCGTTTCGGTCGGGCCGCCGTTGTTGCCGAGCGGACCGAGGTCGGGGTCGGTATTGGTCTGGCCCGGGCAGGGGCTTCCGTCCAGCGGGTAACTCAGGTTGTTGCCCTGATCGCCAAACTCCTGGTAGTTCGCGACGGGTTGCTGCTGGGAACAGTTCTTGTCGTAGGTCGGGTCGCCGGAAAAGCCGTTGGCGGAGATCAGGCTGTTCTTCAAGTAGACACCGGCGCCGCTCTGGTTGTATCGACCACCAACCGCAATTCCGGCCCCGACGCCTCGCGTGCCCGGGTTACCAGCGCCGTTCGCGCTGTTGCCGCCCAGCCCGCGGGCGCCAACGAAGTTCTTGACGATCGTGACGTGAGTCAGGAGCGCGATGTTGTTGTGGGCTCCCTGCGCCCAGAGCCCGCCGCCGTCGCCACCGATGCCGCCCTGGCCCCCGCCGAGCGTGTTGTCGGTCCCTCCTGCCCCGCCGCCGCCGTCGCCACCATCGCCGGTGAGGTTCTGCGTCACGGTCACGTTCGTGAGGGTCATCGAGCCCTGTTGCTGCGATCCGTTGAGCAGCCCTCCGCCGCGGCCACCGCCGCCACCCCAGCCGGCCCGGCCGCTGGACTGGAAGATGTTCGAGTCACTGTTGCGCTTGCCTCCGTAACCGGACGGACCACCGGTTCCACCGGCGCCCGTGTTGTTGCCGCTGACCGTCGAATTGGTCATGGTCATGGAGCCGACGTTGTAGATACCGCCGCCACCGAGTGCCTCATCGAAGGGGGTGTTCCCGTCCTTGCGGATCAGGCGACCGTTGTTGCCGCCGTCTCCGCCGTCTCCACCCTTGCCGCCGCTGAACTCGCCGCCGCTGCCGTTCGGGCTGGGGCCGGCACCCAGGCCACCTCCGCCGCCGTTGCCGCCGCGGCCACTCTGATTGCCGCTGATCGTCGACCGGTCGATCGAAAGCGAACCGAAATTCGAGTTGTAGATGCCGCCGCCGCTGCCGCCGCGGCCGCCGTTGCCGCCCGAGCGGCCGTCAGGGTTGTGGCCGAGGCCTCCGGCCCCGTTCCCTCCGGAACCGCCGGTTCCGCCCTGGCCGGCGAAGTTGCCGCTGATCTCGGAGTTGGTGATGGTCAGGCTCGCCCCGTCGGAGTTGTAGATGCCGCCGCCGTTGCCACCCCAGCCGGCGCCTCCGCCGGACTCTTCGAGGGCGCCGTTCCAGCCATCTCCGCCGTCGCCGGCATGGTTCCCCTTGAGCACGACGTGGTCAAGGGTCAGGTTGCCGCCATTCAGGATTCCTCCGCCGTCCTGGCCCGAGTAGGAGGCAAAACGGCTGGTCGGTGCGGCACCGTTCAAGGCCTGGCCCCCGGTGACGGTCAGGCCCGACAGCTTCACGCTCGCACCGCTCTTGATCTCGAATATCCGGCCCGCCGTGGCGCCGGTTCCGTCGATCACGGTGGTCAGCGGGTTGTTGACGTTGTCGCCGTTGATCTGGACGTTGACTCCGGCCGGCACCACGATCTGCCCGTCGAACGGCGTGATCGTGTTGGCCGGAAGGTTGATCGGGGTCGGACCGCCGCTGACCACCGCCCCGCAGGCGGTGCCGCTGTCATTCGCGGCCACCGCCTGTATCGCTACGCGCAGCGAGCAGCCGCTCTCACCGGTCGAGGTGACGGTCATCGCCGAGGCAGATCCGGCGCCGGCCCCCAGAGCCACGCCAATCGAAATGACGGAAACCAGAAGACGAAACGAAAACCTGCTCACTATGAGGTACCTCTTCCCGATATGGACCCTGCGAAAACCCCACCCTTGACTCTCTTAGGTTCACCGGGTTATGTCAAGGGAAAAGATCCGGTCAGGCGATCGCGCCGGCGGCCCGGACGAAAAGCTTGCGGGCCGCTTCGAGGCGATCGGACTGATCGCCCTCGAGCCGCTCGATCGCCAGGCCCTGGACACCGGACATCAGGAAGGTCCCGAGCGGCGCGACCCGGTCCGCCCGAACGCCGGCGTCCAGCATGAAGCCGGCGATCACCTCGCGCCAGCGGTCCTTGACCAGGTGGATCGCATCACGAACGTCATCGTCGACCACCGAGACCGCGCTGAGATCGAAGTAAAGCCGGGCCAGGCGGGGGTCCTCGTCCATGACCTTCCAGACTCCGGCGATCATGCCGGCAGCGATGTCGGGGACGGTCTCGACGTTGTTCAGCTCGGAGACGACCGCGACGGTGATCCGTTCACCGATGATGTCGGCGACCGCGGCGACCAGGCCCTGCTTCGACCCGAAGTAATAGGAGATCAGGGACTTGTTCTCGCCGGCCCGGACCGCGACCTTGGCGTAGGTCAGCCCGGCGTAGCCCTCTTCAAGCAGAGTCTCGACCGCCGCGTCGAGCACGCGCTCCCGGGCCCCGGTCGAAGGCCGACCGGGGCCGCGGGGCTGCTTTTCGGCTGCTGCCTCCAATCGCGAGCCTTTGGCTCAGGCAGGGTCGCCGGCCAGCATGGCGGGATCGAGACCCATCGCCGCCAGCTTCTTCGACAAGGCCTTCATCGCATAGTTGAAGACCTCGGTCGAGTGGTAGAAGGGCGTTTCGAAGCTGTACGGATCCTCGACCCAGGAAGGGGCGAAGACCAGCGGCGTGATCGGCAGGCATTCCCTCAGGGTGTCCTGGACGATCAGCGCGTTGGCCTGATCGGCCTTGATCGCGTCGGCGAGGAACTTGACCCCGAAACCGACGTGGCGGGATTCGTCGCGGTTGACCGCGGTGAAGCCGGAGACGAAGCCGGGCAGCCAGTCCCGTTCCTTCAGTGACTTGATGATGAAGCGGGCTCCGGTCAGGGCGAGGGTGCCCTCGATCACGATCATGTAGACGGTGACGCCACGGACTAGCGCCGGGAAGTCGGTCGGGTCAAGCCGGAGGCGCTCGGCGCAGTCGTGCAGGATCCCGTCGAAGAGCTTCTCCCAGTCCTTGTTCACGTTCGGCCGCTGGGTTTCCAGCATGGCGCCGATGTCGGCCGCCTTCATGCCGAGCACCTCGCGGTAGAAGCGGTCGAAGAAGACCATGTGCTTGGCCTCGTCCGAGATCTGGGTGGTGAGGAAAGCCTTCGCCTCATGTGACGGGGCAGCGATCGCGAAGGGCAGAAGCTCGACCGTCACCCGCTCCTCGCCGAGGAAGAACTGGGAGAAGCCGAAGAGCATGAAGCGACGTTCCTCCTCGGTCATGAAGTCCGGGTCATTCCACTGCTCGGCGTCAACCGAGAAGTCGAAGTCTTCGGTCGACCAGTGCTGGCGCTGCCAGCGCATGAACAGCTTCTCGTAGGAAGGAGCCGCCTCGATGATCCGGTCGAGACCGGACATCACCTTGTCGATGTCACCGTCGAGCAGAACCTGAAGCGCTTCGTCTTCGGTCTTGAACTCGACTTCGCCGTTGCCGTTACCTGAACTGCCGTTTTCGCTCATCTCTCTCCTGAAGATCTTTGTGGCCTGGGCGAATAATAAACGAACGACCAACAAATAATCAAGTCTGTTTGCCGAAGCCGGCCGGCGAGGTACCTACCGACCATGAAACGTCTCGCCTTCCTCATCCTGCTCCTTCCTCTCGCCGCTCTCGCCGCTTGTGGCGGCGAAACCTCCCCCGAGGACGATGTGACCGAAGTCGCCAACCAGATCCTCGAGGCCAAATCCCCCGAGCAGGTCAAGGTGGTCTGCCAGGAGCTGATCACCCCCGGGATGCTCAGGTCCGTCTACGGCGGCGAGCTCGCCAGGTGTGAGGATCAACCGCTGAACGACGACAGCGGAATCGAGGACCCGGGCGAGGTCGGCGTCGCCTCGGTCTCGGTCGAAGGCGAAAAGGCCGACGCGGCGATCGTCACCACCGGCGGTTCAACCGACGGCAATGACGGCACCTGGTACTTCAGGAAGACCGGCGGCGACTGGAAGCTCGACCGGATAGGTGACGACTTCCTGCGGACCAGCTTCGCGATCTCGATCCGGAACGTTGACCAGGGCGTGGTCAGCTATGAGCCGATGCGGAAGTGCATGGGCCGCGAGGTCGAGCAGTTGCCGGCCAGCCAGATCCGGGGCTTCATGTACAAGACGATGCGGGGTGACCGGCAGGCGGCGCTGGATTCGGTCCTGAAGATTGCCGGGGCCTGCCCGCGACCGATGGCCGAATTCGTCGCCAATGAACTGGCGACCAGGGTCCTGGCCAAAAAGGAAGTCACCCCGGCCCAGATCCTCTGCGCGAAGAAGAAGCTGGTGCCGCTGCTTCAGGTCACCGACCTCTCCTCGATCGCCCTCGGGTCGGGCGATTACGGCGACGCGACCGGCCTGGCCCTGGCCGGACTGATCGCCGGCGTGATGAAGCAATGCCCGGCCTAGATATTTAGCCATCACTCAAAATCTTTTCCGAGGCACTAGTATCCCCGGGGTTGCCAGAGACTGCCGACAGACAGGAAATCACCGCCGACAAGCGTGACGTCGCGGCCGATGGCTCGATCGGCATGCCCTCGGCCTCCGACCTCGAGCGGCTCCGCTCGAAGGGCAGGCTGCGCTACTTTCTAGCCCTCTTCGGGGCGGCCTTCGTCGCCGCCGTGGCCTATGTCGACCCGGGCAACTTCGCAACCAACGTCGCCGCCGGTGCCGAGTACGGCTACATGCTGCTCTGGACGGTGCTCGCGGCAAACCTGATGGCGATGCTGATCCAGTTTCTCTCGGCCAAGATGGGGATCGCCACCGGCCGGAACCTCCCCCAGCTCTGCCGCGAGCACTTTCCCCGCCGGGTCACCTGGGGCCTCTGGGTCCAGGCGGAGATCATCGCCATGGCGACCGACCTGGCCGAGATCGTCGGCGCGGCGATCGCCCTCAACCTGCTCTTCGGCACCCCCCTATTCGTCGGCGGCCTGATCGGCAGCGCGATCGCCTTCGTGCTGCTCGCCCTGCGCAACCGCGGCTACCGCCGTTTCGAGACGGCGATCATCGGACTGCTCGGGATCATCCTCGCGGGGTTCCTCTACGAGTCGTTCAAGATCGGCCCCGACGCTTCCGGCGTGCTCAACGGGTTCGTGCCGGAGCTCCAGGGAACCGACAGCCTGCTGCTCGCCGTCGGAATCATCGGTGCCACCGTCATGCCCCACGTGATCTACCTGCACTCGGCCCTGACCCAGGACCGGATCCAGCCCAGGGATGATCGCGAGCGCCACTCCCTGATCGACTTCCAGAAGTTTGACGTGGGGCTGGCGATGGGCATCGCCGGCTTCATCAACATGTCGATGCTGGCGATCGCCGCGGCCGTGCTCGGCGGCACCGGCATCGACTCGATCGAAGGCGCCTTCGACGGCCTCAAGGATCTGGTCAGCCCCGCCGCCGGTATCGCCTTCGGCCTGGCCCTGCTCGCCTCGGGGATCGCCGCCTCCAGCGTCGGCACCTTCGCCGGGCAGGTGGTCATGCAGGGCTTCATCAACCGGATGATCCCGCTCTTCCTGCGGCGGGCGATCACGATGGCTCCCGCCCTAATCATCCTCGCGATCGGCCTCGACCCGACCCGCTCGCTGGTGATCAGCCAGGTCATCCTCTCCTTCGGCATTCCCTTCGCGCTGGTGCCGCTGATCGTGCTCACCTCGCGCCGCGACGTAATGGGCGAGGGCTTTGAAAACCACCGGCTGACCACGATCGTCGCCTCGATCTTCGCCGCGATCATCATCGCGCTCAACCTCTTCCTGCTCTTCCAGACCTTCACCGGGAACTGAGGCCACCGGACCGGACCGGACCGTCCGCGGCGGCCCGGGCCGAACGGCCACTTTTGTTAGTCTCAGCCGCCTGACCGACCAGTCTGAAAACACGGTAATTCCATCCGATTCAGACTCCGATAACCAGCCCGACCATCCGAAGGATCCGGATCGTTCCCGCTGGATTGCGCTCTACGTCCTGTGCGCCGGGGTATTGATGATCGTTCTCGACGCAACCGTCGTGAACGTCGCCCTGCCGGCAATCCAGGACGATCTCGGGTTTTCCCAATCCAGCCTGGCCTGGGTGGTCAACGCGTACCTGATCGCCTTCGGCGGGCTGTTGCTCCTCTCGGGGAGGCTGGGCGACCTGATCTCCCGGCGCGACGTGTTCCTGGTCGGCCTGGTCGTTTTCACCACCGCGTCCCTACTTTGCGGTTTCGCCCAGAGTGATGTGATGCTGGTCGCCTTCCGTTTCCTGGCCGGGATCGGGGGGGCCCTGACCGCCGCGGTCGTGCTGGGCATGATCGTGACCATGTTCCCCGAGCCGAGCGAACAGGCGAAGGCGATCGGCGTCTATGCCTTCGTCGCCTCGGCCGGCGGTTCGGTCGGCCTCCTGGCCGGCGGCATCCTCACCCAGGCGCTCTCCTGGCACTGGATCTTCTTCATCAACATCCCGATCGGCATCGCTACCGGCTACTTCTCACTGAAGTTGCTCGAGCGCGACAAGGGACTCGGCTTCTCCCACGGAGCCGACATCCTCGGCGCCGTGCTGATCACCGCCTCGCTGATGCTCGGTGTCTTCACGATCGTCGAACCGGCCGCCGTGCACGGTTGGGGAGACACGACGACCCTGCTCTGCTCGGCCGGTTCCTTCCTGCTCCTGATCGCCTTCCTCGTGCGGGAATCAACGGTCGCCAATCCGCTGGTCCCGCTGCGGATCTTCAAGTCCCGCAACGTCTCCGGGGCCAACGCCGTCCAGGCCCTGACCGTGGCCGGCATGTTCGGACTCTTCTTCCTCGGGGTGCTCTACCTGCAGGAAGTCCTCGGCTACGACGCGCTCCAGACCGGCATCGCCTTCCTTCCCACCACCCTGGTCATGGGCACGCTTTCGGTCAGGTTCTCGGAGCCGCTGATCATGCGTTTCGGCGCCAGAAACTGCCTGATCGTCGGGCTGGTGCTGATCGCGATCGGCCTGGCCCTCTTCGCCCGGGTCCCGGTTGACGGCAACTACTGGACCGACGTGCTGCCCTCCACCCTCCTGCTCGGCTCCGGGGTCGGGGTCTGCTTCCCCTCACTCATGACCCTGGCCATGTCCGGTGCGACCAGGGCCGACGCCGGTCTCGCCTCCGGGCTTGTCAATACGACCGCCCAGGTCGGTGCCGCGATCGGGCTGGCCGTGCTCGCGACCATCGCCGCAACCAAGACCGACAACCTCCTCGACGCCGGCGAACCCCGGCCCGAGGCCCTGGTCGCCGGCTACGAGGTTGCCTTCTGGGTCGCCGCCGGGCTGGTCGTGGTCGCGCTGATCGTCGCCTTCATCGTGCTCGAACCGGCCCGCCCGCAGGAGGCCGGGGCGGAAGGCCCGGACGGCATGACCGAGGCCGAACTCGAATCCGAATTCGGCACCACCCTCTAGCCGGCGAGCGCTACTGCGACTCGGGACCGGCGTTGACCAGCCAGCTGGTGCCGAAGCGGTCGACCACCATGCCGAAGGTCGCGCCCCAGGGTGCCTGCTCGAACGGCATCACGACCGTTCCGCCTTCGCTGAGCCCCTCGAACCATCGGCGGAGCGTCTCTTCGTCGTCACCGCTGAGCGAAACGGACACTCCCGACTGCCCGTTGAATTCCATCGAGTTGGGGGTGTCGGCGCCCATCAGGTTGAACCCGTCTGCGGTGACCAGGTGCGCGTGCATCACCTTTTCCTGCTCGGCCGGATCCTCGCTGGCGTGGAAGTCGGCAAACGAGTTGATCGTGAGCTCGCCGCCCAGCACCGACTGGTAGAAGGTCATCGCCTCACGGGCTTCCTCGCGGAAGTTCAGGTACGGATTCAGTCGAACGGTCATGCCGGTCCTCTCCTCGGTTGGGATCCGGACCGATACTACTCAGGGGATTCCGGCCCGGCGCTCGCAACGGGGAGCCCGGTCGCGCCCGGGTCCGCCCTTGCAGACGTCACGGCCGGGGCCGGCGCGGAGCCGGTCCCTTCCCGCCCCGCCGAGCAGTCGGTCGCGGCCCGCTCCACCGCTCAGCAGGTCGGCGGCGGCGCCACCGTTCAGCAGATCATTGCCCGGTCCACCGATAAGGCGATCCTTGCCACCGGCGCCGTTCAGACGGTCCTTGCCCGGCCCCCCGCAGGCAAGGTCCCTGCCTCCGAGCCCGAGGATCAGGTCATTCCCGCCAAAGCCGGCGAAGACGTCACGGCCCAGGGTGCCGGTCAGGATGTCCGGGCCGGGCGTTCCCTTCACCGTGGCCGGTTTGCCGCCACAGCGAACCTGCGGCTTGACGGTGATGGTCACCAGGCCCGTGTCGACCCCGAACCCCAGTTCGTCGAAGCTCCGAACCTCGAACTGGTCGGTCCCGCTGAAACCCTGGTTCGGGGTATAGGTGAACGGGTCGCCGGCGAGTTCCTGTTCAAGCGTCCCGTGGGCCGGCTGGGTGCCGGCGTACTCGCGGACTTCGGTCTGCTCGTACTCCGGGCCGGTGTCGAGGCATTCGGTGCTGAAGGTGGCCGGCTGGTCGAACGCGGTGACGACCGAGCTGTCCGGGCAATCCGGCCGGCCGTCCGGGGCCCAGTCGGGGTTGCCGTCGAAGCCGGCGGCTTCGGCCAACTCGATCTCGAGCGGGCTGGTGTTGTCGGCCTTGACCATGACCAGGCGACCGGTGCTGAAGGTGCCGTTGACGTAGGCAACCATCTGACCGTCAGGCGACCAGGTGCAGTTGTAGTCACCGACCGCGGGATTCGCGAACTTGGAGACGACGATCGCGTTGGCCGGGTTCGCGAGCGGCGCCACCAGGACGTCGGCGGTCGCGTTGAAGCCGCCGCTGGTCAGGGTGAAGCAGATGCGGTCGCCCTCGGGCGAGATTGCCGGCTGGGCTTCGCTTATCCCCGAGTCCGGGATCGCCAGCGTCTCGGCGCCCCCGGCTGCCGGCTTGCGGTAGATGTCCGAGTTGGCGGCGGTGTTGGGGTCGTTGCGATGGAAGTAGATGGTCTGGGAGTCGGGGGTCCAGGCGGGCTTGCCTTCGAACGGCGCCCCGGCGGTGGTCAGGTCGGTCGTCGTGATCGGCAACTGGAGGTCATCCGCGGGCTGGATCCGGATTTGCCGGTCGGTGCTTCCCGGGGAGGGCTGGTGCTCGTAGGCGATCTTCGTGCCGTCCGGCGACCAGGCCGGACGGTCTTCGCTCAGGTTGTTGGCCCCGGCTCCCTCGGTCGGGGTGATCTGGACCGGCCCGGTGCCCGCTTCGAGATCGATCACGAACAGGTCGTAGATGCCACCGCTGCCGTTGGCGAACACGACCTTGGTCCGGTCCGGCGACCACGAAGGATGCCGGTACTGCCCGCCGGCAGGCACGATTGGATTGCTGATCAACCCTCCCCCGACCGAGTTACTCGGCACGGGCAGGAGATACAGACGCGCGGTGGCGTCGGTCTCGGGCGGTCTGCCGCTGACCATGACGATCCGGCCGTTCTCGCCGGCCAGCACCGCCCCGGCTGTTTGAGGCAGCAGGCTGACCATCAGCCCCGCTGCCGAAAGGACGATCGCGGCGACCAGGGCAAACCGGTGCCGGTTCCAGACTGATTGATCCATCTCCGCCTCGCTTGCCGGCCCAGACCTGCCGGCATCGGATACACACCGAACCTAACCGAGGCCCGTCACGCCGTCAAGCCCGGGTGGCTGATCCTGTCGTCGAGGGGAACTTCAGATCGAGCGGGCGCGCTTCAGGCAGGCCTTGCGCTTCGACCTCTTGCCGATCTTCTGGCACTTCTTGGCGGCAACCCGGCGCTTCTGGGCCCTGATCGCCTTCGCCATGCCGGCATTCGACTTCGGCCCGCCGGACTGGGCAGCCTCATCATCGGTCAGATCCTCGACCGGATCATCCGAAGACGGGTTGTCGGAGTCATCCCCGGTCGGGTCGTCCGAGACCGGGGTGTCCGGGTCTTCGGTGCCGGGGTCGTCCGTGGTGGTGCCGGGATCGTCGGTGCCCGGATCATCGGAGCCGGGATTGCCCGGGTCAGTGCCGTCCGGTTCATCCGGCGGCGTGGTCGGGTCGTCCCCGCCCGAGGGAATCGCGCTCAGCTCATCCGGCGGCGGGTCGGCCAGCCAGTGCTGGTAGACGCGGTTCGCGTTGAGCGCGACCGGGTAGTAGGCGACCTCGTCGATCACGCCGTAGAACCACGGGGCCAGCTCGCCGAAGCCGACGTAGAAGGTCGAAACCGAACTCGGCCGCTTGGTCGATTCGGTCTTGCCGGTCTCGACACCGTTGACGTAGATCCGGATGTCGACGCCGTCCCAGGTGCCGACGACCTGCTGCCAGGCACCGACCTGGACCGGTACCGATGAGGTGACTGTGGTGTCCATGCGGCGGTACTTGAACTGGCCGCCCTGAATGTAGATTTCGCCGGCGTCGCCGTGACCGACGATCGACTGGTCACGGGTGTCCCGCGGGTAGACCCAGGCCTCGAGGGTGGACTGGAAGCGCGGCGCCGCGACGTTGTTGACGTAGCCGTAACCGCCCTTGCCGAAGAAGTCGCGGGCGTGATCCCCGTCGCCGCTGATCCCGACCGGGCCGGAGTCCTGGTCGTTCTTGTATTCACCGTTCTTCCCGTTGCCGGACGAATCGACGAGCAGGCCGCCGGAAGGATCACCCAGGCGGCAGTAGAGCACCGGACTGTCCGTGTTGAAGAGATCCGCGAACTTCTTGACCGTGTAGCTGTGGGTATGGACGTAGGTGTTGCCGCCTTCGTCAACGGCGGTCACGACGAAGCTGTGCGGGCCGAGTGAATCGGGCAGCGGATCGCCGCTGATGATCGGAACCGTGTCGACCTTGGCGGTGCAGCTCGCGATGTCGGAATTGCCCGGCACGTCATCGGGATCCGAGCAGGTGAAGTTCGCGTTCGGGGTCTTGCCCGGCGCGTAGAGGCCGCCGTTCTTCGGGGCTCCCGGATCGGTGAACGGTCCCTCGGTGTTGTAGGGCGAGTTGCCGGCGACCAGCGACGGGTTGTCCTTCGCGACGCCGATCTTCCAGCGGTCGAAGATCCGGTGCTGGCTCAGGGCGTGGCCGTAGTAGGCGACCTCGTCCATGTCCCCGTGGAACCAGGGCGCCATCTCGCCGTAGCCGACGTAGAAGGTCGAGGTGCCCGACGGGGGCTTGTTCGCGCTGCCCGAATGGGCAACCTGGACGCCGTTCACGTAAAGCCTGGTGTTGTGGCCGTCCCAGGTCGCCGCGACGTGGCTCCAGACACCGGGCGACACCGCACCGCCGGAGTAGATCGTGTCCTGGACCTGGCGGAAGGCGAGGTTGCCACCGCTGATGAAGAGCTGGCCGCCGCCACCGTGGCTGACGATCATCATGTTGTTGCCGTCCTTCGGCTTGACCCAGGCTTCCATCGTGTAACCGGTGGTCGGGGCCGTGATCCCGTTCACGTAACCGTGACCGTCACGGGCCGGGAAGTAGCCGGCCTTGTTCTCGGCCGGTGCCGCAAGCTCGCAGACGCGCGGCGGATGCGGGCGACGCTCGCAGGCGGTGGCGCCGTTTCGTCCCAGCGCGATCCCGTTCTGGTAGATCCCGTCGTGGTGGTTGCCCGACCGGTCGATCATGTCGTCGGAACCGACCGCTTCATCAAGGCGGTAGTAGGCGAGCGGATGGTCCTCGCCGATGAAATCCCC